>Ga0182027_10003575_pt1 | contig 24518 bp, 24 predicted proteins | sample 712E1DmetaG_FD_121300 | JGI IMG/M metagenome (GOLD analysis project Ga0182027, IMG submission 121300) | Permafrost microbial communities from Stordalen Mire, Sweden - 712E1D metaG (Illumina Assembly) | ecosystem: Environmental > Terrestrial > Soil > Wetlands > Permafrost | place: Sweden... | reverse complement strand
TGATTCCGCGGGTGGCGCGGAAATTGGATTGACCCCGGATTGCGCTTGCGCAGTGAGCGGTGGCGGCGTAAGACTGGGACATGCCACAGTTGCAGTTGCCGATCTTCCCGGCCGGTACGACTCACCTCCGCGCATTCGCGGAACAGAGGGAAGAGGCGGTCGATGTGGGGTCGGTCAAGGAATACGAGGGCATTTTGACCCGGCTAACTCACGCCAAGGGCGCTCTCGCCGACTTGCCGGTAGGGAAAAGGGTGGCGAAGGCGATCAGGGAACTCGGCGAAAAGCTGCCGGCGATTCAGGCGAGAGACGAGGCGAACCGGCAGTTCCGGCTAGGCGGACGGATCCACGCTTTGGAGCAGAATCCGCGGCTCTGTCCGCAGGGTCACCTGATGGCGATCAGGACAGGGACGCGAGGCGATTTCTGGAGGTGCAGCCAGTTTCCGCTATGTTGGAAGACGGCGCAACTTACTCCCGAGCAGGGTGATCTTCTGAACTTGTAAAGAGGATAGACCCGGCGGGCCCCGGCCTCCCGGCGAACTAACCGGACTTCCCGGAGAGTTGGTGCTGGACCGCTATTTGGCGACTTCCGGCTGCGTGCGGCAAATGCAGCCTGTCCGTACGGCGCAGCGCGAGTTTCGGCAGGCCGAGATAGCGTTCCCGATGGCAACTGAGAACTACGAATTGCAGGTCTTCGTCTTGAAGGGCGGCATGATCGAGCAGGCGCCGGCGGCGGCACATCAGGAGCATACTCCGCCCTCGCGTTCAGGCACGAGGTCCAGGGTGGGATTCATCGGCGGACTCTACCGTACCGCCGAATAACGGAAGAGTTTGTTGCGATGCGACGTACCGCACCGGCCGGTGCAGCTTTCGGACATGCCCCTCGTCGCAGGCGCGCTTTAGCCACTCCCTTGCCTGCGCTTGGGCGACGCCGAGCGTCTGCGCGAGATCTTTTTCGCCGCTTGACGCCGAGAGAGCGAGCATCAATGCCGGCAAAGCACTCTCGAATGGGTCTGTCGCCGGGGCTGGCGCAGACGCACCGGATTGGGTCTCCTGGAAGGTCCCCCCGGCATCGAACAGGGTCGGTCCGGGCCCGAGAGACGCAAACAGAGACCGCAAATCGGTCCATGGTCCTTCGGGAAACGCACGTCCTCCGCGCGCCAGCAGTTTGCGGTTGCCTTCTTTCACGGTACCGTTCGCTTTCACGTAGACCGCGACTCGCGCGGCGTCCAACGCCTCGATGGCTCCAGCCCACGTTCCGCCATTGTCCGCCGCGGAACTGACCGCCAAAGCGGCGTCACTCAAGGCATAGATCAGCCTGTTACGCTCCATAGCAGTGAACGCAAACCAGCGCGCTTCTGGCTCGTACGGCGATGCCAAAGCAAGCCGGCCGGACATGAGGCCCTCCCGATACCGTGCGGAGACGGCGTTCCGCGCCAGGCTGTCGGGGAGGACTCCGATCGCTCTGCCGCCTGCTTCGAATCCTGCCGCCATGGCTTCCAGGTCCACACCACGCGCGCCGCCCGAGATCACGGGTATATTCTGCGAGGCTCAAGCGGCCGCTACACTCCGGGCGAACTCGATCTCCTCGTCCGAAGCATCGCGCGAACCCACAATGGCCAGGCCGCCTGCCTGGAGCAGGCAGGGGTCGCCGGCCCCGTAGAGCAGTGGAGGCGCCGCTTGGCCCAAATAGTTCTTCAGGCGGGCGGGGTAGGCGTCGTCGCTGCGGCTAAGCACCCAGAGACCGCGGCTCGTCCACCGTTCAGCCACGATGCCCAGCGCCGCGCCACGGTCGAGTAGCTGCCCCAGAGTTTCGGGGACAAGTTCCGTGGATTGGAGTTCCGCGAGGCGGGCGCGGCCGGCGTGGTCCAGAAGATCTGCCGGACGCATGGACCGCTCACGCAGCCACCGGGTCAGAACGCCATACTTCTTCGGGGTGAGGGGCTTCACGCCGCTGTTGTCCCTCTGGCCGAGCTGGCTGCACAGCAGGAGTACCGCTTGCGTGTCGGGATTCAACGCTTCGTTCATTGCCGTTCGCTACTTCCCATCATCTGCCGAAGAGTCGGCCAAGGCAAATGGGAAGACCGGGCCGGCGCCAACCTTTAGGAGTTTCCATGCCAAAACCGTGAGGGTCCAGCGGGAGTCCACCATGTCGTCGACCAGCAACACAGGCTCGGGGCGGACATTTCTCTCGTCGATGGCGAATGCGTTCTCCAGATTGCGGGCCTGCTGAAAAGTGTTTTGGCGGGTTTTTTGGAGGTCCGTGACGCGGGTCGTTCGAATGCACTCCACAAACGGCAGCCCGAGGCGGGTAGCCAATCGCGCGGCGAAGTCGGGGACCAGCTCCGCGTGCCGGTTCGACGGAACGCAGGCGACCCATTCTGGCCGGGGTTGCGGGTTCCAGCGGCGCTGGATCAAGTCGGCCGCGCCGTCCACCAGACGGTCAGGGAAATGCCCGCCGCGTTTGCCGTCGCGCACCAAGATGCCGAAACCCGCGTCGCCCCATTTGCAGAGGGCTCGCCCCTCCCTGCCCCTATATTCCGTGACGATTCTGCCGCGCTCGCCTTCGAACCGGGAGCCCTGCGGCCATTGTTTCTTCAGGTCGAATGACAATGACAGACGTTCCAGGAATCGGGCCGCCTCCTCCGCCAGATCGGCGGCATACTCAGCCCCGACGCGTCCGCCGGTGCAGTTCGCGCACTTCCCGAGGCCTCGACCACTCGATAACGCGGGAACCGCGGCGCCCCCTCAAAGAACCACCTTCCCGCACCTTTCCGACACCGCCGCGGCGGGCCGATTTGAGACACAATGGTAGAAAATGAGCCAGGCATTCCAAGAGCTGCTTTCCCAGCTCGGAATCGGTGACCGCACGGCGCTCGACGAGATGATGCCCGCGGTCTATGCCGAAATGCGGCGCCTGGCCGAGGGCTACATGCGCGGCGAGTGTGCGGGCCACACGCTGCAACCGGCCGCGCTGGTGCATGAGGCGTATCTGCGGCTTGTAGGCCAGCAGCAGGTGGACTGGCGGAACCGGGCGCAGGTTCTGGGCCTGGCGGCGCGGATGATGCGGCGCGTGCTGCTGGACTACGCCGACCGGCGCAATGCGGCCAAGCGGCCCGATGCGCAGGCGGCAGTGACCTTGTCCCTGGCCGGCGCGGCGGCGGGTCCGAATCTGGTAGACCTGATCGACCTGGATCGCGCGCTGGAAGAGTTGAGCCGGATGGACGAACGGCTCGTGGCGCTGGTCGAACTGCGATTCTTCGGCGGTTTGACCATCGAAGAAGCGGCTGCCGTTCTGGAGATCTCCGCGGCGACGACCGCGCGCGAGTGGGCCACGGCGCGGATGTGGCTGCGGCGGAGGCTGGGCACGGAGCGCCGCGGATGACGCCGGCCGAGTGGCAACGCGTCAAGGCGGTGCTGAACGGGGCCCTGGAGCTTCGGCCCGAACAGCGGGGCGAGTTTCTGGACGAGAGCTGCGCGGGCGAGGGCGAGCTGCGGCGCGAAGTGGAAGATCTGCTCTCTTTCGAAAACGCCAAAGGCATCACGGCCGGCCTCGACGTGGCGCGCTGGCAAGCGGCGAGCGAGACCGAGACGGCTGAGCCGCCGGCCGACCCGGAGCGCGTCGGCGCATACCTCATTCTGCGGCGGCTGGGAGAAGGCGGCATGGGCGTGGTGTACCTGGCCGCGCGCGACGACGGCGCGTACCAGCACGAGGTCGCCGTGAAGGTGCTCAAGGGCGGATCCCAGGCGGCCGCACTCGCGCGCCGGTTCCGGCGCGAGCGCCAGGTGCTCGCCGGGCTGGACCATCCGAACATTGCGCGCCTGATTGACGGTGGCACGACCGAAGCGGGGCAGCCGTACTACGCCATGGAGTACGTCGCGGGCGTGCCGGTGACCGAGTTCGCGCGCGGTCATGGACTGGATTTGCGCGGCCGGTTGAACCTCTTCCGCGGCATCTGCGACGCGGTGTCGTCGGCGCACCGCCAACTGGTGATTCACGGCGACATCAAGCCGGCGAACATTCTGGTAAGCGCCGATGGCGCGCCGAAACTGGTCGATTTCGGTTTGGCACGCATCCTGCAAACGCCGGGCACGGCGTCAACCGAGACGCCGACGCTGCTGCTGTTGACGCCGGGCTACGCGAGCCCGGAGCAGGTGCGCGGCGAGCGTCTGACCACCGCCACCGACATCTACTCGCTGGGCGTCGTGCTCTACGAACTACTCACCGGCGAAGGTCCGTACGACGGTGACCGGCAGTCGCCGATGGAGCTGTGCCGGGCGATCTGCGACGTCGAGCCAAAACGCCCGAGCACGGTGCTGCGCAGACGCGGCGTGGAGAGCGAAATGCCATTCACGCCCCGCCAACTGCGCGGCGAACTTGACCACGTGGTACTCAAAACGCTGCGCAAAGCGCCCGGGGAACGCTACGCCAGCGTGGACGAGCTGCGTGACGACCTGGACCGCTATCTGGGCGGATTCCCGGTGCGCGCGGCGCACGGCTCGACGCTTTACCGGCTGCGCAAGTTCGTGGCCCGGCGCCGCTGGGGCGTGGCCACGGGCGTGCTCGCCGCGGCGCTGGGCAGCGTGGCCGTCTGGACCATCTGGCGGGCCGAGCGCGTGGCGCAAATGCGTTTCAACCAGGTGCGCCAGCTCGCGCACGCGGTTGTGTTCGACCTGCACGATTCCATCGCGGAACTGCCGGGTTCAACCGCGGCGCGCAAGCTGCTGGTGGAGCGCGCGCTGGAGTATCTGAAGAACCTGGAAGCGACGAGCGCGCGCAATCGCGACCTGCAACTCGAGCTGGCGCAGGCCTACACGAAGATCGGCCTGGTGCAGGCCGGTAAGGGCGAGGCGAGCCTGGGCGACTTCACCGGGGCGGTGGCGAGCTACGGACATGCGCGCGCCATTCTGCACGCGGTGTTGCGGCGCGCGCCCGGCGATGAGGCGGCCTCCGAGGCGCTGGTCGAAGCCGACACTCAGGAGGCCGGTATTCGCGAGCAGCGGGGTGAATCGCGCCAGTGGAGCGAACTGCGCGCCGAAACCGGCGCTTGGCTGGACGAACTTTCCGCCCGCCACCCGAACGACCGCGCGCTGCGCCTGCGCGCGCTCTGGGCCGAGGCTACCACTCTGGACGGAGAGCACGACTGGCCGAGGGCGCGCGCCGCCTACGAACGCCTGCTCGCCCTGGCGCTGGAATACCACGCCGCCGAACCGGCGAACGACTGGGCCGCCCGGATGCTGACGCGGACCCACAGCGCGCTGGCCGAGGTGCTGCATGCGCTGAACGACGTGCCGGCCGCGCTGCAGCATCACCGCGAGGCGCTGCGCATCAATCTCGATCGGCTCGCCCGTGCGCCCGGCGCGACCCAGGTGAAGTTCGATGTCAGTTGGAACTACTCCGAGACCGGATGGCTCGAACATGAGCGGCACGAAGACGCCGCCGCCGTGGCAGACTTCGACCGGGCGCTCGATTTGCTGCGCTCCATCGTCTCGGCCGACGCCCGAAATCAGTTGGCCCGCGTGGAAGTGGCCAAGCTGGAGATGGCCGCGGCGCCGGCGCTGGAGCTTTCCGGAGACCGGCAGCGGGCCGTCGCCGCGCTGCGCGATGCCACCGGCATCCTTTCCGCCGCGCTCGAACGGGACGCCTCCAACGACGACGCACGTATGCACCTCGCCGAAACCTGGTCGGAACTCGGCGACCTGTACGGACGAATTCGACCCGTCAACTGCGGCCTCCGATCCGACGCCTACCGCCGCGCCATCGCCGCGACTGTGCCCCTAAAATCCGACTATCCCGCCGGCGCCATGTTCGATATGGGGTCGTTAAGAACCCACGTCGACGCACAGCTTAACGACTGCACGGGCGGCCCCGGCAACCGCCCGCGCCAAGGCATACGATCTTCGGCTTCGCGCTGATGAAAAGGGGCGATGTTGACGGTATTGGCGATGACGAGCAACGAGCAGGCGCTCCATAGGATCCACCGTGGATAGCGCACTCGAATCACGCCTGCCAGTCCGAGGCCGGTGACCATCCCAAGGCGGGCGCACATCGTCTGTATGGCCGCCATCAAGGGGAAGGAGAAGATCGCGGTCCACAAGGGCGCGTAGCCGAGCGCGGCGCCGGTGACCGAATAGGTCGCGATGCCGGACGGGTCGTCATCCGCGGCGCCGGTTATCAACCCTGGGCCGAGATTCGAGAAGAACCTGCGGAAGCGGCCCTGCAGAACAAACGCGCGTCTGGCGGCTTTGGCGCCCGGAGAGTTGTGGGGCATGCCTCGCCTGAACACCGGGGGTTCCGTCGTTCCGCTCCCTCAGGCTGCCTCGCGCGAGTAGGCAAGATTGACACGGGCGCTCTGGATTTGACCCTCATCCGGTTTCACCACGCCCTCGTCCTGATGCACGGTGGCTTGCTGCGTAGCAAGCTGTTGCTCCTGGGCGGCTCTTTGCGGAACCAACTGCTGATAGCGCACCAGGTCGATGCGCGCGTTGTCCAGGGCTGCCTGGTCCCGGATGAGTTGCCCTTCGGGTTGGGTCAGTACCGCCTGATACGGCCCGCCGTCAATCTCTACCAGCGGATCGCCCTTCTGAACGGTGTCACCCTCACGGTAGCGAACGTTCGTTAACTGCCCATCGACTTGGCTTCTAACCGTGACGGTGGCGAGGGGCGTAACTGCGCCGAGGCCCGAGTAATAGACACCGATGTCTCCCTTGCGGGCGATTGCCGCCACCCCGGGTATGGGCGGCGGCCCTTTTGCGGCTGCGGCCTTGGCAGCGGCAACCCTCGACCACACATAGCCGCCCCAGCACGAAAGGGCTGCTAGTGTAGTGCGGCGTAATTCCCGCTGAGTAAGAATGCGCTGCCCAACAGGGGTCTGACGTGATTTTCCGCTGTCTTTGCGGAAAATCGGGTCTGACCCCTTTGGGCCCCGTCGCGAAGCTTACCCATTACAATCAGCGGTCGCAGACCGCTAGCGACAGCCACAACCAGCCGTGGCGCCGGCGGGAAGGAATTGGTCTCCCGGGTTGAGCACTCGCCGTTGGGGCCGGGGCGGTGACAGGGGCGCGAGGGGACGGAACTGCCACCGGCTCTCGAGGTTCGAGGAGCGTTTATGCCGCCGTTGTTGAGCTATCGGGCATATCGTTCCTGGCGCCGGGTGCGGCAACTGCACCCGGAAGGGCGGAAACTGCTGTTGGCCCAAGGGCTCCCGCTACGGGGGTCGGCCTCCCAAGTACTCAACGTGAACGTACGTACCCAAACGCGGGTTGTATGCGAGGTACCAGCCAACGTGGTCGGGATCCTCGTAGATCACGATCTGATCGCCAGACCAGTTCCAGCCCGCTACGATGTTGTAATCGAACGCGGCGACATCCCAGTAGAAACTGCCTTCCAGTGCAGATTCTGCATTCTCCGGTAACAGTTTCTGCGCCGCCTTCGCGGTACGGGTTCTAAGGCGGGGGCACGGAACCCAGGGAATCGGCGCCACGTAACGGCTTTCCCACCAGGATGAGGTTGGCGCTGCGCGTGCAGTTGGATGCGGGGCAGCGAGGGCCGGGACGATGTTAACGAATGCCAGGAATTTGAAAGGTCTTGCGATTCGAGCTACGGACGGCGAGCTTGGAACCGTGGTTCAGTTCTATTTCGACGATGAGACATGGGGCATCCGCTACCTCACGGTAGAGACCGGCGGCTGGCTGGGCGGCCGGCAGGTGCTGATCTCGCCAATCTCCGTCGTTCATGCCGATTGGCAGGCCAAGCGTCTGGATATCGCGCTAACAAAATCCCAGGTTGAACATAGTCCCGGCGTCGACACGCACCTGCCTGTCTCCCGGCAGCACGAGGCGGCATTCCTCGGTTACTACGGGTACCCCTACTATTGGGGCGGGCCTTATCTGTGGGGCGAGGCGTTCAGTCCAGCTGGCCTGGCGCTTCCGGACACCGCTTCGGCGGAAGCGGCGGCTGACAGGATTGCGAGAGAGTCTCAGGATTCCCACCTGCGCAGTAGCGAAGCCGTAACCGGGTATTACATTGACGCGATAGATGGCGAAATCGGCCACGTGGATAGCTATCTCATGGACGATGAAGCCTGGGCGATTCGCTATGTCGAGGTGGCCACGCGGAATTGGTGGCCGGGCCGGAAGGTCCTGATCTCCCCGGCCTGGGTTGAGCGCGTGAGCTGGACCGATTCGCGAGTCTACGTCGGCCTCTCCCGCGAGTCCATCAGGAACGGCCCGGAGTACGACGATTCGACGCCGATCACCCGTGAATATGAGAACCGGCTTCACCTTCACTACGGCCGGCCGCCATATTGGCTAATCGAAGCTGACCACGCGCCTTCCTTTGCGACTACCGCCGTCTATCTCGGTGCGGGTGTCCCGTAGAGTTGCCGCCGGTCGGCAATCCGCCCCGGTTGGGGAAACCAAGCAGTAACGGTGAAGACAACCTGGCGGGCGGGGAAGGATAGGCGATGAAGAGAGCTCCACCCATAACCCACGCGTTTCTGGATATCGGCGGGGTCCTGCTCAACAACGGGTGGGATCATCGCGCCCGCAGACGGGCGGCCACCAACTTCGAGCTGGAGTGGGCAGAATTGGAGGAGAGGCATCGCCTGACTTTCGAAACTCACGAGGAGGGAAAGCTTTCCTTCGAAGAGTACCTGGGTCGAGTGGTCTTCTACAAAAGGCGGCCCTTCACCCGGGCTCAGTTTCGGCGGTTCATGTTCGCCCAATCGAAGCCATACCCCGAGACGATCGGCCTGTTCGCTCAGCTAAAGGCCCGGTACGGCCTGAAGATCGCCGTCGTCAGCAACGAATCGCGCGAGGTGAACGCGTATCGGATTCACAAGTTCAAGCTCGACGCGTTTGTGGATACATTCATTTCCTCGTGCTTCGTTCACATCCGCAAGCCCGACGCGGACATCTATCGGCTCGCTCTGGACGTCGCCCAGGCGCCAGTCCGGCAGGTAGTGTATGTCGACAACACGCCGCTCTTCGTCCAGGTCGCCGAAGGTCTGGGGATTCGAAGCATTCTTCACACGGGTTACGAATCTACGTGTGCGAAACTGGATCTGCTCGGATTGCGGGCCGGAGGACTGAACCATGAAAACCAGCACACTCACACCAGACCTACTCCATAAGATCGACGCCTACTGGCGCGCTGCCAACTACCTGTCGGTCGGACAGATTTATCTCTACGACAATCCACTGCTGAAGCGGCCGCTGACTCTGGCGGATGTGAAGCACATGCTGCTGGGCCACTGGGGCACGACACCCGGCCAGAACTTCATTTACTGCCACTTGAACCGGGTCATCAAGAAATACGATCTCGACATGATTTACGTCTCCGGTCCGGGACACGGCGGTCCCGCGGTCGTGGGCAATACGTACCTGGAGGGCACATACAGCGAGATCTATCCGAACGTCAGTCAGGATGAGTCCGGACTTCAGAAGCTGTTTCTGCAGTTTTCGTTCCCAGGCGGCATTCCCAGCCACGCATCGCCGGAGTGCCCAGGTTCGATCCATGAGGGCGGTGAGTTGGGCTACTCGCTCAGCCACTCGTTCGGGGCGGTGTTCGACAATCCCGATCTCATCGTTGCCTGCGTGGTAGGAGATGGCGAGGCGGAAACCGGACCGCTAGCCACGGCGTGGCATTCCAACAAGTTCTTGGACCCGGCCACGGACGGCGCGGTGCTGCCGATCCTGCACCTCAACGGTTACAAGATCTCCAACCCGACCGTTCTGGCCCGCATCACTCGCGAGGAATTGGAGCAGTTGCTGCGCGGCTATGGGTGGACGCCCTACTTCGTGGAGGGTCACGAGCCCGCGCCGATGCACGAAGCGATGGCGGCGACGCTCGACACCGCGATCGAACAGATCGGACAGATCCAGCACGACGCGCGGATCAATGGAAATATTGCCCGTCCGCGTTGGCCGATGATCGTGCTCAATTCGCCGAAGGGCTGGACCGGGCCCAAGATTGTCGATGGGCTTCCGGTCGAAGGGACGTTCCGCGCGCATCAGGTGCCGCTCTCCGACCCTGCTACCCATCCCGAGCACCTCAAACTGCTGGAAAACTGGCTGAGGAGCTACCGGCCGGAGGAACTCTTCGATGAGCGGGGCCGCCTGAAACCGGAACTGGCCGAACTGGCGCCCAAGGGGGAACGGCGCATGGGCGCCAATCCCCACGCTAACGGCGGAATCTTGCTGCGCGACCTGCGAATGCCGGATTTCCGCAACTACGCGGAGGCCGTTCCCTCGCCCGGGGTCGGCGGTATCGGCGACGCGCATGTGCTTGGGCCCTTCCTTCGCGACGTGGCGAAGCTTAACGGTGAGCAGCGAAACTTCCGGGTGTTTGGCCCCGACGAGACACTGTCCAATGGGCTGGAAGCCCTCTTCGAAGTGACCGAGCGCCAGTGGGACGCCGCGACTGTCGCGAACGACGAGTTTCTCGCGCCCGCCGGCCGCGTGATGGAAATGCTCAGCGAGCACCAATGCGAGGGTTGGCTCGAAGGCTACCTTCTCACCGGCCGCCACGGCCTCTTCAACTGCTACGAGGCGTTCATCCACATCGTCGATTCGATGTTCAACCAGCATGCCAAGTGGCTGAAGGTTACATTGGGTCTGCCGTGGCGGCGCAAAATTGCCTCGCTGAACTACATGCTGGCCTCGCATGTCTGGCGGCAGGATCACAATGGCTTCACGCACCAGGATCCCGGTTTCATCGACCACGTCGTCAATAAGAAGGCCGAGATCGTGCGCGTTTACCTTCCACCGGATGCCAATTGCCTGTTGTCCGTAATGGACCATTGCCTGCGGAGCCGCCATTACGTCAACCTGGTTATCGCGGGCAAACACCCGGCGCCGCAGTGGCTGACGATGGACGCCGCCGTAAAACACTGCACCGAGGGCATCGGCATCTGGCAGTGGGCCAGCAACGACCAGGGCGTCGCACCCGACGTGGTCATGGCCTGCTGTGGCGACGTGCCCACGCTGGAGACTCTCGCCGCCGTCTCGATCATGCGCGAGCGTCTGCCCGACCTGAAAATCCGGGTGGTCAACGTCGTCGATCTGATGAGACTGCAGCCTCAGAACGAGCACCCCCATGGGCTGAGCGACATCGATTTCGACGAACTCTTCACCAGGGACAAACCCGTCATCTTTGCTTTCCATGCCTACCCATGGCTGATTCACCGGCTGACTTACCGGCGCACCAACCATGACAACATTCACGTCCGCGGCTACAAGGAAGAGGGCACGATCACAACCCCCTTCGACATGACAGTCCTCAACGAACTGGACCGCTTCCACCTCGTAATGGACACCATCGACCGCTTGCCACAGACTGGCGACAGGGGCATTTACCTGAAGCAGCAGCTCAAGGACAAGCTCATCGAGCACAAGCAGTACATCGACAAGAACGGCGAGGACTTACCGGAGATTCGTAACTGGAAATGGAGCAACCCGGAATGCATACGCAAGAGCTGACACACACCGCGAAGGCGCTGGTCGCCGGCGGCAAGGGACTGCTGGCGATGGACGAGAGCACTCCAACCTGCAACCTACGCTTTGCCGCGCTGGGGATTCCCCAGACTGAGCAGGTTCGCTGCGTCTACCGGGAGTTGATCGTGACCACGCCCGGCCTCGGAGAGTCGATTAGTGGCGCCATTCTCTTTGACGAGACGATCCGTCAGCATATGAAGGACGGCACTAGCTTTGTCAAAGCCCTCAACGACGCGGGAATCATTCCCGGCATCAAAGTCGATACCGGTGCGAAGGACATGGCGGGTCACGCCGGAGAGAAGGTAACCGAAGGTCTGGACGGATTGCGCAACCGCCTGGCTGAGTATGCTCAAATGGGCGCGCGTTTTGCCAAGTGGCGCGCGGTGATCGCAGTGGGCGAGCGAATTCCCAGCCGGGCTTGCATCGAGGCCAACGCGCAGGCGTTGGCCCGGTATGCCGCGTTGTGCCAGGAGGCCGGACTGGTCCCCGTCGTCGAGCCGGAAGTGCTGATGGACGGAGGGCACACCCTGCTACGGTGCTGCCAGGCAACGGAGGAAGTTCTACGAACGGTGTTCACCCAGCTTTACACACAAGGCGTGACGCTGGAGGGTATGATCCTCAAACCTAACATGGTGGTTCCGGGATTGACGTGCCCCACGCAAGAAGCGGTGGACGAAGTGGCGGACTCGACGGTAAGATGTCTCTTGAGATCCGTCCCCGCTGCCGTTCCGGGAATTGCGTTCTTGTCGGGCGGCCAGCCCGCCGAACTGGCGTCGGCGCGTTTGAATGCCATGAACGTGAGATTCAAGGGGCGACTACCTTGGGCACTGTCGTTTTCGTTTGCCCGCGCCATCCAGCAACCGGCGTTGGAGATCTGGCGAGGCCAGGAGGCCGGGGTCCTGGAGGCGCAGCGAGCTTTGGACCACCGGGCGAGGTGCAACCGGGCTGCGCGGCGCGGCGAGTACAATGCCGCGATGGAAGAGGAGATGCGCGTGAAGGCTGTGGGCTCATCCCAATGAACGACCCGAAAGTAAGTTCTCACCAGCACGGAACGCCGGCTCGCGAAAGCGTTCGTCATGAACCGGATCCTTACTGGAAACGCGCGCACCATGACTGGCGCGTTTGGGTCGGCCTGTTCTTCATGTTTGCGGCCATCGCGATTTACGTGATGAGCAATAACCTGTCGTTCTTTCCTCGCGGGCGGCCGGCGCCGCCGCTGTCGCACGCCAACGAAAGATAGCGGAGGCCATGAGTCAGGAACCTCTGTATCCCTTGCGGTTCGAACCGATCTATGAGTATCGGCTCTGGGGTGGGCGGCGTCTGGCCGATCTGCTGAGCGCACCGTTGCCGGGCGACGGCCCAATCGGCGAAGCGTGGGTACTCAGCGACCGCGAGGACCATCCGAGCCGGGTCGCTAACGGGCCGCTCACAGGGCGGACCATCGTTCAATTGCTGGACGAGTCGCCCGTGCAAATGATGGGAAGGCTGGCCCGGCGTTTTCGCCGATTCCCACTGCTGCTGAAGTTCCTGGACGCTCGTGAAATGCTCTCGATCCAGGTGCATCCCTCGAATTCGAATATCGACCTGCTGCCAGCGGGCGAGAGCGGGAAGACGGAAGCATGGGTCGTGCTGGAAGCGGGGCCGAAGAGCCGTATCTATGCCGGTCTGAAGCCAGGTGCCACGGCGGACGACCTGCGGCGGGCGCTCGCTGACGGAACGCTGGCGGACCACCTTGCATACTTCACTCCGAAGCCCGGCGACGGCGTTTTCCTGCCGGCTGGAACGGTTCATACCCTGGGCGGAGGTGTCGTGGTGTTCGAGGTTCAGCAGAACAGCGACGTGACGTTTCGCCTGTTCGACTGGGGCCATGTCGATGCGAAGACGGGCCAACCGCGCGCCCTCCAGGTCGAGCAGGCGCTTGCCTGCATCGATTTTGCGTCTGGTGCGGCCGGCCCGGTAGCGCCAGTAATCGAAGCGGCGACACCGGTGACGCGCGAGAGGCTGTTTCAGTGCCAGCACTTCAGGCTATGGCGCCTGCGCGGACAGTCGCCGTTCACCGTTGGCGCCGAGGGTGTGCCGCGCGTGATCACATGTATCGAGGGCACGGGACGGATTGAGCACAGCGGCTCCGCTTATGCCGTCGGAAGAGGCGACGTATGGTTCTTGCCGGCGGTGGTTGGAGCGTGTGCGTTTCAGCCGTGCGGCGCGGTAAGTGTGTTGGAAATTGCCTTGCCGGAGAGTTCAGGGGTGGAAGGATAGTGAAGAAACTAATTGTGTTCGATCTGGACGGCACACTCGCCGAAAGCAAATCGCCTCTCGATGCCGAAATGGCGGCGCTGCTACATGACCTTCTCGGCGTGGTCAAAGTGGCGGTGATTTCCGGAGGCGGCTGGCCGCAGTTTGAGAAGCAACTGCTGTCTCATCTTCCCCATGACGAACGGCTGGTGAATCTATCCCTCTTGCCCACATGTGGAACAAAGTTCTTCCAGTACACAGACGGTTGGAAGAAACTCTATTCGGAAGATCTCACCCCGGATGAGAGGGATAAGATCACCAGTTCTTTTCAGCAGGCGCTCGGAACGGCTGGTTTCAAGGTCGAAAGGGTCTGGGGAGATGTCATTGAGGACCGCGGAAGCCAGATTACCTTTTCCGCATTAGGTCAGCAGGCGCCCTTGGAAGAAAAGGACAAATGGGACGCCGATTTTACCAAGCGCAAGAAGATCAAAGCGATCCTCGACACCTTGATTCCCGAGTTCTCCGTCCGAATGGGCGGTGCGACATCTATCGATGTCACCAAGCCTGGGATTGACAAAGCCTACGGAATCCGGAAGCTGCGAGACCTGCTGGGCATCTCATTGAAAGAGATGGTCTTCATAGGTGATGCGTTGTTTCCGGGAGGGAACGACTATCCGGCTGAAGAGGCAGGCGTTGTTTCCATCCCGGTTCGCGGCCCGCGGGAGACTAAGCCGGTTACCAAGGCAATCATCGCTTGTTTGGGGAGTCTATGAGTGGATTCAAGTTGCAGCGCCTGGGAACGGTGATGGAGCCGGAGCCTGGTAATCCACAGGAGGTGGAAGGCGTCCTGAATCCGGCTGTCGCTCGTGGCCCGGATGGCGAACTCTACCTTTTCCCGCGGCTGGTTGCACGGGGGAATTACTCGCGTATCGGAATCGCGCGGGTGCGGTTCAATGAAGCCGGCGATCCGGAGGGCGTGGATCGGCTCGGCATCGCCCTGGAGCCGGAAGCCGATTATGAGCGGCGGCCCGGAGGCGCCGGAGGCTGCGAGGATCCTCGAATTACGTTCGTGGAACCGCTTCGGCGTTACATGATGACCTACACGGCATTTTCATCGCAAGGCCCACGAATCGCCCTGGCTCTGTCGGCGGACCTCTTCCACTGGCAGCGTCTGGGGCTGGCGACCTTTGGCTGCTATCACGGCATCGAAATCGGCGATGTGGATAACAAAGACGCCAGTCTTTTCCCTGTCGCCATTCCTAATCCATCCGGGCGGCCGGAACTGGCCATGCTTCACCGGCCGCTTTTTCCGGGCACTCGGCCGGAGGAAACCGCGTGCCACCCCGCCACCCGCGACGTGGATCTCGACCGGGAGAGCATCTGGATTTCCTACTGCCGGATGGCCTTGGAAGGCCGCGAACCGCATCGCCTCGGCCCGTTCGCCTCTCATCACCGGCTGGCCACTCCGGTGTCGCCCTGGGAACGGCTCAAGATCGGTGGCGGCACTCCGCCCATCCTGACCCGGCACGGTTGGCTGGTGGTTTATCACGGCGTGTGCGAATTAGGGGAGCCGGGCAACGCCAGTCACGAACTATGCTACTCGGCCGGGGTGATGGTGCTCTCGAAGGAACATCCACGGGTGGTCCGCTATCGTTCCGCGGAGCCGGTGTTGGCGCCGGTGCTGGCGCAAGAACGGCACGGGACCGTCGCCAACGTCGTATTCCCCACTGGCATCGACCGGCGCGACGATCTTGGTTCGCCGGATCGCTTCGACGTGTATTACGGGATGGCGGATTGCCGGATTGGCGTCGCACGCCTGGACGTGCCAGAGTTGCTGCCGCCAGGCGGCGTCGCTGACCCACCCGAAGCGAAGGTCTAACGCGTTCAGGAGATCGTTATCGTGAAACCGAATGCCGAGGGGCCCAAGTCTAAGGATGATCTGAGATCCCTTCCCATGCCGGAACTGCTGGCAAAGATGGGGGCGTCGCCGGACGGGCTCACTCAAGCTGAGGCGCAGAAACGGCTGACTCAGTACGGGCCTAACGAAATTGAAGAGAAGAAAACCAACCCGTTCCTGAAATTCCTAAGCTATTTTTGGGGTCCCATCCCGTGGATGATCGAAATCGCGGTGATCCTGTCGGGCGTAGTCGGGCACTGGCCGGATCTTTTCATCATCCTCCTTCTGCTGGTTTCCAACGCCGCGGTCGGATTCTGGGAAGAACGGCAGGCGGGCAACGCCATCGCTGCCCTGAGGGCCAAGCTCGCGATCAAGGCCAAGGTCAGACGCGATGGGAAGTGGACCGACCCCGCGGCGCGTGAAGTGGTGCCAGGCGACGTCATCCGCCTGCGCCTGGGCGACATTGTGCCGGCGGATGCGCGCCTGCTGGCGGGCGATCCGGTGGAGGTGGACCAGTCCGCGTTGACAGGCGAATCCTTGCCCGCTGAGCGCAAGCCCGGCGAGGTAGTGTTCTCGGGATCGATTGTGCGCCGGGGGGAAATCGAAGCTATGGTCTACTCGACCGGTGCGAGCACCTACTTCGGCAAGACCGCGCAACTGGTGCAGGAGGCGCACACCGTCAGCCATTTCCAGCGTGCCGTACTGAAGATTGGCGACTATCTGATCGTTCTTGCGGTGGCTCTGGTGGCCGTCATTATAACCGTCGCGCTCTTCCGCGGCGACCCCATCCTTGCCACGTTGCAGTTCGCCTTAGTGCTCACGGTGGCCGCAATTCCCGTGGCGATGCCCACGGTGCTGTCGGTGACCATGGCAGTCGGCGCGCGTCTGCTGGCGAAGAAGGAAGCGATTGTGACCCGGTTGGCCGCTATCGAGGAACTAGCCGGCGTGGACGTGCTGTGCTCGGACAAGACCGGCACTCTGACCCAGAACAAGCTGACGTTGGGCGATCCGTTCAGCGTCAACGGTATCCCAACCGGCCAGGTCATCCTCTGCGCGGCACTGGCTTCCCGAGCGGAAGACAAAGACGCCATCGACCTGGCGGTAATCGGCGGCCTGAAGAACGACCAAGCCTTGAAGCCTTATCGGGTCGTCCATTTCCAGCCCTTCGACCCGGTTCATAAGCGGACCGAAGCCACAGTCCAAGCAGCGGACGGAACGCAGTTCCAAGTGGCCAAGGGAGCGCCGCAGGTCATTCTGGAGATGTCGGCCAACGCCGGCGAGGTGAGGCCGGCCGTCGAGAAAGCCGTCGACGAATTCGCCGCCCGCGGTTTCCGTTCATTGGGCGTGGCCCGTGCGGATCGGGATGGCAAGTGGCAATTCATTGGCGTGCTGCCATTGTTCGATCCGCCTCGCGAGCAGGCCAAGGCCACCATTGCGAGCGCCCGGCGGATGGGCGTTAGCGTCAAGATGGTGACGGGCGATCAAGCGGCTATCGCTCGAGAAACCGCCCGGCAACTGGGGATGGGTACGAACATCCTGGATGCCAGCGGACTAGGCGACACACACCGTCAGGAGACGGCGCAGTCGGCGGAGGCTATCGAAAACGCGGACGGTTTCGCCCAGGTATTCCCCGAACACAAGTTCCACATTGTGGACGTCCTGCAGCAGCGTGGCCATATTGTCGGCATGACCGGCGACGGGGTGAACGACGCCCCCGCGCTCAAGAAAGCCGACTGCGGCATCGCCGTCTCCGGCGCGACGGACGCGGCGCGCGCGGCGGCGTCCATCGTGCTCCTGACCTCCGGTCTGGCCGTAATCATCGACGCGATCAAGGAGAGCCGGAAAACGTTCCAGCGGATGAACAGCTACGCGATCTACCGCATTGCCGAGACGCTGCGCGTGCTCTTGTTCATGACGCTGGCGATCCTGGTCTTCAACTTCTATCCATTGACCGCGGCGATGATCGTGATACTGGCGTTGCTCAACGACGGAGCCATCCTGTCCATCGCTTATGACAACGTTCACTACAAGGACAAGCCCGAGGAATGGAACATGCGCCTGGTGCTGGGAGTCTCCTCGGTGTTGGGCTTCGTCGGGGTCGTCTCCGCCTTCGGGCTGTTTTATCTCGGCGAACGCGTCTTTCATCTCGACCGTGCGCACATCCAGACTCTGATGTACTTGAAGTTGTCCGTGGCCGGACACCTGACGATCTTTTTGACGCGCACGCGCGGCCCGTTCTGGTCCATACGCCCCGCACGGGTTCTGTGGGCGGCGGTGCTCGGCACGCAAACGGTGGCGACTCTAATCGCGGTATATGGGCTGTTCATGACGCCCCTTGGCTGGGGCTGGGCAGCATTCGTTTGGGGCTACGCTCTGGCTTGGTTCCTGCTGAATGACCGGGTAAAACTGCTCGCTTATCGGGTTTTCGATCCTACTAAAGCCCCATTGCTGGCCAGGGATCAGGTGGATCTTACACCGAAGATCGCCAGACGGGCCTATGAACTCTATGAGCATCGCGGCCGCGCCGACGGACAGGCAGACGAAGACTGGCTTGAGGCGGAGCGCGAGATTCGGTGATGGTAGGCGAGCCGCGGATCGCGATACCGAAAGGATGGATATGAAAATCGATTCAGGAGCTTTCCTGGTGCGGCCGGGAGATAAGATCGACCTTGGGGAGCGGCCGACCATCGTGAAGCCGTTCTGCGAGTCGAAGAAGCAGTATCAAAAACTCCTGGAAGATCACGTGGAGCAGTTGAGTTCGCTGCAGCGCCTTCTCTACGCGTCCAACCACTATGCGTTGCTGCTCATTTTTCAGGCCATGGACGCTGCCGGCAAAGACGGCGCCATCCGTCACGTCATGTCCGGAGTCAATCCGCAAGGCTGCCAGGTTTCCAGCTTCAAACAGCCTGGCGCCGGCGAGTTGGAACACGATTTTCTCTGGCGTACGACGTGCCGGCTACCCGAACGCGGGCAGATCGGCATATTCAATCGTTCCTATTACGAGGAAGTGCTGATCGTTCGGGTACATCCGGAGATTCTCCGCGGCCAGGGACTGCCGGAGGAGTTACGCGATGAAACAACCGTCTGGGAGGGGCGGTATCGCTCCATCGTGGACCTGGAGAGCCACCTGTATCGCAACGGCACCCGGACCATCAAAGTGTTCCTCCACCTTTCGAAGGGTGAACAGCGGAGGCGATTCCTCGATCGCATCGATGAGCCGGACAAGAACTGGAAATTCAGCCTTGCCGACATTCACGAGAGAAAACATTGGCATGAGTATATGAAGGCCTATGAGGACTGCCTGAATGCCACAAGCAGCCACCACGCGCCTTGGTACATCGTTCCCGCGGACGACAAGGAAAATGCCCGGTTCATCGTTTCCCAAATCGTCCTGGATGCGCTCAAGGAACTGAAGATGGCGTATCCCAAGACCGCCGCGAAACGGAGGCGGGAATTGAAATCGATCCGCAAGCTGTTAGCGAAGTGAGGTTTGAATCATGGCCGCCGCCAAGGATGTCCCGGCCCCGGCCGGCCTGACCAGCGGCGACGCCCGCCGCCGGCTCGAGCAGTTCGGTCCAAACGCAGTGCCCGACACCGCGCTGCACCCACTGCGCGGGGCGCTAACCCGGCTCTGGGCGCCGGTTCCGTGGATGCTCGAGGCCGCGGTCGCGCTCGAGTTGGCCCTCGGCAGGTACGTCAGATCTCCTGATCTCGCCCGGTAATCCCGGCCTGCCAGTGAAAACGGAATGATCCCAAACCGTACTTGCAGCGGGGCATGCAAATGGGGTACGAGAGATAGATGCCGCAGCTTCAACTGCCGGCGTGCGGAAGGCCCGTTCCCGGTTTCCCGCGCCGGCGGTTTCGAATCGGCCACCGGGGAACCGGTGGTGCGCAGTTCTTGCCTGTCCATTGGCAAGACTTGCAGATGCCTTGGGGCACGGGCCCTTCGGTGATCACGATCGCCTTTGTATTCCGCTAGTTGCATTCGCCACTGGTGTCAGGGAATACTTGGCCCGACAAGTGCTGAGTCCCCGAACAGGAGAACAAAATAACTATGTCCCGTTTTTGGAGTACCGCTCTGCTGAGCGCCGCCCTTATGGCCCCAATAGCATTGGCGCCGAGGGTGTTGCGAGCCGAAGATCAGAAGGCCGCTCGCACCTACCACGACAAACAACACAATGACGACCATGCATGGAACGGTCAGGAAGACAAGGCGTATCGTGTCTATGCAAAACAGAACCATCGCAAAGCCGCCGAGTTTTCCACGCTCAAAGAGGAAGATCAGCAGAATTACTGGAACTGGCGTCACGAGCATTCCGACGCCCTGCTCAAGATCGAAATCAAATAGCTTCGGCCGCACTCAGTCCTGACGAGGCAGCGAATCTGGCGTAGCGCGGCCGGAATCCCACCGGTACTTTCGAAGGGACTCCGGCCCCGCCGCTGCGCGTTCAGTGAACGGCGCTGGCTCCGGCCAGCCCACTTCACGCCGCCGGCTCCGGCGGCGGCAGACCCGTGATCGGCGCCACCCAATCCGCACCCTCACCGCCGGCGACGCGGCATCCGGAACTGAATAGATGCCCGGTAGTTTCACACCGCCAGCACTTCCGCCGGCGCGGGGGAACCGCGGCGCGCGAAGCGGATGACGCCATCGGGGCCGATGCGGTATACCGTGCGCTTCACAAACAGTCCCCGGGTGTGGTACAGCGCCCCTACTTTTTGCCCGCGGTCCACCAGCAGCGGAAACGGAAGCCCGAACTTGCGGCGGAACTTCGCGTGTTTCTCCGCGCTCCACGGGTTGATCCCAAAGATCTCCACGCCGCGGGCGCGGGCACTTTCCCATCCGTCGCGGAATTCGCAAAGCTGCCGCGTGCAGCCGGGAGTATCGTCGCCGGGGTAGAACACCAACACTACGTCGCGGCCCCGCAAGGCCGAAAGCGCCACCATGCGGCCGGATTCGTCCGGCAAGGTGAAATCGGGCGCGGGAGTGCCGGCGGGCAGGGGAGACGAAAACAACCAGGACATCATGGCATCACCGTTGCGGACGAAACTCCAGCGTGCTCGCCGGCTTCACGTCGTGGAACTGCATGGGGTAGCTGCGGCCGGCCAGGTAGTCTTCCCACTGGTCCCGGTAATGGCTCGACAGAATCTGGCCCGATTGCCCGGTCACGATGTTCAGCAGCGACGCGTCCCAATCCCCCAGGTCCGCGTTCATCCGCATCGACGGCCCCAGGACCTGAGTGGACTGCTTGATCGTGGTGCCCGATCCGCTCACGGCGACGGGCGCGAGGTCGAAATACCTGCCGATCGCCGGCACGCGGTGGAATACCGGGTTGACGATGCCGACCCTCAGAGATGCGCCATAGCGCCAGTGCTTGACGTCCTGTCCGTAGAGATTCTTGCCTTCTTCCACCGTGTCCACCAGCACCCGCAGCAGCATCTCGTTATAGTCGCGGAACCAGCCGTCGGGACGCTCGCGCAGGAGCTTTTCCACCATGGCGCTGCTCATCTTGGTTTCGTATGAGCGCCCCTTGCCCGGCGCGGCGGCTTCGGCGATCGACGTCCGTACGTGGGGGAACGCCAGCGCCGCCAGCATTGGCGCCGCCTTGTCCGCTTCCATGCGCCCGTTCCATTGGCGCAGCAGCGCGACGGCGTCTTCGAGGCCCGGGTTTCGGGCATGGCGCGCATCGTAGGCCGCCACGAGCTGCCCCGCCAGGAATTTGCTGAACGCCGAATAAATGTCCATCTGCACGCCCAGCAGATCCGCCGCGCGCCATCCGGAGCGGGCCGCGAGCCGGTCGCGGATTTGCCGCGCCCGGTACGGCGGGGCGAAATTGCCGTTCACCGGGTACGGGTAATCCGGCGGGAACGGATCCTGGTTGGCGGTGGCGACGATGCCGCTCGGCGGGTTGAAGACCGACGGCAGCTCGTCGAATGGAATGTACCCGTCCCAATCGAATTCGCCCGTCGAGCCGTCCACCGGGACGTCGCCCAGGTATCCGCGACGCTTGGGCAGCTTCCCGGCGGCATGGTAGCCGATGTTGCCGTCCACGTCGGCGTACACGAAATTCGACCCCGGACCGGGGTAGCGTTCCAGCGCCTGGGTGAATTCCCGCCAGTTCCCGGCGCGGTCGATGTCCAGAATGGGGTACTGGATGATGCCGGGCTGCGCCACCGTCCAGCGCAGCGCCATGAGTCGGTTTCCCTCGCCGAGGAACACCGGGCCGTGGCGCGTCACCCAGACCGTGAGTTCGACCGGCTTCCGCCCTTTGACGCGGATGATTTCGCGCTCCCCGCGCGCCTGCTCCCACTGGCCGCGGTAGAGGTAGCGGCCGCCGCGGGCGTCCAGATTCTCGATGTACAGGTCCTGCACGTCGAACTGGAGATTGGTGATACCCCAGGCAATCCGCGCATTGTGCCCCACGACAATGCCGGGAGTGCCCGGCAGGGCGACTCCGGCCACATCCAGTCCGGGCGCCCGCAGGTGCGTCATAAACCAGATTCCGGGCAGCGAATACTCCACGTGCATGTCGTTCGAGAGCAGCGGCTTCCCCGAGGCGGTGTGGCGCCCGGAAAGGGCCCACGCGTTGGAGCCGGGTTGGGGCTCGGTGCCGGCGCGAACCGACCACAGGTACTCGACCTTTCGGGCATCGCCATCGGCCAGCATGTCGCGCTTGGCGATTTCTTCCCGCCACGTGGTGGTGAGGTCGCGGAACATGTGGAAGCAGATCAGCAGGCTGTCCACCGCGCTCCAGGGGCGCGGCTGGTAGCCGAGCAGCGTGAATTCGAGCGGAAGGCTGCGAAGGTGGGTCGCAATGTAGAAGTTCACGCCCCGCGTATAGGCGGCGAACGCAGCGCGGTCGGCCGGCGGCAGCGTGACGTAAGCCTCCTCGGCGATTCGCCGGAACCGGAACCGCCGCGCCTCGCGGTCGCTTTCGAGCAACGCCGGGCCGAAAACCTCCGCCAGGTCGCCGGCGGCGAGTCGGCGCAGCCCATCCATTTGAAACAGCCGGTCCTGGGCGGTGACGTATCCCTGCGCGAATAACGCGTCGTCCAGACTGCCCGCGCGGATGTGGGGCGTTCCCTGGCGGTCGTAAATCACCGGAACGGCCGAGGAGACCGGAGCACCGAGCGTCCCCGACCGTTGCGGAAGCGGTCGCCACACGAACCAGTACGCCGCGGCCAAGGCGGCCGCCAGCAGGATGGCTATTGCAATGTTAACGGCTTTGACAGCGCGCCGGAGCGGGGAGAGAGCCATGGCTAGACTTCATGATAACGGGAGACCCGGCGCCTTGTGGGGCGGACCCCCTGGTCCGCGCGGGACGCCCCCGTCCCGCTGTTTGCCACCGGCGGGAAGGCCGGCCAGGGGGCCGGCCGCGGACGAGGGCGTCCGCCCCACAAAGCCGCTAGAATTAATTCTCGGGGCCGTGTGAATTTCGACCTGTTTCATTTTCTCCTCGTCGCCTGGCTGATCGCCGTGAACGCTTTCTTCGCGGGCGCCGAGGTGTCCCTGCTGTCGGTGAGACACTCGCGGCTGCGCCAGATGGCGGAAGAAGGGTCGGCGGGCGCGCAGGCCGCTCTCAACCTGCTTTCTAATCCCGGCAGGCTCCTCTCGGTAACGCAAGTCGGTGTGACCCTGGCCAGCCTGGGACTCGGTTGGGCCGGGGAGGGCGCGCTGTACCAGACCCTGTTGGGCGCCTTCCATCCGCCCGCCACGCCGCTGGCCGCCGAGCTTCTACGCGGCGCCGCTCTGCTGGTCTCGTTTCTCGCCATCAGCTTCCTGCATGTGGTGCTCGGCGAAGTGGTGCCGAAGAGACTCGCCATCGCCAAAGCGGACCGGCTGGCGGCCCTGGTGGCTCCCGCGCTGCTGGTGTTCTACCGCTTGTCCATGGCATTCGTGGTGGTCATCGAGCGTTCGGCCGGCGCCATCACGCGGATGTTGGGTCTGAGCGGAACGGCGACCGGCGTGGGCCACTCGGCCGAGGAACTCAAACTGATCGTGAGTTCCAGCCGCGGACTGGGGTACCTGCCCGAAATCCAGGAGGACATGATTCACCGGGTGCTCGATTTCGGCGTCATCGCGGTCCGCGAGATCATGGTGCCGCGCAACGACGTCGTCTCGATCGAAATCCACGCTTCGCTGGACGAAGTGTTGGCCGCCATGGCCCGGACGCAGCATTCCCGTCTGCCGGTCTACGACGGGACGCCCGAGAAGATCCTCGGCATCCTGCATCACAAGGATCTGCTTCCAGTGTGGATGGAGCGGCGGCGCGCCAGCCTGGCGGGCCGGCCCATGCGGCCGTTTCACGTCTCCCGGCTCATCCGCCCGCACCTGGTGGTTCCCGAGACCAAGCCCCTTTCGCAGATGTTGGAGGAGTTTCGCCAGGGCCATTCGCACATGGCCATGGTGGTGGATGAATTCGGCACCATCGTGGGGATGCTTACGGTCGAGGACGTGCTCGAGCAACTGGTGGGACGGATCGAGGACGAACACGACGAGAAGAGCCAGCCGCTCCCCGTGGAAGCCGACGAAGCGGAGTTGGACGGCGCCACCCGCATCCGCGATCTGGAAACCGAATACGGGATCGAGATCCCCGCCGACGACGGTTTCGAGACGCTGGCCGGCTTTCTGCTGTTCCACCTGGGCGAGATCCCCCGCGCCGGCGCCACGGTGGAGTTCGACGGCCGCCGCTACACGGTCCTCGAAATGGAGCGCAATCGCATCTCCCGCGTCCGCATCGAGAAGATGTAGGGGTGCGGCCGGGCCGCTCGCTGAGAAGCTGTGAAGAAATCGGTTGACAGGCGGAAGCGCCTGCCCCACCTCGCTGCAAGTCCTTCGAGTGCAATGTGGGACAGACGCTTTCGTCTGTCAACCCGGCAGTCCGGCCGATTTCTT
>Ga0182027_10003574_pt1 | contig 24520 bp, 24 predicted proteins | sample 712E1DmetaG_FD_121300 | JGI IMG/M metagenome (GOLD analysis project Ga0182027, IMG submission 121300) | Permafrost microbial communities from Stordalen Mire, Sweden - 712E1D metaG (Illumina Assembly) | ecosystem: Environmental > Terrestrial > Soil > Wetlands > Permafrost | place: Sweden... | reverse complement strand
TTCTCCATCGAGAAACCCACTGTCAGGCAACCGGCCCCCGCGGCGCCCGAGGTTCCAGCGGCGCACGGGGTTGCTCCGGCCGTCGCGGCGCCGGTGATGCCGCAGCGCTTCGTCGCCGTGGTTGTGGACGACCTGCACACGGAGTTCGCCGATCTGGTCTGGGCGCGGCAGGCGGCGGAGAAGTTCCTGGCCTCTTCCACCGGACCGTCCGAACGCATCGCAATCTACACCACGTCGGGACAGAACGCGGTGGATTTCACGAACGACGGCGACCAGTTGAATAAGACGCTGCTGGCGATCCGCTCGGGAGTCAAGACGGCGCTCGAATGCCCCCAAATCACTTACTATGTGGCGGACCAGATCGAGAACCACGACAATCAGGAACTGCTCGGGATTATGGAAGGCGATCTCAGGGCATGTAAGGGAGTCCCATACACCAAAAACGAGGCCGAGAACATGGTCAGAAATGCCGCCAGAAGGGCGCTGGCGGAGGGCGACTGGAACACGCGTCAAGCCCTCTCTACCTTGAGAGCCGTCATTGGAAAGCTGGCCACCGCGCCCGGCCAGCGGTCCCTGGTACTGGTCTCGGACGGGTTTCTGTTGCTCGACCAGCACCGCCCGGACGAAATGAGCCTTATTGAGAGCGCCATCCGCGCCAACGTGGTAATCAACGGATTGGATGCGGCCGGACTCAAGGCTTACGTTCCCGGCGGCGATGCCAGCGTGCATGGGAGCCCCACCGCGAATGGATCGATGGCGAAAATCACCTACGACCTGTCGGCCACCGCCGCCGCGGCCGCGGTGATGGACGAGGCCGCGCGCGGGACGGGCGGCAGGTTCTTCAAGAACAGCAACGACATGGACGCGGGTTTCAGACTTCTGGCGGGCGCGCCGGAGAGCATCTACCTGCTGGGCTTCGCGCCCCAGAACCTCAAGTTCGACGGCCGGTACCACAATTTGAAAGTCACGCTTCGCAATCCCAAAGGGCTGACCGTCGAGGCGCGGCCCGGCTACTATGCCCCCAATCGCGAGATCGACCCCGCGGAGCAGGCCAAGGAAGAAATCCAGGCGGCGTTTTTCTCCACCGAAGAGATCCGCGAGATTCCAGCCGCCATGGAGACGCAGTTTTTCAAGACCGCCCCCGACGAGGCCACCGTCGATATACTGGCCAGAGTGGAGGTCAAGCAACTCAATTTCAAGCAGGAAGATGGACGCAACCGGAACGATGTGACGGTGGTCTGTGGGATGTTCGACGAAAATGGGAATTATGTTTCCGGAATACAAAAAGTGCTGGAGATGCGCTTGAAGGACGAGACACTGGCGACCGGAATGGCCAACGGAATCTCCGTGAGAAGCAGCCTCAAGACAAAGCCCGGAAGGTACCTGGTGCGGGTGGTGGTGCGAGACTCCCAAGGGCAAGAACTGACGGCTCTCAGCGGGGCGGTGGAGATTCCGTGAGGCGGCCCGGCAGGCTGAGAGTCTGCGCCACGCTGCTGTGCGCGGCCGCACTGGCGCAGACTCCGCCGGTTGTGATCCGGACGGAAACCCGGCTGGTGTTGGTCGACGCCGTGGTGCGCGACAAGAAGGGCAAGACCGTGAGCGATCTAGGCGCCGGGGATTTTCGGCTCTGGGAGGACGGCAAGGCACGACCCATCACGAGCTTCTCCCTCGAAGAGGCTGGGTCCCCCGACCAGCCGGAGACCGAATATCTGTTGTTCCTCTTCGATAGTCTGGGAGTGGTCCCCATGGCCCGGCTGGCGGCCGAGAAAAGCGCACGGGCGGAGGTCGCCAGCTTTGCCGGCGCTTATGCCGGCCCGAGCCGCTACATGGCCGTGGCGAACTTCAACGGAGACCTGTGGATCGTTCAGAATTTCACGGCGATGGCCGAGCGGGTCCGGAGAGCGGCCGCAGACACGGCGCGGGTTGCGGATGTGAGCTTAGGCGGTCCGTGGCAAGATACAAGCTTGGATCAAGATCCGCGTACGGCGCTGGCGCAAGCCAGGGCGGGCTATTCGGCTCCGCAGGCGCAGCCGGCGCGGCCCAACCCCGTCGTGGATGCCATCGCCACGCTGGCGGATTCCATGGCGGCCATTCGCGGCCGCAAGTCCCTAGTGGTGGTCAGCGCGGCACAGCCCACCATCGCAACCGCCCCCCCGGATTGGCAGATCGCGGCCGCCGCGCGTGCGTGCAACCGCGCCAATGTGGCGGTCTACGCCACGCACGTGGCTCTGAAAGAACTGGCGGAGGCGACGGGCGGCCGTTCGATCGCCAGCGACCTGGTTCGCGAGTTGGGCGGGATCGTCGACGACCGGGAGAAGAGCTATGCGCTCGGTTTCCAGCCTGTCGAATCGCCGGACGGAAGCTGTCACTCCTTGCGCGTGCAAGTCACTCGCAGCGGGCTCCAGGTGCGGGCGCGCAACGGGTACTGCAACAGCAAGGCGCCGGACCTGCTGGCGGGAAAGGTGGAAGGCAAGGCCCTCGAAGCGCGCGCGTCCGGCCCCTCCGCCGGGAACGCCGCCGCGTCCGTGGAGCTTCCGTACTTCCATAACGCGCCGGGCATCGCCTTAGTCGATCTGGCGATGGAGATGGACGTCGCGAGCCTCAAGTTCGCCAGGCAGAATGGCAAGCAACACGCGGAGCTAGGCCTGGTGGGTTTGGCCTATGGACCGGACGGCGAGGTGGCCGGGAGGTTCAGCGACAACCTTCCGCTCGATTTCGATACGGCCGAACAAGCCGAGGCTTTTCGCAAGCAGCCTTATCGATATGAGCGCCAGTTCCGCCTGCCGTCGGGCCGCTACAACGTCCGCGTGGCGTTCGGCTCAGGCGACCAGAGCTTCGGCAAGGCGGAGGCGCCGCTGACGGTCGAGGCCTGGGATGGGAAGCGGCTCGCCATGAGCGGCATCGCGCTGGCCGGCGAGTCGCGGAAGGCGCCCGAGCTGACCTCGGATCTAGACCCGTCCTTGCTCGAAGGCCACAAGGATCTTGTCGCGCAGTCGTCCGAGATCTCGCCTTCCGGCGGCAACCGTTTTCACCGCTCCGGGCCGTGTCTGGCCTATCTGGAGGTCTACGACGCGATGCTCGCCGGACCAAACCCGCCCACATTTGGCCTTGCGGTGCGGGTTTTCGACAAGCGGACGGGGGAGCAAAAAGCCGCCAAAGCCGTCAATGCGGCGGCCTTTATCAAACCGGGAAGCGCGGTGGTTGCGGTCCTGCTCGATGTACCAATCGCCTCGCTATCGGCGGGTTCTTACGCGGTCGAAATCAAGGCGGTGCGTTCGCCAGGGGGCGATTCCGTGGTCCGCACGGCGGACTTCCAGGTGGTGGAATAGCCGGCGGAGCTATTCCACCGTGAACGCGTGGCGGGACTCGATGTTCTGATTGCCGGTGACGTCCTTCATTCGAATTAGAAGGGTGTAGGCGCCGGGCAGGACCTTTTCGAGAGGCACGTCAAAGGACCCTGGAACCCAGGGCTTCGGATAGAACGATTCGCTCTTGTCCGCCGCCGGATCCCACGACTTCAGGACCTTCTCTCCGCCGAGAATCGATACGCTCCAGCTTATATCGATCTTGTTATTCTCGCCGTACTTGTAGCCGGTAATCACCCAGCGGGCAAAGAGGGTGGCGCCGTTATGGTAGATGGGAGAGGCCAGCGCCTGGCCGCCCTCTTCGGTCCGGTAAAGGCCGAAGTTGCGCACCACCAGTTTGTCGCTCGGGTCCACGCGCGCGCCGCGCACGCGAAACGTCACGGGGAATTCGACGGACGTGTCCGCGTAATAATCTTTCAGCTTCACAAGGATCTTGTACTCTCCAGCCGGGGCCAGCGGTGGGATCTCGATCTGGTCTTCGAGCTTCGGCTGCCAGTCCTTGTCCTGCGGAAGCACCTGTTCCAAAATGGCGTTGTCGTAAGGTTCGGCCAGGGCGACGCCCCTCGGGTCGAACGCCTGCACGGTATAGTTCAGGTGGACTTTGTCTTCGGTCTTGGTGAACCCATCCACGCGGCAGGTAAAGTACAGCGTCTCGCCGGCGACGTGTTCAACGCCGGGAGCGTCCGCCTCGCCGCCGTCGGATTGGCTCACGACCGGCTTGACGATTTGGAGCGTCGCGCCGAAGGACAGCGCGGCGGGAAGCAAGGCAACTAGCGCTAACGATCGCATATACGACCCTCTGGTACGATTCTACGCCCAAGCCAGCCGGACCGCCGCAGGCCACTTTTCCACCGCGCTCCCGGCTATTATTGGATTTGCACCCAAAAATGACCCAGTCGGTTACGGGCCGAGTTGTCAGGTACGTCAATATTGCGATCGGCATCGCGCTGGCCGCCGCGCTGGCGCTGGTCTATTGGTACGCGTGGCGGCCTCTGCCGCAGCGGTCGGGCCGCGTGGAAGCGCCCCTCGGCGCCGCGGCGGCGGCCTCGTTCGACGCGCTGGGAGTCCCGCACATCCGCGCCGCCAGCTTGGAAGACGCCTTGTTCGTACAGGGCTACGTCACGGCGCAGGACCGCCTGTTCCAGATGGATGGATTGCGGCGCGCCGCCGCGGGGGACCTGGCGGAGATCCTCGGCCCCGCCTATCTGGAACCCGATCGCGACTCGCGCCGGCTGCGCATGCGGCGCATTGCCGAGGCGGGTTACGCGACCCTGCCCGCCGCCGACCGCGCAGCGTTCGCGGCCTACGCGCGCGGCGTCAATTCCTTCATCGCCACGCATCGGAACTCCCTGCCCATCGAGTTCACGCTGCTGGGCTATCAGCCGCGCCCATGGAGCGTGGTGGATTCGCTGCTGGTTTGTCTGTACATGTACCGCGACCAAACCACCACATGGCGCGACCAGATGCTCAAGCGCGACATGCTCGCCAACGGGGACCGCAAGAAGGTGGAGTTTCTGTTTCCGGTGGACGCCGGCGCCGGTCCGCAGCCCGGATCGAACGCCTGGGCCATCGCCGGCGCCCTGACGGCGTCCGGCAAGCCGCTGCTCTCGAACGACATTCACCTGGCCTATTCCCTGCCCGGCATCTGGTATATGACTCATATTCAGGCGCCCGGATTGGACGTCTCCGGCATCGCTCTGCCCGGTACGCCAGGCGTGCTGGCGGGGCATAACCAGCGCATCGCCTGGGGCATCACGAGCCTCCAGTTCGCCGTGCAAGACCTCTACATCGAGCAGTTCGACGAGCGCACCGGGCGCTATTCCTACCGCGGGCAAGTGGAGCAGGCGCGGCCGGAGCGCGAGCTGATCCGCGTCAAGGGGCAGCCTGCGTTCGAGCTGGTCGTATGGGTCACGCGCCACGGCCCGGTGTACGTCGCCGATGGCGGCGTTCACATGGCGCTGCGCTGGACGGCGGCGGAGCCCGGCGCCATCGAGTATCCGGTTCTGGATATCGATCGCGCGCGGGACTGGTCCCAGTTCACGTCCGCGCTCGAGCGCTTCCCCGGGCCGGGCTTGAATTTCGTCTACGCGGACGTGGACGGCAACATCGGCTACCACGCAGCCGGCAAGCTGCCCAAGCGGCGCGGCTACCAGGGCGACGCGCCGGTGGACGGATCGTCCGGCGATTTCGATTGGGACGGCATGATTCCCTTCGACCAACTTCCCGCCGCGTTCAATCCGCCGAGCGGCATCGTCGCCAGCTCCAACCAGAATCCCTTCCCGGCCGGCTTCCCTTACGCCGTCAGCGGCAGCTTCTCGGCGCCGGGACGCGCGCGCCAGATTCGCGACCTGCTCTCGGCCCACGGCAAGTGGCGCGCCGAAGATCTGTTGCCGGTCCAGAAGGACGTGTATTCGGCCTTCAACAAGTTCCTGGCGGGCGAACTGGCGGCGGCCTACGGCCGGCGCCACGCCAATAACCCGGGCTTGGAACCCGCCGTGGCGTTACTGCGGACGTGGAACGGCCAGATGGCCAAGGATCAAGCCGCCCCGTTCCTGGTCACGCTGGCCTACCAATACCTGCGAACCGCCGCCGCCGAGAACGCCGCGCCTTCGAGCGGCTCGCGCTACCAATTCGCGCTGGCCCCCGTGGCCCTGGAGAAGCTGCTGCGGGAACGCCCCGCCGGGTGGTTCCTGGATTACGACGAGACGCTCTTGCGCGCGCTGGCCGACGCCGTCGAGGAGGCCCGCCGCATCCAGGGCCCCGACATCAAGCGCTGGCAGTACGGCGCTTACATGCGCGTGGCCATCGATAATCCGGTGGTGCATCAGGTCCCCCTGGTGGGAAAGTACTTCGATATCGGCCCCGTGCCGATGAGCGGCGCGGCCAGCACCGTGAAGCAAGTCACGCGCACGCTCGCGCCCTCCATGCGGATGGATGCCGACTTGGGGGATTGGGACCGCTCGCTGCTGAACGTGCAGATCGGCCAATCCGGCCAGATTTTTTCGAGCCATTACAAAGACCAGTGGGCCGCCTGGTACGATGGCCGCAGCTTCCCCATGCAGTATCGCCATGTGGAGGCCAAGAGCACGCTGGAATTTGTGGCGAAGTAGTACCGTGAAGAGCATGCTCTCCTGGCTTTTTTCCGCTCCGCTCCCGGTGGGATCGCCCGCCCCGGAATTCACGCTGCCGGACGATGCCGGCGGCGCCGTAACGCTATCCGCGCTGCGCGGCCGCAGCGTGGCGTTGGTTTTCTATCCCGGCGACAGTACGCCCGGCTGCACCAAACAGCTTTGCGAGTTTCGGGATTCCTGGGACGCGGTCCGCGCGCGCGGAATCGACGTCTATGGCGTGAACCCTCAAAACGCGAGCAGCCACGCGCGTTTCCGCGAAAAGCATCGCTTCCCGTTTCCCCTGCTGGTGGACAAAGGCCGCAAGGTGGCCGCGCTATACCATGCCGGAGGCCCCATCGTACGACGCACCGTGTACCTGATCGGCCCGGATGGCGTCATCCGTTTCGCGCGCCGGGGCATGCCGAAGCCGGCCGAAGCGCTGGCGGCCGCGGGAAAGTGATATTCTCCCGTTCCCTACTCGGTGTCTTCCCCTACCTTCAGCACCGCCAGGAAGGCTTCCTGGGGGATCTCGACGCGTCCCACGCGCTTCATGCGCTTCTTGCCTTCCTTTTGCTTTTCGAGCAGCTTGCGCTTGCGCGAGATGTCGCCGCCATAGCACTTGGCAAGCACGTTCTTGCGCATGGCGGCGATGTTCTCGCGCGCCACGATTTTGTTGCCGATGGCGGCCTGCAGGGCCACCTCGAACATCTGCCGCGGAATCAGCTTGCGCAGCCGCGAAATCAGACCCCTGCCGCGCTCGAACGCAAACTCCTTATGGACGATGATCGATAGCGCGTCCACCGGTTCGCCGGCCACCAGCACGTCCAGGCGCACCATGGGCGAGACGCGGTAACCCGCCAGGTGGTAATCGAGCGACGCGTAGCCGCGCGAGGCGGATTTCAGGCGGTCGTAGAAATCGAGGACGATCTCGTTCAGCGGCAGCTCGTAGAGCAGCATGACGCGCCCGCCGGCGATGTACTCGAACTTCTTCTGCACGCCGCGCTTCTCTTCCAGCAGCTTCAGTACCCCGCCCAGGAAATCCTCGCGCGTAATCACCGTGGCGTCGATGATGGGCTCCTCGATCTGCTTGATTTCCGAAGGGTCCGGAAACTTGGTCGGGTTATCCACCTCGAGGATCGCGCCGGTGGTGGTGACGATGCGGTAGCGCACGCCCGGCGCGGTGGTGATCAGGTCGATATCGAACTCGCGCTCGAGGCGCTCCTGGACGATTTCCAGGTGCAGCAGCCCCAGGAATCCGCAGCGGAAGCCGAAGCCCAGCGCCACGGAATTCTCGGGCTCGAAGTTGAACGCGCTGTCGTTGAGCCGCAGCTTCTCGAGCGCGTCGCGCAGCAGGCCGTGCTCGTGCGATTCCACGGGGTAGAGCCCCGCGAACACCATCGGTTTGATCTCTTCGAAGCCCGGCAGCGGCTCGGCGGCCGGATTCTCGTCGTCCATGATCGTGTCGCCGATCTTGGCGTCGGAAACCGTTTTGATGGTGGCCGAGAGGAACCCCACCTCGCCCGCCGCCAGTTCGTCGCACGGCGTGGCCTTGGGGGCCTGGTAGCCCAGCGCCTCCACTTCGTAGACTTGGCCGTTCGACCACAGCCGGATCTTCTGGCCTTTACGCAGCCGGCCCTCCATCACGCGCACCAGGATGATGACGCCGCGGTACGCATCGAACCAGGAGTCGAAAATCAAAGCCCGCAGCGGCAAATCCGGCGAGCCTTTGGGCGGCGGTACGAGATGGACGATGGCCTCCAGAACCTCGTGCACGCCGGTGCCCTGCTTGGCGCTCACCAGTATCGCGTCGCGCGCGTCGAGGCCGATGACCGTCTCGATCTGCTCGCGGATGCGCTCCGGTTCGGCCGCCGGCAGATCGATCTTGTTGATCACCGGAATGATTTCGAGGTTGTGGTGCAGCGCCAGATAGGTGTTGGCAAGGGTTTGCGCCTCGACGCCCTGGGAAGCGTCCACCACCAGCAGCGCGCCTTCGCAGGCCTGCAAGCTGCGGGACACCTCATAGGAAAAATCCACGTGGCCGGGCGTATCGATCAGGTTCAACTGGTACAGGTTGCCGTCGCTCGCGCGATAATTCAGCCGCACCGCGTGCGCCTTGATGGTGATGCCGCGTTCGCGCTCGAGGTCCATGGTATCGAGGACCTGCTCCATCATTTCGCGCTGCGACAGCGCGCCCGTGATCTCCAGCAGCCGGTCCGCCAGCGTGGACTTGCCATGGTCGATGTGCGCAATGATGGAGAAATTCCGAATGAATTGGGGGTCCATGCGATGTGAAGACGCCTCCCAATTATCCCACACGCCGCGTCGCTGAAACCCGGACGGGCTTCGATCCCTCTAACAGAGCAGGAGGGAACCAGAGATGAAGTCCAGGATGCTCGGACAAGTTCTGACGGCGGCTCTGCTCCTGAACGGCGCCGCGATGGCGGCCGGCAAGCCAGGCCCCGCCGCGCCGAAAACCGACGCGGAGATCGCCGCGCGCGTAAGTCGCGAAATCGCCATGTACCCCTACTACAGCTTGTGGGACAGCGTCGGCGTTCAGGTTGCGGAAGGGCGCGTGACGCTCTCCGGGGCCGTGAATCAGCCGTTCAAAAAGGATGAGATAGACCGCCTGGTGAAGGAAACGCCCGGCGTGACCGGCGTGGATAGCCAGGTCGAAGTCCTGCCGCTATCCCCTCAAGACGACCAGCTTCGGCTGCGGATCGCACGCTCGATTTACAGCGATCCCGCCCTTTCGCGGTTCGCGGGATTGGCGGCGCCGCCCATCCGCATCATCGTCAAGAACGGGCACGTGACCCTGAATGGCGTAGTGGAGAGCCAGATGCAGAAGACCGTGGCCTGGATGCGCGCTTCCGCCGCGGGATTGAGTTTCGGACCCGTAGTCAACAACCTCGTAGTCGCCGACCCACCGGCCAGGAAGAAGGCCTAGCCCTCAGCCATCCCGCCAGTCCGGACGGCTGGGCCGCACGGTCCGGCCGTCCATGTCTTTCGTCGGGCGTTACAATCGATTGGTGCTCGCACAGCCATACGATGCGTCCGCCATGCGGCTCTTTCTGGGAGTCGATGGCGGCCAATCCAGCACCAAGGCGGTGATCGGCGACCAGACCCGGCGCATTCTCGGCTGGGGCGCCGGAGGACCTTGCAACCATGCGGCGGCGGGCGAGGGACGCGCGCGCCTGGAACGCGGCGTGCGGGAAAGCCTGGAGGCGGCCTGCCGGAATGCGGGCCTCGACGCGGCGGCGGTTTGCTTCGAGGCGGCCTGCTTCGGAATGAGCGGCGGCCCGGAGGGCAAGCGCGAGATTCTGGCGTCCATTCTGCGGACGCGCCGGCTGACGGTGACCACCGACGCCGCCATCGCGCTGGCGGGCGCCACCCCGGACGGGCAAGGAATCGCGGTGATCGCGGGGACCGGGTCGATGGCCTTCGGCCGCAACGCCGAGGGCCGCGTGGCGCGCGCCGGCGGCTGGGGCTACGCCTTCGGCGATCAAGGCGGCAGCTTCGACACGGTCCGCGAGGCTCTGCGCGCCGCGCTCCGCATGGAGGAGGGATGGGGACCTCCCACCGGCCTGCGAGCCGCCCTGCTCGGCGCCACCGCCACGCGCGATGCCAACGACATGCTGCACCGGTTCTACGGCGACGAATGGCCGCGCGCGCGGGTGGCCGCGCTGGCGCCGCTGGTGGATGCCGCCGCGCTCGCGGGCGATGGCGTGGCGGGCGAGATCCTCAACCGGGCGGCGCAGGAACTGGCCCTGCTCGCCGCCGCCGTGCGCAGCCAACTTTGGAAGCCCGGGGAACGCGTCGAGGTCGCTTACATCGGCGGAGCGTTCGAGAGCCGGACTCTGCTCGAGCGCTTCCGGCTTCTGGTGGAATTGGACGACGGCGCCCACTGCGCCCCGCCGCTCCGCACCCCGGCCGAGGGCGCCTTACTGGAAGCTTATCGGGCTGTCTGAGTGGGGCGGGCCGGGGTACCCACTACGTGGGTCCGCCTGCCTTCTTTGCATCTGTTCGCCGCCCGGAAGGCAGGCGGACCCGCGAAGGCAGCGGGTACCCCGGCCCGCCCCACTTACGGCAGCGCCTCCAACATGCGGTCGATTTCACCTAGGGAGATGTAGAAGTGAGGCGACGTGCGGACCCACCCGCTGCGGGGCGCAGTGGCGATTCCCTGCGACCGCAAGATTCGGACCACCTCCTCGGCCTCGATGCCGGGCTTCCGGAAGCTTACGATTCCGGATGAGTTCTCGGGGGTCCTGTCCCCCAGCAACTGGTAGCCCTTGGAGCGGGCGCCCGCCGCGATCCGGTCGGCCAAATTGCGGACAACCGGAGCAATTTCTCCCACTCCGACTTCAAGTAAAAACTCAATTGAGGCTCTTAAACCAAAACATCCTATGGTATTTAACGTTCCGCACTCATATCGGCCGGCATCCTGCCTGAGCGCCATGTCGCGCGAGGCGTAATCGTTATATTTCGCGACATTCGTCCAGCCGAACTCCACCGGCTCGACGCGGTCTTGCAACTCCCGGCTGATGTATAAGATGCCGCAGCCTTCCGGTCCCAATAGCCACTTGTGCCCGTCGGCCGCCAGCGCGTCGATGCGGCAGGCTTTGGCATCGAGCGGAAATGCGCCGAGTCCTTGTATCGCATCTACCATAAAAATGCAGCGGTTACGATGGCAAATCTCACCTATCTCATGAATAGGCGCGCGGTATCCGCTAAGGAATTGCACAAAGCTGATGGCCAGCAAACGGGCCCCACGGCAGGCCTCGTCAATGCGCTCGAGAGAGTCGTTCACGGACAGCCACGTAACGGCGACTCCCTTCTCTTCCAAGCGCTTCCATGGAAAGTAGTTGGCCGGAAACTCCTCGCGGAAGCCCACCATCCGGTCGCCCGGCTTCCAATCCAGGCCTAGGGCCACCGTCAGAATGCCCTCGGAGGTGTTCTTCACGAAGGCAATCTCGGACGGGTCGGAGCCGGTCAGCCTGGCGGCCGCCGCTCGCAGGCCGCTATACGCAGCCAGCCAATCGCCATAGTGCAAGCTGCCAAAATTCAGGCAGTCGTCCGCCAGGCGCTTCATGGCGTCGGCGGCGGGTTTGCACAACGGCGCCACAGCCGCGTGGTTCAGGTACACCAGCCGCTCCCGCACGGGGAACTGGTGCGCGTAAACCTCCCAGAGCGGATGCTCGTCCCTTGGTGTAGCATCAATTCGATTGCCCATCTCATCTACAATACGGTATTAGGGACATGCAGCGCTCAACCGCAATTTTGTGCCTGGCATTCTTCGCCGCGGCGTATGGCGCGGAGCATACCGGCAAGGAGAGCGACCCCAGCCAGATTGGCAATCGCGGCGTGGGAAAGGGCGTGAACATCTACTCCATGGAAAAGGAGATGGCGCTTGGCCGGCAGTTGGCGCAGGAAGTACAGCGTCAGGCCAAGATGGTGGACGACCCGCTGATTGGGGAGTTCATTAACCGTCTGGGGCAGAACCTGGCGCGCCACTCGGACGCCAAGGTTCCGTTCGCGTTCTACGTGGTGGATGCCTCGGCGCTGAACGCTTTCGCGCTGCCCGGCGGCTACGTCTTCGTGAACGCCGGGTTGATTGAGATCGCCGAGGACGAGGATGAGCTGGCCGGCGCCATGGCTCACGAGATCGCTCACGTGGCGGCGCGCCACATGACGCGGCGGGCCACCAAGTCCGAGATCGCGAGGCTGGCCTCGGCGCCTCTGGGGGCCGCGCTGGGCGGCTGGACCGGGTACGCCGCCAACGAGGCCGCGGGCATCGCGATTCCCTTGACCTTCCTCAGCTTCGGCCGCGAAGACGAAGCCGAAGCCGATTATCTGGGCGTCCAATACGCCTACGCGGCGGGGTACGATCCGGTTGGGGTCGTCTCCATCTTCGAGAAGATGGAATCGCTCGAGCGGAAACAGCCCGGAGCCGTCAGCAAGGCGTTCGCAAGCCATCCGCAGGACGCGGACCGCATCAGCCGCACGCAGCGCGAGATCCAGGAAATCCTGCCGCCCAGGCCGGATTACGTCGTGACCAGTTCGCAGTACCGGGATATTCGCAAGCGGCTGATCGATCTTCGGGCCGCCCGGGAGAACCCCGCAGGGAGCGGCCAGCCTCACCTGCCGCGCTAATCGGTCGCCAAGTTCGGGAAGAACGCCGGGTCGAGGATCAACCGCGTCACTTGCTCCGCGCTGAGGTATTGCTCCTTGTGCTTGAAGAGCAGCTTGTCGCCGGGAAGCATTCCCACGGTAATCTCGATTGGCTCTCCGCCGTTTTCGATGCGGAAGCCCGGCAGCGCCGGGACGGACTGGATCCGGACTTGAGCGGACTGTTGCCACTGCCCGGTGCGTTGGTGGCGCACCGTCACCCGAAGGTCCGCGCCGTCCGGGCGAATTTCCGCGGCCTCGGCTCCGAACGCCTCCGTATAAGCCTGGACGCAACGCCGCAAGTCGCCATGCAGATCCTCAAGCGCGCGCGGCAGCCGCTCCTGAACCCACGCCTCGCGATCCCGGCGATCCTTCTCTTCCGTGATCCGCATTTCAAGCCATTGGAAACTCATGTCTGTCGCCTTCATGTTATCAGCCGGCAAGATTGGCGTGGGCGGGCCGCCGGTGTGGTTATAATGGTGACACCGAAGCACAACTCACATGCCCAAGAAACCACCCACACCTAAAGAAGGCGCCACGGATAGCCCGGCCGCCGTCCCAGCCGCCAAGGCCAGCAAGGCCGCTAAGGCCGACAAGGCCAACAAGGCCGACAAGGCCGCCGAGGCCGCCGCAGCCCCGGTTGCGCCACCCGAGCCGAAGCCTCAAACGAAGTCGAAGAAAGTGGGCAAGCTGCCCAAGAAGGACAAGCACCGGCTTCCTCGGCGGCAGAAGAAAGCCGCGCAAAAAGCCCTGGCCGCCAAGAAGGCCTAGCGGAGTTTCCGCCCCGCATTGCTTGCCTGCCTGCCGGTTTGCGAGCTAGAGACACATGACCGAATCGCCAACGGAGACCTTCGCTGCGCCGGGCGCCGGCGACCATCGGGCCGCGTTGCTGGCGGGCTTTCTCGGATGGACGCTGGACGCCTTCGATTTTTTCCTGCTGGTGATGTGCCTCACCGCCATCGGGCGCGAGTTCCACAAGTCCGATGCGCAAATGGCGGTGACCTTGGGAGTCACCTTAGCCTTCCGGCCGGTGGGCGCCTTTGTCTTCGGACTGCTGGCCGACCGCTATGGGCGGCGCATACCGCTCATGCTCGATCTGGCGTTCTACTCCGTGATCGAGGTGCTCTCGGGGCTGGCCCCCAACTACGCCACCTTCATCGTGCTGCGCGCGCTGTTCGGCATCGGCATGGGCGGCGAATGGGGCGTGGGCGCGTCGCTGGCCATGGAAAAGGTCCCGCCACGGCTGCGCGGGGTGCTCTCCGGAGTGCTGCAGCAAGGCTACGCCGCGGGCTATCTGCTGGCGGCGCTGTGTTACTACTTCCTGTTCGGACGGGTGGGATGGCGTCCGCTGTTCTTCCTCGGCGGGCTGCCGGCCCTGCTGGCGGTCTTCATTCGTTTTCGCGTCAAGGAATCCGAGGTCTGGCGGAAGACGCGCCATAAGAACTGGCGGGATCTGGGCCTTTCGATCGTCTCCAATTGGAAGCTCTTCCTCTACATCGCCGCCCTGATGACGGGCATGAACCTCGCCTCGCACGGCACGCAGGATATGTTTCCGACGCTGCTGGAACGGAAATGGCATTTCGGCCCGCAGCAGCGCGCCTCGCTGACCGCGTTCTCCATGGTGGGGGCCATTTGCGGCGGAACGCTGTGCGGCCTGTTCTCCGATTGGTGGGGCCGGCGGCGCGCCATGGTGACGGCTTTGCTGGCGGCCGTGCTGGTGGTTCCGCTGTGGGCGTTCGCGCCATCGGTCGCCTGGCTATGGGTCGGCGCGTTCCTGATTCAGTTCCTGGTGCAGGGCGCCTGGGGCGTCACGCCGGCCCACTTGACGGAGCTATCGCCGGATTCGGTGCGCGGTTTCCTGCCCGGCTTCGGGTATCAGTGCGGGGTGGCGCTGGCGGCCACGGCGTCCTATGCGGAAGCCGTCATCGCCCGCCGCGTAGGCTATGCAACCGCCATGGCCGGCGTGGCGGCGTCGGTCTTCGTTCTGGCGGCCGTGCTGGCGGCCTTGGGTAATGAGCGCCGGGCGGTTAAATTCGGGGAATAGGACGAAGGACTTCGTGTCCGGCCAATTCTTGACATGGGGATCGTGGGGAGAGTAGCGTGGGGGTAAGAGATCCCTGGGAAAGGACCGCCCCATGGTCATTGACCTGAAACCCGAACAGCAGCGTGTGATCGACTTGGCGATCGAGTCGGGCGCGTATCATGACTCGAATGAGGTGATTGACACCGCGCTGTCCATGCTGGCCGAAGACATCGAGGATGGGTGTGTGTCCGAAGCTCGAAGCCACGAGCCGCGCTTCACGCTGGCCGAGGTGGAAGCGGAACTGCGCGCGCTCGGCAAACTCGGCAAGGTGGAGTGACGGAATACGCTGTTACCTTCGCTGCCAGCGCCAGGAAAGAGTTGAAGGACTTGCCGTCCAATGCAATAGGGCGGCTGCTTCCAAGAATTCGCGAACTAGCCGGAAATCCCCGTTTTGTCGGCTGCAAGAAGCTGCACGGCTATAGGGACCGCTGGCGGATTCGCGCTGGAAGCTACCGTGTCGTGTATGCGATTGACGACGGGCGAAAAACGGTGGACATTACCCGCGTCGCTCACCGCAAAGACGTGTACGAGTGATGAAAATCGCTCAGTTCAGACCCGTTTTGTGGAGCCCTTTTGTGACATGACGCACGAATTCGACGGCGAGAAGTACGAGAGAGCGTCCGCCCACCAGAAGGAATGGGGGGCGAAGCTCGTTGCGGAACTCGATTTGCGAGGAACCGAGCGGGTTCTCGACCTGGGGTGCGGAGACGGGACGCTCTCCGCGCGGATCGCCGATCTGGTTCCCGGTGGGGAGGTGGTCGGCATCGATGCTTCGCGCGGCATGATTGCGGCGGCTCAATCGAAGGTCCGGAAGAACCTGCGGTTTCTCCTGATGGACATCGATGAGATGAACTACGTCGAGCGGTTTGACGCGGTTCTCTCCAACGCCACCCTCCACTGGATCAAAGACCACAAGCGTCTGCTGCGCAATGTCGGCCGCGCATTGCGTAAAGAGGGGAGCCTCCGCTTCAACTTCGCCGGAAAGGGAAACTGCTCGCATTTTTTCTCTGTCGTTCGGGAAGCCATGGCAGCGGAGGAATTCGCGGTCCATTTCGAGGGATTCGATTGGCCTTGGTACACGCCCTCGGTAGCGGAGTACTCGGCATTGACGGAGGCCAGCGGATTGGTCGACGGACGCGTCTGGGGAGAAAACGCGGACAGATACTTTCCGGACGCGGCGGAGACGATCAAGTGGATCGACCAGCCCTGCCTGGTACCGTTTCTCGCGCATGTCCCGGACGGCGCGAAGTCGCGCTTCCGGGAGTATGTCGTCGAGAGAACGATCGAGGAGACGCGACAGGACGACGGCCGGTGCTTTGAGACTTTCCGCCGGATCAACGTCTCCGCGCGCAAGTGAACCGCGGGGGCGGCGATTTTATTAGCGAACGGCGGCCGCCGCTTTGACCCGCTCTTCCAGTTCATCCAACGCGCCGGCGAAGAAGTGGTCGGCGGCTTCGATCCAGATCAGTTCCTTCGGCGCCGGCAGTTTCGCGTAGATGGCTTCCAGTTCCGCGCGCGGGCCGTACTGGTCGTGCGTGCTTTGAATGAAGATCTTGCGGGCGCGGCAGGATTCGAGATACTCGGCCGGACCGTAGTCGGTGGGGAATCCGGCCGCCATCAACCAGCGGGCGCCTTCCACTTCGCAACCCAGCCGCGTGATGGCGAGCGCGCCGAAGGAGAAGCCCGCCAGCGCGAAGGGAAGGCTGGGATAGCGCTCGCGGAGCCATGCCAACGCGGCGCGTGCGTCCTCGATTTCGCCGGTGAGATGGCCGTGCCGGCCTTCGCTCAGACCCACGCCTCGGAAATTGAAGCGCAGGGCGGCCACGCCGGCGCGGCGCAATCCGCGCGCCATGCGATGGACCACCTTGTTGCGCATGGTCCCGCCGTAGAGCGGGTGCGGATGGCAGACCACGGCCGCCAGGCGCACAGGCGCGTCTTCAGGCTCCTCCAACAGAGCCTCCAGGCGGCCCGCCGGCCCGGCGATCCAGTGCGACTCGATGCGGCGTGGCAAGTCAGTTGGTGCGGTAATTGATGAACTGCATGTCGATGCCGAAATCGGCATCGCGCAGCAGCTTGATGGCGGCTTGCAGAACATCGCGGTCGCGCCCGGATACGCGTACGAAATCGCCTTGAATCGAGGCCTGCACCTTGAGCTTGGCGTCCTTGATCTTCTTGACGATCTCGCGGGCTTTCTCGGTCTCGATGCCCTGCTGCAGCGTGACCTCCTGGCGCACCGTGGACCCCGCGGCTGGTATAACCTCGCCATAGGTCAGCCCTTTGAGGGGAACCTTGCGTTTGACCAGCTTGGTTTCGAAAATATCCACCACGGCCTTGAGCTTGAACTCGTCCTTGCTGGTCAAGACGATCTTGTTGTCCTTCGCGTTCAGCTCGATGTTGGAATGCGAATCCTTCAGGTCGTACCGCTGAATGATCTCTTTCATCGCCTGTTGAATGGCGTTGAGCACTTCCGGCAGTTCGATTTTCGAGACTACGTCAAAGCTATTGTCGGGCATATTACTCCAAATCTCGGGGGCCGGACTCGATAAATTCGGGGTCCGGCGGAATGGCCTCCAAGCCCAGAATCGAGCCGGAGCGGCGCCGTAAGGAAGTCACGCGGCGGACAGGCTCGGCGCGCGGGGGTTCGGGGTATGGAGGCGCTTCGGGCAAGGGCGCCGGCGCCGGCGGCGCAATTCGCGCGGCGGGCCCAGCCCCCAGCGGAACTTGATCCTCGGAGTGCTTCCGGTGGAGCGCCGCCATCACGCGGCTGGAAATTTCGCCCACCAGGGTTTCCATGGCCGCGTCCAGAGCCACCGTGACGGCCGCACGAACCTGCTCGCAATCCACCACCGCAACGAACGGCGCCAGCGGCGCCGCCCGGGGCGCACGCTCTTCCCCGGACCACCCTTCAGGCACGCGCGCGGCCGCCTCCGCCAAGCCCTTAACCAAGGCCAGCAGCGCGGTTGCTTCGAAGGGCTTCTTGAGCACGCCATCCGCTTCCACCAGCTTCGCCCGCGCTTCGTCGAAAGGCTCCTGGGCGCCGGCGGTGAGGACCACGCGCACGCGCCGGTGGCGGGGGTTCATCTTGAGGTACTGGCAGATATCGTAGCCGGTGCGGCCGGGCATCACCGCGTCCGCCAGAACCACGTCGGGGTTCACGTCCTCGATGCGGATCAGCGCCGAATCGGCGTTGCTCACGGCGACCACTTCGTATCCCTCGTCGCTGAGGATACGCTCGCCCATGCGCTGCGCGTGCGGGCTGTCGTCCACCAGCAAAATGCGGCTCATGGTTTGGGCGGCGCGTTGGAATCCGCCGCGGGCGCGGGGGCCGGCGCCGGCGGAGCGCTCGAAGCCGCCGCGGGCGCGGGTTTGGCGGTCTTCTTGGGCGTCTTAGGCTTGGCCGTCTTGGCCGGCTTGGGCTTCGCCGCGGTCTTCGTTCCGGCTTTTTGCGCCGACTTCCGCACGGCGTCGGTCTCGACCGCGCGCGGGGATTGCGCCGTGACGGCGCCGGCCGTGGCGCCGGCGTCCGTACCCGCGGCGGCCGGTTGGGCCGTGCGCGCGTCGGGATTCGTATCCAAAGCGGACGCATCCGCGGCCACCGAAGCCGTGATGTCGCCACTGGTGCCGAGCCCACCCGCGGCGCGCGCCGGCACACTGGCCGGAATGGAGGGCCGCATGGGCTGCATCTGCGGAGTTCCCGACTTCGCCGCCAGGGCCAGGTTCGGACGGTTAGAGAACTCCCCGAAGAACCTCGAGAAGATCCCCACCTTGCCGCGGTTCTCCAGCTCATACTTCATGCGGTCGTAGGCCAACTGGTCGGCTTCCGGAACGGGCGCCTTGAGCTCCTCAAGGCGGGCCTTGGCGTCGTCGGCATGGACGCTCAGCGGATATTCGCGAACCAGCTTGCTGAGGTTGACGGTTTCCTGCTTCTCAAACCTGTCGCCCATGTGTTGGTAGTCCTGGGCCGCCATCCAGAGCGCGTCGTCCGCATGGCTGTAGAGCGGGTAATTGTCCACCAACGTCTGATGCCGGTTCGCCGCCGCGAACAAATCCCCCTTTTTCTGATAAAAGCTGCCGGTTCGGAACTCCCTGTCCGCCATATTCTCCTGAATGTTGCGCAGCTTTTGCTCTACGTCGGGCGCGGCCTTGCTGTTGGGATACTGCGCCAACAGAGTCCGGCATTCGGTTTCGGCCCGCGTGGCTTCCAGGGGATCGCGATCGGGCTTCCCCATCTGGTCGTAGTGAATGTCGCACACCTTGGACTGCGCCTCGGCGGCCTCTTCCATGGCGGGGTAGAACAAAATGAAATCCTTGTACTCCGCCTCGGCTTGCGCCATGGCGTGCGTGTCGCCCTCCTGAAACCAGCTATCCGCGAGCGCCAGCTTGGCCTTGGCGAGGAATTCGCTGTCCGGGTAGGTGTTGATCAGGGTGGTCAGCTCCATGCGCGATTGGATGAACTTGTTGTGGGCCAAGTCGTCAATCGCCCGGTCGAACAGCACCTTGTCGGGCTGATCGGTCTGCTTGGCGATCGGATTGGCGTACTTATGCACGCACGAACTCAGCAGAACGGCGGCCACGGCCAGCGCCGCGGCGTTGCGAATCGCGTTACGTACCATCATGACTCCACTCACCCCAGGAAACTTCAACAGCGCAAGGCCGTGGCGCCGGCCGCGATTTCTCGAAACTCGCGCACCGCGGCGGCAGCGTCCGGGCTGTGAAACACAGCCGACCCTGTGACGATCCAATCACACCCGGCGCGGACCACTTCGGCCAGGTTATCGCGGTGGACGCCGCCATCGATCTCAATGCGCAACGCCAAGCGCTTCTCTTTCCGCAACATGACCAGCTTGCGCGCCTTTTCGAGCACGTACGGAATCAGCGTTTGTCCACCGAACCCTGGGTTGACGCTCATCAGGAGCACGTAATCGGCCACCTCGACAACGTCTTCCAGGACCGAAATGGGCGTCGCCGGGTTCAAGGCCACGCCCGCCATCGCGCCCGCGCGGCGAATCATCCCCAGCGCGCCATCCAGGTGGCGGCAAGCCTCATAGTGCACCGACACGGAGTTGGCGCCCGCGCGAACGAACCGCTCCACCCAGCGCTCCGGCTCCTCGATCATGAGGTGAACGTCCAGATGCAAACGGGTAGCCTTGCGGACGGATTCCACTACCGGCGGACCAATGGTGATGTTGGGGACGAAGTGGCCGTCCATTACGTCCAGGTGGAGCATGGAGGCCCCGCCGCGTTCGACCGACGCCATGTCCGCGGCCAGCCCGGCAAAGTCCGCCGATAGGATTGAGGGAACGATTTCAACCATTTGCGGGTTCTTCCGATTTTATCACAGCGGCATAAAACCCGTCCCCCGCGTCACGCCCCGGAAGACGGAGCATGACCTCCGACACCAGCTCCGGGGGCACGCCCGACACCACGCCCTGGTTCTCTTCCGGTTCGAGCGAGCAGGTGGAGTATACCAGCAGCCCGCCGGGCGCCAGCGCCGCGCGCGCATTCGCCAGCAGGGCGGTTTGGCGGCAGGGCAGGTCGTCCAGATCGGCCGGACGGAGACGCCATTTGATCTCGGGGTTGCGGGCCAGCGTCCCGGAGCCCGAGCATGGCGCATCCACCAGAATCCGGTCGAAGCAGCGGCCGAAAGGGAGCGGGCGAGTGCCGTCGAGGAGCACCAGGGGCGCCATCCCCTTGAGCTGGACCAGACGGTCGAAGCGCCGGTCGCAAGCCGTGGCGCGCACTCCCGCTTCAAGCGCCTGGGCGGTCTTATTGCCGGGGGCCGCGCACAGATCGAGATACCGCTGCCCCGGCGCCAGGCGAAGCAACGGCACGATGGATTGGGCGCCGATGTCCTGCACGCGAGGGCCGGCCAGCCCTTCCCGGACGAATTTCTCCGGCGGACGCAAGGCGGCGCGCGCGATCCCCACCGCCGCTTCGGCGCCGTAATGCGCTTCCCAGCGCGCCAGCAGCCACTCCGGGCAGGACAACTCCACCTCGCGGCTGGGCCACTCGACCGGATCGCGGTCCACCCGCCGCAACACGGCGTTGACGAAGCCCGCGGCCGAGCGCTTGTGCGCCCGCTTGACCAGTTCCACGGCGTCCGTCACGGCCGCGTGCGCCGGGACGCGCTCCAGATAGCGAAGCTGGTAGATGCCCATGCGCAGGGCGGTGCGCACTTCCGCGTCGAGCTTTCGGAGGCTGGAATAGAGTTCGATCAAATAATCGAGCTGGGCGCGGAAACGCAGCGCGCCGAAGACGATTTCGGACGCCAGCCCCGCATCGCGCGAATCGAGCGCCGCCGTCCGTTCCAGAAGCAGGTCCGAGGCGTAGCCGCCGGCGTCCACCCGGCGGAGGATGTCAAACGCGGCGATGCGGGCAGGGGATGGCATGGAAATTGGCGGTTAGTGGGCGGGCCGGGGTACCCAAGTTGTTTGTGGGTCCGCCTGCCTTCTTCTACACAGCGGTCAGGCTGGCCGCGGTCTCTTGCGGGCAGCTCTTGTAGCTGTTTCCGCGCGGGTCCCGTGACCAGCAGTGTCCAATTCATCGAATATTTCCTTCAAAGGCGCGTAGTCCGCCCGGCCCCGGCGAATCGCCGTCAATTCCGCGCCGGTGGGTCGAACCGCGGGATACCTCGCTTCGAAATAGGTCCGCAGGGCCTCGCGTACGAGCTCCGAGCGAGTGCGGCTTTCCGCCTTGCGGACGGTCTCGAACCGCGTCAGCATTTCCGGCGGCAGGGATACGGTCATCGTTAGCGTGGTTCGCATGAATACTCAAGTAAAACTAAGTATGACTTGATGCTACCACGTGCCTGACTCGCCGCGCCCCACCGCACACTATAATCGAATCAGTGGACCTCGAGAAAGCACTGCTGCGCAAGGTGGGGGAGGCCGTGCACCGTTTTAAGATGGTGCGCGACGGCGACCGCGTGGCGGTGGCGCTCTCCGGCGGGAAGGATTCCGCTACGCTGCTCGAAGCCCTGCTGCTGCTCGAAAAGCGCGCGCCCATCGATTTTTCGGTGTGCGCCTTCACCGTGGAGCAGGGCAAATTCCTGCGGCCCATCGAACCGCTGGGCGAGTACTTGAAGCGGCGCGGCGTCGCCTGGACGTACTACCGGGACGGTCCCTCGGTGCGCCTGATCGAAGAGCAGCCGGATCATGGGTGCGACCTGTGCAGCCGCTATCGCCGGCGCGCCGTATACCAGGTGGCGCGCGGTCTCGGCGCCAACGTCATCGCCTTCGGCCATACGGCAGACGATTTTTGCGAGGCGCTGCTGCGCAACACCATGTTCACGGGAAGGCTCAGCGCGCTGCCGCCGGTTACGACATCGCGCAGCCACGAGTTCCGCCTGATTCGTCCGCTGGTCTACGTGACCGAAGACACGACCCGGGCGTACGCCGAGGCGCTCGGCGTCCCTATCGTTCCGTGCGGCTGCTCGCAGAAGACCGGGACCGTGCGGCGTGCGCTACGCGACATGTTCGCCGGCCTGGAACGCAAGTATCCCCACTTGAAGGAGAACATCGTCTCCGCCATGGGCAACGTGGATACCAGCCGGCTGCTGGATTTGCGCTACCTGGAACTGGAGGGCGCAGCAACCCCGCAGCCGTTTCCGATCTTGGAAAGCTGAGAAACGGCGGCAGGCGAAAGCGCCTGCCCCACGTTCAGCCGCGGCCGCGGCGGCCGCGGGCCTCGCGCCGCAGCATTCCCGTCAACTGGCGGACGCCCCGCGGCCAGTCCGGGAAGAGATCGATATAGTGCAACTCGCGTTGGATGGGGCGCGGCACCCGGCAATCGTCCAGGCGAACCGGGACGATGAAGATCTGGTCCAGCGGAATGCGCCGGGCACAGTCCAAAGCGTAGCGGATCTCCGCCTGAAAGCCTCCGCGCTTGTTTACCGAGTTCTCCGAGAAGCAGGCGACGAAGAAGCCCGACGCCTCGATGGCGCTCTCGATGGCGCGCGGCCAGTTCTGGCCCGGCAGGAGCTTGGCGACGTCCAGCCAGGGGCTGAAACCGGCCATGCTCAGACCGCCGCAGAGCCTTTCGGCCATGCGCTGGTCCTCTCTCACGTACGCGACGAAGACCTGCGCCAGGGTGCGCGGCTCGAAGCGGAAGCCTCCCGCCGGGTCGGGATGAAAGACACCCAGACCGTCGATCTCGACGGGCTGGCCGGCTGCCAGCCCGCGAAGCACCACTTGCGCCAGGTGTTCGGCTGACGGGTCGATCGTTGCGCTAACCATGCTGGCCTTTCCGTTCACGCTCGAACGCCAGCCGGCCGTCCGTCCCTGGCACAAACCTTCCTAAGCCGGGCAGCTCCGTGTCCTGCCCCTTCCGCAGACGGCAAAGGACTTGGCTGACCACCCGATCCACGCGATCCGCCGCCTCACCCTCGCTAACACCCGCCCGCCGCGCCATTCTCTTCACGATCTCCGGCTTCTTCATGCGCTTTCAATCTAGCAGCGCGGCGCCTCGCGGCAGCCCCTTGCTACGCCGGGGATTGCGGCCAAATGCTTCATTCTTCGGGCAATCCTATTCGGTTTCAGATCCGGAATTCGCGGTGACCGGCAGATGAACCGATTTTAATTGCCGCTTAAGAGAGGCTTCATGTGCAGGCCGGTATGATGATTACAGACGAGAGAAATCGTCGACGTTACTACTAAGGAGAATCGCAATGAAGAAACTGATGACGGTATTGCTTAGCTTGTCTTTCCTCGGCGCAACGGCGATGTTCGCCCAGGCGCCCGCCGCGGCGCCCGAAGCCACGAAGACCGCCGCGAAGACCACCAAGAAGGTCACCAAGAAGACGACCGAGAAAAAAGACGCCACTGACACCACGAAGAAGACGGTGAAGAAGACTACGAAGAAGACCGTTACCCCCGATCAGAAGTAGCGCATCGCGCGCTCCAGTTGTACGTCGCTGGCAAGCCGCGTAGTGATACTTCCCTACGCGGCAATCCAGTGCTTCCCTTCCCCGTCTTTCCCCGAGTCCTTCCGTTCCTCCGTCTGCCCTGTGAGTTATTTCAATCGCCCCAGTTGATTTAAAGGCCAGTAAGCGAAGACCGCTTTTCCGTAAATGTTCTCGCGAGGAACGAATCCCCATGATCGGCTGTCGCTCGAGAACATGCGGTTGTCCCCGAGGACGAAGTACTTGCCGGCGGGCACCTTGCGGTCTCTCAACGAATCGGGCGGCGATGGCCAGGAAGCCCGGTCGCGGCCAGCCACGTAGTCTTCCACCAGCGCGCGGCCATTCACGTACACTTGACCCTGGTCGATCCGGACGCGGTCGCCGGGAATGCCGACCACTCGCTTGATGTACGATTTGGCGGGGTCCAGGGGATACCGGAAAACCACCGTGTCTCCCCGCGCGATATCGCCCAAACCGAAGCGATAGGTGAATTTCTCGATGAAGATCCGCTCCTGGTCCTGCAGCGCCGGCGTCATGCTGGTGCCTTCCACCTTCACCGGCTGGTAGATGAAGACGATCAGCACGACCGCGATCGCGGCCGAGAGCGCCAGATCGCGGACCCACGCGAGGACGGTCCGCAAGCCCGATCGGCGAGGCTCGCCGGACGGCGCCGGTGAAGGCTCTGGAACTGGCGCGCCGTTGTGATTCTCGCAGTCCTGCATCCCTGGCCCGTGATGCCATTATAGACGGTTTGGAAAGGGGTTCGGTTGGCCGCGCCGGAGCAACGGCGCTCTCGGCATATCCCGATCCGTGGCTTCCCCGACCTAGCAAGCGGCTGAAAGACGATTTGGGTTTCACCCGGGATTCCCACCTCGGCTCGCGCCGCTTCTCACGGCTCAAT
>Ga0182027_10003573_pt1 | contig 24522 bp, 16 predicted proteins | sample 712E1DmetaG_FD_121300 | JGI IMG/M metagenome (GOLD analysis project Ga0182027, IMG submission 121300) | Permafrost microbial communities from Stordalen Mire, Sweden - 712E1D metaG (Illumina Assembly) | ecosystem: Environmental > Terrestrial > Soil > Wetlands > Permafrost | place: Sweden... | reverse complement strand
CTCTACCTCCAGGCGCTGCAAAAGAACGGCAGCCCGTTGCACCAAACCTTGAAAACCCAACCCGCTCCTTCCTGTGAATAACTTTCAAAAAATCCTTGACGGACCAACTCAGAACTCTCCCCAAGCCAGGCAACGCCGGGAGAGGCCGTCGTTTGTACCGATTATCTCGGAGAAATGGTATTATTCATTCGGAGCGGAATAGGAGGAAACGGGGACAGTGTGGACCGTAGAGCGTGGAGCGGGGCGGGGAGGGTGGAGGAGGGGCGTTTCATTTGTGTTCCCCTGGTTATCTCCTGTTCGGCAGTGTGGGAATTGTCCTACAAGAAGTCGCGGATTGTTCCCATTGCGTGGCCTTCCACAGGGGGTAAGATACAGGGGCTTTATGCATGAAGACACGCGCACCCCGCGAAACCAATGCGGTTTCATCGGGAACAATTGGCGATTCGACCGAGGGAAGATTGCTCGGAGTTGAAATTTTCCGACAAATTTTCCGATTTCCCTTGCGTTCGCCATGGAATTCATCTAGGGTGCTTTTTGGGCAGGGGATTTTGATGTGGTAACAAGAGATCAAAAAATGGCGGGTTGGGCTATGGCGGGTTCGTCCGGATTCAAGGATTGGAACCTGAGAGGGAGGGGTTTAGTTCACATCCCAATAATTCACAGTCAGGCGGAGATGGGCAGCCTCAGCCCAACCATCCAAGCGATCATGGTGCAGAAGCTAGGGAGCAAAGGGTGGGAGCGCAAGGTGGGCTTGATTGATGGGATCTGGACGCAAATTGAGCAAACGATTGACGGCTGGTCGCTGCCCTACGAGAAAGTGCGCCTTTACCAGGACGGCTTGCCGGTGTGCGGGAGGGAACCGGAGATAGTCTCGGATTTGGCGAAGGCGGGCAGCCGCAACCACCAACTGCTGTTGCGGTTGAAGGGACGCGGCGCGACCCTGATGGGGACCGAATCGGCCGACCTGCTGGTGCAGGAGTATCATCTGATCAAACGAACCCTGGCGGCCAACGACTCAGCGCAGGCTGCGCGCCGGGAGGCCCGGCAGCAGGAGAGCAGCCGTTCCTTGCTCAAACGCCGCGACCAAGCCATCGCGGAACGCATCAACCACACACTGCGCCGGGGAGAAATCGGACTGCTGTTTTTGGGAATGTTACACTCCTTGGAGGGCCGGCTGGCTCCGGATATCCAGGTGACCCATCCGCTATATCCGCCGTCTCCGGCGGGACACCCATGACCATGAACAACGCGAAAAGCCAGGTTCTGATTGTGGACGACGAGGAGGCGATCTGCAAGTTGATCTCCCATTTGTTGGAGCAGGAGGGGTTTGTGCCACTGGTGGCGCTGGATGGAAAAACGGCGCTGCAACAGGTGCGGAGCGCGTCGCCCGACGCGATGATTGTGGACCTGAAGTTGCCGGATTTGGACGGGCTGGAAATACTGCGGCAGGCCAAAGCGCTGGACGAGGATCTGCCGGTGGTGATTTTGACCGCGCATGCGAAAGTCCACGGGGCAGTGGAGGCGATGCGGGCGTCGGCGTTCGATTATCTGGCCAAACCGTACGACCATGGGGAACTGGTGCGGGTGGTGCGTCACGCCGTGGCCCAACGGCAACTGAGCCTGAAGATCAAACAATTCGCCCGCCAGACCAGCGCCAGCCATGATTTGACAGAGATCATGGGTCCGAGCGAGGCCATCGGGCGGCTGATTGAGGAACTGAACTGCGTCGCCAAATCCAACTTCAGCGTCGTCATCATCGGGGAGACCGGCTCCGGCAAAGAAGTGGTGGCGCAAGCCATTCACGGGAGCGGCCCGCGCGCCAATAATCCGTTTGTGCCGGTGGATGCCGGCGCGATTACCGAGACGCTTTTTGAGGCGGAATTGTTCGGGCACGAAAAGGGGGCGTACACCGGGGCGGCCGACCGGAAGGCGGGCCGGTTTGAACAGGCCGACGGGGGCACGCTGTTCCTGGACGAGATTTTGAACATGCCGCTGGCGGCGCAGGCGAAAGTGCTGAGGGCGCTGCAAGAGAAGTCCTTTTGCCGGGTGGGCGGCACGAAGCCGATCAAGATTGACGTGCGGGTGCTGGCGGCGGGCAACCAGGATTTGGATGCGGCCGTGGCGGCGGGGCGGTTGCGGGCGGATCTGTTCTATCGGTTGAACGAATTCACGCTGCGGATTCCACCGTTGCGAGAGCGCAAGGAGGACTTGCTCTACCTGGCGAAGCGGTTTCTGGATTTGACCAACCAGGAATTGAAAAAAACGGTGCGAGGATTTTCCGAGCCGGCGATCCGGGTGCTGGTGAATCACCCGTGGCCGGGGAATGTGCGGCAACTGCGCTCGACCATCCGGCGGGCGGTGCTGCTGGCCGGCGAGGTGGTGACCGAAGAGCATTTGGATGTTCTCCAAGGGAACAATGAGGCCTGGTGGCGCGCGGCCTTGCCCGCCAAGGCGCCAGGGGCGTCCGCCGGCGAGCTTTCACTCAAGGAAATCGTGGCGCAAAGCAGGACGGCGGTGGAGCGCGAGGTCTTGTCACAGACATTGCGTCAAACCGGCGGCAACAAAGCCAAGGCCGCCCGCCTGCTCCGGGTGGACTACAAGACGATTCAGTCGAAGATCAAACACTACGGGATTAGCACAATATGAGGAAAGATTATGAAAAAAAAGAACCCAGGTAAAAATGAACCCGCAGGCGAAGCCGGCGGCAGTGTTGGAGGCATCCTGTCGGGACTAACCGGCTTGGTGGAAAAGCTCAACGAGTTGGCGGAAATGGGCGGCGAACTGAGGCGGGTCGGCGAGATACACGGCACCGGCAAGGGGGTTAAAGGCATCTACGGATTCACGGTGAAGGTGGGATTGGGCGACCAGGCGGACCGGGTGGAGCCGTTCGGGAACATTCGCACCGACAAAACCACCGGCCAGGCGGTGGTGGAGGAAATCCGGGAACCGGTGGTGGACCTGTTCGAGGAGAAAGACCACCTGCTGATTGTGGCGGAGATGCCTGGGATCAGCGCCGCGGACGTGCGGCTGGAGGTCAAGGACGACGTGCTGACGATCACGGCGGCCAAAGGCGATAAAAAGTACCGCAAAGAGGTGCTGTTGCCCGGCAGTTATCCCAAACAAAAAATGGGCCTGTCGTGCAACAACGGGGTGGTGGAAATCAAGTGTGTCAAATGAAGGGGGCCTGACCTATGGATAAAACGGAATCCGCGCCACTCAAACTCAAAGTGACGGAGGCCATCGTCAAAGACGTGGGCCGCGCTCTGGCGCGCATCGGGCCGGAAGACTTGGAGCGGCTGCAAGTAGCGATTGGGGACACTGTGGAAGTGGCCGGCAAACGGGCCACGGTCTGCAAAGTGATGCCGGCCTACAAGGAGTTGCGGGGCCAATCGCGCGTGCAACTAGACGGCCTGACGCGCGAGAACGCCGGGGCGGCGCTCGACGAATTTGTCCAGATGCGGAAAATAGCCGTGCGCCCGGCCCAGCGCATCGGGCTGGCGCCGTTGACGATCGCGCCGGACGGCCGGGACCTGCAATACATCGGCAGACTGTTGGACGGTTTGCCGGTGCAGGCGGGGGACCGGATCCGGGCGACGTTGTTTGGGAGCCGTTCCGCCGATTTCAAGGTGGAGAACACGCTGCCCCGCGGGCCGGTGCTGATTGTGCCGACGACCGAACTGGTGGTGGGCAAAGCGGAGGTCAAGGAGCGCGCCCGGATGGCTGTGCCATACGAAGACATCGGCGGGCTGAAGCCCCAGATGCACCGCATCCGGGAAATGATTGAACTGCCGCTGCGTTACCCGGAAGTGTTCGAGCGTCTGGGCATAGACGCGCCCAAAGGGGTGCTGCTGCACGGACCGCCCGGTTGTGGCAAGACGCTGATCGCGCGAGCGATCGCGCATGAAACGGAAGCGGAATTTTTTGCGGTGAGCGGGCCGGAGATCATCCACAAATTCTACGGGGAGAGCGAGGCGCATTTGCGGAAGGTGTTCGAGGAGGCGACGCGGCAGGGGCCGAGCATCATTTTTCTGGATGAGATTGACGCGATTGCGCCGCGGCGGGAGCAGGTGGTGGGGGAGGTGGAAAAGCGGGTGGTGGCCCAACTGCTGGCGCTGATGGACGGGCTGAACAAGCGGCACAATGTGATTGTGATCGGGGCGACGAACATTCCGAACGCGTTGGACCCGGCGTTGCGGCGTCCCGGCCGGTTTGACCGGGAAATCGCGATACCGATTCCGGATCGGCACGGGCGGCTGGACATCCTGGAGATCCACAGCCGGGGCATGCCCTTGAAGCCGGATGTGGACATGAACCGGCTGGCCGAGATCACGCATGGATTTGTCGGGGCGGACCTGGAGGCGCTGTGCCGGGAGGCTGCGATGATATGCCTGAGGGACATTCTGTCGGACCTGGATTTTTCGCTGGCGAAAATCCCTTACGAGCGTCTGGCCAAGCTGGAGGTGCGCATGGACCATTTCCTGACCGCGCTGCGGGAAGTGGAACCGTCGGCCATCCGGGAGGTGTTTGTGGAAGTGCCCAACGTGCGGTGGAGCGACGTCGGGGGGCTGGCCGGGCTGAAACAACGGCTGATGGAAGCAGTGGAGTGGCCCTTGCGTTACGCGGCGCTGTATGAACAGGCGGGAGTCCGCCCGCCCAAGGGCATCCTGCTCTCCGGGCCGCCCGGCTGCGGGAAGACGCTTTTGGCCAAAGCCATCGCCAGCGAAAGCCAGGTGAATTTCATTTCGGTCAAAGGCCCGGCGCTGCTGTCAAAATATGTCGGGGAATCGGAGCGGCAAGTGCGCGACGTGTTTCGCAAGGCGCGACAGGCGGCGCCGTGCATTATTTTCTTTGACGAACTGGACGCTTTGATGCCGGCGCGCGGCGGCGCGGTTTCGGACTCGCCGGTGACGGACCGGGTGTTGAGCCAATTTCTGGCGGAGTTGGACGGGATCGAAGAACTCAAAGGCGTTTTGGTGCTGGGGGCGACCAACCGGCTGGACCGGCTGGATCCGGCGGTGCTGCGGCCCGGCCGATTTGACGAAGTGGTGGAAATCCCGCTGTCGGAGGAACCGGAACGGCGCGAGATTTTTGAAGTCCATCTGCGCGGCAAGCCGGTGGCGCGGAACGTCAAAATCAGCGACTTGGCGGCGAAGAGCGAGGGCTTCAGCGGGGCGCAAATCGCGTCGGTCTGCAATCTGGCGGCGCTGCGGGCGGTGCGCCGGGCGGTGGGGCTGGCGGGCGGATCGGACACCGGCAAACCGCCCGTGGCAAGTGAGGCCAAGGCGCTGATTGAGGCGGACGATTTGGCGGCGGCGCTGGCAGAAGTTTCTCCCAAGCTATGAACGAGGATTCCAACGGCGCTTTTTACGTTTACGGGTTCACGCAGGCTGGCCTGGCGCCGGAAGCCGCGGGTGCGGCGATGACTGATGGCGGGGTTTCGGCAAGCCTTGTCAGTGTCGGGATGGATGAACCGCACGCTCCATTTTTCCGGCGCAGCGGGAGAGTGGCGGCGGTCTTGAGCCGGGTTTCGCAAACTGAATTTTGCGGACCAACGGGTGAAAAGAATCTGCAAGACCTGGCCTGGCTGGCCCCGCGGGCCTGCCGGCACGAAGCGGTGCTGGAGCAGGTGATGCGCCTGGGAGCGGTGTTGCCGGCGCGGTTCGGGACGCTCTTTTCCTCGACCGCGAGCCTGGAAAGTTTTATGCGGCGACATGAAGCCGCGATTGGCCGGTTTCTAGAGCGCGTAGGCGGCCAGGAAGAATGGGCGGTGAAGGGCTTTCTGAACCAGGCGCGCGCGGAGGAGGAATGGCTGGCTCGACGGCGGTCCGAGGAGCCGTGCCGGTCAGGTTCGCCGCCCGGTGTGGCTTACTTGCAGGAACAAAGCCTGCGGATCCAGGCCAGGCAGGAGTTGGACGACCGGCTGGCGGAGGCGTGCGGCCACCTGTTGGACGAGTTAAAGCTTCTGGCTTCTGAAATTGTCCCGCGCCGGATTTTGGCGCGCGAAACGCCGGAGCCGGCGCGGGAGATGGTGCTGAATTGGGCGTTGCTGTTGCCGGCGGCGGCGGTGGCGGATTTTCGCGGTCGGCTCCAAGGCGCGAAGGCGGAACAGGATCCAAGCGGCCTGGCCTTGGAAGTGTCTGGTCCGTGGCCCCCCTATAGTTTCTGTCCGGTTCTGGAAACCGAGCCGGCATGGGAACAGGAGGTAATGAGGAAGGAGAACCATGAGCGGAGAGCATGCGAATGCCAAGAGGGATGACAGCCTTTACGAGATGCTGTTGAATGCGATTCCATCGTCGGTCTTGCTGGTGGGGCGGGATTTGCGCATCACGCTGGCGAACCGGAATTTTCTGGAAAGGAGCCGGCGGACCAAGGAAGAGACGCTGGATCGGCGATTGCCGGAGGTGTTTCCGCCGGCGATATTGGATCACACGGAGATTGTGCGGCGCATTCAAAGCGTTTTTGACACCAAGAGGCCAACCACCGGCGAAAGAATCACCTACCGCGCGCCGGGCGGACTGATGAGGATTTACTACTATCGGGTGCTGCCGTTGCCGGACCGGGACAATGTGGAGTTTGCCATCCTGGTGATGGAGGATGTGACGGAACGGGAGCGTTTGAGCGAGGACATCCGGCGGATGGAGCGGCACCTGAGGATCGTGGTGGAGAGCACCAGCGAAATCATATTTTCGACCGACATGGAGGGCCGGATACTCAGTTGGAACCAATCGGCCGAGCAGATATCAGGCTACATGCCGCCGGAAGTGGAAGGGAAGCCCTTTTGGGGTTTTTGCGCCCCGGAGCATCAGGCCGGGGTGCGGCGGTGGTTTTCGGAACGGGAAGCGGGCAAAGCCCCGCAGCGGCTGGAATGGGATTTGGTGACGAAAAGCGCCAAAGAAGTTCCGGTTTCCTGGATTTGTTCGCCGATGATGGACGACCAGGGCGAAACCATCGGCATGGTGGCGGTCGGGCGCAACCTGACCGAAGGCCGGAAGTTCGAAGCGCAACTGTTGCAGGCCCAGAAGCTGGCGGCCCTGGGTGTGATGGCCGGCGGAATAGCACATGAGCTGCGCAATCCTCTGGCGATCTGTTCGTCGGCCGCCCAGTTTTTGATGCAGGAGGAAATCGCGCCGGCGTTTCGGCGCGAGTGCGCGCAAAAGATGCAACAGGGAATGCAACGGGCCTCCGGCATCATTGATCACCTGTTGAAATTCACGCGGCCTTCCGAGCGGGGCGACCGGGTGAAGCTGGACCTGGTGGCGGTGCTGAAAGAAACGCTGGCGTTGGTGGCCGACCAGGCCAAGATTCAGAATATCAACGTCAGGGCGCAACTACCCGAGACGCCGGCGTTGGTGCATGGGGACGCGCACCTGCTGCAACAGGTGTTCATGAACCTGTTTTTGAACGCCATCCACGCCATGCCCACCGGGGGCCAACTCGGGGTGGTCGTCGAGACGGCCCTCCACCAGGTCAGCGTCCAGGTGGCCGACACCGGGCAGGGCATCGCGGCGGCGGACCTGGGCAACATCTTCGATCCATTCTACTCGAAATCCAACGGCAGAAGAGGGACCGGCTTGGGCCTGCCGCTTTGCTATGCGATTGTCCAACAGCACGCCGGCACCATTGAGGTGGAGAGCGCGCCGGGACAAGGCAGCACCTTTACCGTGCGATTGGATCTGAGTTCGGACTGATCCCTGAAACCGGAGCGATGAACCGGGAATACCTCATTGTGGATGATGAGCCGGACCTGTGCTGGGCCTTGGAGAATCTTTTGGCCTCCAAAGGGCTGCCTTGTCAAAAAGCCCAGACCGCCCAAGCGGCCCTGGAATTGATGAAGGCGCACCGGTTCCAACTCGCGTTCCTGGATGTCACCCTGCCGGATATGAACGGACTGGAATTGGCCAGGCGCTTGCGCAAGCTGGATCCCTCCCTGCGCTTCGTGATCGTCTCCGGGTACCTTAACAATGAAGTGGCGGCGGTGGCCCAGGCCCAGGCTAAAGGACTGATTTGCGCCTGTATCAACAAACCTTTCCTGCACGAAGAAATCCTCAGCGTCATCGAGAAACTGGCGGCAGCGGACGGGGCGCGGTGAGGGGGGATCGCCACGCCAGTAGGGAACGCGTGCCAGGGAACCCATTCCCTATCCGACGGCCGGCGGGCCGCGGTCGAATATAGAAACCGGCGGAAAGCCCAAGGAATGGGAGGACAAGCATCCGGCGGCAGCCTCCCCCAGTCCTGGCATGACTTATGCGTTAGTTGTCGGCGAGAACGTTTCCAGGTGTTCTGGAAGGATCAACAGTAAGCGAAACATTAAATACAAAAACGAATATGGCAAAAGTCACAAAATCAACAGACTCCTCGAGTCTGGCGGAAGTGGTAGATCGAATACTTGACAAGGGCATCGTAATTGATGTTTGGGCCAAGGTTTCCCTGGTCGGAATCGAGCTGGTTTCCATTGAAGCCCGCGTCGTCATCGCTTCGGTCGAGACCTACTTGAAGTATGCCGAGGCTATCGGCCTGACGGCGACCGCAGCAGCCCCGGCTTAAACCGGGCGGAGGGTCAAGCGTCGGGCGGGGAATTGATTCCAATCTCCGCCTGACCCAACGGAGCAACGAGGAATCCTCGAACCATGAAAGGTTTTTCCATGACAAGTAATTTAACCAATGACATGACGCGATTGTGCGGCCAGATCGCCGCGTTGCGGGACAGCCGGGCGGACCTGATGAGCCACTTGGCGGAAGCCCGCGCGGAAATGCAGGCGGCGGTCAGCCAGATGGTGGGCGGCTTCGGAGAGGCCCGATCCGAGATGGCCAAACAAACCAAAGCCGAACTGGGCGGATTTGTCGCGCGCGTCAAGGAAACGGTGACCGAGCTGCGGCAAAAGGTCACCGAGTTGCAGGATGAGTTCCGGGAGGATCTCGCGGGCGCCCACCGGGCCTGGCATGGCGCCAGCCCCGCGCCCACGGTCCTAAAGGCGTCTTTTCGGGCTGAGGAACCGTCCGACGAGTTGACGCCCAAAGCTAGGAAAAAGAAGAAGCGGTAGCCCCGGCGCGCCGCCGCAGTTGATCAGGACAGTTTGGCCTCAATGACCTAGAGGATGGGTTGGATGGGTTGTATGGGTTATGGGTTGGATGGGTTGGATGGGTTGGATGGGTTGGGTGCCGCACGAGAGCGGATGGGGACAATAGGTCATTGAGGCCGTTTTGAACAGCAGGGATTGGCCTTAGACAGCGATGAAAACGCATACGTTTCCGCATGAATGCTCGTAACTCCAAAGCGCCCGGAAGAGAAAGCGGGGAAGGCGCCCCCGACACCTTTTTGCCCGAACCGAGCAACGGATTTGTGACGACGCCCTTTGTGGAGGAGATCGCCCGGCGGGCGCTGACCTATTTGCAGGCGGGCTATCCGATCCATTTCGCCGGCGCCGCCGGCACGGGCAAGACCACGGTGGCGTTTCACGTGGCCGCGCAACTGGGCCGGCCAGTGTCGCTGATCCACGGGGACGATGATTTCGGCAGTTCGGACCTGGTGGGCCAGGACAGCGGCTACCGCAAGCACAAGGTGATTGACAACTACATCCATTCGGTTGTCAAAACCGAGGAGGAGATGAAGTCCCTGTGGCTGGAGAACCGGCTCACGACCGCGTGCCAAAACGGGGACACGCTGATCTACGACGAATTCAACCGCTCGCGGCCAGAAGCCAACAATCCGTTTCTGAGCATCTTTTCCGAACGCATACTCAACCTGCCCAAGCTGCGCCGCTCCGGCGGCGGCTACTTGCAGGTGCATCCGGAGTTCCGCGCCATTTTCACCTCCAATCCAGAAGAATACGCCGGGGTCCATAAAACCCAGGACGCTCTGATGGACCGCTTGATTACCATTCAACTGGAACACTACGACCGGGAGACGGAGATTGAGATCACCATCGCCCGCTCCGGCATCGGGCCGGCCGACGCCGGAATCATCGTGGATCTGGTGCGCAAGCTGCGGCGGGTGGGGGTGAGCAACAGCCGGCCGACCATCCGCGCCTGCATCGCCATCGCCCGCGTGCTGGCTTTGCGCGGCGTCCATGCCCAGCCGGAGGATTCCATCTTCCAATGGGCCTGCCGCGATGTGCTCAATTCGGAAACGGCCAAGGTCACTCGCGACGGCCGCTCGATCATGCCCGGGAAGGTGGAGGAAGCGTTGCTCGGGGGGCTGCGCGCCCCGGCGGCGGCCATCCCGCCCATTTCCTCCGGCCCGCGCCCGCGCAATGCCAACAAGAAAGGAAACGGCGAATGCCTCCTCCAAAACGAATGATTCGCGGCGTCAAAGACATCCGCACCCGATCCGGCACGCCGGACCAGGTGATCGTCCCTTACAAGGCCTACATGGCGATCACCGCCCTGGAGATGGAAAAATTCCGGCGCGAAACCGAACGCGACAACCTGAGCCTGCGGTTGAACAACGTCAACGCCCGGCTCCAGACGGTGGAAGCGGAGAAAGAGGTCCTGTTGCAGCGCCTGGGCAAGGAAGCGGCGGGCCGGCCGGGCCGGCGGCCGATGAAATCCTCCCGGCCGAACCGGGATGGCCCCGCGGCGGGCCAGGCCGGCGGATTCAAATTCCAGTATTGACACTATTGCCGCGGAGTCAGAGCTATGAACACGACTTCCCAATCCGGGCCGCCCAAGGGCGGAGAATACCTGTATGCCATCGCGGCCCTGGGGAAAGACCACACCTGCGACGTGGCGGGCATTGACGGCGGCGCCGTGTACAGTGTCCGCAATGGCCGCGTGGCGGCGTTGGTGAGTGATTGCGCTCGGCAGAAACTGCGCCCGGAACGCGCCCACCTGTCGGCCCACAAAGAAGTCCTGCAGCGGCTGATGCTGGACAGCACAATCCTGCCGATGGCCTTCGGCACCATTGCCGGCGATATGAAAGCGGTTCGGCGGTTGCTTGCGCGCAACCAGGAAGTTTTTTTGGAACAACTGGAGCGCGTGGCCGGCAAGGTTGAGATGGGCTTGCGCGTGAAGTGGGACGTGCCCAACATCTTCGAGTATTTCATTGATACTCACCCCGAATTGCGCGCCGCACGCGACCGTTTGCTGGGGAACCAGCGGGAACCGCGCCAGGAGGACAGGATCGAACTGGGGCAACTGTTCGACCGCATCCTCAACGATGACCGGGAAGCGCATTCTGAAAAGCTGGAGGAGGCGCTCGCGCCCTGCTTCGCCGGAATCAAGCGATCGCCGCTCCGCAATGTCAACGAGGTGGCCAATCTCAATTGCCTGGTCGGACGCGACGGGCAAAAGCAACTGGAAGAGGCGGTTTTCCAGGCCGCCAGCCTGTTTGACAACAACTACGCCTTTGATCTGAACGGGCCGTGGGCGCCGCACAATTTCGTGGAGATGGACCTCAAACTCAACGGCCGAAAATGAACCGGATGTCCCATGCTGATCCTCGACAAACTCCTGCTCTCTCCCATCTACGCCACCGTTTGGGCGGCCCGCCAGGTCCATCACGCCATCCAACAAGAGCAAGCGGTGGAACCGCAGCGCATTACCGCCGAATTGAGCGAGCTTTACATGATGCTAGAAACAGGCCGGCTTGCGGAAGCGGAATTTACTGCGCGCGAAAAGGAGCTGCTCGACCGGCTGGACCGGATTGAGGAGCGGGAGAACGACTTACACAAGACAAGAGAATGGAGATGAGTGCGCCGGCGCCATCCTTCCTGGCGGACCAGGGTCTCCGGATCCTGCTCTTTGGGGGCAAGGGCGGAGTGGGAAAAACCTCTTGCGCCACGGCGACCGCGCTGCAATTGGCCAGAAACTCTCCCGGAATGACTTTTCTTCTGGCATCCACGGACCCGGCCCACTCGGTGATGGACAGTCTGGGCGGGGCGCTGCCGCCGGCAAATCTGGAGGTCATTGAATTGGACGCCCGGGAATGTTTGGCCGCCTTCAAGCGCCAGCACGGTCCCAAGCTCTACGCGATTGCGTCGCGGGGGACCTTTCTCGACCACTACGACATCAGCCGTTTTTTGGACCTTTCGCTTCCGGGGTTGGACGAACTGATGGCTTCGCTGGAAATCGCCGGCTGGGCCGCCGCCAAGCGTTACCAAACCATCGTGGTGGATACCGCCCCCACCGGGCACACCCTCCGATTGCTGGCCATGCCCGCCCTGCTCCACAATTGGCTGGGAGCCTTGGACGCCCTGCTGGCCAAACACCGGTATATGAGGAAGATATTCAGCGGCGCCGTGGATCGCGACGAGATTGATGAGTTCCTGGCGGAACTGGCTGGCTCAGTCGGACAGATGGAGACCCTGCTCCGGGATTCCAAGCACAGCCGGTTTGTGCCGGTAATGCTGGCCGAACAGATGAGCCTGAGCGAAACCCGCGCCCTGCTGGGGGAACTGAAACGCGCGCAGGTGCCGGTCAACGATATTGTCGTCAACCGGCTGTTGCCGGAAAATGGATGTCCGGTTTGCGCGGACGGACGCGTCCAGCAAAGCCGCATTTTGAGGGAGATATTCCGCAGCCGCGATTTGACGCCGTACACCTGGTGGGGCGTGCCCATGTATGAGAAAGAAGTTTGTGGAGCCGAGGGCCTGCTGGCGTTTTGGGGAGGATTGACGCGGCTGACCCAGAAGCCGGTTTGTCCTGAAACGCCAATTCGCCCGAACCGTCTGCGGGTGGAGACGGCGGCGCGTTTGCCCGGCCGACAATCGTTGTTGCTCTTCGCCGGCAAAGGGGGAGTGGGCAAAACGACCCTAGCCTGCGCCACCAGCGTGCGTTTGGCCCAGGACTCTCCCACCCGCGAGGTGCTGCTTTTTTCCTCCGACCCCGCTCACTCGCTGGCCGACTGTCTGGAAGCGCCGGTCGGCCCTGCGCCAAAACGGATTTGTCCCGGTCTGACGGCGCTGGAGATTGACGCCGAAGCGGAATTTCGCGCCCTGAAACAACTCTACAGTGAGGAGTTGCAGTCCTTCCTCGGCTCGCTAATGCCCGAAATGGATCTGGCCTTCGACCGGGAAGCGATGGAACGAATTGTGGATCTTTCGCCGCCAGGGCTGGACGAAGTCATGGCCCTGGCCCAGGTGATGGACCTGTGCGACCAAAACCATTACCGGACCCTGGTGCTGGACTCCGCGCCCACCGGGCATCTGATCCGACTGCTGGAAACGCCGGAGTTGGTTGACTGCTGGTTGAAGGTCTTTTTTGGCCTGTTCCTGAAATACAAGCAGATTTTTCGCCTGCCGAAGGTGTCGCAACGGCTGGTGGAAATGTCCAAAGCCCTCAAACGCCTGCGCGCGCTGCTGGCCGATCCGGCCCAGTGCGCCCTTTACGGCGTGGCCATCCTCACGGACATGGCCTTTGCAGAGACCAAAGACCTGTTGGCGGCCTGCGAGCGGATGCGGGTCAACGCGCCGTTGCTCTTCCTCAATCTGGCCACGCCGCCCAGTGACTGCCGTTTGTGCTCCGCGCTGCGGCGCCGTGAGTCCGTCGTCGAACAAGAATTCCGGCGGGCGTTCCCCGCCGTAGCGCAAGCCGTGGTTTATCGGCGCGGGGAGCCTCGCGGTTTGGCGCGTTTGGGTGAACTTGGCCAATCGCTCTATGCCGCCCCAGCCACAAAGGACGTGATCCATGCGTGAATTCTGCCCCCAGCGGACCCGGCACGTTTCCTTGTGCGAAGCGTTGGATCGGGTCCTGAACACCGGCGTGGTGGCGCTGGGCGAAGTGACGTTGTCGGTGGCCGACGTGGACTTGATTTACCTGGGGCTGCAACTGGTCGTCACTTCCGTCGAAAGCGGCCGGGAACCTGCTCCGGCAAACGCCGGCCCGCAACTTGGCCCGGATTCGCGCGGCGGCCCGGGACCAATGCCAAAAGAGGAAATGCCAGCCAGCGATGCAGCGACGCTGCCTGCCAGCGCCGCTTTGCCGTTGCCGCCGGCGGGCCGGACTAGCTCGCTTCCTTCCGGCGCCACTGGCGAAAAAACCGAGCCTATTGCCAACGCCGTCGCCAGGGCCGATTCCACCCGGGAAAAGAATGGGCTGGGGCAATTGGTTTTGACCTTGATGAAAGTCCTGCACGAACTTCTCAAACGCCAAGCCCTCCGGCGCATCCAAGGCGGCGCCCTCACCCCGGCCCAGATTGAGCGGCTGGGGGTGACGCTCATGAACCAAGCCCGGGAGATTGAGCGGCTGCGGCAAGATTTCGGCCTGGCGGAAGAAGACCTGAATCTTGACCTCGGCCCGCTGGGCAAACTGCTCTGAATTCTATGACCACGCAACGACACATCGAACATTCCACCAGTGGCGCCACGTTGGCCGACCTGCTCGAACGGATCTTGGACAAAGGCATTGTCATCGCCGGCGACATCAAGGTGAAGATCGTGGACATCGAATTGTTGACCATCCAGATTCGGCTGCTGATCTGTTCTGTGGACAAGGCCAGGGAGATCGGCGTGGATTGGTGGGTCAATCACCCCGCTTTCAGCCCGCATCAGCAAGAGCACCTCTCGGACTCCGTCCTCAAGCTTGAAGAACGGCTGGCCAGGATCGAGACGCGGCTGCCCACCCCGGCACCAGCCGCTTCTCCCAAGGGGCTTTGATGCTATCAATGAATATGCGCGGTGAATATAGGGAACGCCAGCCAGGGAAACAATTCCCTAAAAGCCGGCGGCGGGCCGTTGCCGAATATAAGAACCGGCGGAAAGCCCAAAGATTGGGACGGCATCGCCAGATGGCGGCAGCCTACCCAGCGCTGGCATGACTTATGCGCAAGCTACCGGAGAGAATGATTCCAGGTGTTCTGCTAACAGAACACAAAACAAATGTATGAAAACCACCGTCCTCAAAAGACAAACGAGTTCCTATGCCCTCAACCAGACCGAGATGCCGGCAGGAAGGCCGGAAGCCGTCCGCCCTGCCCCGCGCCCAGCGCCGACCCAATACCCCGGCGAGTTTGAACGGTTGCGGCGGGAGAAGCTGTTTCTCCGCGTCAGCCTGGCGGCGCTCTTTGCTGCGGGCGCGCTTTGCCTGCCCGAGACCGGCCTGGCAAATCCCGATCAGACGCCCATCTTCACCACGCAGCCAGCGAGCCAAACGGTGACGGCGGGCAGCGCGGCCACTTTCACCGCGAGCGCGACGGGCAGCCCGACTTATCGGTGGTACTTCGCGTTTAACGGAGCAACCAACCTGATAGGGACGGGCACGTCCACGAGCATCGGGGGCTACTACACAAACCAGGGAAACTATTTCTGCGCGGCCAGTAATTCCTACGGCATGGCGACCAGCTCCGTTGTTACGTTGGCGGTCCAATACTCGTGGACATCTTACAGCTATTCGTCATCCTGGCAGTACTTTAGCGTCCCGTACGGCGTAACCAATCTTGCGGTGGACGCCATCGGCGCGGGCGGCGGGACCGGTGGTTGTGATGCCAGTTACTGCGGCAGTTCGGGCGGCGGGCGCATTCGTTTTTGGGGTGTCGCGGGCGTGAACGACAGCGGCACCGTCTCCATCGGGCTGGGTAACACTGGCGGCGGCGGCGGATCCGCCGTAGGCTGCAGCGGCAGCGGCAGCAGTGGATACTGTGTCTGGGGCGGTTCCGGCGGTTCCGGCGGCAATGCCGGCTGCTACGGCACATCCGGCGGCGGCGCCGGCGGCGGCGGGGTCAGCTACATTGGGTTTCCCTCAAGCCTGTCATATCCGGACTTGGTTTTAGGTGGCGCCGGCGGTGGTGGTGGCGGCGGCAATAACGGCGGATCAGGCTATGGCGGCTCCTCGGTTGGCGGCAACTCCCCGGTTCTGACCAGCACCTCCGGGTATTATCCAAGCCCTTATGGTGGCGGCAATGGCGCCGGTTCCGTAGGCAACAGCGGAAACGCAAACGACGGTGGTGGTGGCGGCGGCGGCGGCGGCGGGATAGCTGCCACGGTTGGCGGCGGCGCATTTGGCACCGGAGACGTGCGTGGCGGTGGTGGCGGCGGAGGCTATTCGTTCCAACCGAACAACGTAGTGCCCCCCAACAACTCCTGGTCTTCCGGATATTACAATTCATCTGCCAGCGCGGCGGTCTGCGCCTTCAGGCCGGCGCCCCTGGCCCGAATCTCGATGCCGGGCGCAAGCGTCGCGATCCTGTCCGGCCAGAGTTTGTCGTTGACCGCGCAGTTCTTCACCCAGGACAGTGTCAACTACGTTTATTGGTACCGCAACGGTTCCATCTACGCCTCCACGGGCATAACGTCTTTGGGCAGCGATGCCTATTCCTCGACGCTCTATTTCGGAACCGGCTATTCCAACGGGGACGTGTGGACCGTGCAAGTTCAGACTTCCTACACTTCTGAGTGGGGCAACACCGTTACTCCGATCGCCGCCGGCACCGCCACCACTGTAGCCGTGCTTTATCCGCCATCCATTTCCAGTGCCAGCCAGCCGACAAATCAGACTGTGGTCAGCGGCGGGAATGCCAGTTTCAGCGTGACGGCGAGCGGAACGGCTCCGCTGGCTTACCAGTGGTTGTACGATAGCGCCACGATCAGCGGGGCCACCAATACAAGCTACAGTCTGACTGGCGTTCGCGCAAGCAGCGCAGGCAGCTACACGGTGGTGGTCAGCGGCCCGGTCGCGAGTGTGACCAGCAGCGTGGCAACGCTGACGGTCAACAAGGCCACCCCGGTCGCCAGCACCTGGCCAACGGCCAGCGGCATCACCTACCTCCAAGCCTTGTCGGCCTCAACCTTGACCGGAGGCAGCGCCAGCGTCGGCGGCGCGTTTGCATTCACATCGCTTTCGACTACGCCACCGGTGGGCACTTACGCCGCTTCCGTCACCTTCACGCCTGTTGACACCGCCAATTACAACACCGTTGTTGGCAGCGTGAACGTTGCGGTAAGCAAAGCCACGCCAGTCGTGAGCGCTTGGCCAGCCGCCACCGGCATCATTTATGGCCAGGCCCTGTCCGCCTCCACGTTGAGCGGAGGGACAGCCTCGGCCGGCGGGACCTTTGCCTTTGCCACGCCCGGAACCACGCCGAGCGCCGGAACTTACTACGCCTCCGTTATATTTACGCCGGCGAGCACAGCCAGCTACAATGCGGTGACCGGCACAGTTGCCGTGGCCGTCAGCAAGGCTGCTCCGAGCATAACCGCGTGGCCGATTGCCAGCGGCATTACCTATGGCCAAAGACTGGCTGCCTCCGCTCTGAGTTCCGGGACTGCGACGCCCAGCGGCGCGTTCGCCTTCAGGACGCCTTCGAGCACACCCAGCGTGGGGACCTATTCCGCCGCGGTCACTTTTACCCCGGCGGATGTTTCGGACTATGGCGTCGCCAGCGGAACCGCACAGGTGACGGTGAGCATGGCCACTCCGAGCGTAACCGCGTGGCCGATTGCCAGCGGCATCGTCTATGGACAGCCGTTGGCGGCTTCGCTCTTGAGCGGGGGCAGCGCCTCGACCAGCGGCAGTTTCAGCTTTGACTCGCCCACCAACACGCCGGAGGCCGGCGCCTACAACGCGGCGGTGACCTTTACCCCTGCCGACACGGCGGACTACATCACGGTGAGCGGGACCGTTGGCGTCTCAGTGGTCCAGGCCGCCCAGGTAATCACGCTCCAGTTGCAGGTAAGCAATTCAATCCCGCTCAACCAGTTTACCAATGTTCCGGTCCTGGCTATGTCAAGCTCGGGCTTGCTGGTGGCCCTTTCGCTCGACACCAACAGTGTGGCGACGCTGGACGAGACCGGCACCAACTTGGTCGGCATTGGGCTGACTGGCACGGTTACACTTCGCGCCGATCAGGCCGGCGACAGCAATTACCTGGCGGCAGCCGAAGTGGTGGCGACGTTTGACGTCACGATGATGAACCAGACCATTACTTTCTCGCCGATTCCATCCCAGATCACGACCAATCTGACTTGGCCCCTGAGCGCCACGTCGGACTCCAGCCTGCCGGTGGTTTTCAGTCTGGTGACCGGCCCGGCGACGTTGGACACCAATTCCTGGACTGTGAACTTCACTGGCGCAGGCTCGGTGGTGGTGGAAGCCTTGCAACCCGGCGACGGCACCAACTACAACGCCGCGCCACCCGTCATGCAGGCCATTCAGGTCAGCCTCGCGCAATCGTCCCTCACCTGGAGTCCCCTGCCCGTCAAGACGTACGGCGAGGCGCCGTTCGCATTGGACGGAGTGTCGAGTTCCGGCGATCCTGTCACTTACACAAGTTGGAACACGAGCGTGGCCGTGGTGGAGACTAACATGGTTACCATCGTCGGCGCCGGCACGGCCGTCATCTCGGCGCAAGACTCGGGGAACAGCTTCTACGCTCCGGACACGGCCAGCCAAGTCTTGACCGTAAGTCCGGCCACTCCGACACTGACTCTGCCCTTGGCCAGTTCCATCAATTTTGGCCAGAGCCTGGCATCTTCGGCGTTGTCCCTGGGCAGCGCGAGCCTGGGCACCAATGCTGTGACGGGCAGCTTTGTCTTCGTGGACCCCTCGACTGTTCCGAATGCCGGAACCTACGTCGCTTCGGTGTTGTTCACGCCGGATGACACGGCCGACGAGACTAGCATCCTGACGAACGTGAACGTGGCGGTTGCGCAACTCGTGCCAACCATCAATGGCTTGCCGTTGGCGGCGCCGATCACCTTCGGCCAGAGCCTGTCGTCAAGCGCGCTCGTCAATGGCGACGCCTCGGTCGCGGGCACTTTTGCATTTGTCAACGATACTTCCACTCCGGGCGGCGCGGGGACCTACACCGCGGCGGTGGTCTTTACGCCATCGGACGCCAACTACTCCGCGGTTTCGACCACCGTGGGTGTGGAGGTGGACAAAGCCACGCCCAGCGTCGGCTCGTGGCCGACCGCAAGCCCAATCAACTTCGGCAATGCTTTGTCAACCGCCACCTTGATAGGCGGCAGCGCCACACCTTCCGGCACGTTCGCCTGGACCGATCCCTCCGCCATTCTGGATGTGGGTAATGACTTTGTCCCGGTCTTTTACGTCCCGGATGACACAGCCGACTACAACAGCGTCAACGGCACGGTGGCCATCTCTGTGGCGCAAGGCTTGGTGGAAATCACGGTCATGCCGGCCGCTTGGCCCATCACCTTCGGCCAGAGCCTGGCCTCATCGGCCTTGAATGGAGGCAACGCAACGATTGGCGGGAGCTTCACCTTTGGGGACCCTACCGCGACCCCGTCTCGCGCGGGCAATTACACGGCGGTGGTTTTGTACACGCCGACGAACTTGAACTACCCCGTGCTTACGACCAATCTCACGGTCACGGTCAACAAGGCGGCGGCCACAATCGTCCTGAGCGGCACAAACCAGAATTACGACGGCACGTCCAAGATCGTCACCGCCACCACCACGCCGCCTGAGTTGACAGTCGTTTTTACTTATAATGGATCGAGCACTCCGCCGGTGACGACAGGCAGCTACACGGTGGCAGCCACCATCGAGGACACGAACTACGCGGGCACGGTTGCCGGCACGCTCCTAGTGGGCAAATGTTCGCTGGTCTTGGCCGCCCAAGCCGTCACCCGCCTCTACGGCCAGACCAATGCCCAATTCACGGTCGTTGCCAATGGGTTGATGAACGGCGACAGTCTCACCAACCTGCCGGGCACCCTGGACTTCATGGTTGAGGACACCAACAACACCGTGGTGACGGTGGACACCAACACCCCTGCCGGAACCTACGCAATCATTCCCAGTGGCCTTACATCGAGCAATTACGCGATCGCCTATACGAACGGCACCCTGATGATCGCTCCTGCGATTTTGACGGTGACTGCGAAAAGCTTGACCAACGTGTACGGGTCGCCCATGCCGGCACTGACCTGGAGCTACCAGGGGTTCGTGAACGAGGAAGGCACCAATGTGCTCTCGGGCGTTCCGACCTTGAGCACCAATCTCTCTTCCAGCAGCCCGGTCGCGGGCAGCCCTTATACGATTAGCATTACCATCACCAATAGCACGTTGAGCGCCAGCAACTACACGTTCGCCTTCGTTGACGGATCCTTCACCGTTCTGCCGGCTTCCCTTGGTGTGAGCGCCAACAGCGTGACCAATGTTTACGGTTCGCCCATGCCGGCGCTGACTGGTTCGATGGCAGGCGTCACCAACAACGACCCGTTGACGGTTTCCTTCACCACCGTCGCAACCCAGAGCAGCAACGTCGGCGCTTACGACATACTGCCTTTGTTCAACGACCCGAGCTTGCTGGCCAATTATGCCGTCACCACCAACACGGGGACGTTCACCGTGACCCCGGCGCCGCTGCTGGTTACCGCCGACAATCAAACGCGGGCCTACGGCTACGCCAACCCGGCGCTGACCATTACTTATAGCGGATTTGCGCCTGGCGATGACGCCACCAAGCTGGACGCGGCGCCCACCGCCGCCACCAGCGCCACGCTGACATCTCCTCGGGGTTCGTATCCCATCACCGTTGGCGGAGGTGTGTCCGGCAACTACACGTTTAACTACGGAAACGGCACGCTGACGGTCAATCAAGCCACCCCCGTGGTCAGCGTCTGGCCTGGGGCCGGCGGCATCACCTACCCGCAAACCCTGTCGGCCTCCGCCTTGCCCGGCGGCAGCGCCAGCGTGAACGGCAGTTTTGCCTTCACGGACCCCACTGCGATTCTGAATGTGGGCACGAATCTTGTCTCGGTTGTGTTCACGCCGAATGACACGACCAACTACAACACAGTCAACGGGACGGCGGCCGTTCCGGTGGCGCAAGGCATGGTGGAAATCACGGTCCTGCCGACCCCTTCGCCGATCACCTTCGGCCAAAGCCTGGCCTCCTCGAGCTTTACCAATGGCAGCGCGACGGTGGACGGGAACTTCACTTTTGCCAACAGCAGCGTGACGCCGGCTGGCGCGGGGATTTACAACGCGGCGGTGTGGTTCACGGCCACGGACACGAACTACGCGGTGTTTACGACCAATGTCACGGTCACGGTGAACAAAGCGGCAGCCACGGTCTCCTTGAGCGGCATGAACCAGAATTACGACGGCACGTCCAAGATCGTCAGCGCCACCACCACGCCAAATGGCTTGACGGTTGATTTGACCTACAATGGGTCGAACACTCCGCCTATTACCGCCGGCAGTTACGCGGTGGCAGCCACCGTTGACGACACTAATTACGCGGGCACGACCAACGGCACGCTCCTTGTAGGCAAAATCCCGCTGCTCGTAGCCGCGCAGAATTTGACCAACGGCTACGGCGCGACTAACGCTCCCTTCTCGGTCGTTGCCAATGGGTTCACGAACGGCGAGACTCTGGGTACCCTGTCGGGCAGCTTGACTTTCACGATTGAAGACACGAGCAACAACGTGGTGTCCGTGGACACCAACACCCCGGCCGGGACTTACACGATTATTCCCGGCGGCCTGACCTCCGGCAACTACACGATCAGCTATACCAATGGCACCTTGTTGATCCTGCCCGCGATCCTGACGGTGACTGCGAATAGCCTGACCAACGTGTACGGGTCGCCCATGCCGGCGCTGACCTGGAGCTACCAGGGATTCATGAACGACGAAGGCACCAATGTGCTCTCGGGCGTTCCGAGCTTGAGCACCAATCTCTCTTCCGGCAGCCCGGTCGCGGGCAGCCCTTATACGATTAGCATCACCAATGGCACGTTGAGCGCCAGCAACTACACGTTCGCCTTCGTTGACGGGTCCTTCACTGTTCTGGCGGCTTCCCTCACCGTGAGCGCCAACAGCGTGACCAATGTTTACGGTTCGCCCATGCCGGCGCTGACTGGTTCGATGGCAGGCGTCACCAACAACGACCCGTTGACGGTTTCCTTCATCACCGTCGCAACCCAGAGCAGCAACACCGGCGCTTACGACATACTGCCTTTGTTCAACGACCCGAGCTTGCTGGCCAATTATGCCGTCACCACCAACACGGGGAGGTTCACCGTGACCCCGGCGCCGCTGCTGGTTACCGCCGACAATCAAACGCGGGCCTACGGCTACGCCAACCCGGCGCTGACTATTACTTATAGCGGATTTGCGCCTGGCGATGACGCCACCAAGCTGGACGCGGCGCCCACCGCCGCCACCAGCGCCACGCTGACATCTCTTCGGGGCTTGTATCCCATCACCGTTGGCGGAGGTGTGTCCGGCAACTACACGTTTAACTACGGAAACGGCACGCTGACGGTCACGAAGGCGCCGCTGCACGTGGTCGGGAACAACGCCAGCCGCTTCTACGGCGCCGCCAATCCAATTTTCACGGCGACCGTCACCGGCGTCATGAACAACGACAATATCACCGCGCGGTTTTACACTTCGGCAAGCACAAACAGCGCGCCCGGAGACTATATCATCCAGCTTTCAATAAGTGATCCCGGTGGCAAGCTCGGCCAATACAACACCACCCTGAACAGCGGAATCCTGACTGTATCCGGAGCGTCTTTGATTGGCACTGTGCAGAATGTCAGCCGCGCTTACGGCCAAACCAATCCCGTGTTCACCGTCACTTACAGCGGGTTTGTCAACAGCCAGGACGCAAGCTTGGTCACAGGAGATATGATCTACGCCTGCACCGACACCAACGGAGTCAACGTGGACACCAACTCGCCCGTTGGGACCTATCCCATCCAGGTGGCCAGCGGCCAAACCGCGCCCAACTACATCATCCAGTACACCAACGGCACGCTGACGGTGACGCAGGCGGTGTTGACGGTGGCGGCCAATGCCAGCAACCGTGTCTATGGCGCGACCAACCCGGCATTCACCAGCACCATCACCGGCTATGTCAACGGCGAAGATTCGAACGTCCTGAGTGGCACGTTGGACATTGCCAGTCCGTCGGACGCCACGAGCCAGGTGGGCACGTATTCGATCATCCCAAGCGGGGTGTCTGCCACCAACTACTTCATCGACTTCACGAATGCTGTGTTGACCGTCACGCAGGAGCCGTTGTTTGTTTCCGCCGCCAACACCAACCGGCTCTATGGACAGTCCAATCCCGCATTCACCGGCTCTGTGGCGGGCGTGGTCAACGGTGACAATCTGGGCATCACTTACGGCACGGCGGCCACGCCGGCCAGCCCGGTCGGCGGTTATGATATTGTCCCCGCTCTGGCCGATCCGGACAACAAACTGGGCAATTACTTGCTCACCGCCAACAACGGAACTCTGACGGTGGGTCAGACACCCTTGTCCGTTGTCGCCGCCAACCAAACCCGGCTTTATGGCCAGTCCAATCCCATGCTCACCGGCACCCTTACCGGCGTTGTGAATGGCGACAGTATCACCGCAAGCTACAGCACGGCCGCCACGGCGGAGAGTCCGGTTGGACCTTACAGCATTGTGCCCTCGCTCAACGATCCACAAGACAAACTGCCCAATTACGCCGTCAATTCGTCCGATGGAACGCTCACCGTGACCAGCGCGTTATTGGTGGTTACAGCCAACGATCAGACCCGGGTTTACGGAGCGGCCAATCCTATCTTCACGGCCACGTTCAGCGGCTTCGTGAATGGTGAAACGGCCAGTGTCCTGGGCGGAACATTGTCCGTCACAAGCCCGGCCGATACCACCAGCCCGGCCGGCCCCTATCCGATCATTCCCATCGGATTGTCCGCCACCAATTACTCGATCACGTATTCAAACGGAACCCTGACCGTGGCGGATGCGATCTTGACGGTAACGGCCAATCCCGCGACGCGCAGTTACGGAGCGACCAATCCGGTTTTCACAGCCACGATTTCGGGTTTTCTCAATGGCGATACCAGCAATGTTGTCAGCGGCCAGGCGGCTCTGAGCACCTCGGCGGACTCCTCCAGCCCGGTCGGAACCTACGGCATCGCCGCGGCGCAGGGAAATTTGAGCGCGGCTAACTACGCTTTCAGCTTCACCAACGGGACCTTGACGGTGACTCCGGCGTCGTTGACGGGCACGGTGTGGAACATCGCGCGCGCCTATGGCCAGACCAACCCTGTGTTCGGCGTCAGCTACCGGGGTTTCGTCAACGACCAGCACCGCGGCATCCTCGCCGGTGCGCTGGAGTACAGTTGCCTGGACACCAACAGCGCCGCTGTTGATACCAACACCCCGGTCGGCGTGTATCCCATCCAGGTGGTCACTCCGCAGACGGCGGCTAACTACAACATCGGATATGTTGCCGGCACACTGAGCGTCACCCAGGCGGTGTTGACCGTCAGCGCCGACCCTCAGAGCCGTCTCTATGGCGCGACCAACCCGGCCTTGACCGTCACCTACAGCGGGTTTGCCAATGGCGAGGGCACCAACGTGATGAGCGGCCAGCCCGAGCTGAGCACCGTGGCCACCAACGACAGCCCGATTGGTGACTATGACATTGTGGTCGGATTGGGCAGCTTGAGCGCCACCAATTACTCCTTCAGCCTGACCAATGGCGCCTTGACCGTGGGCAAAGCTCTCTTGACCGTCACGGCCGACAACCAGGTCCGCCTCTATGGCCAGACCAACCCTGTGTTCGCAGTCCAGTATAGTGGATTTGTGGACGGTGACACTGAAAGCGTGGTG
>Ga0182027_10003572_pt1 | contig 24531 bp, 24 predicted proteins | sample 712E1DmetaG_FD_121300 | JGI IMG/M metagenome (GOLD analysis project Ga0182027, IMG submission 121300) | Permafrost microbial communities from Stordalen Mire, Sweden - 712E1D metaG (Illumina Assembly) | ecosystem: Environmental > Terrestrial > Soil > Wetlands > Permafrost | place: Sweden... | reverse complement strand
CCTCAGTTGTAGATCTTACCGTGACCTCTAAATAAAATTATTTAAAAAATATTTCTATTTTTTTCAATATATATATATTGTGTAAGTGAAATATCTCTTTAAACCGATAAAGAGAATAAATTCATCATTGAAAATAGTATTGTCAATTGGGGGCATATTGAAAACTCGAAAAGTAATAATCCTTTCATCACTTTTAGTTTTTCTATTAATCTCTTGTAAACACAGTCCGTTTGAAGTTTCAGCACCATCACCACCCGGAAAAAGAAATTATGTATGGACGCTTGATACGTTACAATCTCCATTCAATAATTTTTCCGGATTGTGGGGCTCTTCACCTAACGATGTTTGGACCGTAGGCCAAGGTGGAGACGATAATGATCGGTTATGGCATTTCGACGGAACAAAATGGAGCCCATATGTTAAAGAACCGATCGGATGTTATGGTATATCATTAATTGGTTTTTCTCAAAACAATGTTTGGATGGTAGGCGAAGAAGGAAGGATTTGGCATTATGACGGCAATATGTGGAAAGAGAATTTTATATATAAACAACAAGATGGATATGCAACTATAATTGATGTTTGGGGCCGAAATAGTACTGATATTTATGCAGTTGGTCTTATTAATTTAGCATCTGTAAATGAACAGAGGGGTTTTATATTACACTACGATGGTAATCAATGGAAGGAATATTATAAAGCAAATTATATCTCTCAATTTAATTCAGTTCTAGGTGATAATGAGAATGTTTTTATTACAGGAATTAGACTTGTATATAAACCAAAAAATCTAATAGTTGTAGATTCTGCCTATATAAGTAAAATTACTAACAATAATTTGCATAAAGTCTATAATGTTGCCACGAATATAAATTATAATTTGGCCCTTGTTGGGAATAAAATTCACTTTGTTATAGACCAAAGTTTATATCGTTATTCTTTTGGAGCGATGGAACATATAATGGATTTTACTGTAAACAATTTTGCTGCTGGGGTCTATGGTAGAAATTACAACGATATATTTATAAGGATGTTTGACGGAATATGTCACTATAACGGTACAGACATAGTTTATTTATATAAATTCAATTCAAATTTTTCATTTTATAGCGGCAGACCAATGGATTTTGGCAATGCAATATTTTTTAATATACAGGGAACAAGAAACCTTAGGGGATTTCTAAAATAAATGAGAGGAAATATAGCATAAAATATTTCCCAAATGTTGTCATCAAATATAAAATAGGCCTAGCTTTTAAGCGGGGCTTTTTATTTAATCAATATGAAATAAAATCAACTTATTTAAAAGGGCGCCAAATTCTTTAAAATCCGAAAGACAAACAACCGCATTTAGTGTATATGTACGCAAGTATTCTTTGATAATTAGCTCATTAAGTTTCCATTCAGTCCGGTTAAGTTCAGGTTAACTATAAATTAACCTGTCAGTTAATTCATTCTTAAGGTGGTTTGAACTGGTAGTTAATTTTTGGTAAACATCACTTATAGTTGCCTTATTGGATGTTTGAAGCAGAGGATAGATTGACCATTCGATTCTATATACAATTTTAGAACGGCATTAAATGAAACTGCCTTTGGCGGATTAAATGCTTTAGCGCTATTTTTGTATCAATGCCATTATATTAAGAAAAACCATACTATATTTTGACAATTTCTCCGGACGCTGATGTCCGTTTGCAATTAATACACAATCGGCGCCGATCTCCATCGCTACATCATAATCGTGTTCAGTATCCCCGATTAATAAAGTTTCTCCTATTCCATCGCCCAGCTTATCCATCAATTCTTTTCCAAGCTGAATTTTACTTGATGCATATATATTATCGAGCCCGTATATATGTTCAAAGTATTTCGTAAGGCCGTAATGTTTTATCATATCCTTCAGCAAATTCTGTGAATAAGCCGATAATATCGACTGCCCGATTCCGAGAGAAGAAATTTTATTAAGGACTTCTATTATTCCATCATGAAGACTGCATTCATATTTTCTCCTTTCATATTCATCCATCCATTCCCTGCCGACTTTTTCAAAGGATTCCTTTTTGAAATCAAAACCGGCTTTGCTATAATAATCTTTTATAGGAAATGTGAATACATTATGATATTCTTTTATGGTGAGAAGCGGCAAATTACGTTTTAATAAAAGTCCGTTTAGCAGATCAAGACAAAGACCGGCGTCATTGAAGATCGTTCCGTTCCAGTCCCATATAATATGTTTATATTTTTTAATCGTGTACTACAAACTTAAGAAAATTTTTAGTATTAAAATCGGTTACACGATTGCTTCACGCTATTTCATTCCATAATTTCATGATAATAACTTTTCTTTCTTTAGGAGGTGGTAATGAAAAAGTATATTTACCTGTTAGGTTTTTTTATAACAATAGTTTTTCTTACAAATATTTATACTTCAGCTCAGCAAAATCCAAAAAAGATAACGAAAGATTTAATCCCAAATGCGGAAAAAATTATAGGTCTTGAATTCACAGATGTGCAGCGCGATTCAATGACGGACGAATTAAACGATCAACTTAAAAATTATGAGAATATCAGAACAATACACCTTGAAAACAGTACACCCCCATCACTTCTGTTTAATCCCATTCCAGAAGGGTTTGTATTTGATAAAAAACAGAAACCATTAAAATTTAGTGATTATTCATATGTAAAGATGCCTTCAAATATTGAAGATCTGGCTTTTTATTCCGTGGGCGAGCTTGCTCATCTGATCAAATCAAAAAAAGTCACTTCTATGCAGTTAACTCAGATGTTTCTTGCCAGATTAAAAAGGATTGCGCCTAAACTTCATTGCGTAATTTCCCTTACTGAAGATCTTGCTCTTAAACAGGCAAAAAAAACAGATGATGAAATGAAAAAGGGGAAATACAGGGGAATGCTTCATGGAATTCCGTTCGGCGTTAAAGATTTACTATCTTCAAAAACCTATAAAACAACATGGGGCGCCGCGCCGTATAAAGATCAGTTAATTGATGAAAATGCAGTTGTAATTAAAAAACTTGAAGATGCGGGCGCTATTCTTTGTGCTAAACTTTCGATGGGTGAACTGGCAATGGACGACGTTTGGTTTGGCGGATTAACAAGAAACCCATGGGATACAACAAAAGGATCTAGCGGTTCATCTGCCGGATCGGCTTCTTCGGTTTCTGCGGGCTTGCTTCCATTTGCCATAGGAACGGAAACCTGGGGATCAATAGTTTCCCCTTCAACAATTTGCGGAGTTACAGGACTGCGCCCAACTTACGGACGTGTAAGCCGAACAGGTGCAATGGCATTAAGCTGGTCGATGGATAAAATCGGTCCTATCTGCCGCAACACAGAAGACCTCGCAATTGTTTTTAATGCAATTCAGGGAGTAGATGGAAAAGATAAAACATTATATGAAGCTGCATTTAATTATCATCCAAAAATTGATTTGAAGAAACTCAAAATCGGTTACTTAAAAAGTAATTTCGAAAAGAAATATCCGTTTCACCAAAATGATTCGCTCGCTCTTAAAAAACTTGTGGAACTCGGGGCCGAATTAATTCCAATCGAAATTCCTTCGATGGCAACAAATGATGTCTCAATTATATTATTAGCAGAAGCAGGAGCTTCGTTTGACGATTTAACCAGATCGCATAAAGACGATTTGCTTGCCCGCCAATTCAAAGGCGCATGGCCTAATATTTTCAGAGGAGCACGATTTATTCCCGCAGTTGAATATATAAATGCCTGTAGAATCAGATATTTACTGATTCAGGAAATGCAGAAACTTATGCAGAAAATAGATGTTTATCTAGCGCCATCTCTGGAAGGCGATAATTTATTATTGACAAATCTTACGGGAAATCCGTGCGTAGTTGTTCCGACTGGATTTATTGACAAAAGTACACTCTCAAGTATTTCATTTACCGGAAGATTATTTGATGAGGGAAAACTGATAGCTGTAGCAAAAGCATTTCAGGATGCAACTGATTTTCATAAGAAGCATCCGAAAATAGACTGACAAAAAAGAGTAAGATTAAGATTGCGATTAAGACTGAACATGGAGGGGAGGTCTAATTATAGAAATATTGATAATCTGATAAACATTTAGTTAGTTTACATACGGGTATTTACTTCTCCTCCATAAAACCATTTTACTGGAGGTATAAAATGATCGGTCAAACTTCATACGAAAAGGCACGCCATTATATTGAAACCAGCGCCCGGGAAAAAGAAGAAGCAAAACTGCAAAAGAAAAAACTGCATCCCGGTCCATGTATTACAATATCCCGCGAGACGGGGGTCGGCGCTGAATTAATCTGTGAGAAAATAATTGATTTCTTCAAATTGTATAATATCAACGAGGAATCCACCTGGGCGTTTTTCGACAAAAGGTTAATTGAGAAAGTAATTGAGGATCATGGTCTTCCTGCAAGTTACTACAAATATCTCGATGTTGAAGTAAGATCCCAGATGCATGAATTTTTTGGCGAGTTATTTGGAATTGCCCCGTCAAAGATTAAGCTTCTGCATAAAACAACCGAGACAATTTATCATCTTGGAGAATTCGGAAATGTAATAATTGTCGGGCGCGGATCCAATATTATTACGGCTAATTTAAAAAACGCATTTCATGTGCGTCTCATTGCGCCTTTACATGATCGCATTGAGAATTGCAGACAACTTTACGGCATGTCTAAAAAAGAAGCAGAGGATTTTATTAAACATGAAGATAAAGAACGAAAGGAATACTTAAAGAATTATTTCCACGGAGATATTGAAAATCCGCTTCTTTATCATATAGTAATCAATACACATTTACATACGTTTGAAGAAGTAGCTCAAATTATTGGAAGAATGGTAATGACAAAAATTATTGCTCCGTCATTTTTAACTTAACAATTTTGTAAATAAAGATATGGTAAAGATGCGCGCTTTAAAAAGAATTACGGTTATATCATTTTTGTTATTTGTAAACTGTTATTCGCAGGGGCATAAAATGGAATTAAAAATAGAAAGTCCAGCTTTTAAAGAAGGAGAGTTAATTCCTTCAAAGTATACATGCGATGGAGAAAACTTATCCCCGCCGCTATACTGGAAGAATGCGCCTAAAGAAACCAAATCATTTGCACTTATTAACGACGATCCGGATGCTCCGAACGGAGATTGGGTTCATTGGGTAATTTACAATATTCCGGCTCTAACACATGAACTGAAAGAAGGAGCTTCTTCTAAAAAACTTTTACCGAAAGAGTCAATTGAAGGAATTACTTCTTCGCGTAAAACAGGTTATGGCGGACCATGCCCGCCTTCCGGAATACACAGATACTTTTTTAAACTGTATGCGCTTAACACCGTTTTAAACCTGCTCGCCGGAGCAAATAAAAATCAGATGCTTGATGCGATGAAAGGACATATAATTTCCCAGACAACATTAATCGGAAAATACAGCAGGCAAAAGTAAATTAGTTAATCACCGGGTTGTTATTCCCCAATAAGTTTCATCTTCATAAAAATGCCGGATTCTGTAAATCCGGCATTTTATTTCAATAACTAAAAGTTCAAAATTATTTCTTTATATAGACCGATCTAACGGATTTTATTCTGATTCTATAATTGAATAACTTTATTGATTGCAAATCGTCTCAATACTAGATAAAAGGGATCTTTAATATGAAGAGGTTAAACAATTTCAAAATCTTAATTCTTCTATTTATTGTCACATCATTAACTTCAATATCTGCGCAACAAAAATTTTATGTTGATCTGACTAAACGTGAAGATAAACTCTTTTTAGTAACATTAATTCCGGAAAAACTATCTTCTGAAAATAAGATTTATCAATTCGCTTCAACCGCACCCGGAACATATCAGGTAATGGATATCGGAAGATTTGTACATTCTTTCAAAGCATACGACAGCAAAGAAAATGAACTTGAGACAAAAAATATTTCTACTAACCAGTGGGAACTGGAGGAACCGGAAAAGACTTCAAAAATTATCTATACAATTGAAGATACATGGGACTCACCTGTTAAAGAAAATCCGGTTTACGGCATGTGCGGCAGTTTAATAGAAGAAAATAACGTTTTGATTAACGGTCAATGTGTATTCGGCTATTTTCACGGTATGCAGAAAGAACCTCTTAAAATCAAATTAGAATATCCGAATGAATGGGTTGTTGGAACTGCTCTTAAATTAGATTCGGCCGGATTCTATGATGCTCCCGATTACGATTATATTGTTGATTCTCCTATTTTATTAGGCACATTAACTAAAGCATGTACAAAAATTGAAAATACCGCAATTGAAGTATATGTCTATTCAAAATCCGGAATTATTAATGCAACACAGGTAGAATCTATACTTGAAGATATGCTTTATGCAACCAGTCAGTTTACAAACGGATTACCCGTCGATCATTATTCTTTTTTGTTTCACTTTGAAAATTTCTCAGTTGGAGCATGGGAACATAATTACAGTTCCGAATATATCTTAAATGAAACTCCTTTAGACGATCAATTTGCTAAAGAAGTCAGGTCGATGGCTGCGCATGAATTTTATCATGTCATTACTCCGCTTAATATTCACAGCGAGCTTATTGGTAATTTCAATTTTGAAAAACCGGTTATGTCTCAGCACCTCTGGCTTTATGAAGGCACCACGGAATGGGCTGCATGCACAGATCAGTTAAGAGGTAATTTGATATCACTTGATGACTATTTAAAAACAATGTATAATAAAATAAGAACCAGCGAGAGTTTCGATTCAACAATTTCATTAGTTGACCTTTCACTTCATTCTACCGAAAAACAGGATCAATATTATAATATTTATCAAAAAGGAGCAGTCGTATCCTGTCTGCTTGATATACGACTTCTCGAACTTTCAAATGGAACCAAAGGTCTGCGCGAAATTATTAATCAATTATATAAAGATTATGGCGTAAAAAAAGCGTTCAGCGAGACAGGATTCTTTGATGAATTGGTAAAACGCACCTACCCTGAAATAGGTGATTTTATTAATAAATATATCAAAGGAACTGAAAAACTTCCAATCTCCGCGTATTTTGCAAAATTAGGAATAGAATACACAAATACGTCAGGAGTTGATAGTTCAAAAATAACTTTAGGATTCAAAGCTAGTTTAAAGGAAGAGAAGATTATAGTTGAAGGTGTTGATAATACTTCGGATTCGGGAGTTAAACAATTTGATATTCTTACTAAAATGAACGGTGAAGAATTAAAGCCGGCTAATATTCAAAGTATTTATGATTCTGTAATGAAACAGAAAATCGGTACTGTATTAAAATTTACTGTGCTTCGTAATGGAGAAGAAAAAGAGATTGATGTGAAAGTCAAACCAAGAACAGTTAATCATCAATTTCACGTGTTGGAAAATCCAACGGAGCAGCAGCTAAAATTGAGAAATGCATGGATGAAGAATTTTTAATAGACCGGATTCTATAGGCAGAATATAAATGAATCTCCTCGCCGCAGAGCAGCGAGGTATCTGAAACCTGCCTCTCATTGACGCCCCGCTTCGCCTCTCGGCTTTTGCGAGGCGAGAAGTCAAGGCGGGAGCAATTTTATTCCAAGTATTATTTGAATTAGATTTGATATTATAGAAAGTAGCTGAGGTTCTAATATGAGCATGAAATCATTTTTAATTATATGGACTGCTGCTATAATATCATTTGTATTTATTTCCTGTTCCACAAATTCTTTATATCAAAAAGTTTATCCTGCTTTATTAGACGGGAAATATGACAGTGAATTCCCATACAGAAATAGTTCGGACCAATTAGAAGAAATCAGCAATTCGATTAAACTAATTAACAGTATCGCATTTTATACAAGTTATATCTTTGATGAAAAAAGTAAGGTTACCTTAAGTGATGTCATTTTAATAAATTATGAGAAAATATCAATTAAAGAAATATTATATAACAGAACTGCCTCCTGTTCGGCAACCGTCATTCTGGAAAATAATGGGTTAATTGGTTTATTGACAGTTGCTCATGTTGTATCATTCCCCGATACTATTTTAACATATTTCGCAAATCCCGACGGATCTATTTCGCAATACATTCAGAGTATTTCAATAAAAAATCATCAGTCAAATTACGTTCCTGATCTACCCAACAGCGGGGAATTGGAAATAATTTTGATGGATAAAAACCGTGACATTGCCTTACTCGGCAAGAAATTTTCACCCGATCAAACAAGACTAATTCAAACGTTTAATTATAAATGGGGATATTCTTACGAACTTGAATGGGGTTCATTTGTATATGCGTTTGGATATCCTATGAATTATAAAATGATATCCAAAGCCATTGTCAGCATTTCGGATAAGAACAAAAACGCTTTTATAATTGACGCTGCTTTCAACAAAGGATTTAGCGGAGGGATTGTCTTAGCCATTCGTGACGGAGTACCAAATTTTGAATTGGTCGGTATTGTGAAATCAGTTCCCGCCGAATATGAGGATATCATAAGACCATTAACTAAAGATCAAAGTTCTGAAATCAATCCGATGCTTCCATATAAAGGCGATCTATATATAGAAAAACAGCAGGTTGTCAGTCCGGGCATTACAAAAGTGATCGCAATAGAATTGGTAAAGGAATTGTTTCTTGAACATAAAGATGAATTGATAAGAAAAGGATTCTATTTTAAAAATCTATTCAACCCTGATAGCATGAAAGCTTCTACTGCGGATAAAAAATTGATAAATTAAGAAATGAGTTTTAAAATAAAACAGAAAGGATTAATTATGCAAAAACCAACTCCTGAAGAACATATTCCATATCTAAAATTATACATTGATCATGTCCCCGACAATGATATAATTGAAGAATTGGAAAAACAAGTCGATCCGTTTTCAAAATTAATAACCGGGATATCGGAAGAAAAGTCAAAGTATCGCTATGCACCAGAAAAGTGGAGTATAAAAGAATTAACCGTTCATATACTTGATACAGAACGAATAATGGCTTATCGTGCATTATGCATCTCACGAAATGAAAAAAACAGTTTACCGGGTTATGATGAGAATGAATATGCCCGTGAAATCGATTACAGCAAAATTACAATGAAAGGTTTACTTGAGGAATTTATCGTTCTTCGTAAATCCAATATTCTGATGTTAAAGAACTTTACAGAAGAAATGTGCTTAAGGAAAGGTTTGGCAAACCAGAACCCGATAACGGTACGCGCCTTAGCTTATGTAATATACGGACATGCACAGCATCATTTAAATATATTGAAAGAGAAGTATTTATAATCAAATGCAATAAAATAAATTCTTTATATTCAATATTATAATATGAAAAAAATATTAGTATCATTGAAAATTGTTAAGTTGGAAGCATTATTGTGGACTGCCGGACTGGTTTATTTAGTAACTATAAACCCTTATCAGGTTCAGAAATTTACTCTTTGTCCGTTCCACAACTTAGGGATCGGTTTTTGTCCCGGATGCGGACTTGGAAGATCAATTGCATTTTTATTTCATGGTGATTTGGTTAACTCGTTAATAACACATCCATTGGGTATAATTGCATTTATTTTAATTACAACACGAATTGTTAAACTTACATACAGATCATACAAAAACTATCTAACAACAAAAGAGGTGCTTTATGGCTAATATTCTAGAGTTAATGCCGGAGATTATGGGTGAAGAACAAATGTACATTTCAAGTTTATTTAAGAGTATGGATGATAAACAAGCTATGCAGTTTGCAAATGTTTATCGGACACGACGGAGAGACCCGCAAACAATTTTGTTAGTAACATTAGCTGGATTCGTTGGAATAGCCGGAATTCAAAGATTTATAACAGACCAGGTAGGTTTGGGAATTTTATATTTTCTAACAGGTGGAATCTGTTTGATAGGAACGATCATCGATTTGGTAAATCATAAAAATATAGCCTTTGAGTATAATCAGAAGCAGGCAAATCAAATCGCAATGATGATTAGAAGCATGTAATTGGCGGGATAATTTGTTTTGTTTTATTTTTTTTATTGCAATGTTTGATCATGCGGACAGGTGCTCTGATTTAACCGCCGAAGGCGGTTTTAGATCATTCTTTGAATATTGCTTAAAATATTTTAAGTAATACTGATGCTGTGCAATTAAGCAATAATTATTATTTCAAAGGAGTTTTTTTAATGGCGGATCTTGAAAATGGAACCGTAAAGTGGTTTAACGCCGCAAAAGGTTACGGTTTTATTGAGCGAGCTCAAGGTGGGGAAGTATTTGTTCATTTCTCATCTATCCAAAATGAAGGATACAAATCTCTTGAAAAAGGTCAGCAAGTTGAATTCACTGTTGGAGACGGACCTAAAGGACCTCAAGCTCAAGAAGTCAAAGTTGTGAAATAGTAAAAATATTATTTAGCAACATAAAAGCGGCAATTCTGCCGCTTTTATATAAATTTTAATACTTATTAATACTCTTCTTGATTTTAGTAATTAATTTTTATTAAAATGGGTTCATGTTTTTGAACTTTCTTAATATTTTTCTGTTATTGTAATAACGAGTGGGAAGTTTGATTTAAGGAACTATTATAAAACATGCAAAAAAATTTGATAAATATTTTAGACTTCATCTCAAAGAACACCCCTTTGATCTCGGATAGTTATTTACCTTCCTCTCTTTCAATCAATTGCTGTTGTTGTTGCTAATCTTACAAGAGCTTTTCAATTAGTTTATTTTTAATAACAATCATAAATAATCATCATGAAAACACAACCGAATAGAAATTCTATTTTTATTGATTTTGCAAAATCATTATTAAGTAAAAGACAAAATAATTTGTGTACGTCATCATTGAAGACAGAGGTGATAGACTATTTAAAAGAATTAATTGACTTTCTTTTCCCTCATTTTTCGAGTAAAGTGTACTACTCCTCCGATGATGTATTGGCTAAACTTCAGCTTCTGGAGAGAAACTTAATAGGAATTATTAAACTGTTAAATTCAAATTATGCAAAAGATGCAGCTGAAATTGCAAGGAAATTCATTGAGCAGATTCCTGAACTCCATGATAAACTCTGGGAAGATGCTAATGCAATATTCAAAGGCGATCCGGCTGCAGAAACTGTTGATGAAGTTATTCTTGCTTACCCCGGATTCATGGCGATTGTTATTTACAGGCTTGCACATGAGTTATATAGATTGAAATTGCCGATCATTCCAAGAATAGTAACCGAGTATGGACATGAGATAACCGGAATTGATATACACCCCGGAGCGCAAATAGGCTCGCCGTTTTTCATTGATCATGGAACCGGAATAGTAATTGGTGAAACATCTATCATCGGTAAAAACGTAAAGATTTATCAAGGCGTCACTCTCGGCGCACTGAGTGTTGATAAAAAGCTTGCACAGACAAAAAGACATCCGACAATTGAGGATGATGTAATTATTTATTCGCAGGCTGTAATACTTGGCGGTGATACGGTAATCGGGAAAAACAGCATAATTGGCGGAAATGCATGGATTACACAAAGCATACCTGAAAATTCTATTGTTTATAACAAAAGTGAAGTACGCGTTAGAAGTAATGTAGAATTTGAAAACTCAATTGATTTTATAATATAAAGGAGAATACAAATGAAAGCACAAAATATTCTTGAGACAATCGGCAATACGCCTCATGTAAAAATTAACCGTCTATTCGATAAAATGAATGAAGTTTGGGTCAAACTGGAAAAAGCAAATCCGGGCGGAAGCATTAAAGATAGAATCGGGTTATCAATGATTGAAGATGCTGAGAAAAAGGGCATCTTAAAACCCGACAGTTTAATTATTGAACCTACTTCTGGCAATACCGGAATCGGTCTTGCAATTGTTGCAGCAGTTAAAGGATACCAGTTATTGCTGGTTATGCCAGAATCAATGTCAATTGAAAGAAGAAAATTAATGTCCGCTTACGGCGCTAAACTGGAATTAACTCCTCGTGAACTTGGGATGAAAGGCGCAATCGCAAAAGCATATGAAATTGCAAAAGATAATCCAAAAGCATGGATCCCGCAACAGTTTGAAAATGAAGCCAACACTGAAATTCATATAAAGACTACTGCACAGGAAATATTAAAAGATTTTCCCGAAGGATTGGATTATATAATTACAGGTGTCGGCACCGGCGGACATATTACGGGTGTTGCGAAAGTATTGAAAGCTAAATTTCCTAATCTCAAAGTTTTTGCAGTTGAACCGGCTGCTTCACCTGTTCTTTCAGGAGGACAACCGGGACCACATCCTCTTCAGGGACTCGGAGCAGGATTTATTCCTAAAATTCTGGATACGTCATTACTGGACGGAATTATTACTGTAACAAAAGAAGAAGCTTTTGACTATGCGCAGAGAGCTGCAAAAGAAGAAGGTTTGCTTGTCGGCATTTCTTCGGGAGCCGCCTTAGCTGCTGTCGCTAAAAAAATAAATGAAATTGGAGAAGGTAAAAAAATTCTGACTTTTAATTATGATACGGGAGAAAGATATCTTTCAATTGAAGGACTGTTTTAACAGCCCGCCGGAGGTAAAACGAAACTACGAATGAATTGAAGAGCTACTGAAATACTGGGCATTTGAATTAATGAATGTTGCGTTCTTTTCTTAACGTAAGAAAAGAACCAAAAGAAACAGCGCTAATAAAATAATTGCTAAAATTTAATACGTTTAGCTACGACAAAATAAACTCGCCCGGCAGCTGCCGGGCTCAAACATATTTTGTCGTTTTAACGCTCAACGTATTAAATTTTTTAACGCAATTATTTTATAGGCGCGTGAATAATATTAATACTCTCTGAAAAATCGTAAAAAGTCCCCTCTTGAGAGGGGTGCCTCCGCATAAGCGGAGGCGTGGTGTGTTAAATCCAGTATCGTTAATGAATGCTCTAAATATTCCCCCATAATAAAGGGGTTGTTAAATTAAAAATTTACTTGATTTGAAGTATATCCCTTATAATTGGTTTTAATCCGCCAAGCATTAACTCAACTGCTATTACCATTACTATCAATCCCATAATTCTCATTAGAACTTTGTTGCCGTTGTCTCCTATTAGCCGGAGAATTTTCCTGCTGCCCATCAGCATTATGTAAGTAATTAAAAATATTACTATAATAATCGAAAATAGTATTAGTTTCTCTGTAATATTTCCAGCATCGTTAAAAAGAACCAGTGTGACTGTAATAGTTCCGGGACCGCTTATCATTGGTATCCCGAGCGGAGTAATTGCAAAGTCATTAACAAACTCGGTATAATTCGGTAAATCCGAATTAATCCTGCTTAATTTTGCATGAAGCATATCATATCCGGAGAGAAAAAATAAAATACCGCCCACAACCTTCAATCCGTTTACTTCAATATGAAATAAATCAAAAATCAATTTGCCGGCAATTGCAAATACTACTGCAACGAGGAATGCAGTCAAAACACTTTTACGTGCGATCTTTCTTGCGTCTTTTGACGACAGTGAAGCTGTAAGCGTGCTGAAAACCGGTATTACTCCAAGAGGATTTACCATAGTGAAAAGAGATGTGAACGCAAACAAGCTATATTGAAATATTCTTTCCATTCAGGGTCTTAAAAATTAATTAGACTGATTGAATATTTTATTTAAACATTCCCTAATAACATTCCAGGCAAGCAAAACATGTTTTTCTTCCGTTCTTATTCCTGCTATCACAAGCCGGATTGTAAATCTGTCATTTAGTTTAGTATGCGAAAGAAATACTTTTCCTGTAGCATTTATATCATTCATTAATTTTTCGTTTAACTCATCTATTTTTTTCCCATCGTTCCAATTTGCCGGTTTTGCACGGAAACATATTGTACTGAATGGAACAGGCGCGAGTCTTTCAAATAAAGGATCGGCATCGACCCATTCTGCAAAAAGCTGACCCAAGCGGATATGATTTCTTATTCTATCGCTCAGACCTTCGGCTCCAAAGTAACGCATTACAATCCAGAATTTAAGAGAACGGAATCTTCTGCCAAGTTGTATTCCATAGTCCATATAATTTTCAACGATGGCATCTTCCGATGTTTTTAAATATTCGGGTATTAATGAAAATGCCTGTTTTAATATTTCCGGTTTTCGAATATATAATACACTAAGATCCAAAGGAACAAAAAGCCACTTATGAGGATTAACTACAAATGAATCGGCATACTCAAGACCTTTAAAATAGGTATGCATTTCTGGAAGCATTGCTGTGACTCCGGCGTGTGCACCGTCAACATGAAGCCATATATTTTCCCGTTTACATATTGCTGCTATATCATTTACCGGATCAATGCTAGTAGTTGAAGTAGTTCCAATCGTAGCGACAACACAGAACGGTAAAAATCCGTTAGCACGGTCTTCTTTTATTGCTTTTTCAAGTTCCGAAGGAATCATTCTGAATTCCGGATCAACCGGAATTTTTCTAATACCTTCCAATCCAATTCCAAGAGTTAAGGCAGCTTTATCAATTGAAGAATGGGTATGCTGTGTACAATATAATCGAAGTTTTGGGATTTCGCTCATTCCTTTTTTTCGAATATCTAAACCGGTGTCCTCCCGGGCGGCGGCAATTGCGTGCATTGTGCTGACGGATGCTGTGTCATAGATTACGCCTCTGAATGTCTTTGGCAGATTGAGAAGGTCTCTAAACCAGATTAAAACCGTCTCTTCAAGTTCAGTTGAAGAGGGGCAGGATTTCCATACCATTCCATTTGTATTGAATACCGAACCCAGCAATTCACCTAAAATTCCGGGAGCGCTCGCACTTGATGTAAAATAAGCCATAAAATTCGGATGCTGCCAATGGGTTACTCCCGGTAAAATGATATTATCGACATCCGATAAAATATCATTCATAGATTCGCCTTTTTGAGGTAAATTCTTAGGCAGTTTCTTTTTAATATCACCGGGCTTAATATCAGGTAATACCGGATATGATTCGATATTATCTAAATATTTTACAGCCCAATCAATCAGTTCGTGACCGTGTTTCCTGAATTCCTCAACCGGCATATCGCAGAATTGTTTTTCGAATGTCATACTAAATCCTAATTTATTTCGAATTAATTGTCGCCTTCTTACTGTTGAATAACGAAATATATCCTCTTTCAAAACAGTGAGAATAACTTACGCGTTTAGTGATTTTCAATATAAATCGATAGTTCAAAAATAAGGAGAAAAATAGTCGTCTGAAATTATTGACCCGATATTTTTGAAATAGTTTTATATTATATATTGAATTTAGAACCTGAATGAACCTAAAACCGCCTTTGGTGGTTCATAATTTTTAATTAAGTCTTTGTTTATTATTTTTGCTCATCAATTTATACTAAGGCATATTCATTATGAGAATAAGCAAGTCATTTATACCAACTTTAAAAGAAGTCCCTACTGAAGCAGTCATTCCCAGTCATATCCTAATGATCCGGGCCGGATTAGTACGTCAGCTTTCCGCCGGAATTTATTCCTGGCTTCCGTTGGGATATAAAGTCATTAAAAAAATAATGGAAATCATCCGGGAAGAAATGAATGCAATAGGCGGACAGGAATTCCTATTGCCGGGACTTAATCCTAAAGAAATATGGGAGCAGTCCGGTCGTGTTGAAGCATTCGGCGATATCATGTTTCATATTAAAAACCGTGATTATGTTTTAGCTCCGACTCATGAAGAAATTATTGCCTATCATGCCAAGGGAGCAATTGTTTCATATAAAGATATGCCACAAATATGGTATCAGATTCAAACAAAATTCAGAAACGAACCCCGTCCTAGAAGCGGCGTTATTCGCGGAAGACAATTTATAATGAAAGATGCCTATACGCTGGATAAAGATTTTGAAGGATTGGATGCCGGTTACACGCTTCATGATAAAGCTTACAGGTCAATATTTGACAAATGTGGATTGAAATATTTTGTTGTTGGCGCTTCAAGCGGTGCAATGGGAGGAAGTAAATCGGAAGAATTTATGGTGAAAAGCGATGCCGGAGAAGATCTCGTTGCTTATTGTGAAAAATGCGGATATGCCGCAAATGCAGAAGTTGCACAATCTGTTGCTGTTCAGGCAATAAGACATAATGAAAGCAAAGCGGTTTATGAAATATCTACTCCAAATGTTAAATCAATTGATGAACTCTGTACCTTTTTAAATATTGATGAAAAAGAAACTGCAAAATCAAGAATTTATATTCATGACGGCAAACCCCTCCTGGTTTTGATGCTGGGCAACGATGAAGTGAATGAAACAAAACTCAGCTCTGTACTCGGAGGTAATGTTCGACCCGCACATCCTGAGGAATTAAAAGAAATTACCGGGGCCGATGCAGGATCAATTGGACCTATTGAATTCAAACATAAAATCATTGCCGATAATCTTTTGAAAGCAGGAAATAATCTTTTTAGCGGCGCAAATAAAAATGACTTTCACATCGGAGGACTTGATCTGAAACGGGACGTGCCTCAATTGGAATATTATGACCTTCGCACTGCAGAAGCAGGTGAAAAATGTATTCGCTGCGGTTCGGAACTCGATGTATTCAAAACAATTGAACTGGGTCATATCTTTAAACTCGGCACAAAATATTCTGAAGCTTTAGGTGCATTGTATCTTGATGAAACCGGAAAAGAAAAACCGATTGTGATGGGGAGTTATGGGATCGGCATTGAGAGAATTCTTGCCTGTTTCATTGAACAAAATTATGATGAAAAAGGAATTATCTGGAAGGAACCTCTGAATCCTTTTGATATTCATCTTATCGGATTGAATTTGAAAAATGACGATATTTCAAAAGCATGCGAACAACTTTACATTGATTTAATTGCCGAAGGATACGATGTTCTTTTTGACGATAGAACCGATGCGAGTGCAGGGTTCAAATTTAATGATGCCGATCTTCTAGGAATGCCGATACAAGTTATTGTAGGCGAGAAAAATCTGAAAGCCGGAAATGTAGAAGTTAAAAATAGAAGAACAGGCATTAAGAACATTTTTAGACTTGATGAACTGTTAAATAAACTACAGGAACAAATTTAATCCGCCTACCTTGCAGGCCCGCTTCGCCTCTAGGCTTTAGCGAGGCGAGCAGACAGGCCGGAGGCGATTTTAATAAAGAAAGAATTGATTATAAATTTCTTGAAGACTATTAACCGTAAACTCTTCCATACTGTTTGCTTCCGGTGATTGATAATGAGCACAAAACTTTACATAGTCTCAACACCTATCGGCAATTATGATGATATTTCATTGCGCGCACTCAACATTCTTAAAAAGGCCGATCTTATTATATGTGAGGAATTTAAAGAAGCACGCAGATTACTTTCTCATTTCCAAATTGAGAAGGAATTACATTCCTTAAACGAGCATAACGAAGATGAATCTTCTCAGAATATTCTAAAACTACTTTCTACCGGAATATCTGCCGCATTGATAACCGATTGTGGAACACCTTTGTTTTCTGATCCTGGAACATTGCTGGTACAAATGTGTATTAATGCTAAAATAGACGTCGTTCCAATCCCGGGAGCTAATTCTCTATTACCGGCACTCGTAGGCTCAGGATTTAAATTAGATAAATTCTACTATGCAGGCTGGCTTTCACCAAAAAGCGATATCAGAAAAAAAGAACTGATAAGGCTAAAAACCATTAGAGAGTTAATTATTATAATGGAAACGCCATATCGACTTTCTGCAATTCTAACTGATGTTTCAAAAGTCCTCGGCGCTTCTATACAAATATGCGTTGCATATAATCTAACCTTACCTGATGAAAAGTTTCTGCGCGGCACAGCTTCCGATATTTTGAAAATAGTACAAGCTCAAAAGATGAAAGGCGAGTTTGTTTTGATTATCAATAATAAATAATTGTTTAAAAGGAACTTCAATGGAGAAGATATTTCACGGCTTTGAAATAAAAGCCCCTGCTTCAAAAGTTTATGAAGCAATTTCTACTTTGAAGGGTTTGCGCAGCTGGTGGACTAAAGATACTACCGGCGATCCGGCAAAGGGAGGAGAAATCAGGTTTGGATTTAGTGAATATTGCAACATCATGCAAGTAAAGGAATCCGTTGAAAATCAATTCGTTCAATGGGAAGTTAAATCTTCGAATTTCCCATTAGGAAATCAATGGATCGGAACGCTTATTTCTTTTACATTGGAAGAAAAAGAAAATCAAATTACTTCGGTTAAATTTGAGCACTCAAACTGGAAGGAAGCATCAGAATTCTATGGAGTTTGTAATTTCCATTGGGGCGTTTCAATGGTTAGCCTGAAATTACTCTGTGTTACCGGTGTCGGAGCTCCGGATTAATTTATTTTTTTCTAATGAATCACCTCGACGCAGAGCAACGAGGTATCTGAAACCTGCCTCGCGTTGAAGCGAGTCAAGGCGGGAGTAATTTTAATTTTTACGCCGCAAACAGCGAGGAATTGACCTTAAAACAGCCTTCGGCGGAATAAAGAACTTTAGTCTAATTCAACAATATTTCATTAATTGAGGAGTCGTTATGAAAGATTTATATCAATCAGAATATTTAAATGAAATTCTCATGAGAATTAATAAACTTTCTCCGGATTCTCAACGTTTATGGGGTAAAATGAATGTCAGCCAAATGCTGGCTCATTGTTCATTATCTATGGAAGCAGCTTTAGGTGATAAATTCTATCCACATTTAATGATTGGTAAATTATTAGGAAGATTTATGAAATTTACGATCTTAAAAGAAAAACCATTTTCCAAAAACTCCCCTACTAATCCAGGTTTTGTAGTAACGGAAACAAAAGAATTCAATAAAGAGAAAGAACGATTGATTGAACTTACAAAAAGGTTTTCTGCAGGCGGCGAAGAAAAATGCACCCGTTACCCTCATTCATTTTTCGGAAAGCTAACGCCTATTGAATGGGGATTGCTGATGTATAAACATCTCGACCATCATTTAAAACAGTTCAACGTATAACTTAATAATAAGCAAAATCAGGAAGGAATAACTATGACTGCTCAAGAAAACACAATAAACTGGTTTGAAATTTCGGTTAATGATATAAACCGGGCAAAATCTTTTTATGAATCGGTTTTTAGTATTAAAATGGAAACATCAAATATGATGGGAATGGAAATGGCATTCTTCCCGGCTGAAATGGGAAGCGGAAAAGCAAATGGTTGTTTGTGCCAAAGTAAAATGCATAAGCCGAGTGCAGATGGTGTCAAACTTTATTTGAATGCCAATCCGGATTTATCGACAGCCCTTTCAAAAGTTACTGAATATGGCGGAATTGTTGTAATGCCTAAAACTAAAATCTCGGATGATATCGGATATATGGCATTTTTCATTGATACTGAAGGAAATTCTATTGGACTTCATTCGCAAAAATAATCATACATCGACAGATTTCCTTTTATATGAAATTTACTCGCTTGATAAGGTCATCGATTTTTGATATGATTGTGATGCAATTGTCCATAAGAAGTAAGCTCAGAAACTTATAGAGAATATTATCGGTATAAGAATAAAAAGGAGAAGTATATGTTATCAGTACAAGATGTGGATCTTACACCTAATCCGCAGGCATTGAAATTTGTATTAAGTGAAAAACTTTTAAAAAAGGAAACGCGCAATTATAAATCAAAAGAAGAAGCAGCCGATGATCCGTTAGCTAAAGGTATATTCGAAATTCCAGGAGTCGTTTCTTTATTTTATATGGATAAGTTCATCACAATTGAAAAAGATTCGGCGGCTCAATGGGGTCAAATTCAGCGTCCATTCGTAGAGTTTATCAAGAATTTTGATGAATCAAGTATCCCTGCTGAAATTACCGCAATTGAAATCAGTAATGAAGATGAGACAGTTTTATTAAAAAAGATAAATGAAATTCTGGATCATCGTGTCCGTCCGGCATTAGCAGGTGACGGCGGAGGACTATTAGTAAAAGGACTGGATGGTTACACCTTGAAAGTGAGCTATCAGGGCGCATGCGGTAGCTGTCCTAGTTCAATCCGTGGAACATTAGTTGCAATTGAAAATTTACTAAAACGGGAAGTCAATCCTTCTATTGAAGTTATTTCAGACTAACTAAGATGTCCTATATATTTATAACAAGAAATCCCGCCTAGGCGGGATTTGCTTTGCCAACAATAAACTCTTATTTAATTGTTCCTATTTTCCCGATATCTTCCAATTTCACAAATTTCTCGTGAAATTTATAACTGTTCCCTGTTTTAACTGTTTTAATGAACTTCACATTAACTACAGTTGATTTAACTTTGCCTTTAGCTTTATCGCCAAATGATTGCTGTTTAGCCATTTATCTTCTCCATTAAATTTTGTAAGTAAAATTAAGAAAATTCTCTATAACCGCAAAAGCCTAATCTTTTTCCCTGATCTATATCAAATCTGCAAAGTGCGCATTTACTGCTAAAACAAGGTCATCCGGCGAAATTTTAATCTGCATCCCCCGGATTCCGGCACTTACAAATATTTTTTGATGTAATTGAGCCGTCTCATCAATATATGTTGGAAACAATTTCTTCATCCCGACCGGAGAACATCCTCCACGTATATAACCGGTTAGTGATTGTAATTCTTTTACCTTAATCATTTCTATTTTTTTATTACCGCTGGCAGAAGCAGCTTTTTTTAAATTCAATTCAAAATTCCCGGGAATAACAAAAACAACAGGTTCATTTTTCTCGTTTCGTGTAACCAGCGTTTTAAATACTGATTCCGGATCAGCGTTTATTTTATTAGCAACCGAAACTGCATCAATTTCAGCTACATTGAATTCATATTCATGTGTTGTATGATCAACTCGCCTTGATTCCAAAATCCGTATAGCATTTGTCTTCATAAGATAATAAGCAAGAAATAAACAATCCTAAACCTTACTGCGTTGAATCTCAAACCGCCTTAGTTGGATTTATCCGACTTTTGCCATAATCAGATCAGCTAATATTCTTCCGGCTTCTTTCAATTCGTAATCACTTACTTTTGCTGCAGGAGGATTAACTTCTTTCTTATCTTCAATTTTAATACCCAAAAACTTATCGCGTTCTTCTTCTCTCTTTTTACGTTTAGCATCTGTTTCATCTCTTTCCTGTTTACGGATTGTTTCATTTAAGGAAACAACCTTTTTATCATGATTTTCATTGAATTCATTTATATCATTAAGGAGGAATTGATATTCGGCATCTGTTTTGATTCTTTCATTGTGCTTCTCCTGAAGCATAGGATATACCTTTGAAATATCAGAATACTTTTTAAATTGTGCGGATTGAATCTGATCCCATGGCAATGCGCTTGGTTTTGAAATTTCTCCAAACTCATCTGCGCTATAAGGAGAAGGAAACGATATATCCGGTTTCACTCCGAGCTTTTGAGTTGTTGTTCCGTTAATGCGATAAAATTTTGCGATTGTTAACTTTAATTCTCCTAGTTTCTTATCCGTGCCGGGGACTGCTCTGTTAAGATCAAGCAAATTTTGTACAGTACCTTTACCGTATGAATTGCTCCCGATTATTACACCTCTTTCGTAATCCTGTATAGCAGCGGCAAAAATTTCTGACGCTGATGCGCTGAATCTGTTTATTAATACTGCCATCAGCCCGTCATAATATATACCCGGATCGGGATCCTGATCAACTTCAACATAATTCCCTGAATTCTTTACTTGAACAACCGGACCTTCTTTGATAAATAATCCTGTAAGCGAAATTGCTTCCTGAAGAGATCCGCCCCCGTTATTTCTCAGATCAACAATAACACCGTCAACTTTTTCCTTTTTAAACTTTGAAAGAATATTTTTAACATCTCTCGTTGTGCTTTTATAATTCGGGTTACCGCTCTTTTGAGCTTCAAAATCATTATAAAAAGAGGGCAGCTTTATTACCCCAAGTTTAAAATTCTTACCGTTCTGGTCGATATTCAAAATTTCATCTTTAGCAGCCTGATCATCCAATTTTACTTCATCACGTACAATTTTAATTTCAGTTGGAGGATCATTCGGTCCGTCTTTCGCTTTGATAATCTGAAGCCGAACAATCGTTCCTTTTTTACCGCGGATTAACTGGATCACATCATCAAGCCGCCATCCGATCACATCAACCATCTCACCATCAGCGCCCTGAGCTACTCCTACAATTTTATCTTCTTCGTGAAGCAGTGCGCTTTTTGCTGCAGGACCCCCGCCGATTATATTTGCAACAACTGTATAGTCATTATCGGTTTTTAACGAAGCGCCGATTCCCTCCAGCGAAAGCTTCATATTTATATTAAAATTTTCTGAGGCGGCAGGAGAAAAATAATCAGTATGCGGGTCGTAAGACTGAGTGTATGCGTTCATGAAAAGAGAGAAAACATCTTCGGCTTCATACTGTAGAATAATTTTATAATAATTATGATAACGCTTCTGAAGAACATCTACCGAACTCTTCCATTCTTTACCCGAAAGCTTCATATTCAGCACTTCATTTTTAAGGCGCTGACGCCAAAGTTCATCAAGCTCATCTTTTGATTTTACCCACCCGGCTTTTTCTCTGTCGGGAGTAAATTCTTCATTTACAGTAAAATCGAATTTGTCTAACAACTCTTTATCAACATATCTTATCCGTTCTCCCAGTCTCTTTTTAAAAACATTGAAGATTTCAAAAGGTACGGCAAGATTTCCTTCTTTCAAAAAATCATCTAACTGAAAGCGATACTTTTCAAATCCGTCAATATCGGATTTCAGAAAGTATAATTTACTATTATCAAGTATATCCAGATATTCATTAAAAATTACAGATGAAAGCGAGTCATTCAATGCCTGTTTTTTATAATGATAATTCCCGATAAAGGTCGTCATAACCTGACAGATTCGCTTATAAGTCTCTTCCGGCACGATGACTTTATTGGTATCAATAGTGTGATCTTTAGAAAGTACTGTACCCGGATTTTGAGCAAAAACAGAAACACAAGTTGCAATCAACAAGAACGGCAAAAATATTTTTTTCATTTGATTCCTATTTTCAGAATAATTTATATTTATACAGCAAGATAACAGTTTCGTTTCAAAAATATTATGGTAATTATAAGTATTGAAGTTTTCAGTTTTATAACAAAGAAGAGATATAGAAGGTTCTATTGCGCAGATTTTCCTTGCTTATCCAGGACTTCCTAAAGAAAAACTTATTCAAAGAAACCGGTTATACGGGTTAATCCATATATAAATACCTTTTTATTTTCTGTGTCGGTGTCTTTTCGAACGGAACCGGCTGTTGAATTAGTTTATTAATTTTTGAAAATGTATTCACGCGGGCATTAATTTGTACAAATAAATCATTTAATACTTTATTCATAATTTCACGTGCTTGCGGTTCATTCAGTTTCTGAAGCTTAAACTCTTCATCAATCTCTTCATAGTTCAGATATACTTTTGCAATTAACTGATCATTTTTAGGTATGACGATAGATTCCAAAACAAACGGAAATTCATTTATAATTGATTCAATCTCTTCCGGATAAATGTTTTTTCCATTAGCCCCGATTATAACATTCTTCAATCTGCCTTTAATAAAAAGAAATCCGTCTTTATTAATTACGCCGAGATCACCGCTTTTAAACCATCCGTTTTCATCTAATACTACTTTTGTTTTTTCGGGATCCTTGTAATATCCTTTCATAACATTCGGCCCCTTGATTAAAACTTCTCCTTCACCGTTTTTTGGATCAGGATTTGCAATTTTAATTTCCATCCATTTCATTACCTTTCCTGCAGAGCGTAATTTTACTCCCGCCGGATTTGTACCTGTTACAAGCGGAGAAGTTTCGGTTAAACCATAACCAACACAGTATGGGAATCCCGATTCTTTTAAGAATCGTTCCACTTCGAAAGAAAGAGCGGCGCCTCCGATGCAGAACATCTTTAAATGCCCGCCGAAAGTCTGTATCAGTTTTTTACCGGCAATTCTATTAAACTTTTTTCTGATTGTCGGGATTTTATAAACACTTCTTATTAAAAATTTCTTTTTGAATTCAGGCAGTATTCTATTCCTGTATATTTTTTCAATAATAAGGGGTACTGCAATCATCACCGTAGGTTTAACCTTTGCAATTGCCGGAAGAAGCACAGCTGCGGTAGGCGGTCTATCAAGATAAACAACTGAAGCTCCGACTATAAAAGGAAGAACCAATCCAAGAGTAGATTCGATTGTGTGAAAAAGAGGAAGTATGGAAAGCATTCTGTCGTTTGAATCTACATCAACCATATCCAATGTTGAAAGAGCGTCAGAGACAATATTTTTATGAGTAAGAATAACTCCTTTAGAATGACCTGTAGTTCCGGAAGTATAAAGAATCGACGCAATATTATCTTCTTCAACTTCATCGGGAATTAATCCTACAAACTTCATTGCCGCTTCTTTGATTTTCGCGAATTCCTTTTTGCCTCCTGCAATTACTTCTTTAAGAAGGTCATTTTTTGTTTCAGGCGGAATTACGGAAAAATCTTCGAGTAAGATTCTAATGTTAAGTGAATCTATATT
>Ga0182027_10003571_pt1 | contig 24537 bp, 15 predicted proteins | sample 712E1DmetaG_FD_121300 | JGI IMG/M metagenome (GOLD analysis project Ga0182027, IMG submission 121300) | Permafrost microbial communities from Stordalen Mire, Sweden - 712E1D metaG (Illumina Assembly) | ecosystem: Environmental > Terrestrial > Soil > Wetlands > Permafrost | place: Sweden... | reverse complement strand
CGCCATACCCGGTCAGTGAGCAGATCAGCGCGATGGCGAAATTCGTGCCTGTAAAGATGTCTTGGAGGGCGAACGCCAGACTCTTTCCTTGTCCACGGGAAACGGTGAACTCTCCCATCAATAAATTCGAATAAAACAGAAAGAGGATAAACACAACTTCAATCACCGCCCGCCACAGCGGGGTAAGGCGCCTGCGATTTCTTGGATTCCGCAGCATGGAGTCTCTATGCTACCAACGATGGCATCAGGATGGAATCAGGAATCGCTCGATGCCCCTTTGCGTAAAGAAGCGGCCCTTCCATCATCCCAATAACTAATTCCCCGCACTTTCGCGGTCAGCGCCGAACCAGCCCTGCTCACGAGCCTCCTCGAGCCGCGCCTCCAGATAATTCCACAAGGGCACGCAGCCTGCCCGGACCTGCGGGCCGACCCGGCCTGCGACACGCTCATAGCTGATGCCGTTTTCGCGCCAGCTCTGGCCGTTGTTGGCCAGATTCAGCAACACCGGCATGGCCCGGTCCACGGCATGAGCAAAAAGGGCTTCCGGCGTCTCCTCGTCGTCGAACTCCTGCCACAGCTCCAGATATTGCGCCTCCCGCTCCTTCGGCAGCATCCCGAAGATCCGTCTCACCGCCGTCAGCTCGGCCGCTTTGCGTTCATCCCAGCCTCCTTCCGCGTAGACAATCGTGTCCCCGGTATCGATTTCGCCGATGTCGTGCACCAGCAACATGCAAACCACACGATGGATATCGATTCCCGGTTCGGCATACTCCACCAGCGAGAGCGCCAGCAGCGCAATCTGCCAGCTATGCTCCGCGGAGTTCTCGTAGCGATCCAGGCCCAGTGGACGCGTTTTGCGTGTAACCCCCTTGAGCTTGTCCAGTTCGAGGATGAAGTCGACGATCTCTTGCATGCTCAACCCTTAGAGTCTTCCGTTGTCTTTCATACAGCAGATTACGGCAATCGGGGATGCGCATGATACCGCCAATCTGAAAACCGGACTGCTCCCGTTGTTTAACGGGTTTGACCCCCTCCGGTCGAGGGCACTAGCTTGGAAGAGTGCGGGATCTGCGGTTTCACGCCTCCCGAACAAGGAGATCGGATGCAAATCAAATTATCTTCCCGGCCATGGAAGCTGGCTTTGGCGGTCCTGGTCCTGGCCATAGCCTGGGCAGCCGCGCAGGCTCAGGACCTGAAGAGTTTCGAGCAGCGTACGACCACCAAAGTGCTGCCCAACGGTCTCACCCTGATCGTCTGCGAGCGGCCCGAGGCGCCGGTCTTCAGCTATTCCACCTTCATCGACGCCGGCGACGTGAACGACCCCTCGGGCGAGAGCGGCCTGGCGCACATGTTCGAGCATCTGGCCTTCAAGGGAACCAGCGAGATCGGGACCACGGACTACGCTGCTGAGAAGGTTGCCCTGGCCAAAGTGGAGGCGGCCAACAACGCCTACGAATCTGAGTACCTGAAGGCCGTGGGACGCGACGAGAAGAAGCTGGCCGAGTTGAAGAAGAACTTTATCGCGGCTCAGAAAGAAGCGCACAATTTTGTCGTCCCCAACCAATTCACCGACGTGGCCGAGCGCAACGGAGCTGAGGGCCTGAACGCCTCCACCGAGCTCGACGAGACACAGTACTTCTGGTCGATGCCGGAGAACCGGCTTGAGCTTTGGGCATGGCTTGAGAGCAGCCGCCTGGCTGACACGGTGCCCCGCGAGTTCTACAAGGAACGCGACGTGGTGGTCGAGGAGCGGCGGATGCGCACCGACTCTAACCCCATTGGCCGGCTTGTCGAGCAGTTCCTAGCCACCGCTTATGTGGCTCACAACTACGGCCGCAGCGGCATCGGCTGGCCCAGCGAGGTAGGCCAGATTACAGCCACCGAGGCGATGGAATTCCACAAGAAATACTACGTGGGGTCGAATATCGTAGTGGCCGTGGTGGGCGACGTCAAAGCATCCGTCGTGCTGCCCATGCTGGAGAAATACTTCAGCCGGGTTCCAGCCGGACCCAAGCCCGCGGAGATGACCACCGTCGAACCCAAACAGTTTGCCGAGAAGACGGTGGCCATCCGCGAACAGACGCAGCCATTTTACCTCGAAGGCTATCACCGGCCCGACTATCGCGATCCGGACGATTCGGTCTACGACGCCATCAGCGACATCCTGTCGAATGGCCGGGTCTCGCGCCTCTATCGCAGCCTGGTGCGCGACCAGCAGATTGCCGCCGAAGCAGAGGGCTTCAGTCCCTTTCCCGGCGACAAGTATCCGGGGCTATTCACGCTCTATGCAGTTCCGCTGCCGGGGCACACGCCCGCGGAGATGCGCGACGCCATCCATCGAGAAATTGACAAGTTCAAGACCGTCGACGTGACCGACGAGGAGCTGGCCATGTTCAAGACCCGCACCCGCGCCGCGCTGCTGCGCGGCTTGGCCGACAACCAGGGGCTGGCCAACTCTCTGACCACGTACCAGACCCGCTACGGCGACTGGCGCGAGCTCTTCCGCCAACTGGACCGGGTGGACAAGGTGACTAAAGCCGATATCCGCCGCGTGGCCAACCAGGTATTCGTGGCCTCAAACCGCACCGAAGCCTGGATCGAGTCGGAAGCTCCAGCCGCCACGGCCAAGAAAGAGGTAGGTGCGCAATGAATAGCCTGTCAATGAAGAATTTCTTCCGAATTTTCCTGTCTGGCGCCGTCTTTGCCGCCATTCTTGCCCCTCTCGGCCTCCCCGCCCAGCAGAACAAGCCCTGGGAGAAGATTCCCATCCCCAAACTGCATGAGTTCAAGCCTCAGCAGCCCAAACGCATCGAGCTCAAAAACGGCATCGTCCTCTTCCTCCAGGAAGATCATGAGCTGCCCTTCGTCTCCGGATCGGTTTTGATTCCGGGCGGGGCGCGGGAAGAGGACCCGGCCAAAACGGGCCTGATTGGCCTCTATGGGCAAGCCTGGCGAACCAGCGGCACCGAAAAGTTGAGCGGCGACGCACTGGACGATCTGCTGGAGGCCAAAGCCGCCCACATCGAGACCGGGGGCAGCCAGGACTCCACTTCGCTTGCCTGGGATTCGCTCAAAGGAGATGCGGAGCAGGTTTTTTCTCTGGCTTTGGACTTGCTTTTGCACCCTAAATTCAGTGCCGAAAAACTCGAACTGGCCCAGCAACAGGAGGCAACGGGCATCGTCCGGCGCAACGACGATGAAGGAGAGATCGCCAGCCGTGAATCCGCCAAGCTGGTCTATGGGGCCAACAGCCCCTACACCCGGCAGCCCGAACTGGCCACCATCGGCGCGGTTACCGTGGAGGACCTGACAGCCTGGCACGACCGCACCATCGGCGGCAAGCTGATCGTGAGCGTCAGCGGCGACTTCGACCCTGTAGCCATGGAGGCCAGGCTGCGCGCGGCCTTTGAAGCTCTGCCGCCTGTGAAGCCTACGCCGGCCCGCCATGACGTCTTTGCAGGGCCCAAACCGGGCATCTCCTTCATCGACAAGGAAGACGTGAACCAGTCCAACGTACAGATCGTGGGCCTGGGCACGGATCGTCACAATCCCGACTTGCCCGCGCTGGCGGTAATGAACGAGATACTGGGCGGCAGCTTTGCCAGCCGCCTCTTTCAAAAGGTCCGCACCGAACTGGGCTTGGCTTATGCGGTGGGCGGCGGCTTGAACTTTGCCTACGACCATCCGGCCGCCTTCCGCGTGATAGTGCTTACCAAAAGCGCCTCCACCGTGGATGCGACGAAGGCCGCGCTGGCCGAGATTGACGGGCTGACTGCCAAGCCCTTCACTCAGGACGAGTTGAACCGGGCCAAGGACAACATCCTCAACTCCTTCCTCTTCCGCTACGACACCCGAGACAAAGTGCTCGCCGAGCGGGTGAGGCTGGAGTTCTACGGTTATCCGGCGGATTACCTTGAAACCTACAAAGCCGCCCTGGAAAAGGTGACTCTTGCCGATCTGAGCGCGGTGGCAAAGAAGTACATCCACTCCGGCAAAATGGCTGTGCTGGTGGTGGGCAACGGGCCTGAGATCAAACCTGGTTTGGACGAACTGAAGTTAGGCCCGGTACAGGCGGTGGACATTACGATTCCGATGCCCAAGCAGACAGCGGCGGAGAAGAAACAGTGAGTCAAGCAAGAGAAAGCGAAGTGGAACCGAACTCAAAGCTGGCCGTGATCATCATGGCCGCGGGCAAAGGCACTCGCCTCAACTCCCGCCACCCAAAGGTGCTGCATAAGATCGGCGGAAAGCCCTTGCTGGCCCACGTCATCGCGGCCGCCAGCCAGGTCGTGGCTCCCGGCAACATCTATGCCGTCATCGGCCACCAGGCCGAGCAGGTCAAAGCCGTGGTTGCCGCCAGCGGCGTCCGCTTTGTCGAGCAGGCCGACCAGCGCGGCACCGGCCACGCCATCCAGTGTGCGAGCGAAGCCATCGCCGGGTACGAGAACATTCTCGTCCTCTCCGGCGACGTGCCGCTGATCCGCCCTGAGACCATCCGGCAGCTCTGGCAATTTCACCAGGCTCAGCAGGCGGCCATGACCATCCTGACCGCCGCTCCCCAAGACCCTTCCGGATACGGCCGCATTTTGAGACTGTCTCCGAATTCTCCAGAGGTTGAAGCGATCATCGAGCAGAAAGCGCTGACCGCCAAACAGCAGTTGCTTCCCGAGATCAACTCCGGCATCTATGCCTTCAAGACTGCGCCGCTGCTCGCCCATCTCGGCAAGCTCACCGCCAACAACGCCCATCAGGAGCTTTATCTGACCGACATGGCCGGCCTGTTGCGCTCGGCCGGTGAGCGAGTGGTTGCCATCCAGGCAGCCGAGGCCGCTGAGGTTCTGGGCGCCAACACCATCGCCGAACTCGTGGCCCTGGACGCCACGCTCCGCGCCGCTGCCGCCAACCGCCTGATGGCCGCGGGCGTCACCATCTTCCGGCCAGAAACTTGTGTAATCGACGCCGAAGTGGAGGTTGCGCCCGACACGGTCATCGAACCCTTTGTGCAGTTGCTGGGCCGCACGCGCATCGGCGCCGATTGCCTGATTCGTTCGTATTCGGTGATAGAAAACTGCACGCTGGGCAACTCCGTGCTGGTCCGCCAGAGTTGCGTGCTGGCCGAGAGCACGGTTGCGGACGGAGCCAGGATCGGCCCCTTCGCTCATCTGCGTCCGGGCAGCGAAATCGGCGAAGACGCCCACGTGGGCAACTTCGTTGAGACCAAGAAGACCCGCCTGGGCAAGGGCGCCAAGGCCAACCACCTCACCTATCTGGGCGATGCGGAGGTCGGCGAGGGCAGCAACATCGGCGCCGGGGTCATCACCTGCAACTACGACGGCATCCTCAAGCACACCACGCGCATCGGCAAGGGCGTCTTCGTGGGCAGCGACTCCACGCTGGTCGCCCCGGTCACCGTCGAGGATGGCGCCTACGTCGGCGCCAGCTCCTGCATCACCAAAGACGTGCCCGCGGGAGCTTTGGCCGTGGGCCGGGCTCGCCAGGTCACCAAGGAAGGCTGGGCCGCCGCGCGCCGCGCCCGCAAAGAGGGAAAGGAACAGGCATAAACCGCATTGGGTGAGCCTGGCGTAGGCGCCTATCTCACAGGAACGGAGCAGTTCCCGCATCGAGGTGTACCCGGCAACCCTAACTTTCGAAGCGCAAAAAGGCGGAATTTCCTGCACTGGAGGCCATGCGGCCTCTGGAATCGCTCAGGCAATGCCGCTATGAACTATGAAATCGACATCTGAACGAACCTTCTCTATTCCTTGCCGAGGGTTACATTACTAAAGTTTTCCAATTCGCATCTAAAGTACTCTCTTCTGCATCAAATTTAAGGGGTAATCCCGAAACCGATGAGCTCGTCTGGATGTGGGCTTGGCGTTTTCTTACGTTCATCGAAGATTAGCAGTGGAAATGGTAGGCTCGGCAGAAATCGAATTGGATGGCTTATTCCGCTATGAGCCTTCGTGAACCGGCGACCGTTTCGATGCGTAGCCATAATGGAATCGGGCAAAGTAACATCTTCGATGCATGACTGTCAGCGGCACTGTTTTCCCATGAAACTCTGGCAAGCTGACTGTAAGGTAGCGTTTGCTTCGGGAGGTCACGCCTGCGCGGCCGCTGATTTTGGCATCGAAGCCGATGGGAGGAGACAGGCTTGGCTATGAATCTGGCAAAACCGAAATCGCCGAACCCCGCATTGAATCAACATGCGGAGGCGGATCCGCATGTGGCCGCAAGGCTGCGCGGGAGTGCGCGGATTCTGGTTGTGGATGACGAGGAGCACGTCCGATCGATAATCGGCGCCACACTGGAGCGCCAGGGATATGACGTGCGGTTGGCCGCCGGTAGCCGGGAAGCATTGGAGATGATGGAACGGGACACCTTCGACCTAGTGCTGACCGACATTGTGATGCAGGATGGGAACGGCATTGACCTGTTGGAACGCATACACGCGCAGCAGCCGAATCTTCCCGTAGTGATAGTGACGGTCATTCACGACATCGGAGTGGTCATCGACTCCATGCGCGGCGGCGCCTACGACTATCTACTCAAGCCCTTTGAGAGTGAACGCCTGATCGGCACGGTTCAGCGCGCCCTCGACCACCGGCAAACCCTGCAAGAGAACCGCAGCTACCAGCAGAATCTGGAGCACGTGGTGCATGCCCGGACTGACATGCTCCGCCAAGCCATGGAAGACCTGGAGCACTCCTACGATGTAACCCTCGAGGCGCTGGGCGAGGCACTGGATATGAAGGACTCAGAGACCGAGGGACATTCCAAACGAGTGACCGCGTACACCATTGCGCTGGCCCGCGCCATGGGCATCCCCCAGACGGAGATCAAGGTGATCGCTCGCGCAGCCTTTCTGCACGACATCGGCAAGATGGCGATTCCCGACGGAATTCTGCAAAAGCCCGGCAAGCTGACCCCGGAAGAGCAGGAGATCATGCGGGAGCACTGCGCCATCGGGTTCAATATGCTGCGCAAGATCCCCTTCCTTACGGAGGCCGCGGAGATCGTCTTAGCCCATCAGGAGCACTACGACGGTAGCGGCTATCCCAACGCGAAGCGCGGAAGTGATATTCCCATCGGCTCCCGCATCTTCGCCGTTGCCGACGCCCTTGACGCTATCACCAGCGACCGGCCTTACCGCAAGGCGAGTGGCTTCAATGGGGCGCGCGAAGAGATTCTGCGCTGCTCCGGAACGCAGTTCGATCCTGGCGTTGTGGAAGTCTTTCTCAAGATCCCTAATGAGCTTTGGCACGAGTTGCGTTCGGAAATCACCACCCAGAACAAGCTATTCTCGTCCTTCTACGTTGCGCGGCCCCCCGAGCCGCTCTAGGAGCCATACATATGCCCGCATTCTCCGCTGCCGAAGTTGCTTCCCACCTGACCGCACTGCCGGCTTGGAAGGTCGAGGCCGGTGAACTGGCGCGAACCTTCCTATTTAAGGATTTCCGCGCCGCAGTTCGCTTCGTTAACCAAGTCGCGGAGCTGGCGGAAGAGGCCGTCCACCATCCGGATATCGACATTCGATACAACCGGGTCCGCCTGGGCTTGGCGACACATGACGCTGGCGGCTTGACAGCGAAAGACTTCGATTTGGCGGCCTGCATCGATAAACTGACTTGACTCCCTTGGCGGAGGGCAGATTTCCTCCCCGATGGGAGACGCTCCTCGGTGTCTCCGGCTCCGGCGATCAAAATATGTCCTTTGGTTCGTCTCCAGTAATCCCACAATGTGAACTTGAGGCGCTTTCTTTGCCCTGACGTAGCCTGGTGAGGATCTTTCTGTACCGCCATGCGGCAGCCATCTCACGGCAAGCGCCGAAATAGCAGCAACACCCCCAGTTCCAGTTGGCGGGACGGTTGAGGGGCGGTCACATGATTGATTGGAAAAAGTAGATGATTCTAAAGAGGTTGCTATAGCTTAAAAGGCCAATGCCTTAGACTGATTCTGCGATTCTTGCCCCATGCAAGCCCGATTTATTCAATGCAGGACGGTTCAAATGAAGTTGTTAGCCGACCCCTGAAAATAATTTCGTTTTTTGTATTTGACTTCACCAGAATCTATGCTATTGTGTATTTATTCCAGTGATGGAGGCGGTAGAGCATACCGCGCCGAAGCTGGAAGTAATTTGCGTCACTGGCCTCCCGGCACGAACAGCTAGACCGTTCGTGCCGTTTTTTTTGCTCGCAAATCACGCACGCAATCTACGAGGAGTTGGGGCGCAAAAGCGGTTCCTCGATAGGGCGGCTCGCAACTGTAACTGGCAACTTATGCTGCCGATGAGGAACGCCTGGCTTTCTTGGGCTTTGGAGCCGCGCTTCCGGCCGATTCTGGAAACCACAGTTGAAACTCCTTCAGCGGCAGCGGCCGGCTGAACAGGAACCCCTGGAACGAATTGCAGCCCATGCGGATGAGGAAATCCCGCTGTTCTTCGGTTTCCACGCCCTCGGCAATCACCCGCAAACCCATCGCTTTGCCCAGTGTAAGAATGGCTTGCGCAATCGCGCCGCTGGCGGCATCCGCCAGAATGTCCCGGACGAACGAAAGGTCGATCTTCAATTCATCCAGGGGCAAGCGCTTAAGGTAAGCCAGCGATGAATAGCCGGTGCCAAAATCGTCCAGGGATAATCTCATGCCATGCGACTTGAGAGCTGTCATTTTGGCGATGACATCGTCGACATTGTCCAGCAACATGCTTTCGGTCAGTTCCAGCTTGAGGGTCAGCGGATTGGCTCCGGTGCGAGCCAGCGCCGCCAACACCCGTTCCACAAAATTCGGCTGCCGGAATTGACGCGCGCTGATGTTGACCGCTAGCGCAATCGCGGACGCTTCCTTCCGAACCGCCCATGACGCAAGTTGCGCGCAAGCGGCCTCCAGAACCCAATCTCCCAAAGGCAGAATCAGCCCGGACTCCTCGGCCAGCGGAATGAACTCGCCAGGGGCCAAGAGGCCGTGCCTGGGATGCTTCCAGCGAAGCAGAGCCTCGGCGCCAATCAAGCGGCCCCGCTCCACCTGCGGCTGATAGTAGAGCACGAACTGGTTGGTCTTGATCGCCTCGCGCAGGTCTTCCTCCATTGTCGCGCGGGCACTGACGGCAGCCTGCAAGGCCGGGGCGAAGAAGCGAAGAGTATTGCGTCCTGCCTTCTTGGCCTCAAACATGGCGATTTCAGCCCGTTGCAAGGCATCCTTCGCGCTTTCCAGTTCATCCCCGAATACGGTGATCCCGACGCTGGAAGGGCAGTGGCATTCATGGCCGATGAGCAGGTAGGGCAGGCCGCAGATGGCGAGGATTTTCTCGCCGACAATCTGGGCCTGAGCTGTGGCTTCCTCAACAACTTCGCTTAGGTTCTCGAGCATGACCGCAAACTCATCTCCGCCGCATCGCGCCACCGTGTCGGAATCGCGGACGCAGGAACCAAGACGCAGGGCAGCTTCCTGAAGCAGAAGATCGCCGGTTTGATGGCCTAGTGTGTCGTTCAAGGATTTGAAGTTATCCAGATCGACGAACAAGAGCGCTCGCCTGTGTCGATTGCGGGCTGTTGCGATCGGGGAGCGTCGCAGCCGGTTCAACAGCAGGCGGCGGTTGGGCAGGCGCGTCAAAGGATCGTAGAAGGATAGATCCCTGATTTCGTCCTGTGCGGCCTTGACATCGGAGATATCCTGCGTGACGGAAAGAACGCAGGAAGTGCCCTCATATTCAAACACCGATGCCGACATCAGCCCCCAGAATGTCTCTCCGTTCTTCTTTCTCTGCTTGATTTCACCCCGGAAAACCTGTTTCTGCCGCAGCAATTCGACAATGTCTTGCAGATCGGAAGGATCGGCCCATATATTGAGTTCCTGCGACGTTCGCCCAATGACTTCTTCGCGTTCGAAACCCATAGTCTCGAGGAATGTCTTATTCACTTCGAGATACATTCCATCGTCCAGACGGAAGATATTCACTGCATTGGGACTCGCCTCGAATGCGGTGCTGTAGCGAGCTTCGCTGGCCCGCAGTGCGTTCTGAGACGTGGCCAGGCGCTCCTCGGCCTTCTTGGTCTCTGAGAGATCGCGCACAACGGTAAGAATGCAGGGAACGTCGTCCAGCTCGATGACCGATGCCGACAACAAACCCCAGAGTAACGTTCCGTCCTTCCTGCGAAACTGGGCCTCCTGGTTCAGGCAAACCGAATTCTTAAGTAGCTCCTTGATGAATTTCTTCCGATCGTCCGGATTCGCCCAGATTTCAACTTCCTGTGGAGTATGCCCAACGAGTTCTTCATGCGCGTAGCCTGTGTTTTTCAGGAATGCCTCATTCACGTCGATAAACAGCCCGTCGCTCAAACGGCTGATATTGATGCCATCGAGACTCATCTTGAAGGCGGTGCGGTAGCGCTCTTCGCTGGACCGCAGCGCATCCCCAGCCTTGAGCAGCAGTTCCTCCGCCTGCTTTCGGGCATTGATGTCTTCCACCACGGCGATGCAATAGAGCGGGCGTCCCTCTGTGTCGCGTTGCAGGGTGTCGGATATCCTGACCCAGATGACGCTGCCGTCCTTGCGGATATTGCGCTTTTCCCAGGTGGCGATGCTGGCCGCGCCGCCCGCCATTTGTTGCAGCCTGCTCGCGCCTGAGGCTATATCCTCCAGTACGGTGATCTGCTGGACGGTCAGGCTGGGGATTTCCTCGATGGGGTATCCGATGATCTCGGCGAAGCGTGCATTGCACCGCAGGATCTGCCCGTCGAATGAGGTATGGACGATGCCCACAGCGGCCTGCTCGAAGGTGGCGCGGTAGCGATCCTCGCTCTCGTGTAGCGCTTTCTCCGCCCGCTTGCGCTCGGTGACGTCATGAATGATGCCGTGACGCAACAGCCTGCCGTCCAAGACAAAGAGCGTGGAATAGACCTCAATATCCCGCTCTTCACCGGAGGCAAGCCGGGTGCGGTAGGTGAAGACATTGTGTTCTTTGGTGAGTGGTTGTTGCAGTTCAAGAGCCAGCTCTTCGGGGAACTTAATGTCGATCTGGCTTAAGTTCATGCCAACCAGCCGTTCCAGCGGATAGCCGAAAAAGGCGGCAGCGGCATGGTTGGCGTCGACGATCTCTCCGGTTGCGGGATCGATAAGCGTCATGACCGAGCTGTTTTCGTCAAAGAACGTTCTGAAACGGGCCTCGCTTTCAGCCAAAGCCTCCGCGGTTCGCTTGCATTCGGTGATGTCCTTGCCGAAGACGGAAATCCCCGTCGTTTTCCCATCGACAACGATTGGGTTGAGCGACAGTTCCAGGATGTGGCCATTGACGAAGGAGTACTCGCACCGAAATGGGCCTTGCGACAGCGCGCGTTCGTAGAGTGGAGGCCAATTTGCCGCAAGCTCCGGCGGAAGCAATTGCTCCGGGCGCATCCCCACCGCTGCATGGGTGCCAAAACTGGTCTCGTAATCCCGCTCCACCGCCTTGTTGAATGTTATCAATCCATAATGAAGGTCGACCGACCAGATATGGTCTTCCGTGCTCTCTATCAACGCCTCGAGATTTGCTGCGGCCTGATTGCGCATTTGGGCCTTTCTTAGGGGCCAGTTCACCCCAGCAAATCATCCGCCCTCAAGGTATAAACAGACCCTCGCTCGGCGATCTCCCGAATTGCTGCAAGCGTAACCATTCAATATATCCCGGGGGTAACTAACGTTGCTACGAGCGGCACTTATCATATCTCATATCGGAAATTAGTTTATGAGCGTTATTGAACGGAAAATGAAAAAGAAAAGGGTGCCATTCCCCTTTGGGAATGGCGCCCTTTGTTGTGGCAAGATTGAAGGCTAAACCTTTATGGCTGGATGGGTTGCGTAGTGCAGCAGCACGGCCACCGCGCAACTGGTGAGCCGCGTTTCTGCCGAATCAGCACGGCTGGTAAGGATGGTCGGTACGCGCGCGCCGAGCACGATGCCGGCCAGTTGCGCTCCGCCCAGATATTCCAGTTGCTTGGCCAGCATGTTGCCGCTCTCCAGATCGGGGACAACCAGAATGTCGGCCTGGCCGGTGACCGGCGAGACCAGCCCCTTGATGGCGGCGGCCTTGACGCTGACGGCGGTATCGAAGGCCAGCGGGCCGTCGAGGATGCCGCCGGTGATCTGGCCGCGGTCGGCCATCTTGCACAGCGCCGCCGCGTCCAGCGTGGACTGGATCTTCGGGTTCACCGTCTCCACCGCCGACAGCAGCGCCACCTTGGGCTCGGGGATGCCCAGGGCGTGGGCCAGGTCGATGGCGTTTTGCACGATATGGATCTTGTCCTCCAGCTCGGGGGTGATGTTGATGGCCGCGTCGGTGATCATCAGGGTGCGCGCATAGGCCGGGGTATCCATGATGAACACATGAGAGATGCGGCGGTTGGTGCGCAACCCGGTGTCGCGCTGCATGGCCACCTTCATCAACTCGTCGGTGTGCAGGCTGCCCTTCATCATAGCCAGGGCATTGCCGGAGCGGCACATGGCCACGCCTAGTTCTGCGGCCCTGGTCTCAGTGTCGGCGTCGAGGATGGGATAGGCGCTTATGTCCAGGCCGATTCTGGCGGCCAGAGCCTTCATTTGTGCTTCGTCGCCGATCAGCGTGGGCTCGATGAGCCCCTCGAGCGCGGCTTCAACCGTACCCCGCAGGGCCACGTCTGACAGCGGCCAGACCACAGCGGTCGTGAGGGCCGGGAGCGTCTTGCAGCGCTTAATGAACTTGTGAAAGACGTGGTAGTCGGCGGGATGACCCACCAACGGATCAACGGTTACGGCTTCAGCCAGCGGCGCCAGATCGCTCATGTGCATCTTCTCCCGGCCGGCGCAGCGGAAGGCTGGCAGGCCTTACGCTTCTATTCTCGCCCCACGTGGGGTAAGCGCCTGTGCCAAAGGTCACACTCCGGCTTGGCGTACCGCATGGCGATATTTGATGCAACCGCTCCCCCACGTGCCACGGGGCTCATTACGCCGGCTGGGAGCCCCGCCATCCAACCGGGGTCCCAGCGAGCATACGGTACTCGATAGACAGAAATGCCTATCGCTTGACGATTTTAGCCAGCCGGGGGTCTTGCCAGAGAGCCGTGAAATCCGGATCGGTATACACCTTGGCCAGATCGGGGTAGTGGCCGTCTTTGGCTCTGCGCAAATACTCCAGGGCGCCATCGATGTTGCCGCGCTTCATATACGACTTCGCAATCAAGTACGAAATGCGGGCGCGCTGTTCCGGCGTCCTAACCATGGCGATAACTCCGTCCGTGGAGCTGCTCAGGATATCGGCGTCCAGCTCCAGGGCGCGGGCGTATTCGGTCATGGCGCGATCGGTTTCGCCCAGGCCCATCCAGGCTTCCGCCAGATTGAGGTGGGTGGCGGCAACCAGCTCATCCATCGCAAGTGCCTGTTTGAAGTAGTCGACGGCTGGCTTATATTTCTTATCCAACAGGGCTACGGCTCCAAGGTTGTTCACCGCGGAGATAAACTGGGGATTGAGTTTGTGCGCCTGTGTAAAGTATTTGCGCGCGTATCCTCGCTGGTTCAGTCGGAGCTCGACAACGCCCACCTTGTTATAGAGCACGGCATTCTGGCGGTCGATGCGCAAGGCTACCAGATACCAGTTGACGGCATCTTCGTAGTTTTCATGAATGCGCGCCAGGTCGCCCTTCAGTTCCGCGTTTTTTGCGATCTCCTGCTTGTCCTTCTTGGCCGCCTTCGTTGTGTCGGTCATTCCATACGGGGCCGCGCAAATCAGCAGGCTCACCGCCAACACCATCATCACAAGTTTTTCCATCGTTCACCTCTCCTGTATTCGGGCATTTCACGGGAGGCGGCGGTTGCACTTTCCGGCTCCTGCGAACTGCTCCCTGCACAATCCCAGTAGAGATTGCGCACCGACGGACCGCAACGCTATACCTGCTACCTGCCCGTTCCGCCGGGGCTATATCTCTGCTTGGTGCAATCGAACTCGCACTCCTGCTATCATTTGCGGCTGTTTGCTTCCTGGCACGGAGCACCTAGCCGCCTATAAGCAATAGAGGTTACACGCCGTTACATGCCGATTTCCAGCGCCGCATACACCGTTAAATACCACCAAAAGCCTCAGAGGGCGCTAGCATTACATTCAGCCCGGAGATGGAAACGATGGCGATTGAAAGTCCGGAGTCGATCGATCTCGAAGCCCAGCGCGCGGAACTGGAGACGGTGCTTCGTTCGGAGCACTTTACGCGAGCGCCTATGCTCGCTCGTCTGCTGTCCTATTTATGCGAAGGGCTCTTCGCCGGGGAGGCCGGCCAGATCAAGGAATATACCGTCGGAGTGGAAGTCTTCCATCGCGGTGCCTCCTTCGATCAGAACTCCGACTCGATTGTGCGGGTCGAGGCAAACCGCTTGCGCAAGCGCCTGGCTGAGTACTACGCCGGCGCCGGCGCCTCGCATCGGCTCCGTATTGTTATTCCGCTGGGACAATATGTTCCGGAGTTCAAATTCGCCGATCCCATTGCGGAAAGCCGGTCCGGAACCGGGAGCGCTCAAAACCGGCAGGTGAAACCGGGTTTTCATCTCTTCGGTCGTTGGACCTTGTGGCTTGCCGCCTCACTTGCGTTTCTGCTTCTCTGCCTCGGGGGCGCCTTGCTGACCTTCCGGCAGATGAAGTTGGCTCCAACGGCAGCAGGTTCGAATGCGTCCTCTGCTCTGCCCGTGGAATCGCAGATTGGCCCGCCCATGGGCGAGGAACTCCGCATCCTGGCCGGCTCTGGCCGCAGTTTTGTCGATCATGCGGGAAAGTTGTGGAGTGCCGATGCCTGGTTCAATGGCGGGGCCGCGGTGAAAAGCTCCGTGCAGCATATCGGTCGCACTCTGGACCCAGGGTTTTACCGCACCAGTCGGCAGGGTCAATTTCGCTACGCGATTCCCCTGAAAACGGGCATCTATGAACTGCGCTTGCACTTTGCCGAAACGGTCTATGACCCGGAGTCCACCGGAACCGGCGGTGAAGGCAGCCGCCTGATCTCCGCGCGCGCCAACGGCAAGACGCTGCTGAACCGCTTTGACATCGTAGCCGATGCCGGAGCCAGCCGCATTGCCGATGTGAAGGTATTCACGGACATCGCTCCGGCGGCAGATGGGCTGTTGCATCTGGAGTTTTCCGCGGAGGAGGGGAAGCAGGCCATTCTCTCCGCCATCGAGATTCTACCGGGCTTCCGGGCACACATCCGGCCCGTGCGCCTGCTGGCTCGCCAAGCCCCCTACTACTCCAACGACAGCCGCTGGTGGAGTCCGGACAACTACTTTGAGGGCGGCCAGTTGGCTGCCTATCCGGCCCCGGTAAGCGGGACCGACGATCCTGAACTCTACGAAACCGAGCGCTGGGGAAACTTCTCCTATGCCATTCCCGTGACGCCGGGAAGATACTCCGTTTCACTGCACTTTGCGGTTCGCCACGGCAACTGGGACCAGAGTTCATCCACATCCAGCGAGCACTGGACCCCCGTTGCCCACATCTTTAATGTCTTCTGCAATGGGCAAGTGCTCCTCAAAGGCTTCAACCTCACAAAGGAAGCGCGCCAGACGGACGTGGTCATTCGCAAGTTCACGGGCCTGGAACCGAATGCTCAGGGTAAATTGCTTCTGAGTTTCGTCCCGGTGGAGGGCTATGCGACTGTAACCGGCATCGAAGTCCTTCCCCAGTAACTCTCCGCTCACGCCAGGTTTCCATTCTTCGGCCTTTCCCCGGATGCCCCTCGGCTGCTATGCTGACGGGCGCGGGAAAAACGATTTATATGAGGGAGTAATACCTATGTGGTTCCTGGGAATGGATGTGGGTACGGGCGGTACGCGGGCCGTAATTGTGGATGATGCGGGAAAACTGATTGCCGGGGCATCGAGCGAACATGAACCCTTCAAGACGGCTCACCCAGGCTGGGCGGAGCAGGACCCCGAGGACTGGTGGCGCGCGGCGCAGGAGGCCATTCGCTACGCGCTGGTCGCCGCGCCGGAGCCGCATCAGCCCATCAAGGCCATCGGCCTGACCGGCCAGATGCACGGAGCTGTGATGCTGGAGGCGGCCGGAGCGGTGCTGCGTCCCTCGCTCATCTGGTGCGATACCCGTACCCAGCCCGAGTGCGACTGGCTTACCGAGAAGATCGGCTACGAAAAGCTGATCGAACTGACCTGCAATCCGGCTCTGCCCAACTTCACGCTAACCAAGCTGCTCTGGGTTAAGAAACACGAGCCTGCGATCTTCGCCAAGATCCGCCACATTATGTGCCCCAAGGACTACGTGCGCTACCGTCTCACCGGCGAGTTCGCCATTGACGTGCAGGAGGCCTCGGGAACGCTGCTTCTCGACGTGACCCATCGCCGTTGGTCGCGCGAAGTGGCTGAGGCGGCGGGGATTCCCGAAAGCTGGCTGCCCAAGGTCTATGAATCGCCCGAAGTCTGCGCGCGCATTAGCGAGGCTGCTGCCGGCCTGACCGGCCTGGTTGCGGGAACTCCTGTCGTAGCCGGTGCGGGCGATCAGGGTGCCGGAGCCGTGGGCATGGGCATCTTGCAGCCGGGATCGGTTTCGGCCACCATCGGCACTTCGGGAGTGGTCTTTGCCGCCACGGCCAGCCCCACCAAAGACCCCAAAGGCCGCCTGCACACCTTCTGCCACGCGGTTCCGGGCCTATGGCATGTGATGGGCGTAACCCAGGGGGCGGGGTTGAGCCTGCGGTGGGTCAGGGACACTTTCTTCCCCGGCCACAACTATGACGAATTGACCGCCGCTGCGGCCAAGGTTCCGGCTGGCAGCGAGGGCCTGGAATGGGCTCCGTATCTGCTCGGCGAACGCACCCCACACCTGGACCCCGAGGTTCGCGCCGCCTTTGCCTGCATCTCATCCAACCACACGGCGGCTCACTTTGTCCGCGCCGTGCTGGAGGGCGTAGCCTACTCGCTGGAAGACACCTTTACGCTCTTCGCCGAGCTGGGAATTCCGGTCACAGCCATTCGCCTCGGCGGCGGCGGCGCGCGCGGCCCGCTCTGGCGCAAGATTCAGGCTGGCATCTACGGCCAGGCCGTCGAAGTGCTCACCGCCGAGGAGGGCGGCGCATTCGGGTCGGCGTTGATGGCCGGAGTGGGTGCGGGCCACTGGGCCAACCTGGACCAGGCCTGCGGCCAAGCCATCAAGGTGGCTCAGCGCATTGAGCCGGATGCTGCCGATATCGCCGCCTACAAGCTCGGCTATGCCAAGTGGCGCAAACTGTATCCGGCATTGAAAACGCTGCGGTAGCGGACTGTTTGATTAGCGGGCGGCAACGGCCCGGTGTACAGGGCCGACGGAGATGCGTTAGCCTTTCATCCGGATTCGGATGTACGAGAAAGGGCTTATGCATCTCCGTTTTTCATTGGCCTCATTGCTTTTTTTGTGCGCCGGAGCGGGCGCGCTTGCCCAAACCGCCGCTGCTACCGCGCCCACCTGCGCCGACCTGCATCTCGTCCCAGCGCCTCGAGAGTGCACAGCGGTTCAAGCGATTCCAATCAGCGGCTGTCTGGATGTCTTCGTCATAAAGAATACAGAGGATGAGTTTGCGGCCAAGGACGTAAGGCAGACTGTCGGCGAGACCTTGGGTTCGGAACCGTGCCTCACTGCCGGTCACCCGCCCACGATAGGGCTCTGGCGCGTCGCGAACACCCCGCAGGCCAGGGAACAGCTTGCGCGTAATCACATGACCTTTGACCCGGCCATGCACGACGAGGGCTATGTCATTGTCCCTGTGGATCCCCTTGGCGTTGCCGTAATCGCCGAAACCCCCGCCGGCCTCTTCTACGGCGCGCAAACCGTCAAGCAGTTGATCCGCGGCCGCGGCAAGGACACGGTCCTTCTCGTCCCCACCATTCGCGACTGGCCCGCCATGGCCCATCGCGGCCTCTCCGACGACTGGTCGCGGGGTCCTTTGCCAACCATGGACTTCCTCAAGCGCGAGATTCGCACCCTCGCGGCCTACAAGATCAACATCTTCTCGCCCTACTTCGAGCACACCTTCGCTTACGCATCCTCGCCCGTCGCCGCCTTCCCAGGCGGAGCGATGACGCCCGATGAGGCGCGCGAGCTGGTCGCTTACGCCGCCAAATACCACATCACCGTGATCCCCGAGCAGGAGTCTTTTGGGCATCTGCACAATGTGCTGAAATTCGAGCAGTTCTCCGCGCTCGGCGAGACCGCCCATGGTGCTGTTCTGGCCCCCAGCGACCCAGCTACTTTGCCCATGATCGGCAGTTGGTTCGGCGAGCTGGCCAAGGTCTTTACCGGCCCTTACGCGCACATCGGCGCCGATGAAACCTTCGAACTGGGCCTGGGCAAGACACGCGACCGGGTCAAGCAGCAGGGATTGGGCGCGGTTTATCTCGACTTCCTCAGGCAAATCCACGACACGCTTGCGCCCAACCACAAGCAACTGCTCTTCTGGGGCGACATCGCAGTCAACTCGCCCGGCCTCGTCGGCACGCTACCCAAAGACATGATCGCAGTGCCCTGGCGCTATGATGCCGAGCCGGATTTCACGCCGCTCATTCTGCCTTTCACCCAGGCCGGCCTGGAGACCTGGGTTGCGCCGGGCGTGAACAACTGGAACCGCCTTTACCCCAACAACAACGAGGCGCTGGGCAACATCCGCGCCTTTGTGCGCGACGGCCAGAAGCTGGGCGCGAAGGGCGTCTTGAACACGGTTTGGAACGACGGCGGCGAGGGCATCTTCGACGAGAACTGGTTCGGCGTGCTCTTTTGCGCGGCGGCGGGATGGCAGGCGGGCGAAAGCTCCGAAGAAAACTTCATTGCGTCTTTTGGCCTGGCGTTTCATCGCGACCCAACCGGCAAAATCAACCAGGCGCAGCGCGAGATGATGGCCGCGCACGCCGTGCTCAAAAAGGCCGGACTCGGCGACGCGCAGAACAGCTATTTCTGGGTCGATCCCTTTTCGCCCGAAGGCCGGCGCGTAGCCGTCAAGCTGCTCCCGGTGGCCAGTGAGTTGCGCCTCCATGCCGAGCGCGCCATCACGCTCCTGGCGGAGGCGCGGGCGGCTGCGAAGCTGGAAAACCGCACCCTGGATAATGCTGAGGCTCTCGATGCGCTCGAACTCGGCGCCCGCCGCATCGACTTTGTCGGCCTCAACTTCCAGGCTGCCGGCGATTCCGTGGCGCTCTACAACCAGGCGCGCGCGCTGGTCACAGACAAGAGCCGCTGGAGCGAGGTCGAAGAGATGCTCGAGACCATCGGCTCGACCAATGGGCGCATCGAAGACATTCGGGACGGTTACACGCAACTGCGGGAGCTCTACGGCCAAGCATGGCTGCGCGACAACCGGCCGTATTCGCTGGGAAATAACCTGGCTCGTTACGACCTGGCCACGCAGTTGTGGATCGGGCGCAGCGACCGCTGGCAAAGCCATGTGATGCAGCAGTGGTGGGATACGCATACGCTGCCCGCGCCCGAGGAAGTTGGGTTCCCGGCGGAAGAGAAATAAGGGAACCCGGAATAGGAGCAGGCCGTCCCGTGACAAAACAGGCCCCGCGTTGCGCGGGGCTTGTTTGCTGACTCGCTGACCAGCTGACTTGCTACTTCAACGTCAACTCCGCTTTCAGCGGCGTGTTTTCGCTGGAGTCGCCGACCAGGATCACGAATTTGCCCGGATCGATGCTCCACTTGTGGGCCGCCGCGTCCCAGTAACTGAAGGCGCGGGCATCCAGCTTCAGGGTGACGTGCTTGGTCTCGCCGGCAGCTAGGCGAACCTTCTCAAATCCCTTCAACTCGCGCTCCGGGCGCTTCACTTTGGAGGAGGGGTCGGAGACGTAGAGCTGGGCTACCTCGGCCCCGGCCACCTTGCCGGTGTTGGTCACGTCGAAGCTGACTGGAACCGTCGAGCCGGAGGCTGCCGTCGTGGGTACTTCGAGCTTCGAGAAGCTGAAGGTGGTGTAGCTCAATCCGAAGCCGAATGGGTAGAGCGGATGTTTGCCGGTGGTGGTCCAGTAACGGTAGCCCACCATGAGTCCGTCATCGTACTTCACGTGCGGAATAACGTAATCCACCGGCGGACGGCCGGGCTCGGTCACGTGCAGCGAGGTGTCAGCACCCTGGATGGGATAGTAGTACGCAGCCGATGGGCTCTCCTCCCAACTTCGGTCGAAGCTGACCGGCAGCTTGCCCTCGGGATTGTGCTTCCCGAAGAGGACCTCGGCGACGGCCGTGCCGCCCTCCTGTCCCGGATACCAGGTGTGAATCAGCGCGGGAACCTTGCCGAGCCAGGGCCGGGTATCCATGCCTCCGCCGCCGGTTAGCGTGACGATGGTATGCGGATTCGCCTGCGCGACCGCCTCGATCAGCGCATCCTGGCCCCAGGGCAGCTCGAATGCGCGGTCGGCGCCCTCGCCCTCTGTGCGCGCGTCGAAACCTGCGGCTACTACCGCGACATCGGCCTTGGCCGCATACTCTTTGGCCTCGGCCGAGATCAGGCCGGGTTCATAGGCTACGCCCATCCCGAAGCGAAAGTCGGGGAAGCGGGTTATGCACTCGGCCACGATATTCACCGTCTGGCCGGCGCTGAGATCGAGTGTCCAGTAAGGCGGAACCTGCCCCTCGGCGTGGGGCGGGGTCGAGAGCTTCTTGCCATCGACCGTTACCGTGAATTCTCCGCCCCAGGATTGAAGGTCCGCCAGGAGCAGATACTTGCCTGCCTTGGCGGCCTTGTAATTGGCGGTATAGCGGGTGCTCTGCGCTGTTTGGTTCCTGCGTCCTCGCCGTTCCCGCGGTAATTCTCCCAGACTTTGCAGCGTGGCCGTCTCCGGAGTGCCAGTGAAGTCTCCGCTGGGGAAGGTGGCCACTGTCACGCCGCCCTCCCAATGGGTATTCCAGAAGACATCGTTCATCTCCGGCAGGCCGCGCGTATAGAGAACGTGCACATTTGGTCCGAGCAGGTTGGCGATGCCGGTGAGGATGCTGACCGGCTCAAAGGCATGAGCCTCGGAGGAGCCGCCGCCGCCGGTCACCGCCGGATACGCGTTGGGGCCGATAATGGCAATGGTCTTCACCTTGGCCGGGTCCAGCGGTAGCAGATGGCCCTCGTTCTTGAGCAGTGTAATGCTTTCCAGCGCGCCATCCAGGGCAACGGTGCGGTCGGCCACGGAGTAGGTAGAGTCGGCCGGGTCGAACTGGGGGCGGTCGAGGAGGCCGTAACGCAGCACGGTGCGGACCAGCCGCAGTACCTTGTCGTCCAGGGTAGACTCCTTCACCGAACCATCCTTGACTGCGGCCAGCAGAGCCGTGGCGTTCATGAAGCGCGGGTTGGGCATCTCCAGGTCGAGGCCGTTGTTAGCCGCTCCCACCGCATCGTAGGTGGCGTCCCAGTCGGACATCAAAATGCTCTGGAAGCCCCACTCGCCCTTCAGCACCTTCAGGTTGAGGAACTCGTTCTGCGTGGCGTGGACGCCGTTGACCAGGTTGTAGGAGTTCATCACCGCGTCCACATGGGCCTTGGTCACGGCGGCCTCGAAGGCGGGCAGATAAATCTCTCTCAGAGTCCGCTCGTCCACCTCGGTGCTCACGTTGTGCCGGTTGTACTCCTGGCTGTTCACCGCGTAGTGCTTCGCCGTGGCGATCACGCCCTGGGATTGCACTCCCTCGATAAACGGGACCACCAGGGTAGCGTTCAGGTAGGGATCCTCAGAGAGGTACTCGAAGTTGCGGCCGGCGATGGGCGAGCGGGCGATGTTCACTCCGGGGCCGAGCAGGAAGTTGACACCGCGGGCACGGGCGTCTCTACCCAGGCCCTCGCCCACCTTGCGCGCCAGCGCCGGGTCCCAGGCAGCGGCCAGCGCCACTCCGCCGGCATACGCTGTGGTAGGCCCCCAGGTGCGCACGCCCATTGAAGCGTCGGACATCTTGAAGCGGGGCAGGCCGATGGCCGGCACGGCATGGGTAAACATGCCATCCACGCCGCCCAGCAACTCGATTTTTTGCTCGAGGGTAAGTTTGGCCACTAGGTCGTGGGCTTTGGCCTCTATTGCCGGTGAGTCTGGCACGGGAGCCTGCGCAAATGCGCCCAGGCCGCAACCCAGGAGAACTGCCACCAGAAATGCGATTGCGAAGGAGAAAACCGATTGAGTAGTGGTCTTTTTTGCGTTTGTCATAACGCCGAGAAGGCTACCGCATTTGCCCTACGCATGTACACCCTGTGGGCCGCAATCGGGGTCGGCGCTGTTCGCGGCGGGCCGCTTCTCAAATGGACTCAATAGCTTGACTTGTGACCAGAGTCACAGGACGGGGTGAATGGTGTCACTGCCGTGCCCTCCATGGGGGGCGCAGACTCGGAATCCTATAGGCATGAAATCGGGGGGCGCCATTGGGCGTCGGAGGGGCATCCATGAGCTTTGCAAGGCGCATGAAGACCATCGTCGTGGCCACCGGCTTGGATAGCAAGTCGGAAGCGGCTTTGGAGTATGCGCGCAAGCTGGCTGGAAGCTATGGCGCGCGGCTGGTGCTGGCCCACGGCCTTGACCCGGTCGATTATGCCGCCGTGGATACGGTTCCCGGCCAGGTTCTAAAAGGACTGACCGAACAGGCGCGCGTAGCGTTGGAGGAGTTGGCCGGCGACCTTCTCCGGGAGGGAATTCACAGCCATTCGGAGATCCGCCAGGGCGCGGTGGCGCAGATGCTGGTAGATGTAGCACGGCAATACGAGGCGGGACTGATCGTCATCGGCACCCAGGGAATGCAGGGCGCCGGGTCGGTGATTGTGGGCTCCGTCGCCGAGCAGTTGGTCCGTCTGGCGCCGTGTCCGGTGCTGGCGGTGGCAGCGGACTGGAACGCAGGCCCATTCCGCCCCGTTCCAGGGGGTCCGGTGCTGCTGGCAATGGAGCGCAACGAGGCTACGCCGGCCGCGGTGGATACGGCCCGCTCCCTAGCGGAAACTTTTCATCGCACTCTGCTGGTGGTTCACGCGCGCACGCCGGCCGAGGCCGCGGCCTTAATCAATCCCTGCGCCACCACGCTGGAGGAGTTTGGCGTCCAGCCGAGCGGGCGTTTTCCGGTACGCTGCATGGTCAGGGACGGCAATCCGTCCGACGTAATTGCAGCGGCGATCGCGGAATACCACCCCAGCATGTTGGTGGCCGGGGTCAAGCGCGCCAGCGATACGCCGGGACCGCATGGAACTGCCTTCGCCCTGCTTGCCAGCTCGCGCGTACCCGTGCTGTGCGTTCCGCCGGAAACGGTAGCTGTTGGCCTGGAATGGGAGGTTCCACTGGCTGCGGAAACCAAATAGCGCAAGGCGCGCAATCGTCGAGGCTTCGCCTTCGACTGGAGATGGGCAGGCGAAACGAGAAATTCCACCTTTCCATCCGTCTGATCCGCTTTTCCTCAGTTTTTTTGCATTTGGAGTGTTGGCTGCCTATGAAGTTTGGTGCATCGCAAAGCCGCAGTGTCAAACGCGCTCGCCAGGAGCCGGCGGGCAAGCGGGGTGCCGGCGCCACTCACCGCGGAACCGGGCACCGGGCGAAAACAAAGGGAGATGGAACCATGGAACCTGAGGCACAATCCGGGCGTATGGAAGCTGTCGCGGCGCATCCGCTGGCAGAGCTCCTGGACTGCCCTCCGGCAACCAAAGATCTGCTAAACGGCACGGCACAGAACATCGATTTCGATGCCGGGGAGACTGTCTTTCGCCAGTCCGGGATCTGCCGCGGGCTTTACTTGGTGGTTTCAGGACAGTTTCTGCGCAGAACGGAGCGTCTGGAGACCCGGCTGATGCTGGGACCGGCTCGGCCTGGGGATCTGGTGGAGCTGGCTGCCGCACTGGGGGACTGCCAGCACACCTACACGCTGAGCGCGCAAACCCCTGGATCGATGTTGCTTTTGCCGATGGAGGCTTTGAATCGGGCATTTCAGAGCTATCCCCCGCTGCGGATGCATTTGCTGGAGGAACTGGCTCGCGAGGTCTCCCGCGCCTATAACGTCTGCTGCATGAACCGCATAGTGAAGACCCGGCGGCAAGCCTCCGAGGCCGCGACGGCGTAGGCGAGAGGTTTTTTGAACGACGAATTTCCGTGCCGGGGGCTTCCCTGGGCCGCAACGGAAATTGACGTGGTATCCCTGCCTTGTCACAGTGGAGTGCGTTATACTGCAATTTGACCAGCGGTATACCTATGGCATCATTCCATTCTCATCACCCCCCGGAAGATTGTTGGAATTGTGAGCATCGCCATCTGCGAATGTTCTGCAATCTCACACCCGAGGCGCTGCGGGATTATGACGGGATCGGGATCATGATGAGCCATGCACGGGGTGCCAAGCTCTTCTCGGAGGGCGACCCGGCGCGCAACGTCTTCGTCATCTGCTTTGGCCAGGTTAAAATCTCCTCCACCTCCCGCGACGGCAAGACCATGATTCTAAAGATCGCCGGACCCGGCGATGTGATGGGCCTGAGCGCCGTGCTGGCCAACGTTCCCCACGAAGTGACCGCCGAGGCCATCGAGCCCTGCCAGGTGAAGACGGTGCGCAAGCAGGAGTTTGTTGACTTCCTCGGG
>Ga0182027_10003570_pt1 | contig 24539 bp, 18 predicted proteins | sample 712E1DmetaG_FD_121300 | JGI IMG/M metagenome (GOLD analysis project Ga0182027, IMG submission 121300) | Permafrost microbial communities from Stordalen Mire, Sweden - 712E1D metaG (Illumina Assembly) | ecosystem: Environmental > Terrestrial > Soil > Wetlands > Permafrost | place: Sweden... | reverse complement strand
CGCCCGCTGGATGGTGACGCTTCCGTCGCCGGCCTGCGGCGTGTAGTTCAGTTCGCAGTAACCGGAGTGGCCCGTGCCAGCGTTGTTCCAGCCGTCCGAGCTTTCCAGCGCGACCTGATCCAGGCGCTCCACGAGCAGAATCGACAGCGAAGGATCGAGGCGCGCCAGCAAAGTGCCAAGCGTGGCTCCCATGATCCCCCCGCCGACCAGCAAGACATCTACTTCATTTTCGGGCACCGCGGAATCATCCGTAACACCGTGGATCTGGTCAATGAGTATGAAAGACCGATCCAATAGGGTCAGGCTTTGGGGTTTGGGGTGGACGACGCTCGCCACCACCGGCCGGCCCCAGCTTGGCATCGGGATGCGGGCTGATATCGGCTCGTGGCGGAAGAGGCCATTGCGTTGCGGACTTTGGTTTTGCCCCTGTCGGCAGCAGATGGACGTTCCGGACCTGCGGCGAATATCCCCGCTAAACGTTGCATCTTTGCGGTGAAGGAGAGCGAATTCAGCGAACACGCGAGTTCAGTCGATCTGTGTAGTTTTGGGTCGAGGTTCTCACACCAGGCCCAGCCGCATGCGCCGGTCGGCCAGCAAGGCGAGATAGCGCTCTTTCATCCCATCCGAGAGAAAGCTGGCGACGATGCGGTCAGGCCAGCTGGCACTCGCCCGCACAAAACGAGCCCTGACCTGCTCGATCAGGATCGACGCCAGGCCGAGCCGCCCGACAGCGAGATACCGCCAAAAATCATTGGCCTGCAAATTGGATTTCTTGCCGCGAAGTGGCAGCGCGAGTTCCTCGCGGTTCTTGGGATTTGGGATCGTCGAATTGAGAAGGTCGTAGGCTGGCGTCAACTCGACCTTGTCATCCCGGGTGATGAGCGACCAGTTCTTCAGATGCATGTCCTCGTTTCCGGTCAAGAACGCGAAGAGGAGGCGATCGAAAAACTTCAGCCGCTCCAGCACCGGGAACGTGCAGTATCGGTTGATCACTTCGATCAGGCGTTCGGTGCTCGAGTCGTACTTCGTGTCCCGACTCCCGCCTGTCAGCTGCGCGAAATCTTCCACCGGGCGCTTGTCCCAACCCGTCCGGTCAAACCGGCGGACAAAATAGGAACGCGTCCCATCGGCGTTGAGCAGAAGGCCGTGTACAGGCACCTCGATGTTCAACGTGGACGCCAGCGACATCGTGAGCGCCTCGTTTTCCGGGAGGTCGGCGTCTACGAGGTGCGGTGGCTTCACAATGTAACGTCCACCGTTGTCCACGACGTCCATCCGGCCCTCGGTGACGCGCAGCACGCTGCTGACCTTCGGCTGCATGCCTTGAACGGACATCTTCACGGCGCGAGCGGCGGCTTCTTCGAGCAACTGGTCGCGGGTATAGGGCAACGGAGCCAGTGTTTTCAACCGTCGATCGAGACGGCGGAGTCCTTCCAGCGAATAGGGCCCCGGTCCGTCCCAGGGCTCATTCGTGATGAGGCACCTCATTTGGCCTCCTCGATGCGCAGGGAGCCAACGACGTCGCGCCCGACGGCCAGCAGCTGGCCAAAGAAATCACCGCGGTCCAGCTTTCGAATGCGGAGCAGCGCCTCGAGTTGCACGCCTTCAGGCAGGAGTCCTTCAAACGGCGCAGGAAAGTGCGGGAAGTCCCACACCCGCTGCGTCGTGGGCATCGTGAGGGAGACGGGTTCGCCGCGGAAGCTCGCATCGTACGTGAAGCGATAGGAACCATCGTCGCGGGCCTCGAGCAGTCCCGCGAGTTGATGCTGTTGATAGATGTGCGCAGTCTTCATGAACGACGTGCCCGCCTGGTCGCGAGAGAGGACGATGGCGACGACGACGATCCCGATGATGTTGCCGGTGGTGACGCGTCAGCCGCTGCCGGCAATCCTGATGCCGTGCGCTCGATCAGCGGGCTGCGCCACTCGACCGTTATGTTCAACACGCGGAATATCTTCTGAAGGGTGTCCCATTGCACGGATTCCTTGCCGTGCTCCACGTCCCAAATGACCGTCTTGCCCACACCGGCGAGAGTCGCGAGCTGCGCCTGGGTAAGGCCGGCCTTCTTGCGATGGCTCTGCGCGAGTTGGGCTAGCTCAGTCATTATCCTGCTTTAGCGGTATCAAAGTACATAAAATGGCACATTTCAACCGTTTTTTGAGATTTCACTCAGTATTTCCTGCTATAACGGTACGACGATCTGCCAAAACGCCAAATGGAACTATGCTTTCGCTTCTACAGCATAATATTACCGCCTAAGCGGGAAAATCGGGCGACATCATATGGCTGTGAGAACCTCCTGTGGCAGCGATAGCCTCGCCCTAGGCAATCGATGTCAGTGGGCCTCGGTATGCGCTGTCGAATTGGCTTCAGTGCACGAGAGCAGGAAACGTCCCGTTGCACAGACGAGTTGGGCGGACTGCCGGCGGTTTCAATACCACGCCTCCGAGGGCAAGATGCGGGCGGCCCCAGTGCCAGCTTCCATCCGGCGAGAGCACCCCGCCCTCCAACTGGAGTCCCTCGTTGTAGGTGCAGTCCGACGTCGGCGGAAGAATGACCAGCGATCCGCAGGAGCGAACGACTGAAACCGGCGAGAAACTGAACATCATCTCGGTTCGCCGCCCCGAGATGCCTTGCACACTCTGTAGCCATTGGAGTTCCAACACGCCGTCGGACGCCTGCTCAAAGAAGATGGCGCGATCGCGCACCAGCAGGCTGGGGAAGGCCAGCGCATGGAGCTCGCCAGTGCAAAGCTTCCATGGGTCGCTCGCACGTGCGGGGTCAGACAGCACGAAGCGCGCGATCAGACCATGTCGCCCGGAAAAGACCAGCGGTTGCGGGTCCTGGAGCACCAGGGTGTGATCTGGCTGGGGATGCAGCGCGTAAGATTTGAAGCTCATGAGGGGCAGGGAAACAGGGTTGGACGTCAGAAGGTCATGCGGCAACGAGCGCCGGTAGTTCAGAGGGAGCAAGGGGCCTGCCGCGCTCCCGGGCCAGATCCCGCACACGCGAGGCGATCAGCCGGGCGCACTCCGCCGAAACGGTTCGGCCCTGGGCGCGCAGCATTGCGGCCACCGCGGCGCCGCCGGTATGGGCGCCGAGCACGAAATCCGGCCGCGTGCGGCCGACGAGCTCCGGTGCGAATGGTTCGTAACTTCGGGCGTCGCGCAGCAGGCCGGCGCAGTGGATGCCTGATTCGTGGCGGAACGCCGCCGCACCGACGATTGGTTTCTCCGGCGCCACCGCGCGTCCCGACGCTTTGGCGACAAGCGCCGAAAGCCCCGCTAGATGCTCCGGGCAAATGCCGCAATCCACACCCGATGAAACGCGCAGCGCCATCACGACCTCCTCCAGCGCGGCGTTTCCGGCGCGCTCGCCGAGACCGTTCACTGTGACGCTCACCGCCGTGGCGCCGGCCTCGATCGCGGCAAGCGTATTGGCCGTCGCCAGGCCCAGGTCATTGTGGGCGTGATACTCAATGTCCAGCTGTGGTGCGATGGCGCGCAATGAATCCACGACGCCGGCCACCTGCCGGGGATGCGCGATCCCCACCGTGTCGGCAAGCCGCAAACGACGCGCCGGACCAAGGGAAGCTGCCCGGGCGAAATCGTTCAGAAATTCGGGATCGGCGCGGGAGTAATCCTGCGCGCCTACAGAAACGAAGGCGAAGCTTTTCGCCGCCTCATTGGTCAGGCGGTTCAGTTCGCACAGCACCCAAGAGCGGTTCTTTCCCCAGACGCGAAGATGAAGATCGGAAACGGGAAAGGAGATATGGACGCGGCTTACCCCACTGGCGCGGGCGGCCTCCAGGTCGGCGGAGTCTGCCCGGCACCAGGCCAGCACACGCTCCGACCCGACTGCGGCCGTGACCGTCCGGAGATCCTCGATCGCCTCACGCCCCATCGCCGGGATCCCGGCTTCGATTTCGGGAATTCCCGCAGCGGCAAGTGCGCAGGCGATGGAGGTCTTGGCCTCGCGCGAAAACACGACGCCCGCCGCCTGTTCGCCATCGCGCAGCGTCGTGTCGATCAGATGGGGGTGAGAGGAGGACATGGGTCAGGATTGATCGGCTCGGCCGGAGCCTCGCCCTCCAGCCGCTCGCGGCTGCATGGGGGACAGATTTCCGGTCCGCCGGGATGGTTCAGCCCGGGATTAGGTATTCCTCCGCGACCGTGCCGTTCTCGATCGCGTCGAGGATCGCGTCAGCAGCGTCCTCGGTGACGCCCTTGTACCAGTGGCCGGCGGGATAGTCGATGACCACGGGGCCGTTGACGCAGCAGTTCAGGCAGCCGGTCATCGACACGACGACGCTCGGAAGTGCGCGTGAGTCGACCTCCTCCTGAAGATGCTGGACGAGGGCAAGCGAAGCCTTTTTGGCGCAGGCGCCGGCGGGGGAGCCGTTGGCGCGGAAACTGCCGCAGACGAATAGATGATGGGCGGGTGTGTTCATGGTTGCGTTGGATTTGAGATTTGAAATCTGAGATCTAAAATCCCGGGTATATTTGAGATTTGAGATCTGGGATTTGGGAATTCCGCGTCTGCGCGGTTAGCCGCATCCGGTGCCCGTGCCTTTGCAGCCGGCGCCGCAGGCGGTGAAGCGGCGTTGCAGCGTCTTCGGGATCGGTTGGTCGGAAAACACCGCGGCCAGGCCTTCCTCGATCAGCCCCTCCATCTCGAGCACTTCGACTCCGCATGCCTCGATGATACTTTTCGGCTTTGGTCCGGCGGCGGAAACCAGGATGGCGCGACAGTCATGCAAGATTGCTGCGAGGTCGCGCCAGCGGTGTTCACCGCTGCCCGGTTCCGGCGTCCGGCGCACTTCATGGAATTTGAAGCCCGACGGGGTCGACGGATCCTGTCTGAAGACCAACACCCGGGCCGCCTCCCCGAGGTGCTGGTTGACGAGCGCGCCCTCCTCGCTCGCCACCGCGACGAAGGGGCGATGGCGTCCGCCGAGGACGTCGGCGTGCGCGAAGCGGTTGAGGCGCTCCATGTTTTCCTGGTTAAGCCCCTCGCTGATCAGGCCAGCGGCGTCGGCCCGGCAGCGCGCGCAATGCGTCATTTGCGGCAGGTGGAGTCCGCTTTGCAGACGGACCCGCGACAGTTCCAGATTGTCCGGCGGCGCGAGATCTTCGAAGGCTGCGCCTTTTACCGGAAGAAAAGCCATCACGTTCATCAGGTCGGCGCCGAGTTCCTTCATCACCTTTGCCACCTCGGGGATGTGCGTGTCGTTGATGCCCGGCATCAGGATTGAGTTGATCTTCACCACAACGCCCAGCTCCTTGAGCCGGCGGATGCCGTCGAGTTGGCGTTCGAGCAGCAGCTTCGCCGCGTCGACGCCCCGCAGCGGGCGCCGACCGTCGCGGATCCAGGCGTAGATCTTCGCACCGATCGCGGGATCGACGGCGTTGACGGTGAATGTGACATGGCTGACCTTCAGCGCCGCAATCTCCTCCACGTACGGAGCCACGCCCAGGCCATTGGTGGCGAGGCAGAGCATCATTTCCGGGAACCGGGCGCGGACAGATCGCAGCGTCGTCATCGTCTCCTCGGAGTTGGCAAACGGGTCGCCGGGACCCGCGATGCCGATGACGCTCAGGTTCTTCACACGGGCGAAAACCTCCTCGAGATACGGCACGGCCTGGCCCGGGGGGAGCACGGAGCTCGTCACGCCGGGCCGGCTTTCGTTCATGCAGTCGAACTTCCGGTTGCAGAAGTTGCATTGCAGATTGCATCGAGGGGCGACCGGCAGGTGCACGCGGGCAAACTTCCCATGCGCTTCCCGGCTGAAGCACGGGTGTTTGGAGAAGTCCAAAGGCTGAATAACCGAAGGGCTGAAGGCTGAACACTGATTGCCCGAATTCCGTTCAGAGCGGAAGTCGCTGGCGACAGGCCGGGGATCCAGAACAGGATTCGCGATGTTGGATTCCATGATTTCAGCTTTCAGTTTTTCAGCCTTTTCATAGGTAGCTGTAACCGATTTCCGATTCCTCCTGTTTTGCTTCGAGCACGGCGTTGACGATGCGATCGAAGAGCTCCTGGGTGCCGGCATACCCGAGCAACCGGATGCGTTGGGCGCCCAGGCGGTCGTGCACCGGGAAACCGCAGCGCACGAGCGGAACGCCCAGCGATCGGGCGAGCCTGTAGCCCTTGCTGCTGCCGATCATCAGGTCCGGCTTGAGCTCAGCAGCCCGCGACTCGATATCGCCAAAGTCGCTGCCCTCGCGCACCTCCGCGCGGCTGCGCAACTCCGGGGCGGCGGCGAAGATCGCCTCGGCCAACCGCTTCGTCCGGCCGCCGCTCGCGCAGAGCACGGGGACGATGCCGGTCTCAGCCAGGAAAACGGCGAGGCCGGCGACGAGATCCTCTTCGCCATACACGACCGCCTTTTTTCCCGCCAGGTATTTGTGTGCATCGACATAGCTGTCGACCAGCCGCCCGCGTTCGAGGGCAATTCGCCGGGGCATCTCGTGCCCCGTCGCCGATTCCATGGCCGCGGAAAACTCGTCGCAGGCCCGCAACCCGATCGGGAGGCCAAGGCGGTGCAGCGGCACGGCGAACTTTGTGTGTAGGTGCGTTCCAGCCGTATGGTCGACCCGGGCAAGCACGTGGCCCAGCTCGAGCGCGGCGGCTGCTCCGCCCAGCGCCCGCATCTCAGCGACGGTGGTGCCACCGGCGGGTGTCCGCTCGAAGTCCGCCCAGCTGGGGCCGTCGAGCGTCTCCGAGTAGTCGGGAACCAACGTGACCTCCGTCTGCCAGTCGGTGCAAAGGTCGCGCAGGTGCCGCAGGTCGGCGGGAGAAGCCATGTTGGGCATCACGGCAATGCGCCGAGAAACCATCTCCGATTTCAGATCTCCAATTTCCGACTTCCGCTCTTCGCCCTCCGACTTCTGACCTCTGACCTCCGACTTCCGCTCTCCGCTTTCCGATTCCCGATCCGGCTCAGCCAGCGTTTCCACCAGGGCGCGGACCGCGGCATGGAAGCCGTCGGCATGCGTGCCCTTGAAGCTGGGAGTCGAAACGTGCACCAACGCAGGCCGTTCCGTGGCGGGAAGGAGGTCTCGGGCCTCTGCTCCATACTCGCCGATGAGCATCGGCATGTTCTCGCCCATCGTCTCAGAGAGGCAGGTGGTCGCGATGCCGATCAGCGCCGGACGGTATTGGCGGCCGATGTTGTCGAGTGCGACATGCAGGTTCCGGCGACCGCCAAAGACCGCTGTGTCCTCCGAGAAATTTGTCGAGGCGATGTCCACCGGCTCGCGGAAATGCGAGATGAGGTAGCGGCGGATATAGGTCGCGCAACCCTGTGAGCCGTGGAGCAGCGGCACTGCGCCAGCGATGCCCTTGAAGGCCAGGCAGGCGCCCAGCGGCGTGCAGAGCTTGCAGGGATTCGTCGAGGCGGACGGAAACTCGGAGGAGTTTTCATCTCCCTTCAAAGCTGAAGGCTGAAGACTGAAAGCTGAAGCCGGGCAGCTCATGCAACGGCCTCCACGGTCTTCAGCGTTTCAGCTTTCAGTCTTTCGGCGTTTTTCCCGATCCGGCGGGGAACGAAATTCCATACGGGCGAGCAGACGGACGCGTGCACCTCGCGCGCGAAATTCAGCATGCCCACGAAGCCGGCCAGGCATTCCTTGCGCTCGTGGTTGTGATCGCAGAAACCGATGCCGAGCTTGTAAGCGATCGGGCGTTCCTTCACGCCGCCGATGAAGAGGTCGACATCCTGTTCCAGACAGAACTTCGCCAGCTCGATCGGGTTCGCGTCATCCACGACAATCGTCCCGGGATCGCACATTTCGCGCAGGGTGTTGTAGTCATCGGTGTCGCCGGTTTGCGTGCCCACCAGCGCGGTTCCCATGCCCAGCGTGCGCAGTGCGCGCACGAGGGAGAACGCCTTGAATGCGCCGCCGACATAGATCGCGGCCTTCCGGCCTTTCAGGTCCTCGCGCCAGGCGCGGAGCTGCGGGTAGATCTTCCCGACCTCCTCGCGGACAACCGCCCGGGCCTTCTCCATCAGCTCAGCGGAGCCAAAGTGCTTCGCCACGTCGTAAAGGGCCGCTGACATGTCCTCGATGCCGAAGAAGGAGACGCGTTTGAACGGGATTCCGTGCGCGGCCTGCATCTTTTTGGCCAGATGGGTCATGGAGCCGGAGCATTGCACGAGGTTGAGCTTCGCTCCGTGGCAGCGGCGGATGGCATCCACGCGACCGTCGCCGGTGATCGTGGCCACAACCTCGACGCCCATCCGGGCGAAATAGTCGCGGATGACCCACGTTTCCCCGGCGATGTTGAAGTCGCCGAGCAGGTTGATGCTGACGGGCGAGAGGCCGGCCGGGTCGCCGGTGCCGATGAGTTTGAACACGGCTTCGCAGGCAGCCTTGTAGCCGTCCTTCTTCGTGCCCTTGAAACCTTCGCTCGCCACCGGGAGCACGGGAATGCCCGTCGCGGCGGCGACGCTCCGACACACCGCCGCGACGTCGTCGCCGATCAGACCGACGATGCAGGTGCCATAAACGAAGGCCGCCTTGGGCGAGTGTCGGGCGATGAGTTCAAGCAATGCGCATTCAAGCTTCTTTTCGCCTCCGAAAACGACATCGAGCTCCTGAAGATCGGTCGAGAATGCGTTCCGGAAGAGCTGCGGTCCGCTCGATTGCGCCCCGCGGATGTCCCAAGTATAGGCTGCACAGCCGATCGGCCCATGGACGATATGGAGCGCGTCGGCGATCGGATAGAGCACGACGCGCGAACCGCAAAAGACGCACGCCCGTTGGGAGACGGAGCCGGCAATGCTCGTCTTGCCGCATTTCACCGCTTTGCCGGCCGTGCCCGCCTCGGTGATGGAAGCGGCACGCGATGGGAGGATTTCAATACCGGAAGGCTGAAGGACTGAAGGCTGAATGCTGAAATCAGGAGAGCCTTTGGATACCAGGGTCGTTTTCATCGCTTTGGTTCTCCATTCAGCGTTTGGTTCTCGGGGCGTCAGTCCGTCCGATGCCCGGGCCCGGCGCCGCCGCAGCGGCAGCCGTCATGCGGTTTGCCATTGCCGTCGCAGGCGAAACGGGCGAGCGCGGCGGCATCCATTCGCAGGAGCAACCATTCGTCCATCTCGCGGGCGCCGATCGCGCCATAAAGGCGGCGGGCGTTGGTGTTCCACTTGAGCGTGGTCCATTCGTAGCGGCCGGCGCCGGCGCGATGGGCGATCCGGCCGACCTCCCTGAGCAGCGCGCGTCCGATGCCGCGGTGACGGAAGGCGGGGCGCACAAACAGATCCTCGAGAAAGACTCCGGGCCGCGCCACAAACGTCGAGAACGTGCGGTAGTAGACGGCGAACCCGGCCGGCTCCTGCCCCTCCCATGCGATCAGCGCATCAGCCGAGCGCCGCGGTCCCATTAGGTGCTGCCGCACCGCATCGGCTGTCATTGCGCATTCTTGCGAGAGCTTTTCGAACTCCGCCAGCTCGTGAACCATGGCCGACACCAGCTCGGCGTCGGCGGCGGTTGCGAGCGCGATCCGGAGTCCGGCGGGCGCAACACAGTCTTCGACCTTGCACAAATCCACCGGCGGGACGCCCGTGCCACACGGCATGGGCGCATCAGGTGATGTCGCCCCAACGGGATGTGCCGGCGGAGCAGGATCCTCCGAGGCATGCGATTTGTCGTTCATTTGATGTTCCAGGCAATTGAAGGCGGCGCGCCGTGCCGCCTATTGCACAAGCTCGAACAGCTCCTCCGGACATTCGCGGTCCTTCTTGTCGAGGAGGACGTTGAGCATCTGGTTGATCAGATTGGTCGCCCCGGTGTAGCCGAGCGTCGGGAAGAAGCGGTGGCTGGTGCGATCGAGGATCGGGAATCCGAAGCGGACAAAAGGCACGTTTTCGGCGCGCGCGACGTGCTTGCCGTAGGTGTTCGTGATGAACAGGTCGACCGGCTCGTTCTTCATCCATTGATGGAGCTCGAAGAGGTCGGCGTTCTGCTTGATCTTCGCCTCGGGCACGGGTTTGTCGAGCAACTCGTGCATGCGCTTCTCGTAGTGGTTGCCCGGCGAGCCAGTGATCGCGAAGACCGGTTTCATCGCCAGCTCGAGGAGAAACTGGGTGAGGCTGATCAGCTGGTCGGGATCGCCCGCGATGGCCACGCGCTTGCCGTGGAAGTATTGCTGCAGATCGCTCATCAGATCCACGAGGCGGCCGCGCTCGAGCTCGACGGCGGCCGGAACCTCGACGCCGGCATAGCTGCGCAGGGCATCGATGAAGCGGTCGGTCGCCCCGATGCCGATCGGCAGTTCCAGAAACGCAGCCGGAACGTTGCACTTGGTCTCGAGGGTGGCGGCGGCGACGTGCGAGGCGAAGTGACCGAGGGCGATTGTGGCGATGCTGTCGCCCGACGATTTGATCTGCGCCACCGTGGCTCCGCCTTCCGGATACATCTTGTACTGGCCGGTCAGCGGCCCGTCGAGGACGTTGGAGGTGTCGGGAAACATCACAATGTTCGCACCCAGCGCGGCCGCGAGGCGCTTGATCTCGCGCATGTCCGCCGGCTCGACAAAGCCCGGAATGACGTTGACCTGGTTGCGGGTGGTGCCCGTCTTCTCGGCCAGGTAGTTCACCATCGCCGACGTCATGTTGGCGAAGCCGGAGACGTGCGAGCCGATGAAGGAGGGGGTGTTGGCGTGGATGACGATCTTGCCCGCGGGAACTGAGCCCTCGTCGCGCGCCTTGCGGACGATGTTCGGGATGTCGTCGCCGATGACCTCGGACAGGCAGGTGGTGTGCACCGCCACGATCTCGGGATCATAGATCGTGAAGATGTTTTTCAACGCCTGGGTGAGGTTGGCCGAGCCGCCGAAGACCGAGGCGCCCTCGGTGAACGAGCTCGAGGTGGCCATCACCGGCTCCTTGAAATGCCGGGTGAGCTGGCTGCGGTGGTAGGAGCAGCAGCCCTGCGAGCCGTGACTGTGCGGCATGCAGGCGTGGATGCCGAGGGCGGCATACATGGCCCCGATGGGCTGGCAGGTCTTGGCCGGGTTGATGCGGAGCGCCTTGCGTTCGACGATTTCGGCTTTGGTTCCGTTGAGCATTTTGAGCAGAAGTTGAGGATTCAGGAGTCAGGATCGGGGAGGCGCGGTCTAACCCTCCCCTTCGGCCGCCGCCTTCTTGGGCTTCCACGCCTTCGCCAGTCCGGCGACGGATTCGCGAATGGCCCGGTTGGCCGGGCTGTCGACGCCCGGACCGACGGCCGTGGCCGGGTCGGCGGGTTTCTTCCACAACGGCGTGATGAGCTTCCAGACCTTCGTGTTGATCATGCGGTCGATCTCCCGGTAGAAATTCGCCGCGCCGGTGAAGGCGGCGTAGGGACCGCCGTAGTCGTAGCTGTGAAGCTGTTTGCAGGGGACGCCGAACTTCTCGATGACGAATTTGTCCTTGATGCCCGAGCCGATGATGTCGGGATGGTAGAGCTCGATCAGCTTCTCGATCTCGTGGTGCGAGATGTCGTCGATGATGAGGGTGGATTTCTTCATCTCCACCATCATGCCGTCGTAGTCCTTGAAGTTGAACCCGCCGGCCTTCAGCGCCGCAAGCTGCTCGGGCGTCTTGCGGGGCCGGTAGCGCGCCGGGTCCGGTCCGACCTCGAGCTGCTCGATGTTGCGCGAGTCGGCGTCGATCTTGATCGACGGCAGCACCTGGCGGCCCTCGTAGTCGTCGCGGTGGGCGAACTCGTAGCCGGCGGCGATCGTGAGCATGCCGACGTCCTTGAAGAGATGCTGGTAGTGGTGGCCGCGGGAACCTCCGACGAACAGCGCGGCCGTCTTGCCCTGGAGGCGTGAACGCACGTCCTCCTGGACCGGACGGAGCACGGCCATCTCCTGGGCGATGACCTCCTCGACGCGATCGGTGAGCTTCTGCTCGCCAAAGAACCGGGCGATCTTGCGCAGGGACTTGGCCGACTGCTCGGCCCCGATGAAGTTTACCTTCACCCAGGGGATGCCGAACTTCGCCTCCATCATGTCGGCCATGTAGTTGATCGAGCGGTGGCACATCACGACGTTCAGGTCGGAGGTGTGGCACTTGCAGATCTGCTCGTAGCTGATGTCGCCGGACAGCGTCGCTGTAACGTGGATACCGCACTTTTTCAGGAGCGTGTCGATCTCCCAGGCGTCGCCGCCGATGTTGTATTCGCCGAGGACATTGATGCGGAACGGCTCGGGGTCGGGCTCGTCGAGCAGGCCGACCATGTGCTTGAACACACCGTTGTTGGCGATGTGGTGGCCGGCGGACTGGGAGACGCCCTTGTAGCCCTCACAGGAGAACCCGAAGACGTTGATCCCAAGCTCCTCCTTGGCCAGGCGGCAGACGGTGTGGATGTCGTCGCCGATGAGGCCGACAGGACAGGTGGCGTAAACCGCGATGGCCTTCGGTTTGAAAATGCGGTAGGCCTCGCGGATGGCGGCCGCCAGCTTCTTTTCGCCGCCGAAAATGATCTCCTCCTCCATCATGTCGGTCGTCATGTTGTATTGGAGATAATTGATCGGCTGGTCGGGCCGGGGCCGGGCCAGGTTGCGGCGGGTCGCCCACGAGTAGTAGCTGCACCCGATGGGGCCGTGCGTGATGTGGAGGATGTCGTGGATCGGGCCGATGACGACGCCGCGGCAGCCGGCGTAGGTGCATCCGCGCTGCGTGATGATGCCCGGGATCGTGCGGGTGTTGGCGCCGATCTCCGGCGGCTTGGCCGGGTCGTTCGCAAGGAGCTGCTTCTCGCGTTTCTTCCGCGTCTTGGGCGGATAGATCTCAAGCATCCCGGCGCGCGCGGCATCGGAATCGGGCACCGGCGCGGCGGGGATCGGGAAGCCTTCCTTGTCGTAGCCCTCGGCGGGCGTTTCAAAAAGCTCGTTCATGGTGAAGTCCTGATGAGATAACGGATGGACGTGTCGTTGGATCAGGGACGCTTGCGGACCTCTCGGCCGCCGCCGGCCCGTCCGAACTCGAAGTCAGCCGGCCGGCTCAGTTGCCAAGCAGGCCATACTTCATCAGGAGGTTTTCGAGCTCCTGGATGGTGAGCGGCGTGGGTTTGATGAACATCTGGTTGCCGTCGATCGCCCGCGCCAGCGTCCGGTATTCGTCGGCCTGCAGGCATTGCGGGTTCCACTCGATGACGGTCTTGCGCTGGATCTCGGCGCGCTGGACGTCGTTTTCGCGCGGGACGAAATGGATCATCTGCGTGCCGAGCCTCTTGGCGAACTGCTCGATCATCTCGCGCTCGTTGTCCACCTTCCGGCTGTTGCAGATAAGACCTCCGAGCCGCACCGTGCCGGTGCTGGCGAACTTCTGGATGCCCTTGCAGATGTTGTTGGCGGCGTACATCGCCATCATTTCCCCCGAACAGACGATGTAGATTTCCTCGGCCTTGCCTTCGCGGATCGGCATGGCGAATCCGCCGCAGACGACGTCACCCAGGACGTCGTAGAACACGTAGTCGAGCTTCTGGTCCTCGTCATACGCGCCGAGCTGCTCGAGCATGTTGATCGAGGTGATGATGCCACGGCCGGCACAGCCGACTCCCGGTTCCGGGCCGCCGGACTCGACGCACAAGCTGTTGCAGAACCCCGTGGAGCGGATGTCCGCCAGTTCCACGTCCTCGCCCTCCTCGCGGAGCGTGTCGAGCACGCTGCGCTGCGCGAGACCCCCAAGGAGCAATCGCGTGGAATCGGCCTTGGGGTCGCAGCCGACCACCATGACCTTCTTTCCCATTTCGACGAGGCCCGCCACCGTGTTCTGCGTGGTAGTGGACTTGCCGATACCGCCCTTCCCGTAGATTGCGACTTTTCTCATGTGCTTGTTTGTTGAATGTTGTCTTGGACGCACCGACATAAGCGCCGCGCGTGCCAACTTCCGTCGCACGTGCGCAAGTCCCTTGCCGGCCGGGTGCTAAATCTGTTTGGCGTTAAACCTTCCGTCTGGCGGGCCCGCAGGAAGCTACCATTTGGTAGGAAGCCGGCCGACCGACCGACGGAAATGTCGGAGAAGTGCGGTCGGAACGGCGTGCGACGGGTTCGTGCCGCGAAGTGGCGCCAGTCTTTGACCGGCATGCGCACCGGTCGCAGACTGGCGGCCCCTCCAGCAGGATTGTGCCCGGTTATGGAACGGGCCGTGCTGCGCGCCGGTGTCGGATCCGGTGTTCCGTCGTTGTTTTCTGGTTTGTCGCGATGTCCCAGCTTTCTCTTCTTGATCGCGCCTTGGGCGCGTATCTCGGTCTCGCCGTCGGCGACGCCTTGGGGGCGACCGTCGAATTCATGACCGCGGGCGAGATCGCCGCCCAGTATTGCGCGCACCGGCAGATGATCGGCGGCGGCTGGCTGCAGCTAAAGGCAGGGCAGGTGACCGATGATACGCAGATGAGCCTTGCCATCGGCGGCGCATTGGTGGCGCAGGAAGGATGGAATTTGCGCGCGATTGCCGATGCGTTGGTGGCATGGGTGCGCAGCCGCCCGGTGGATATCGGTCATACCTGTCGGCGGGGGATACGCCGCTATATGCTGGATGGCAGCCTCAGCGCCGAGCCGGCCGCCGACAGCGCCGGCAATGGCGCGGCGATGCGCAACTTGCCGGTGGCGCTGGCCACGCTCGGCGATGCCGCGGCTTGCACGCAGTTCAGCCTCGAACAGGCCCACCTGACCCATTGGCATCCGCTGTCGGACGCTGCCACGGTCACACTGGCCCGCATGACACAGGGCTTGCTGAAGGACGGGTCTCGCGACGCGTGCCGCGATGAAGCGGATGAATTGGTCGGGCGACACCGGGAGTTTCGCTTCGCCCCCTGGCCCGGTCGCGCCAGCGGTTACATTGTCGACACCGTCCAGACCGTGTTCGATGCGTTCTTTCACACGACGGACTTCGAGGACTGCCTGGTCAACGTTGTCAACCGCGGCGGGGACGCCGACACCACGGGCGCGTTGGCGGGTCAACTGGCCGGCGCATTGTATGGCGTGCAGGCGATCCCCGCCCGCTGGCTCAAGCGGCTCGATCCGGCGGTCGCGGCAGCGATCAGAACGCAGACCGAAGGATTGCTCGCCCTCGCGAGAGCGGGACGCCATGTTGCGAAGTCGCCGGTCCTTTGTCGCCTGTGAACCCCGCCTCCCCATCTCTGACGACGGTTTTCAGCCGCTGCAATCTGTCGCCGTGGGCGATCGGTTCACGCGAGTTTCAGGACAATCCCCAGCGGCTGGAAATTGAGGGTGTCCGCGCGACCGATCGGCGGCTCTTTGCGCGGCTGGCGGAGATGGACGATCCCGATGAACGCGGGCAGGTCTTCCACGATTACCTGTCGGTGAAATTCCGGCTGCATGAATGGACCGAGCACCAGGCCACCGCTCGATCGAGTCTGCGGCACAGCTATATTCAGTTTCTCCAGAGCTGGGGCGCCGACAGCAACGGCCATGCGGGCGCCGTGCTCAAGGCCTGGGTGGAGAGCCGTTTCGGTCTTCCGGCCACTTACCATCACGGGCGGCTGGCAAACGATCCGGCGGCACAGGAACGCTATTGGAATGATCGCATGCGCGGCGCCGCCAAGACGATGGGCGTCTCGATGCAGCTCGATCTGCTCTACACCTTCTGCCAGGACGAACTGCGGCGGCGGCAACCCGAAGCTCGCTGGCTGACCCTCTATCGCGGCACGCACGATCCCGAGGAATATGCCGTGCGGGTCGAGATGCCAGGCAAACTGGCTGTCGTGCAGTTTAACAATCTCAGCTCCTTCACCGCGGACCGGGAGGTGGCGTGGGAATTCGGCTCCTCGGTCTGGCAGGCCCAGGTGCCGCTGGAGAAAGTGGTCTTTTTCAGTGGCCTGTTGCCGCGGCACTTGCTCGGCGGCGAGTCCGAATTTCTGGTTCTGGGCGGCGAATACCGCGTGCAGCCGCTGCTCTACTAGCCCGGATGTTTCCTACCTCCCTCCGCCGCAGAGCCACAGTCTGTTCGATGCACAATTCTGCCGGCCTGGCGTCAATGACATCCGGGCTAGACCGGTCAATCGATGCCGACGAGCACTGACGAAGCCTTGATCACGGCGTAGGCCGAGCCGCCTTTCTTTAGTTTCAGCTCTTCCACAGCGTTGCTGGTGATGCTGGCCGTGATCTCGACATTCGGGGCGACCTGGATCGTCACGAGAGCGCTGATGGGGCCCTTTTTGATGGCGACGATCTTTCCGCGGAGAATATTGCGGGCGCTGAGTTTCATGGAAGGCGATCTTGAGGACGGTGAATTGGAGGCAGCATTGGATTAAGGCTTGTCGGGAACGTCGGTCCGGAAGCGTTCTGCGTCGATGGCGTGCTTGCGAGTTCGCAGCCCCATCGTGCGCTCGGTGAGGCCGAGTTGCCGCGCGGCCTTGGCCATGACGCCGCGGCTGGCCTTGAGCGCTTCGGCGATCATCTCGCGCTCCAGGGCATCCACCGCTTCCTGCAAAGTGCCCTTTGGGGTCGTGCCCGAGGCTTCGCCCGTTTGCAGGGTGGGCGGCAGATGGAAGCCGTGGACGACGCCATCCTGCGAGAGCAGCACCGCCCGTTCGATCACGTTCTCCAACTCTCGCACATTGCCGGGCCAGTGGTAGGCCATGAGCATGTCGATCGCGGGCGTGGAGATGCGGACGACGGATTTGTTGTTCTGCTGGGAGTATTTCTCCAGAAAATAGTCGGCCAGCTCGAGGATGTCGCTGCGGCGCTCCCGCAGCGGCGGCACGTAGATCGGGAAGACGTTGATGCGGTAGTAGAGGTCGACCCGGAACTTGTTCGCCTCGATCATCTCCTCGAGGTTGCGGTTGGTGGCGGTGATCACGCGGACGTCCACCTTGAGGGTTTGCGTGCCGCCCACGCGCTCGAACGAGCCTTCCTGGAGCACCCGGAGCAGCTTGGCCTGAATGGCGGGCGAGACTTCGCCGATCTCGTCGAGAAATAGGGTGCCGGTGTCGGCGAGTTCAAAGCGGCCCTTGCGCAGGGCGAGCGCGCCTGTGAAGGCGCCTTTCTCGTGGCCGAAGAGCTCGCTCTCAATGATGCTCTCGGGCAGCGCGGCGCAGTTGACCCGGACGAACGGCTTGCCGGAGCGCACGCCGCCCTGGTAGATGGCCTGGGCGATGCGTTCCTTGCCGACACCGGTCTCGCCCCGAATGAGCACGGTGGTCTTGCTGTCGGCCACCTGGTCCACGTGGAAATAGACCATGCGCATGGCGGATGAGCGACCGATCATGCCGTCCGGGATAAAACTCTTCTTTATCTGTTCCTGCAGGCGTTCGTTTTCGCGACGGAGCGAGTCGAAACGCTCCTTGGACAGCTGCCGAAAACGGACGGCCAGCCCAACCTGGCCAGCGATGAGCCCAAGAAACTGCAGTTCGGCGTCAAGCACTTCGCGTTCCGCCGCCGGACAGCAAAAGCTTAAGGTGCCCAGGACTTCCTGACCATGGCGAATCGGGACGGCCAGCCACGCCTGACCGATGGTTTCCGGCCCATGCTGCAGTCGATCCAGCGTATTGAGTCGGCCTGGAAGCTCAGGAGCGATCTGTTCAACGAGGAGCGGTTCGCCGGAGACCGCCAGTTGGCCGAGTAATCCTTCCCCCAACTTTACGGCGATTCGTTCACCCGCCCGAGCCGCCGCTCCGGCCCATTTATCGGCCACCAGTTCGCCATGCTCGCGATCAACGATGGCGAGCAGGCCGGCGGAAAGGCCGGTGGCTTGCGCCAATTGGGCGTAGAGGGCGGACATCGCTGCCTTGAAGTCGCCGCCCAACGCCAGGGCGCTGGAGATCGAATACAAGGAATCGATCTCCCGCAGCACGCGGCAGCGGGTGGAAAAAGACAACCGGGCGGCTTCGGCTGATGCCGCAGCCCCCGGCAGCGCGGATACGCTGCACTTCTCACAAGTATTCACTGGCCCTCGGACAGCAATGGCCGTGCCATGATCGGAGCAGCCTGGTGGGCAGAATCCGCCTTCGCCCGATCCATTGGTACTGGACCGACGCAAAATCACCATGATCATCGGTAGCGTCGCCAGTGAACGCAGGCGCGAAATCGGCCGCAAAATCGTAGCAAGCTACCGATTCCCGCTATAACCATCGGCGGGCGCCCCGAGCGACTGGTTTCTCGGAGCCTTGGCATCGCGTTTACGAGCGTCAATTTACCCAATCTGCACAAAGGAGCTCCGCTTGGGCGAGGACGGTCTTGGTCGCCTCTTCCTGCAGATCGGGCGGGTAGCCGCTTGGCGTAAGGAAATCGTTGAGACGTCTCGACGAGTTCCTGGCAAAAGGTAACTTTGGCCAACTCGACGTGTTCGATCACGGCCAGCGACATGCTTGAATCGGAATCGGTGGAAGTTCAGTGTCGCGTGATGATGAACGTCGAGTTCGCTCTGGCGGCTTGGATTTGGCAATCGAGGCACACTTCGAATTGGATCGTTCGAAGCATTGAGATTGTCGCCTGTGAGATGTACCGGACGTTTGCTTCTCGCCAGCAACGCCGAGAATCGTGATGCCCACTACTGCCGGAGTTAACCGGGCGTCGATGCCAAGCCTAGAACAAGGCCTTTATATCGATATCGAGTCAGTGCCAGGCGGCGAGATTTTCGGTCTTGGCGCAATTTGCGGAGATTCATATCGGCGTGAGGCTGCGGGACCACGTCCAGTGAATGAGCTGGTTAGAGAACTACGGGGAGTCGCGGCCTCAGTGGGATTCATCGCCGGTCACAATATCATCTCCCACGATCTACCGACGCTGGATGCGGCATTTGCAATCCCGGAGCTGCGGCGACTTCCGGCGATCGACACGCTTTACCTCTCCCCGCTGGCGTTCCCGCGTAACCCCTACCACCGGCTGACCAAGAACGACCGACTGGTTCGCTCATCGAAAAACCATCCCGCTCGCGATTGCGATTCGAGTAAAGTGATCTTGGAGGACTCGGTCGCGGCATTCCGGTCAATGCTTGCCGACCCCCGAGGTCGCGAACGCCTTGCACTCATTCGTTGGCTGCTTGTCCGTGCGGAGCTTCCTTGGAATGGCTCGGCAGGACTCGATCTGCTCTTTTCTGAAATTGGCATTCCGGCTTTGGGGGAGTCTGCTGCAGATCAAGCGTGGAAGAACCAAACTCAAGGATTCGCTTGTCCCGACGGCGCCCAGGGAGAATGGGCGCACGCGCTAACCACGCCAGCGCACCGTGCCACACTCGCCTATGTTCTCGCGTGGTTACCAGTAGCGGGATCGGATTCGGTTTTGCCGAGTTGGGTTCGCCACCGGTTTCCGCAGACGTCGGCGGTCATCCGTCATCTGCGAGCCACACCCTGCGCCGACTCCAATTGTCCGTGGTGCAGCCAGACGCTGAGTCCCACGAAACAACTCCGTCGGTTCTTCGGCTACGATGCGTTTCGGCCCGAGCCCGCGCTCGTCGACCGGCCCAGCGTCAGTTTACAGGAAGAAATAGTTCGACAAGCCATGTCAGGCGCGTCGGTCCTTGGTATTCTTCCAACCGGCGGCGGCAAGTCGCTGTGTTTTCAAGTCCCGGCGCTTCATCGATTCTTCACCACGGGCTCGTTGACGATCGTGCTCACCCCGCTGCAAGCGTTGATGAAGGATCAGGTCGATGGCTTGATCGAAAAGACTTCGACCTCGTGTGTTGCTGCTCTCAACGGGATGCAGACACCACCAGAGAAGGCCGAAGTAAGGGAGGCGGTGAGGTTGGGCAGCATCGGTATCCTCTATGTTTCACCGGAGCAGGTTCGAAACAGTTCCTTCAAGCGGACAATCTTACAGCGAGAAATCGGCTGCTGGGTCTTTGACGAAGCCCATTGTCTCTCCCAGTGGGGTCACGACTTCAGGCCAGACTACGTTTACGTTGCGCGCTTCATTCGCGAACTGGCGGAAGAACAGCACGTGCCGGTTCCTCCGGTCATGTGTGTCACCGCGACTGCAAAGGATGACGTTAAGGAAGAGATTGTTCAGCACTTCAAAGATCAACTTGGGCAAAGCCTCATTCTCCTCGATGGCGGCACTGCACGGCAGAATCTCAGCTACCGCATCGAAAAGGTCACCGAGCACGAAAAGCCTGCGCGACTCCACGCACTGCTCACGGAGAAGATTGGCGATGGACTCGGTGCGGCGGTCATTTTCGCGGCTACACGGAAACGCGTGGAGGATTTCGCGACCCGGTTGGCTTCACCTCCTCACAGCTGGTCATGCGCCGCGTTTCACGCGGGCCTATCGGCAGAAGAAAAAAGGACCATCCTCGACGATTACCTCGCGGGACGCCTGCAGGTCGTCGTCGCCACCAATGCCTTCGGGATGGGAATCGACAAGCCGAACATCCGGCTCGTGGTCCATGTGGATACCCCCGGCTCGCTTGAGAGCTATATCCAGGAAGCCGGACGAGCTGGACGAGACCAGCATCCCGCCGAATGCGTTCTGCTCTACAATCCGGAGGATCTCGAAACTCAATTCGGACTCCTGTCGCTCGCTCGAATCGAGAAGCGGGACATCGACCAAATTTGGCGAGCAATCCTCCGAGCCGATCGTGATGACGGTAAGCCGGTCACGCTGACGGTGACTGAAATACTGGACGACTCGATGGAGTCGACGAGCTTTGTCGAGGAAGGTGAAGACCAGCGTGGTTCAAAGGTTCGCACGGCGATCGCGGTGCTTGAGAAGCAGGGCTTTTTGGAGCGGGACGAAAATCAGACCAAGGTGTTTCAAGCGCGGGCGCTCGTGGCGGATGAAGAGGCAGCGCGCTTACGTATCGACAAACTGGATCTTCCGGAAAGCAAACGACCGCTCTGGCTACAGGTCATACTTTTGTTGCTCGGTCAGGATCACGATAGTCAGTTGAGTCTGGACGACTTTGCCGAGCTTTCGCGGATGAAGGACCTCTACGCGCAAATGCGCGCGTCCTCCTACAACCGTCTCAGTCCCTACGCGCCGGTGTTTCAAGTGCTCAATGAGATGGCTCGTCCTGAGGTGGGCCTGATCAGCAAAGATCTCCTGTACAGCGCTCGCCTTCACGTCGGCCGGTCCGGCCACGCGGGCCAGACATTGAACGCTGTCGCTTCACGAGAGCACGACTTGATCCAAATTCTCCGGGACGAAGATCCGAATCCGGACGGCTGGGTGCCGCTCGCGCTTCGCGGTGTGAATCAGCACCTCGTTTCTCAAGGTCACAAAAGTTTGCCGGACGATGTAATCAGAACGTTGAAAACCTTGGCTACGGATGGTCGCAAAATGGGCCGGCCCGCTGCTCTTCTTGAGGTCGGCTATACGGGGCGCGACCACACGCCGGTGCGGGTCTCGGGATCGTGGACGGAAATTCTGGAATTGTCTGCGGTGCGCAACGCGGCTGCGGCCGTGCTGGTGGATCTTCTCATGACGAAGGCCAAAGCGAAGCCGGACACGGAAGCAACGTTGGCGCTCGTCGATTTCGGCGAAGCTGAAGTCATGGAAGCCTTTCGCGGCGACATGACGCTAAACCTATCTGTCGTTCATGACGTCCCCGCGTTCATCCAGTATCTCTTGGTTTTCCTCCACGACAATTCGATCATCGAGTTGAAAAACGGGAAAGCGCTGATTTCGCAGGCGATGAGTCTGCGGGTGCTGGAAAGACAAAAAGGTAAACAACGCCGCCGATTCACAAAAGGAGACTACGCAGCCTTGCTGGTCCATTACTCGGAGAAGATTTTCCAGATTCACGTGATGGGCGAATATGCGCGGATGGGCGTTGAACGTCTGGGAGCGCACCTGCGGTTGATTTCGGCCTACTTCGAAATGGGTAAGGCTGCATTTGCGGCGCGGTTTCTCCGCGAAACTCCGGAAGTCTACGAACGCGCCACAGGGCTCGATTCCTTCCGCAAGATCGTCGACGACCTGCACAATCCCGTGCAGCAGGCGATCGTCGCCGAGCCGGCCAATTCAAATATGCTCGTCCTGGCAGGTCCTGGCTCGGGCAAGACACGCGTTGTGGCCCATCGCTGCGCCTACCTTTTGCGAGTAGAGCGCGTCCGTTCAGACCGCATCCTGGTCGCATGCTTCAATCGGCATGCAGCGCTGCAATTGAGGCGACACATCTTCCGGCTCGTGGGCAAAGACGCCTACGGAGTGATGATTCAGACCTACCACGGCCTCGCACTGCGTCTACTAGGACGGAGTTTCGCTGGCGGTGCCAACGGCGAGGAGCTGCCCGACTTCAGTCGCCTTCTTGAAGAGGCAACGGAAATGCTTACTGGAAAACAAGAGGGGGGGATTCTTCGCGGCGAGGAGACGCGTGATAGAATACTCGCCGGATTTTCTCACATCCTTGTCGACGAATACCAGGACGTTGATGAGCGCGAATATGCGTTCATCTCAGCCATCGCTGGCCGAAGAGAATCCGACGAAGACAGAAAACTCGCGATCATGGCGGTCGGCGATGACGACCAGTCTATCTATGGCTTCAAGGGGGCCAACGTCCGGTTCATTCGCCGTTTCCAGGAGGACTATCAAGCACGGGAGCACTACCTGACCGAAAACTACCGGTCGACGAGGGCGATTATAGGGGCGGCCAATCGCCTCATCGCAAGAAACAGCGACCGGATGAAAATCGCCCACGAGATCCGGGTGAATCGGACGCGTGACTCCGATCCGGTCGGTGGAAGATGGGAAGCACTCGATCAGGTGGTCCATGGGAAAGTTCAACGAGTCGTGGTCTCAGATGATTTCCATCAGGCCCAGTTCATCACGGCGGAGATTCGACGGCTGCTCGCGCTCGATACCAACCAGAGTCATGCTTCGTTCGCCGTCGTCGCACGCACCCGCGAGGTTCTCGTCACGGTTCGCGCAGCATTGGACGACGAGGGTATCCCCATTGATTGGAGAGCTGACGACGAAATGCCGGTCTCGCCATTCAGAGTACGAGAGGTTCATGCTTGGCTCGCTCGCCTTGAAAGTGTGAGGCACGAATCTTGGACCGCTGCCGTCACCCGCACCCAGCTATCTGAATTGCGTGGAGCATCTGCAACGAACCGTTGGTGGAGATTCCTCGATGAAATCTGGTCGGAGTGGGCTGGCGAGGCGGGGGAGGCTGACGTTCCGGTCGCACACGTTCGAGAATTCTTCGTGGAAGCGATTGCAGAAAGAAAGCGCCACCATCGCACGGGTGACGGTGTTATCCTTGTCACCGCCCACAAAGCGAAAGGGCTCGAATTCCCTCACGTCATCGTTGCCGACGGTGGATGGAGCGCTTCGGCGAACCGAACACAAATAGAGGAGGAACGGCGAGTATACTACGTTGCTGTTACACGGGCCAGGGAGACGCTGACTGTGATGGTGCAAAAGGATTGGCGAACACCGTTTGCAGAAGAGATCGCCGGCGCCGAGGTGATCGACCGGACGCCACGTGAGATCGATCGAAGCTGTACACAGGCGATTCGCCGGTATGCCATCATAGAGCCGACGGAACTGTTCCTCAGCTACGCAGCGAGCATGACAGAGTCCAGCGCTGTTCACGTCGCACTTCGCGCAACGTCGGTGGGCGACTCAATTCGATTAGTGAACCAAGGGAAATGGATACATGTTGAGACGCAGGCAGGTATTCCCATCGCTGCACTTTCGGAAACGGGACGGAATATATGGGGGCCTCGGCTCGCGGCCATACAGAACGCGACTGTGACTGCGATGGTCCGACGCACAAGCGAACAAGAGGGCGACGATTACCGCACCAAAGCACGGGTTAGGGCCTGGGAATTTCCTGTCGTCGAGGTGTGCTGGACCGACGGACCGGCCGCATAAGCAGCAAGCGTTCAGCTCCCAGGGGATGACAAGCGATATAGAGCAGCGGCGTGGTGCCGTGCATCCAGAAGGGCCAGTTCAATTTGGCCAGTTGCGATTCGGATAACAGCACCAACGTCTTGTTCTATTGCGGGCCGAGCAAATCGTCGAACCGGCAGCCGATTCCTGCGCGTATCCGTCGTAGGGTCGTGACCAAGACATTTAGCCTGCATGCAGATTTCCCAGAGATACAGGAACCGGCTTAGGCAGGCGGCCCAAGCCGCCGAAGCCCGATGTCAGTCCGAAATAGCGGCCGCGGTACAGCGCATTTTGGCGGCGGGCAATTGCGCAACTCCGCGCGAGATCGAGAAGACCTTGGAGCGCCCTGGACTCTTCAATCGGAAGGCTCCTCGCCGAGCGCTTCGGCGGATTCTGGATTCAGCAGCTGGTTCTTCGCCGGAAGGGCCCGCGGTTCCACGCGGCTAGTCTCTCCGCATCGCACTTATACGCAAGCAGTTGGAACCATTACAGAGTAAACGCCACGTTCCCTGCCGGCACACCCGGATTTTTGACGCTACCTTTGGGATATCCCTGTTCGACGCTATGTTTGGTAAAACCAGGGGTCGGATTGTGTCACTGCCCAGGCAGTTTTCGCGTCCCGCGAAAAGTGGCGTCCCCACGGGGATTCGAACCTTGAAGACGCTTGAAGCTAAGTTGCTCTACCTAAGCAGACTTAGTTGATGGTTAATGTTTTAGAACAAGCAGGAGGATGCAGCATCGTGCGGAGAAGT
>Ga0182027_10003569_pt1 | contig 24546 bp, 19 predicted proteins | sample 712E1DmetaG_FD_121300 | JGI IMG/M metagenome (GOLD analysis project Ga0182027, IMG submission 121300) | Permafrost microbial communities from Stordalen Mire, Sweden - 712E1D metaG (Illumina Assembly) | ecosystem: Environmental > Terrestrial > Soil > Wetlands > Permafrost | place: Sweden... | reverse complement strand
TGGTTCAACCTACGCGGTGCTGGGCTTTTCCGGCAATGAAGCGATTTCCCAGCCCTATGCTTACGAAGTGGAGGTGTTTTCCTCGGGTGCCCCGCTGGATCCCGATGCCCAACTCGGTCTGAATGGCAGTCTGACTTACACGCGCAACGGCCGGACGACCGGCTTCGGCGGCATCGTCACGGCCTGCACATTGTCGGCGTCCAACACCGCGAGTTTGCTTTATACGTTTCGTTTGGAATCACCGCTGGCCAGAATGGCGCTCACGACGGATTACCGGGTCAACCAGGGCAAGAAGGCTTCTGAAGTGGCGGCGGCGCTCTATTTGAGCGATACCGCCAACACGGCCAGCCAAAACCTCTACTGGAGTTATACCCCCCATGACAATCTTATCCAATATGGAGAAACGGACCTGAATTTTTTCAGTCGCATCCTCGAATACGAAGGCATTTTCTACTTCTTCAACCAGGGCGCCAGTCCACCCAGTCTGGTTTTGGGCGACGCCCCGTCCGCCTATTTGTCTTCGCCCAACTCGCCTTTTTCCTACTATGGAAACCTGAACACCAACGTCACGGCGGGAACGGAATATATCCAGACCTTCTCGAAAGCGTATCACCAGTCAACGCTCACTTCCGTTGTCAGCGGCTATGATTTCAACCGTCCCGAGAACTTGGTGACCGAATACTCTCACGGGACGGAAGGAGTCGGCACGAATTTCGAGTTTGGTTCTTCCTCGCTCTCGTCCTCCAATATCTACAACCTGTCGATTGCGCGAGTGCGGCAGGATCATCAGACCGTGGCTCGCGCCACCATGGCCGGTTCCAGCACGGCGCCGGATTTGCGCGCGGGTTACACCTTCAAGCTCAGTGACCAGACCAGTGCCGGGCTTACCAGCAGTTATCTGGTCACTTCCGTCCACCATGCCGGCTTTGTGCGGGTGACGAATGGCGTGAGCACCTTGTTTTACGGAAATCAATTTCAAGTTGTTCCCGCTTCACTCAACTACCGGCCGCCGCTGGCAACGCCCAAGCCGCAGGCCCAACCATGCACGGCCATCGTCACCGGCCCGGAGGGCGAGGAGATTTACCCTGACAAATACGGCCGGGTCAAAGTGCAATTCTATTGGGACCGTTACGGGTCGAGCGACGAGAATTCGAGCGCCTGGCTTCGGGTGGCCACCCAGTGGGCCGGGAAGCAATGGGGCATGATCTTCATCCCTCGCATTGGGCAGGAAGTGATGGTTAACTTCCTCCAGGGCGACCCTGACCAGCCCGTAATCACCGGCAGCTTTTACAACGCCAACAACACGCCTCCGTATGTGCTGCCGGACAATAAAACGCAGAGCGGCATCAGGACGCGTTCTTCCCTGGGGGGAGCCGCCGCCAACTATAATGAAATCCAGTTTGAAGATAAAAAAGGCTCGGAAGCCCTCAACATCACCGCCGAAAAAGATATGACCATATCGGTAGGCAACGACCTGACAACCACGTCGGGTCACGACCTGACGACCTCGGCGAGTCAAGACCTGGCCATCTCGGCTGGTAACAACCTGACCACCTCGGCGAGTCAAGACCTCACCCTCTCGGCTGGCAACAACTTCATGCTCTCGGCGAGCCAGGGCATCGGCATAAATACCGGCAACAACCCCGCCTACGCCCTGAACGTCAACGGCACGGTTTCGGCCACCGCTTTCAAAGGCAACGGTTCAGGCTTGAACAGCCTGCCGCCGAATGTCGCCTATCTCAATTCAAACCAAACCTTCAGTGCCCAGACCACGTTTGCCGGTCCGGTCGCCATCGGCAATACCCTCCAGTTCAGCGGCACGTTAAATGTCAACAATACAATCTATGCTGATGCCGGCGCGCAGAACACCGGCCTGCTCATCCCCGGCCTGATTTTTGGCGGCCCGGCCAGCAGCGAAGGCATTTCCTCCAAACGCACTTCCGGCACCGACCAGTATGGCCTGGACTTTTACACGGCCAACACCATTCGCATGAACGTCAACAACAACGGCAACGTCGGCATCGGCACGATCACGCCCATGTTTCCTCTCGACGTGGCGGGCGACGCGCGACTGCGCGGCCTGATCCGTTCGGGTTCGGAAAGCGGGACGTCGGAAGCACCCAACCCTGCCGGCCTGGTCGTGCGCCGGATTAATTCGACCGCCATGACTTCCAACACCGTGGTGGCCGTCGCGCGCACCCTCAACAGCACCGCCAACATTACCCTGGTGCGGGACGGCACGGTCGCCGGCTTCCAGATCCATTATCCGGCCACGCCTGGCAACATAACCATCGCCTGCATGGGCATGGATGACAACGGGATGGCAAAGAACTTTTACACGGCCTTGGCCAACCCCGGCACGGCGGGGGTGGTGCAAATCTATGCGAACTCCCTCGGCGTCGTGCATTTCGAATGCACCTTCGGCATCACCTCCAACCCGGCCCAGCACCTTACGCAGGTGACGCTATCACGCTATGACACCGACCACCTCTGGTCGGGCACGCTGACATCCACCTATAACCAGTAACTGCCATTAAACAAAGATATGAAGACCGGACTTATGAATCCAGAACTCCTGACATAGGAGTCATAGCAGGGGTCAGAATCAACATTCTACGCTAATCATCCAACCCCTTTCCCTTGAGAATCCGCGGCATGCAGTTTTCAACCCTTGACGCCCGGGTTTTGGATTGTTTGGCTGCGGAAAAATAGAGGTGGTATGCTCTTTGCCGTCCCTGCGTCAATGCGTCGAAAGCAGTTTTCAAGGCAGGGTTTTCATCCAATCCCAAAGGGATTGAATCTATCGGCCCTGGGTTGCGAGGAACGAGCTACCCAGGGGGTAAGACACAGAAATCACATACCCTGAAAGGGTTAAATATCGTCCGCAAGTCTTTGGTATGCAACCCTTTCAGGGTTTTACGTTTCCTCCTGACAACCCAGCGTAGGCCCTCTCTGAATCGGGCCAACGCTGGGCTGAAGGATACAATCCCTTTGGGATTGAAGAACAGGCCGTTGCACCAAATTGGAAGCCAATGTCTATGATTCCATCGAAAACAGCGAGGAACCTTTTTCTTTGCGATCTATGTGTTCTTTGTGGTCAATTCATCATCGGTTGCGGCTGGCAGCGCTACGCCATCCGTGGTGAGAGCCTCTCTTTATTCAGCATTCAACCTTTCTCCGCGCCTCCCCTTCGTTTTCTTCGCGCCCTTCTGTTCAAAACCCCTTCAGCCTTTAGCCTTTAGCCTTTAGCCTTCCGCATTCATCCGTGGTTCAATTCCCTGCCTGGGGCGGGCCGCTCCGCTCCGCTTGCCCGCCCGCTATGGGGCGAACAGGCTGCGCAAGTGGCTAATTATGAGGGCCTTGCAACAATCCGCGTTTTTTTGCATTTTTTCCTTGACGTCCTGGGCTTATATGCTAAAATTGCCAACCTATGATAACGGGTATGATCAGCAATGGATGGTCGGATGGCGACGGGACAAGGACGGCCGGGCTGGAAAAACTGAATTGGGGAGGGCCGAAGGCAGCAATCTGGATTTCCGCCTTTGCGGCGGATGGCAGCCACTCCATCACTCCATTACACCACTACTCCACCACTCCAGGATGCAGGACAGAATTCTTCGCATTCCCGGCAGGGCAGAGCTGCCGCTCTGCCCTGAATTCTTGGGCGGCGCGGCAGCGCCGCCCTACCGAAGAGACTCCCCGCGGCGCGCGCGGTTCAAGGCCGCTCTCCAATTCCAGTTGCGTTCCACTTAATTCCACTTGGTTCCACTTAATTCCACTTGGTTCCACTTAATTCCACTTGGTTCCACTTATTTCCACTTCCCGCCCCCCAGGGGGGGGCGACGGACTGAATTTGGCGCTGGACTTTGGCCCGTCCAACAGTTATCGAATGGCTCAGAAGGATGTTGAATTATGACAAGTGAGTGCTTCATCTCCCGGAGAAATTTCCTGAAGACTTCATTGCTCGGCGGCGCCGCGGCGCTGGCCGCAGCCGCCGCTCCCGGGGCCGCGCTGCCCGGCACTTTGAACCGCGCGCTGGCGGCCGGCGCTCCGGCCTCCGCCGCGGCCCCGGCGGATGTCATCCCTATTATTGACACACACATTCACCTGTTTGATCCGTTTCGTCCCGGAGGCGCGCCCTGGCCGAGCAAGACCAACCCCGCGCACGCGGTGATGTACAAGACCTCGCTGCCCGCGCGTTACCGCCCCATCGCCGAGCCGCTGGGCATCGTGGGCGCGATTGAAGTCGAGTGCAGCCCGCTGCTCGAAGACAACCAATGGGTGCTGGACGTGGCGGCCCCGGAGGACATCATGGTGGGAACCATCGGACATCTGACGCCCGGCGAGCCTGATTTCAAGTCCAATCTCGACCGGTTCCACAAGAACCCGCTTTTTCGCGGGATACGTTACGGGCTGGGAAGGCAGGCCGGCAGGGAGTTCGACCGGCCGGAATTTGTGGCGGACCTCAAATACCTGGCCGACGCGGACCTGGTGATGGACACGGCGAATCCGAGCGTGGCGCTGCTGGCCGATGTGGTGCGCGTGAGCGAGCAGGTCCCGAATTTGCGCGTGGTCATTGATCATCTGCCGCAGATGTTGCCGCCCACCGAACCCGCGGCGCGCGCTTCCTATGATGCCAGCATGAAGGCGTTGCGCGGCCGGCCGCGGATTTACGCCAAGGTGTCGGAAGTGTTGCGCAACGCCGACGCCTCCTTCCCCAAAGGCCCCAATGAGGAGGTGCGCACGGACACCGAATTCTACCGCCCCAGGCTGGACGAAATCCTGGACGTTTTCGGAATGGACCGCGTGCTCTATGGGAGCGACTGGCCGAACGGCGATCAATGGCGGCCCGTCCCGGTCGGATTCAAGATCGTGCAGGAGTATTTCACGGGCAAGGGAAGGGCGGCGGCGGAGAAGTATTTCTGGCGGAATTCGGTCCAGTGCTACAAGTGGGTCAAGCGCACAGCCAGCCAGTCGCGCCTGGCCTGAGCCTGCCGGAGGGAACCGGCATCGCCCGCGCGCAAGAGCATTGCTTGACAGTTGGCGCGTGGGAACCGCCGCGGAAATCCCGCGGGGGGACGCGGAATAATCATGGCAGCCAGCCCCAGTCCTGTTCGGGACCATCTTCGCAAAAGAACGCGTTGAGCCGTTTGGGTCTGTTCTTCGCCGCCCAGGCTCGCCCATGAATGAAGAACGGTTTGGTCCATGCCTCGCTGTCAATGGCGCGCGGAGCGGTTACCGAAACCAGGAGCATCCCCTGCGCGGGACACCCCGTTCGCGGATCCATGATGTGGGAATAGCTCCGCCCTCCGGCCCGGAAAGATTGCGCGTAACTCGCGGAGGTGGAGAGCGACATGTCTTTCAAGAACAACTCCGCCGCGGCATGGCGGCGCGGCCGCCTGGGATTGCGGATGGACACCTTCCAGCCCCGCGGCTGGCCGGGAGGCGATCCCATGCCATATATGCTACTGGACGAGGCCATCACCAGCGCCGTATTGAAACCTTTGTTTCTGAGGATTGCCACCATCCGGTCCACCGCATATCCTTTGCCGATGCCGCCGGGGTTGATTTCCACGCCTTCCATGTCAAATCGCACCGCGCGGCGCGCCGGATCCAGGGCAAGATGACGGCAGCCGACTTTGGCCAGAGCCGCCGCAACTTCATCGCCGCTCGGAAGCCGCCCGGGGCCTTTGGAGAATCCCCATGTTTTCATGAGGGGGCCGACGGTAATGTCGAAGGCGCCCCCGGTTCGCCGGCTGTAGCGGAGGCAGCGGGTAATCAACTGGAACACTTCCGGCGAGACCGTCACAGGCCTGTGTCCGGCGAGACGGTTGATCTGGCTCCACGCGCTTTCAGGCCGGTGGATAGAAAGCAGATTGTTGAGTCGTTGAACCTCGCTCAAGGCGGTGTTGGCCGCTTCTTCCATCTTGTCGCGGTGGTTTCCATGGAGGACGACCGAGAAGGTTGTTCCCATGGCGTCAACGCTGGTTTCCAAGCGGATCAATTCTCTGGATTCAGGCATGAATGGGTTCCCAACTCCCCAAAGCCGCGCCGCAGGCTTGACTGCGGATCAGGTCTTCCCGGCTTCGCGCAGGATTCTATCACGGACGGCGGTGAAGTCGAACCGGGCCTGGGCGATGGGAACCCCCGCGACCTCGTTGCGATTGAGGTCGCGCAGGCCGACTCCCAACTCTTCGCCGAACCGCAGCATGCTGTCGCAGTTGGCGAATGGGGGTGTTCCACGATCGGCCAAGGGATCGAATCCCATGATGGACATCGCCACGGCGTCCGTGGCCACGGTATTGGTTCCGGCAATGATAACGCCCGGGTTGACCGCCGCCTGGGGTCTGCTTCCGTAGTTTGTCTCCGCGCCGGTGGCGGTCCGAATGCCGTCAATGACCGCCAAGTCAGCGGGCCGCGAGGCGTTGATTTCGGCGATGATGCGCGGAAGCCGGACACCTTGGTCCTGGGAAAAATTTGGGTCTATTTGCTGGGGCGCGCTTTTTGACGGGGCGCGCCGCCCGAAGTGAAAGACATCGCCGCGGCCCCCTTGCGGGCGGAGGGCCGGCTCGTCAATTCCCGCGCCCTGGCCATAGATGGTGATGGGCGTGGTTCCATACATGTTTTTCATGGATAAGGTGACCCCCGTGGCGGCGTGCTCCTTGAGTTTGGCGCACGAGACAAAAACGTCGCAGTCCTCGTACGAATGGTTCCGGTCGTAGCCGGGGAAGACGACGCCGCCGCCCGGCACCATGAAGCGGGAATACTTCTGGCCGCGCCCCAGGAAATTGGTGTTTTCGAACTCGACGTTGGGAGCCGCGCTGAGAATGTCCTCCGGCTTCCAGCCTTGAGACAACATGACCTCCTCCAATGTTTCGGCGGTGGACCACGGGCCTTCCACCACGCGGATGCGGCGCGCTCCGGCCTTTGCCAGCAGATGGACCATGGCTGCGATCATTTTCGGATGCGACCAGAAGGTGTCTTCCATCGTCGCGTTGCCCAGGCGTTGCCAGCGAACTCCGATGAAGTTGACCTTCATCGCCACGGTCTTGCCCTTCACCAGCTTGTCCAAGCCGCCCAATTGATCAAACATCTTCTCCAGGGTGGGAACCAAGTCCGAACCGTAATCCTTGCACTTGCCAACGGTGACGCGCCCGGCCGGGGCTTTGGCGGCCAGACCATAGACGGGGCTTGGGGCAGGGGCGGCGGCAAAACTGAGCGCGGGCCGCGTGAGCAGATAACCGGCCGCCGCGCCGGTTCCGGCCAGCCACTCTCTTCTGGTAAAGTGCTTTTTCATGGCAGTATCCTTCAATTCCTAGCTCTCCATTTGGACCGCGCCATAGACGGAAATGCGCGGCAAAGGCAACTCCGCCCCGCCGATCTCGTACGGCGAGGTTTGCGGAGACCACTGGAGCGACACCGGCGAAGGGATTTCCGGGCTGACAAAGCGAGCCGCGCGGTAGGGCGTCTTCAAGTAGATGATAGCATTGTCACTCCCAGGCCGCCGCGAGTAGTTCAACACATGGATCACTCCCTGCCGGCCCTGCGGAGATGCCTGGTAAAAGCAATTCATGGACGCGCCGTTGTATAAACGCGCCGGATCGCCGCGGTGACTGAGGATGTTCTGAACATCCATGCAGGTGAAGTAGGAGTCGGGCTTGTCTTCCTTGGCCACAGCCAGACGGCCTTTGCCCAGGCTGCGCACGTTGTAAAGCAGGTACGCTTCCTCGGATGAGAGTTGTGTGGGCGAGCCTTCCGGGTTCGGCCATTTGGAAGGCACAAACAAGATGCCGCCGCCATCAACAAAGGCGATCAACTTCTGCCGCAACTTGGCGTCCGGCGGCTCCTGGTCCACGTAGAGAATCCCTTGCAGACCGTTGAAGGAAGCGGCCAATCCCTGCAACCTCGAAATCACCCGAAACGGCTCGCGCAACCGGGGAAGCATGTTCAGCACGTCCTCGCCGAAAGTCCTGTCTGGCTCCGAAAAATTCGACATCACGGCCAGCCGGCCCGCCCGCTCATAGCTCCTGGCCGTCTTGTTTTGCTCGAAGAACGCCAATGCGTCCGTGATTTTCTTCCAGTCCCCCGCCGCCTGCGCGCTCTTGGCGGCCAGACCCGCGCGCATCGTGTCATCCAGCGAGATGACCCAGTGTCCGCCGTAGGTTTCCGCGTCCGCCACAGCCAAAAGGAAGTTTTCGACGGTCAGCTTTGCCTGTCTGGGGGGATCAACGACGATCCACACGGCTTGGTTCGGGGCCAGCGCCTGTGTCATGGCGAGCAGCGCTCCGTTGGAGTCCACCCAGGGCAGGTTTGTCGGGCCGCCGGTCGGAGTCTTCTCTTGCGGAACTCCGGGCCAGATGCCATCCGACACGCCCAAGACCGGGGATTGGGCGCCCCAAAGTTCCTCGCCGGACTTTGCCCAGGCAATAACCGGGATGCCCGCGTTCCCGGGCGGGACTGCTTCCATCGCAACTGCGGAAAGGCCCGCCGAGCGCGCGGCTGCCATGGCCGCCGCCTTGTCGGCCGGTCCCTCAACTACTCCCACGAAATCCAGTCCAGACTGCCGGCCTCTTTCGAGCAGCGGCTTCAACGCTTGTTGCTGTTCCGCGTCCGCCGGCAAACCGGAAGCCCAACTGACCACCAGGCAATTGACCGGCGTGCCCTGTAACAATGCCAGCCACGACGGATCCAGCCATTGGCGAAGAACCTCCGCGATCTCCGGCGTGAAGCCCTTTTCCTTCTGTCGCTTGGCGATGTCCAGAGGACCTGCCGTCCACCGCATGGGAATAGAATGTGTGCCAATGGCCATGGATTGCTTTGAATTCTTTGTATTGCATACAAGAAAGATCCAATGCATACAAGAAGAAAATGAAAACAATCGAACCGAAAACTCGCAGATCGGGGTTCGTCGCGATTGCCGCCGGAGCGGCGGCTTTGCTGCTCGCGGCGCCGGCAATCGCTCAAACCGTTCGTTACGAGGCGCAGCCGGCCGGCAGCAAGGTCAGGATGGAAGGCACGTCCACCATCCACGATTGGACGGTCGAAAGCACGAATGTGGGCGGCTTCATCGAGGCGGACAGCAATTTTCCTGAATCGGCGCTCAAAGACCCCAAGGCCGCCAGCCCCAGCGTCCAGGTGTCCATCCCGGTTGCCTCCCTCAAGAGCTACGCCGAGGCGATGGACGAGGTCATGCAACAACACTTGAACATGGATCAATATCCCCGCATTGAGTATCGCCTGATCGAGTTGAAACTCAAATCCGCCGCCGGCGCCACCGGGCCCCTCCTGTTTGACGCCGTGGGTGCTCTGACGGTGTCGGGCACTACCCGCACGAACACGATGCCTGTGACGATTGAGCGCATGGACAAGACCAAGATCAAAGTGGCCGGCTCCATACCGTTGAAGATGATTGATTTCGATGTGACGCCGCCCGCCCCGCGCATCTTGGGAATGCCGGTGATCAAGACGGGCGACGACATCAAGATCAGCTTCGAATGGCTGACGGAGCAGACCCACAAGCCGCAATAGCTGCCGGCGCCAATCCCCAACCGCCCTGCCACACCCCAAACAAATCGGGCGGGCGTCAGAGCGTCCGGCGGAAAAGCAGTGTGGCGGCGCCGAGCGCGATCACGGTGAACGCAAGCAGAAAGGCGATATCGGGCGCAACCGCGAGCAGACCCGTGTTCTTGAGAATCAATTCTTTGAATCCATGCACCGCGTAGGTGAACGGATCCACCGTGGTGATCACCCGCATCCACGCGGGAAAAGCCTGGGTGGGATAGACCGCGCCGCTGGGAAAGAACAGCACCGTGTTGAGCATGCCGAAGACCGCCCGCGGAATCAGCGGATCGGTCACGCGCACCATCAGCAGGAACATCATGCTGATGAGGGCTAGCGCCGTGATCACCACCAGCGCCATCATCCGCGCCATGCGCGCCAGGTTCAACGGATCGGGAATTCCGGCGACGATCGAACCCAGGGTCACCAGCACGACCCCGCTGACAATGGCCTTGACCACGCCGGCAAGGATGAAGCCAAGAATCAATTCAAATTTCCCGATGGGCGTTACCAGGTAGCCCTCATGCAGGCCGCGCGCCTTGTCGTCAATAAAGATGATGCCGCCGCCGATCATCGCGGTGACGAAGATCGCCAGCACAATGGTCCCCGGCAGCAAGAACTGGATGTAGGGCACGTAAGGATAAATCTCCACCGTCGCCAGCGTCGCCCCGGCGCTCAGGCGCGGAGCGGGCGCGCCCTGGCGGTAGGCCGGCAGCAGCGAGGCCATCGAGCCTTCCAGCGCGGCGGAGGAGAATTGGTCGGTGTTGTCCTCGGCCAGGACCACGCGCGGGCTGGCGCCGGCCAGGACTTTGCGCGAGAACTCGGGCGGAATTTCCAGCACGCCGTTGATCTTCCCCTCCCGCAAATCCCGCAGCGCCTCCGCGGTATCGGCGTATGCCGCCGTGTCGAAGGTCCGCGCGTTGGCGGCGACGGCTTGAAACATTTCCTTGAGCTGCACCGCGGGCAGCCCATGGTCCCGGTCCACAACGCCGATTTTGAGGTGTTTGACTTTGCCGCCAAAGGCGTAGCCCAGCACCACCAGTTGCATCAGCGGCATGATCATGGAAATGATAATCAGGGCCGGGCTGCGGCGGAAGCGGCGCAAGTCGCGTTCGATGATGGCGAGGATTCGGTGCATGGCCGGTCAGTTCCTCTGCATGAGGAATGGGCTGCTGGCGGCCGCGGGCGCCTGGAGGGCGTCGCGCAATTGATGGCCGGTGTAATGAACAAACACATCGTCCAGCGTCGTGCTTTGGACGGAGAGGGAATTGACCGCGATGCCGGCCACCCGGGCCGCCTCCATCAACGCCACTGTCGTGCGCGGGCCGTTGAGCGATGAGAGGCGGAAAACGTGGTCCTCGCCCTTGACCTCGGCCACTTCCGGCAGCGCCCGCAGCGTGTCCATCCAACCGGGCGGAACTTCCGAGACGCTGACTTCCAAAATGTTGTTGCCGGGAATGGAAGCCTTGAGCTTGAGGGGCGAATCCAGCGCCGCCAATTTGCCGTGGTCAACAATGGCAATCCGGTCGCACAACTTGTCCGCCTCGTCCATATAATGCGTGGTGACGAGGATCGTCAGATCCCGCTCCCGCTTGAGGCGGGTGAGCATCTCCCAGACGGAGACCCGCGAGACAGGGTCCAAGCCGGTCGTCGGCTCGTCGAGAAAGAAGGTTTTCGGCTGATGCACCAGCCCGCGGGCGATTTCCAGCCTGCGCCTCATGCCGCCGGAAAACATTTTCACCGGTTTGTCCGCCCACGGCTCCAGGTCCACCGCACGCAACAACTCCCGGATGGCCCGCCGTCGCTCCCCGGCGCGGATGCCGTAGAGCTTGGCGAAAATCCCCATGTTCTCTTCCGCCGTCAAATCCAGGTCCGAGGTCATCGCCTGGGGAATGACCCCGATGGATTTGCGCACACTGTCCGCCTGGCGGGCGACATCGTATCCATTGACGCGCGCGCAGCCGGAGGTCGGCGGAACCAGCGTGGTCAGCATTCGAATAAGCGTGGATTTTCCCGCCCCATTCGGGCCAAGCAAACCGAACACTTCGCCCTGGTTGACCGAAAAGCGGATGGCGTCCACGGCGGTGAAATCGCCGAAGCGCTTGGTCAGCCCGTCCACTTCGATGGCAGCACTCATGCGTCAGTGTGGCGCCAGGCGCAATGTGACGTAGGCAGTCATGCCGACCGCCAGGCTGCGGTCCCGGTTGTCGCAACGCAGGCGGACCTGAAACGTCTTGATGTCGCGCTTGGTGCGGCTTACGTCGCGCTGGGTGGCGTAATCGGCGTCAATGGCGCGAAAAAACACCTCGCCCTCGCGCGCCGCGCCGGAAGGCAGCCGCACCGTCAAGCGGTCGCCCAGGCGAATGCGGTCAATGTAACTCTCCTCCACGTCGGCGCGGACCCAGAGATCGTCCAGATTAATCAGGGTGACGATGGCCTGGGCGGGATTGACCACTTCGCCCTGGAGGGCCGCGCGTGTATCAACAATACCAGCGATGGGCGATCGGATTTCCGTATGGGTCAGGCGCACGTCCGCCTTCTCCGCCTGCGCCGCGGCGGCGTCCAGCAGCGCGGCGCTGGCCCGGAGCGCGGCCCGGCGCGCCACCGTCTGTTCGGAATTGGCGCCAGCCAGGGCGAGCGCGGCCTGCGAGGCCAGGACCTGTTTGTTGATGGAATCCACGCGCGCCTGGTCCGCCGCGTAGGTGGTGCGCGCCTGATCGTAAGTCTGGCGCGAATCCACGCCGCGCTGGAAAAGGCCCTCCTCGCGCTCAAAACTGAGCTTGGCGTTCTCCTGGTCGGCCTCGGCCTGGATGACCTGCGCCCGGGTCGCGGCGAGCGTGGCTTCCGCCTGCCGGATTTGATTGGTGGTCTGGGCCTCCTGGAATTTCAAATCCGCCTCCGCCTGCGCCACCAGCGCGCTGGATTGCGACTTGGCGCCGGCGTAATAGGCTGCGTCCGCCTTCCATTCCTGCGGTTGAATCACCGCCAGCAACTGGCCGTTCGTCACCTCGGCCCCCTCCTTCACCAGCACCTGCTGCAATCGCCCGGAAATCTCGGAGCTGACGATGACTTCGTCGGTAGTGACGATGCCAGTCAACACGATCGCAGCAGCCTGGCGCAGGCAGGCCCAATACGCCAGGCCGGCCACGGCCGCCAAGAACAGAATCAGAACCGGGATGCGTCGCTTCATGGATAGCGCAGCAAAACATCGCGCGCCGGTTTGCGAGCGCCGGGTCGGCGGGTTGCCTGGCAGTCTGGGGTGCGTTTCGGCATTTAATTAACTGCATGGTTAAATCACTTTGTTCCATCCGTCAAGCATCCCGCGACAGCGCCTCGCCGAAAACCCCGCTGTCGTTGGCGGGAATTTTATCCCTTCTGAACCAGGCCCGACTTGATGGCAGGCAGGCTTCGGGCAATCAGTTGTTTATCGCCTTCTTCCGGCCGTGTGTGGCAAATTCGCCGGTGAAGCGGCATGAACTTGAATCCCGCCAACTGGATGATTTTGTTCGCCGCGGTTTTCACCGTGGCGTTCTTTTATTCCTCCGTCGGCCACGGGGGGGCGACAGGCTATCTGGCCGCGCTCTCGCTCCTGGGCGTCGCGCCCGAGTCGGCCCGGGTGGCGGTGTTGCTGGCCAATGTCCTGGTCGCCGGCGTTGCGTGGTGGCGATTTTGGAAAGCCGGCCATTATGACGGGCGTGTGCTCCTTGCCTTTGCCCTCGCTTCGGTGCCATGCGCCCTGTTGGGCAGCAAGCTCCACCTCCGTCCGCAGACCTGCGATCTGGCGCTTGGCGCGGTGCTGACCGCGGCGGGAATCCTCCTGATCCTGCGCGCCCGCTGGCAAACTGACGATGTGAAGGTGCGCGAATTCCATTGGCCCCCCGCGCTGGGCGTCGGCGCGGTATTGGGATTTCTCTCCGGACTGACCGGAATCGGAGGCGGGGTGTTCCTCAGCCCGGTGCTCTACGCGTTCCGCTGGGCAAAGCCGAGAACGACCGGCGGCGTCGCAGCGGGATTCATCGTGCTCAACTCGATGGCGGGACTGGCCGGCACGAGCTGGCAAAACCTCACGCATCCCGGCCCGTTGCTTTGGCTTACCCTTCCGGCGGTCGGCGGTGCGCTTCTGGGCACGCATCTCGGCGCGCGGCGCTGGAGCAGCGCCACGTTCAGCCGCGTGCTGGCGTGCGTGCTCATTTTCGCCGGTGGAAAATTGTTGCTTGAAGCCGCCGCCTGAACTTCTATCCCCTCATGCGCGTTCTGTTTTTCGCCCAACTCAAAGACGTCACCGGCTGCGACGCCGTGGAGCTCGCTCCGGCATCGCCGCTGGACCGCGATGGACTCTGGGCCGCGCTCCTGGAAAGATTTCCCGGTCTGGCCGCCCACCGCGCCGGCGTGCGCCTGGCGCGCAACTGTGAATACGCGGCGCCAGGGGCGACGTTTGCCCACGGGGACGAAGTGGCGCTCCTGCCGCCGGTTTCTGGAGGCTGATTTCCTTTGACGCGTGAAAATCGAAGTTCAACTCACTGGCTCGGCCATCGCGGAAGATCTCTCCCCCCTGTCCCCGGCTGGCGCTCATGGGGTATTCGTCGAATTTCGCGGCATAGTCCGCGGCCAGGAGCACAGCCAGCCCGTTGCCGCGCTCGAATACGAAGCCTACGCCGAGATGGCCGGACGCGAAATCCGCCGCCTGCTGGAATCCATCGCGGAACGTCATCCTTGTCTGGGCGTGCGCGTGATCCATCGGGCCGGGGTCGTGCCGGCGGGCGAGACGGCGGTCTATGTTGGCGTCACTTCCCTTCATCGCGTGGAAGCCATCGCCCTGCTCGGCGAATTCCTGGACCGCCTGAAACAGGATGTGCCCATCTGGAAGCGGCGCGCGTTGCCCGTGGCCGGCGCGTTGCCGTTGAAAACTCATTTCCCGGCGTCCAAACCGCCCGCCGCCGTCTTTTCGCTGGACGAAGCGCTGGCCGCAATCCGTTCCCGCTGTCAACCGTTGCCCGCCATGCGCGCGCCGCTGGCCGATGCCCTTGGCCGCGTGTTGCGCGAAACCGTTTGCGCCCCGGACGATTTGCCGCCCTTCGACCGCTCGGCGCGGGACGGCTACGCCATTTTATCCGCCGATGCCGCGGAATTTTTTCAAGTTGTGGACACCCTCCAGGCCGCGGACTGGAAACCGCGTTTGCTCCAACCGGGCCAAGCCGTGCGTGTGGCCACCGGCAGCGCCCTGCCATGCGGGGGGCTGCGGGTGGTCATGCAGGAACATGTGGAACGCGATGGCGGCCGCATCCGCGTCCTGAAACAGGAGCGCGCGGGTAACATCCGGCGTCGCGGTGAAGATGCGACGGCCGGCCAGCCGCTCGTGCCGGCGGGCGTCCGTTTGAATGCGCGCGCCCTGGCGCTGCTTGGCGCGGCGGGCTGCGCCCAGCCGCTGGTCAGCCCGCGACCCCGCGTCGCCCATTTCACGACAGGCGACGAACTGGTCCCGCCGCACCAAACCCCCGGGCCGGGACAAATCCGCGACAGCAATTCAACCTTGATTCGCGGACTGCTGCAAAACGCCCCTTGCGATCTGGAGCAAAACCACTTGTCTGAGGATTTTGAAACCGCATGGCGGCAACTTGATCCAAAGCGGCTTGCCCAAGTGGATTTGCTTCTGGTGTCGGGCGGCGCGAGCGTGGGAGACAAGGATTTCACCCGTCCGTTGTTGGAACGGCTCGGCTTTGAGATTATCTTCGCCCAAGTCAACGTGCGTCCCGGCAAACCGCTCCTCTTCGGCATCAGCGGCTCGCGCGCGGCCTTCGGGCTGCCGGGCAATCCTCTTTCCCACTTCGTCTGTTTTCATTTCGCGGTGGCGCAGGCGCTGGCGCGGCTGGCAGGGGAGAGCGCCCCCGCGTTTCTGCGCGCCCCGCTGGCCGCCAAATTAGAGGACGAGCCTTGTCCGCGCGAAACGCTCTGGCCGGCGCGCCTGGAATGGAACTCCGGCGCGCCCCATTTGCGCCCCCTGGTTTGGGCCAGTTCCGGCGACTTGACTTGCCTGCCCGCGGCGAACGCCTTGATTCGCGTGCCGGTGAACCAGGGTACTCTGCCGCAAGGCGCGGAGGTGGATTTTTTGCCGGCAGCGAGTATGGTATGTCTGTAATCTGATGCCGAACCAGTTTTCCCATCTCGATAAGGCGGGCGGCGCGCGCATGGTCAACGTGGGCGCGAAACCTGTCCAACGTCGCCGCGCCCTGGCCGCCGGCAGGCTCATCTGCCGCCCGGCGACCATCCTGGCCTTGAAGAAAGAGGCTCTGCCCAAGGGCGATGTCCTGACCGTCGCGCAGATCGCTGGAATCCAGGCCGCCAAGCGCGCGGCGGAGTTGATTCCGCTTTGTCATCCGCTGCCATTGAACCATGTGGAATTGAGTTTCCAGACGCGGCGGGGCGCTGTGGAAATTCTTTGCGCGGTGGAAACGAGCGCGCCAACCGGCGTGGAAATGGAAGCCCTCACCGGTGTTTGCGTCGCCGCCCTCACGCTTTACGACATGTGCAAGGCCGTGGACAAGACCATGCGAATCAGCGACATCCGCGTCGTGGAAAAGGTGAAAGCATGAAGATCGGCCGCGTCACCGTCAGCGACCGCGCGGCGGCGGGAGCGTACGAGGACCGCAGCGGGCCTGAGATCGAGAAATGCCTTCGCGAATTTCTCGGCGTGGAGGCTGCGTTTGAATCCGTCATCGTGCCGGACGAAGCGGATTTGATCGCGGCGGCATTGCGGGAATTTGCTGATGCGCGCCTTTGCGACCTGGCGGTCACGACGGGCGGCACCGGAATTGCGGCGCGCGACGTGACGCCTGAAGCGACGCGCGCCGTGCTGGAAAAGGAACTGCCCGGCTTTGGCGAAATGATGCGCGCCCAATCCTTCCCCAAAGTGCGGACCGCCCTCCTGTCGCGCGCCACCGCGGGCACGCGCGGGCGGACGCTCATCGTGAATCTGCCGGGCAAACCTTCGGCCGTGCGCGAGTGCCTGGAAATTCTCGCCCCGGCAATCCGCGAAGGAGTCGCCCATCTGCGTGGCGAAGACCCCCACGCGGCCACAACCTGCAAGAAATGAGCACGCCCCCCGCCGATGCGCTTGGCCGCGCGGTTGATTACCTGCGCATCTCCATCACGGACCGCTGCAACGAGCGCTGCCTCTACTGTCTGCCGGAGAAATACTCCGGCTGGCTGCCGCGGGGTGAAATCCTCGCCTGCCATGAACTGCTCGCCGTGGTGCGCGCCGCGGTTTCCCTGGGTTTCAAAAATTTTCGCGTGACCGGCGGCGAACCGTTGCTTCGTCCCGGCGCCGTGGAATTCATCCGGGATCTCATCGCCACTCCCGGCGTCAATTCCGTTCAACTGAGCACCAACGGCACCCGCCTGCCGCAACTGGCCCGGCCTCTCTTTGACGCCGGGCTGCGCCGCATCAACGTGAGCCTCGACGCCCTGGATCCGGCGATTTACCGCGCCATCACCAGCGGCGAAGTCGGGCCGGTTTTGCAAGGCATCCGCCTGGCGCGCGAACTCGGTTTCGAGTCGTTGAAACTGAACACGGTGCTCATGCGCGGCCGCAACGAGAGCGAAATCTCGCCCCTGCTCGACTTCGCCGCCCGGCACGACCTTCCCATCCGATTCATCGAACTGATGCCTGTGAGCCTGACCGCCATGCTGGACTCCTCGAACTTCCTGCCCGTCACCGAGTTGCTGGCGCGCCTGCGGCGCGAAGACCAACTAGAACCCCTTGACGCCACCTTTGGCTTCGGCCCCGCCAAATACTTCCGCCTCAAACGGCGCGGCGTCACCGTCGGGTTGATCGGCGCCTTGAGCGACCTCCACTTCTGCGAGCACTGCAACAAAATGCGCCTGACCTGCGACGGCAACCTGCGCCCCTGTCTGGGCAACCATTTGGAAACCGACTTGAAACCCGCGCTGCGTCCGCGGATAGACCAGGACCGCCTGCGCCAACTGATTTGCGCCACCCTTGCGCAGAAGCCCTCCGAGCACCTCTTCCGCGGCAACTACCAGCCGCACCGGGTCATGACGGCCATCGGGGGTTGATTTCTGAGGTTTTCCACTTGCTCCACCGGATGTTCCGGCGGACAATGGGAAACATGCCGTTAAGTTTGTCGCACACCAATTAATATGATATGAAACAACCCTGGCTTTTTCTATTAGCCTGTTTCCTGCTGGCCGCGCCGCCCGCGCAAGCCCAATCCGCCACCTTCACCGTGCTGCATAGTTTCACCAACAACAACGGACCGTTGGATCCGGCAGCCGGTTTGATTTTATCGGGCAACACGCTCTATGGCACAGCGTGCAATGGGGGCAGTTCGGGCGATGGCGCGGTGTTCGCGGTCAGCGCCGATGGATCGGGTTTTGCGACTTTGCATAGTTTCACGAACGGCAGCGACGGAGCTTATCCAGTGGGCGGTTTGACAATATCGGGCAACACGCTTTATGGGACGGCGTCTGGCAGTTATAGTTCGGGCTTTGGCACGGTGTTCGCCGTCAGCGCCAATGGCACGGGTTTTACGACTCTGCATAGTTTCACGAACGGCAGCGACGGAGCTCATCCGGTGGGCGGTTTGATATTATCGGGCAACACCCTTTATGGGACGGCGTCTGGTGGTGGCAGTTCGGGTTATGGCACGGTGTTCGCGGTCAACACCAATGGCTCGGGTTTTGCGACCCTTTATACTTTCACTAACGGGAGCGACGGAGGTGTTCCTGCAGCCGCTTTGGTTTTGTCGGGCAATAGGCTGTATGGGACGGCAGAGGGTGAAAATCCGGAGGCTGGCGGCACGGTGTTCGCGGTCAACACCAATGGCTCGGGTTTTGCGACCCTTTATGCTTTCACTAACGGCAGCGACGGAGGCGTTCCGTACGCCGGTTTGATTTTATCAGGCAACACTCTCTACGGGACGGCGAACTTTGGCGGCCTTTCCAATGCAGGGACGGTCTTCGCCCTCCGCACCGATGGGACGGCTTTTATGACCCTGCATAGTTTCAGCGGTGGCAGCGGCCCGGTCGGCTACATCGGCTTTGGCTCCGTAACTCGCCTCCTGGGCATTCCCGTTAACAGCGACGGAGCTTTTCCGGCGGCTGGTTTGATTTTATCAGGCAACACCCTGTATGGGACGGCGCAGGGTGGTGGCAGTTCGGGCTTTGGCACGGTGTTCGCCGTCAACACCAATGGCACGGGTTTTACGAACCTGTATAGTTTTACCAATGGCGCCGACGGATGGTTGCCGGAATCCGGTTTGATTTTATCGGGCAATAGGCTGTATGGGACGGCGTTTCTTGGCCCGAATGGCGAGCAAGATGGCACGGCTTTCGCATTAAATTTGGGAGGATCCTCATCGCCTGCCACTCCCGTGATCACCTGGACAACTCCCGCCCCCATCACCTATGGAACCGCTCTGAGCGCCAACCAGTTGAATGCCACGGCCAACGCACCCGGCTCCTTTGCCTACACCCCGCCGACGAATACCGTCCTCAACGCCGGCACGAACACCCTCTCGGTCGTCTTCACTCCCGCGGACACGGTGGATTACACCACGGCCACCAACACCGTCAGCCTGGTCGTTTCGCGAGAGCCTGTGACCATCGCTTCCGGCATCACGGCAAACAACAAAGTGTATGACGGCACGACGGCTGCGACGCTCAGTTCCAACAGTGTGATACTCTTGGGCGTCGTCAACGGGGACACGGTGAGTCTGGACACCAACGGCTACGTTGCCAACTTCGCCAGCGCCGGTGTGGGCAATGGCATTGCGGTGGCCGTCAGCGGCCTGACGTTGAGCGGGACCAGCGCCGCCAATTACACCCTCACACAACCGGGAAATCTCGCCGCCAACATCACGGCAGCGCCCGTGGCGCCTTTCTTCATCGTGCAACCCGTCAGCCAGGTGGTCAGCGGGGGTCAGTCAATCACATTCACCGCCGCCGCCGCGGGTTATCCCGCGCCGACGTACCAGTGGCAATTTAACGGAGCGAACATTGCCAATGCAAACGGATCGAGCTACACCGTGTCTTCCGCGAGCATCACGAACATCGGCTTTTATGATGTGGTCATTGCCAACACCGTCAACACGAACAGCAGCAGCGTGGCCACCCTGGGCTTTGTTGGCCTGGATATGCTCGCAGCGGTCTATATCACCGGTCCGATCGGGGCGAACTATCAGATTGAAGCGACGCCTGCGCTCGGTCCGGCAAACTGGACGGCGTTGACCAATGTGACCATCACCGCGCAGCCCTACATTTATGTGGATTACTCGACGCCAACGAACAGCCGGCGATTCTATCGCGCCGTGCCTCAATAGCTGTTATTTGTCCTGCACCCCTCAGCTTGTTGCGCAAAAGAAAATACTGGCGTGAGCGGCGCGGTTCGGGTAGATTGCCCAAAGTCAATTCGTCCGAGAAGAGTGCATTTGAACAGTCTATGCCAAAAGTGACGGAACTTGAGGTGAACGGCAAAACCGTTCCGGTCAACGCCGACGGCGAACGCAGCCTGTTAAGCGTTTTGCGCGACGACCTTGATTTGACCGGCAGCAAGTACGGCTGCGGCGAAGGCCAGTGCGGCGCCTGCACCGTGCTGCTGGACGGCGCGCCCGCCCGCTCCTGCATTCTCCCGGTTGGATCGGTGGGACAGCGAAAAATAACCACCATCGAAAGCCTGGAAAAGGACGGTCAATTGCATCCCTTGCAGGAGGCATTCCTGAAAATGGACGCCATGCAATGCGGCTATTGCACATCGGGCATGATCCTGTCCGCCTACGCGTTGTTGCAAAAAAGCCGGGACCCGTCCGAGAACGAAATCATCCGCGCCATGTCGGGCAATATCTGCCGGTGCGGAGTTTATCAGCGGATTATCGCCGCGATCCGGGAAGGGGCCAAAGCGATGCCAGCCAAATGAAACCCACCGATACGCAATTATTGGAGCAAGAACCCTGCAGCACGGGCGCGCCAGGGCCTTCGCGTTTGGAGGTGAGCCGGCGCGATTTCTTCAAGTCGCTTGGCTCCGGCGTGATGGTGCTTTTTCTGGCTCCGGCCGCGCTGGCCCAGGAAGCGGGCGGCTTCGGGCGGCGGGGCCGCGGCGGGCAGGCGTCCGATGAGATCAGCGCCTGGCTGCATATCGGCGAGGATGGCATTGTCACCGTTTACACGGGCAAGGCGGAAGTGGGACAGAATATCCGCACCTCGTTGACGCAGGCGGTGGCGGAGGAGTTGAGGGCGCCGGTATCCGCCATCAAAATGGTGATGGCGGACACGGATTTGGTCCCGTATGACGCGGGCACATTCGGCAGCCAGACGACTCCGCAAATGGCATCCCGCCTGCATCGCGTGGCGGCGGCGGCGCGCGAGGCGCTGCTGGATCTGGCGGCGGATTACCTGAAAACGGACCGCGCCCTGCTCCTGGTCGAGGATGGCAAGATATTTAAGGCAAACGCCGATCGCAACGAAGCGGTGACATTCGGCCAGTTGACCAAAGGCCAGAAGATCACCAGGGCCGTGAACGATTCGACCCCGGTTACCCCGGCCGGAAAGTGGACCGTTGCCGGGACATCCGTCCCGAAGGTGGACGGGCGGGATTTTGTCACCGGCCGGCACAAGTATTCGTCTGACATGAAATTGCCGGGCATGTTATTTGCCAAACGCCTCCGGCCCGCGACTTTTGGCGCAAAGGTGGTTTCGCTTGACACCAAGGCCGCCGAAGCGATGGAAGGAGCGAAGGTGGTGCGGGACGGGGATTTTATCGGAGTGGTTGCGCCGGACTCCTTGCAGGCTGAACACGCGCTCAACGCGATCAAAGTGGAATGGTCCGCCCCCGGCAATCAGCCTTCCAGCGCCAGTATTTACGACTATTTGAGGCAGAATGTGGCCGGGGGTGGCGGCCGCGGCGGCAGAGGGGGCGGGCCGGCTCCGGCGGGCGCGGGCGGTGCTGAACCAGCGGCGGCCCCGGCCGGCGGCCGGACCCTCAAACAAACCTATACGGTGGCTTACATCGCGCACACGCCTTTGGAACCCAGGGCCGCCGTGGCGTCCTGGAAGGACGACAAGCTGACCGTTTGGACGGGAACGCAACGCCCCTTTGGTGTGCGGACCGAACTGGCGCAAGCCCTGGGCATTGCGGAGGAGCGCATCCGGGTGATCGTGCCGGACACCGGCTCCGGCTACGGCGGCAAACACACGGGCGAAGCTGCCGTCGAAGCGGCGCGGTTCTCCAAGGCGGCCGGCCAGCCGGTCAAACTGGTTTGGACGCGCCAGGAGGAATTTACGTGGGCCTATTTTCGTCCCGCCGGGGTGATTGACATCACCAGCAGTGTGCGCGATGACGGCACGCTGGTTTGGTGGGAGGCTGCCAATTACCAATCCGGCAGCCCGGGACTGCAGAGTCCGTACCGTATTCCGGCGGGAAATCAAAGGACGGCCTTCTACCCGACGCGCGCGCCATTGACCATCGGTTCCTATCGCGCCCTGGCCTCCACCGCCAATCATTTCGCGCGGGAAGTCCACATGGACGAACTGGCGCGGTTGCTGAAGATGGACCCGTTGGAATTCCGGCTCAAGAATTTGGCGGATGCGCGCCTGCGGGCGGTATTTGAAGCGGCGGCCCAGGCGTTCGGCTGGGGCGGCGCCAAAGCCCCCGCCGGCCACGGCTTTGGCATCGCGGGCGGGACGGAAAAGAACTCCTATGTCGCCACTTGCGCCGAAGTCCTGGCCGACGCCGCCAGCGGAACGGTCAAAGTGCTGCGGGCGGTCACGGCGTTTGATTGCGGGGCGGTGGTCAACCCGAACCACCTCAAGAACCAAATTGAGGGGGCGATGATGATGGGGCTGGGCGGGGTGCTCTTCGAGGCCATCACTTTCAAGGACGGGATGATCACCAATCCGCACCTGGCGGATTACCGGGTGCCGCGCTTCACCGACCTGCCCAAAATGGAAGTCATTTTGATTGACCGCAAGGACATTGCGTCCGCCGGCGCGGGAGAAACGCCGATTGTTGGCATCGCCCCCGCCGTGGGCAACGCGATTTTTGATGCCATCAATATCCGCCTGCGCTCCATGCCGTTGGCGCCGGATGGACTCAAAGGTTAGCGGCGGAGGCATGGAGAGGAGTTCGTGAAAGAACTTGCCACCATCCTCGGCATCTGCTCCCTCCACCCCGAGAACGCGCTGGCGCTGGCCACGCTGGTCAAGGCTTCCGGTTCGACTTACCGGCGTCCAGGCGCGCGGATGCTGGTTCTGAGAAATGGCGAGCCGTCCGGCTCTGTCAGCGCCGGCTGCCTGGAGCGCGATGTGGTGGAAAAGGCGCGCGCCGCCTCGCAAAAGGGGGAGAGCATCCTGCTGACGTACGACACTTCCGCGGAGGAGGACATCGTTTTTGGGGCCGGCCTGGGTTGCAAGGGGGTGGTCCATGTTTTGGTGGAACCGCTGCGGCCAGGTTCGGCGGCGGATGACTTCCTTCGCTTTGCTGGAGGGCTTTTCCAACGGCGCCAATCCGGCGCGGCAGCCACGGTCTTTGAAGTCCGGGGCCACCTGCCTGTGCGGGTTGGCGACCGGTTGATGCTGGACACCGGCGGCCATGTGGCGGGACGAATTGAGGAGCAGAGTCTGAACACCAAAATGTTGGCCGCCGCCACGGAGGCGCTTTCCGCCAATCGGACCCGGACCATGGAATTCGAACTGCCCGGCGGCGCGGCGCAAGTGTTGGTGGAGGCGATTGACGCTCCGGCGCCGCTGGTGATTTTTGGGGCCGGGCATGACGCGGGTCCCCTGTCGCGCCTGGCCAAGGAGGTTGGCTTTCATGTGACAGTGGCGGATGTGCGTCCGGCTTATGCCCAAGTTGCGCGGTTCCCGGAGGCGGATGCGGTGGTGGTGGTCCGGCCGGAGGAAATTGCCACGCTGGGTCTGGACCATAGAACCGCGGCCGTCATCATGTCGCACAACTACTTGACGGACTGCGCTTTTCTTAAAGCGGCGCTCCCGCTGAAATTGCGCTACCTGGGTTTGATGGGGCCGCGGGCGCGGGCGCTGCAAATGTTGCAGGAATTGCGGTCGGCGGGATTGGAGACCGATGACCTGTTGGGGCGAATACACAGCCCGGTGGGTTTGGATATCGGGGCTGAGAACCCGGAACAAATCGCCCTGGCCATTCTTGCGGAAATCCAAGCCGTCATCACCGGCCGCCCCGGCGGTTCGCTGCGCGGGAAGAAGGGGTCAATCCATGCCCCAGCCCTTTGAGAATTTGAACCCGTCCGGCAACGCCCGAAGCGCCCTGATCCTTCTGGCTGCGGGGGCTTCGACTCGCCTGGGCCGGCCCAAGCAATTGCTGCTATTCCGGGGGCGCAGTCTCCTTCGCCATGCCGCCCAAACCGCCCTGGCGTCGGTTTGCCGCCCGGTGGTGGTGGTTCTGGGCGCTTTTGCGGACCGTCTGCAAACCGAGCTGGCCGCATTGCCCGTCACCGTGGCCTTGAATCCGGCGTGGGCTGAGGGCATGGCCAAGTCCATCCGCGCCGGACTCAAAGCCGTGTCCTCGGAGACGGCGGGACCGGACGCGGTAGTCATCATGCTTTGCGACCAGCCTCTGATCACAGCCGGGATGCTCAACCAACTGGTCCACATCCACCGCTCGGAGGAACGGGGCATCGTGGCCTCAGAGTATGAGGGCGCGCTGGGAGTTCCGGCGCTCTTCAGCCGAAGGTACTTTCCGGAGCTTGGCCTGCTGGAGGGAAACGAGGGCGCCCGGAGGATTATAGTCAAACATAAATATGATCTGGCCCGAATTTCGCTGCCCGAAGCCGCCTTCGACGTGGATCGGGTGGAGGAGGCGGCGCGGTTGGAGGGTTTTGGCAGGTAGCCATCGTGCCGCCTCGCGCCAGCCTGGAGAAAGGCGGTGGTGGTAGGTGATGGATTCGAACCATCGAAGGCGTAAGCCAGCAGATTTACAGTGTGCCGCATCATGTTGTAAAT
>Ga0182027_10003568_pt1 | contig 24549 bp, 17 predicted proteins | sample 712E1DmetaG_FD_121300 | JGI IMG/M metagenome (GOLD analysis project Ga0182027, IMG submission 121300) | Permafrost microbial communities from Stordalen Mire, Sweden - 712E1D metaG (Illumina Assembly) | ecosystem: Environmental > Terrestrial > Soil > Wetlands > Permafrost | place: Sweden... | reverse complement strand
GTCGTGGAACGCGGCTTCCAGATTCCGGGTAAAACGCGGTGCGTCGCAGAGCGGGCTTTGCCGCATTCGCTCCCGCAGCGACCCCCGGATCGTTGCGAGCCGGGGCGGGTCGCTTGCGAGATTGTGACATATGGCCAGGTACTCATCCGGCGTGTTGGCGATCCATTCCGGCGCTCCGAGATGAGTCAGCAGGCTGGCGCCGACGCGGGAGACGTGTGTCTGGCCGGCCAGGGTGACGACAGGCACGCCCATCCACAGGGCTTCGCAGGTCGTCGTGGTGCCGTTGTAGGGAAAAGTGTCGAGGGCGATGTCGACCCGCCGGTAGAGATCGAGCTGGTCAGCGACGGCCAGGCGATCGCCATTCAGTTCGATCCGCTCAGGCGCGATTCCTTGCTGGGCAAACGCATCGCGGATCTGCGCGGTCGTCTCCGGATCGGTCAAGCCCATTGATTTCAAGAACAGACGGGCCTCGGGGATTGTGTTCAGGAGTTGGGCCCAGAGCGCGATCGCCCGGGGAGTCACCTTGGCAAATATGTTGAAACAGCCGAACGTAACATGGCCTGATCCAATCGCGGGCAGAGGCGCAACCGGAGGGCTCTCGGTTGGCGGCCGGTAACAGGAGAAAGGCCCCGGGAGTCGGACGAGCTTCTCGCTGTGCCAGGCGTCGGTCAGTCCGGGCGGGTCGCTGATCGATTCGGTAATGCGATAATCCATCGCCGTCATCCCCGTGGTGTTGGGATAACCCAGCCATGTGACTTGGACGGGGGCGGGCTTGCGTGCAAAGACCAGCAGGCTGTTTCGCGCCGTGTGGCCGGCAAGATCGACCAGGATGTCGATGCGATCCTGACGGATCAGCGCTTCGACCTGGTCGTCGGAGGAATGTGCGATCTCCCGCCAATGCCCAGTCTGGGCGCGCAGGCGTTCGGTGACCTGGTTCCCGACAAAAGCGTTTGAATACGCGAACACCTCGAACTGTTCCCGATCGTGCGCGATGAGCACAGGCTCGAGGAACAGGGCGACGGCGTGGTTGAGCAGATCAGGCGATACATAGCCGATCCGCAGGCGGCGATGGGGAGAGAAGTCGTTCTGGTGGGGAACCCAGCTCTTGCGAAAGGGTTCGGCGTACAGCTCGGACCATCGGCGGTGTTCGGTAAAAATCTCGCCGGGAGAAACATCGGGAAGATAATTCAGGGCGTAGACCAAATTACTGTGGATGGAGGGCTTGGGATCCTGCGCCAGCGATGCCTTGTAATGCGCAATCGCCTCAGCCATCCGCCCCTGCGCCCGGAGGATCTGCGCGAGACTGTTATGGGCGTGTGCGTGGCCAGGCTCCAAGCGAAGAGCCACGGACAGATGCCGCTTGGCTTCGGCAATCAGGCAATTGGTGAAAAGTATATGGCCGAGGAGATTGTGGACATCCGGATCTGCTGGCTCGATCTTGAGGGAGCGCTGAAGACAGGCGAGCGCTTCCCGATGGTCTTTCAACTGGAGGCAGGCGATGCCGAGATCGACCCAATTGGCAGCGTTGCCTGGGTCGAGCTTTGCAGCTTCACGCAGACTTGCCGAGGCTTCACTATAACGCCCCTGGCTTTTCAACGCGTTGCCCAGCTGATGGTGGGCTTCGGCGAATGTCGGATCGAGGCCGGTTGCAGTCCGATATTCCGCGATGGCTTCATCCAAGCGTCCCAGATCTCGAAGGGAATTGCCCTGGTTCAGGCGAAAGAAAGGCGCCTTCGGCCGGATATGGATCGCTTTGGTGAACAGATCGATCGCCTGGGTGTGATCCCCTTGTTGTTGCACCGTCAGGCCGAGAAAATTGAACGCATCGGGTTGATTGGGTTGAAGGCGCAGAATCTCGCGATAAGCGGCAGCAGCCTGTTTCAGTCGACCTGCGCGATGGTGGGCGAGCGCCTGATCAAATAGCTGTTGGAGTTTCTGCGGCGACATGGCCTTATACAACAGAGTATGATGGCACAGGGAGCGGAAAATGTGAACGCGGCAAACCGGTCTATTTCTCGGTACTCCGGCAGCGATCGATCCACGTTGTGCGGAAAGCGGATTCGAGGTTTCTCGTAAAACTGGTGGCGTCGCAAAGAGGGCTGCTTCGGAGGCGTTCGCGCAGGCCCTGACGGATCGAGGTCAGATGAGGAAGATCGCTGGCGAGGCAGGTGCAGATCGTTGCATACTCGTCCGGAGTCGTCGCGATCCATTCCGGCGAACCGAGATGGGTCATCAGGCTTGCGCCGACCCGAGAGACGTGGGTCTTGCCAGCGAGCGTAACGACGGGAACGCCCATCCATAGGGCTTCGCAGGTGGTGGTCGTGCCGTTGTAGGGGAAGGTATCGAGGGCGATGTCGATCCGGCGGTAAAGATCGTGTTGGTCGGCGATGGAGAGGACGTCCCCGTTCAATTCCACCCGCTCGGATGAGATACCATCTTGGGCAAACGATTCATGGATGGCGCTCGCCGTCTCGGGGTCGTTCAACCCGCGCGATTTCAGGAAAATCCGGGCGTTGGGATTCTCGCGCAGGATGCGAGCCCAAAGCTCGATCGCGGGAGCAGTCACCTTGGCGAAGATGTTGAAGCACCCGAAAGTGACGTGGCCGTGAGCCAGAGCCGGAAGCGGGGCGACCGGCGGACATTCCGCGGGGGCCCGGTAGCAGGAGAACGGCCCCGGAAGGCGGATGAGCTTCTCGCTGTGCCAGGTATCGGGCAGTCCGGGCGGGTCGCTGATCGATTCGGTAATGCGATAGTCCATCGCGGTCATGCCGGTCGTGTTGGGATAACCCAGCCAGGTGACTTGGATTGGCGCAGGCTTTCGCGCGAACACGGGCAGGCGATTCCTGCCTGTGTGGCCGGCGAGATCGACGAGGATGTCGATGCGGTCCTGGCGGATCAGCGCTTCAACCTCGTCATCGGAGAAATTTGCGATCTCCCGCCAATGGTCAATCTGGGCGCACAGGCGTTCGGTGATTTGATCCCCGACAATGGCGTTTGAATACGCGAACACCTCGAACCGTTCCCGATCGTGCGCGATGAGCACGGGCTCGAGGAACAGGGCGACGGCGTGGTTGACCAGATCAGGCGACAGGTAGCCGATCCGCAGGCGGCGATGGGGCGAGAAGTCGTTCTGGTGGGGAACCCAGCTCTTGCGGCAGGGTTCGGCGTACAGCTCGGCCCATCTGCGGTGTTCGGTCCAAATCTCGCCGGGAGAAAGATCGGGGAGGTAATTCAGGGCGTAGACCAAATTACTGTGGATGGAGGGCTTGGGATCCTGCGCCAGCGACTCCTTATAATGCGCAATCGCCTCGGCCATTCGCCCCTGCGCCCGCAGTGCGTACGCCAGGTTGTTATGAGCATTCGCGCTGTCTGGTTGCAGGCGAAGCGCCTCATTCAAATGGGATTTCGCCTTGGTGATCAGGCCTTGCGAGAGCAAGGCGCTGCCAAGGTTGTTGTGAGCATCGGGGTCCGCGGGGCGGAGCTGAATGACACGCCCAAAACAATCGATTGCTCCCGGGAAGTCCCTCAACTTAAGGCAGGCTGCGCCGAAATCGAACCAGACGGCTGCGTTGTTCGGTGCGAGCCGCGCCGCTTCGCCCAGGCATGGGGCTGCCTCGGCGTAACGGCCGATGCTCTTGAGCGTGTTACCCAGTTGATGGTGGGCTTCGGCGAGAGTCGGCTGCAACTTCGCGGCGATGCGGAAGTCCTCGATTGCTTCGCCCGCCTTGCCCAGCGCACGCAGGGACCTGCCGCGGCTCAGGCGATAGCGTGGCTCCTGCGACTGATGGCGGATCGCTTTGGTGAACAACTCAACCGCCCGGGCATGATCGCCTTCCTGTTGTGCGGTAAGACCGAGCAGATTGAGGGTTTCGGCGTGATGGGGCTGATTCTGGAGGATTCTCCGGTATGCTGCCGCCGCTTGGGCGAGCCGACCGGCGCGGTGCTGTTCAAGGCCGTGCTGAAATAGTTGCTCGAGTGTTTGCGGCAGCATGGATCGCTCTTGGCAAGGCAAAGCAATACGGTCAGATGGCCTGATCGATCTCCTGTCCATCGGCCGCATCCGGCGCAACTTCAATCGAGATATTGCGCGATCAGTGAAGACTTGCCGCCAAGCGAAGCAACTCTCCAGTCTCGGTGATGAACTGATTCCACTGGTCGTCATCAACCGCTTCCGCCCTGAGCAGATAAGGGATGATTTTCAAACAATAGTTACCCATCAACTGGCTAAAAGGTTTTTGCGCGTAAGCTTGCACGAGCAGTTTGGCGACCCGGTCGCGTTGGCCCTGCTGCAGGGCCTCCAGGGCTCCCGCAATCGTTGGCATCGCGACGGCGGCTACGCGCCGGATCCCATCAAATAACTGCCGGCCATCGGGTTCTGGGATCGAATCGGCTGGCGTCAATCGGGCTAGGCGCGCTGTCTTTGTTTCGCTGTGGTCACCCACTGAAAAATCGCTCGGCCAAACCAGCGTCGCATTGCGGAACCGCGCACCGCGGTCGATGACATTTAGTACCAGTCCGGCGGGCAATTCCGCAAATCGGGCGTTCAGCATGTGCCATTCTCGGAAAAACGGGGTCGCAATTTCATCCTGAAAATTGCCTGGCACCTTGGGGAGGTTGAGAATCGCAGGGTGTTGCTGAAGCTCACTGCTGAAATGCTGGTGATGCCAGCGGGTCGTGTCCTGGCTGTCAACGGCATGATCCATGCCGAATAGACAGAGGGGGTGGCAGCCGAGGTACAACGCCAGTTCAAAGGCCGTGGTGCCGCAGTCCTCTGTGACGCCTGTCGCCGTCTTGGGAATCCCGTTTTCGGCGAGCCAGTCCTCCGTCAACTGCCTGCCCGAGAGAAAAAAGATGCGGTCTTTTGCCACGGCCTGCTCCCAGACGGGGATACTCGAGGAGGCGACCATCAACCGGTCAGGCTTGCGCCACCCAGGGGCGAGATAATCTGCAGGAGTCTTCTGCGGGTCCACGGTTATGGCGAAATCGGCTTGGATCCCAAGCTTGTCCATGGCCGAGATGGCCGAATCGGTCGCGAAGATCACGCCGTGCCGCGCGAATTCCGCCAGTTTCGCCGCCGAAGTGTCCAGCGAAGGCCCGGCACCGCAGATGAAGGCAGGGATGCCGTCCAGTGCGCCGGCCCAGGAGTTGGGCATACGCCGCTGGACATAGGCCGGCAGGTTCGCCAGCACATTGGACTGCATAATGAAACCTTGTTGCTGCCGGAAAAAGCGCGCCCCGCGGTGCGATTCGAACTGCGCGAGAATGGCGTCGACCACGGGCAGGAAGAAACGCGAGGATGCCCCCCCAACTCCTTCTGTCACGTAGACCGACGGCATGTGCAGTGGATCGCGTCTAATGAGATCGTCGATAACCCAAAGAGTGCGGCCGGCATCGAGCCGCTCCACCGGTTCTATGATTACCCTCTCCAAGCCGGCACCCAGAAGATCCGACCATAGTGGCTCAGCCCCGGGCGCGAACCAAAGCACCGATCTGTAACTGCCCAAGTCCAGATCGGCCACCCCCTCAAAAGGCCCGACGACAATGCAGGTCTGGGATCCGGGTGAAAGACGGGAAGAGATTATGCCGCGCATGCGGAACCCGAGCGAAGGACTTTGAGCCGGTCTGGAGGCAACAACTCGCTGTTTTCTTTGATGGGGATAGAGCCGATGATCTTGACCAAAAGGAGAGAATAAAGTCCCTCGCTGCCAACTTCCGGCCTTCGTTGTGGTTGCTTAAGAAAAAGTGGTCAAGGATGTCCGGTGAATCGTCGGACTGTGCCAGCCCCGGGGGACTTTGGCGCGAGCAGCGCTGGCGGCGATCCAACGCTTAGTGGGCCACAGTACGCTGGCATTGTCTCAATTCCAGCTTTTTCCGATTTGTCCGGATCCACTCCCTGGCGCTCATGGTCACAAAGGCGACGCGCAGCCAGCCCTCAAGCCCGGTCTGGATGTGACGATGAACAGGCAATCAGGTTGTGTCACCGGAAGGGTTCCCTGCGGTTTCCCTTTCCCCGACCACAGCCGGAGTCTCTTCGCATGCCAATTTCATCCCCGAGTGCTATGGTTGCCAGCACCTATACCGAGCTGGAAATCTGTCGGCGGATAGATGTGTGTCCCAAGCTGGCCTCGCTCCGAAGCATCAACCGGGCGCTGGCGGAACTCATCCGCTCGGAACAGAGTTACAGTTCCCAGATTGCCGAGGTCATCCGCCACGACCCATCGTTGACTGCGCGGCTGTTGCGGATGGTCAACTCGGTCTATTATGGCTTGAGCACCAAGGTGAACAGCATCGAAGAGGCGGTCTTTTACCTGGGATTACGCCAGATTCGCGAACTCTCGATGGCCACACCGGTCATCGAAGAAATGGAGAAGATGAATCGGGGCTCCGCAAAATTGCCGTGGCGGGATCTGTGGAAGCATAGCATCGGCACTGCCATCATGACGCGGGAGTTGCTGTCAAACACGAATGTCTACGTGGACGATGACACCGACTATATCATCGGCCTGCTGCACAACATCGGCAAGGTGGTCATGGCGCAGGCATTTCCCGACGAATTCGGCCGGATTGTCGCCACGCCGTTTCCTGATACGGCGGCGGTCTGTCAAATGGAGCGCGAGCTGATTGGATGGGATCATGCCCGGATCGGTGGCTACTATCTTGAACGCCATAAACTGGCGCCTGAGATCACGAGCGCGGTGTATTATCACAACGACCCGGAGAAGGCATCGCAGCATGCGTTCTTTGCCGCGGCTGTGCAGGTGGCCGACCACTTGGTGCGGCAGGCCGGGATTCCCGGAGGTTTTGAGATTGTCGATCCAATCACCGAGGCCGATTGGATGGGACTTCCGGGTTGGACTATACTCTTTGGGACCGGGGACAGAGAGACGCAGATCGCGCGGGCCGCAGTGTCCAGCAGCTTGTCCCGTCTCCCTGATTTGCTCAAAGGACTGGTCTAGCCCGGATGTTTCGCACACCCTTCTCTGTAGCTTGTGCGCAGAATGTAGACAATCCGCGGGCTCGGAGCATGGAGGGGCCAAGTCCGACAGGCTCCTGTGTCTCCTTCAGTTCCCGACCCTTCGTGTCGAAGTAGATCCGGTCAGCCGCGCTGCTGCGGCTGCGTCATCCTATGCATGATGAGTGACAAGACTTCTTTGCTCGTTGCTTCGGACTCTCCACCGACTGAGCTGGATCGTGCTCTGATCCTGGTGGATGCGTCTGGATGTCTCCTCCGTTTGAATGCCTGTGCGGCCCGATTCACCGGTCGGCCTGCGGCGGAGCTGATTGGTGTTCCCCTGGATGAGGTTCTGCGCCGAGCCGACCGGCCAATGCAGCCTTCCGCCCGATGGTGGGCGACGCTCCCGCCGGATACCTCGATTGAGGTGGTGGGATCGAGTAGCGAGATGCCGCTGCTGGCGCGGGTGCAGCAGCTTGATGATGGCGACGAATCCTGGTCCCTGCTGGAATTGCGACCATCTGGAGATGACGTGGAATCGGGCGGATCCAACTGGCTCGATAGTTACGAACTCGCCTTTCACGCCGATGGGTCCGGCCGGTTTCTGGCCGTCAGTCACTCGTTTGCCCGCAAGTTTGGACGGCAGGCGCCGGTGTGGAGAGGTGAGAAAAGCGCCTCGCTCCTGCATCCGGACGATGCTGAGGCGTGGACCTCCGCGCTCGGATCGCTGCATCGTCCGCCGCATCGCAGCACGTTGGAATACCGTTGGCGTACGCCCCAAGGCTGGCGATGGATCGCCTGGGATTTGAGCGCGCAGCACGATGCCGACGGGGAAGTCGTTGCGCTGAAGGCGACAGGAAGCGACGTGACGAAGCGGCGCCTGGCCGAAGAGCAGTTTCTCCGTCTGTCCTGCGCGGTTGAACAGTCGCCCGTTGCGATTCTTATCACCGATCCGCAGGGCCGGGTCCAATACGTGAACCGCAAGTTCACCCAATCCAACGGTCACTCCATGGAGGACATCCTGGATCGGAATCTGGATCCGTTGCGCACCGGTCATGCGGATGAGGAAGCTTATCAACGATTTTGGGAGACGTTGCGCGCAAACGGGGAATGGAGCGGTGAACTTTGTTTGCCGCAAGGTCAGGGCAAGTCCGTCTGGGAATCGGTCCGGGTGTCCTCGATTCGCAACAGTGCCGGTGAAATCACCAATCTGCTTTGTTTGCGCGAGGATATCACCGAGCGCAAGAAGCTCGAGGAACAGCTGCGACAGTCCCAGAAAATGGAGAGCCTCGGAACCCTGGCCGGCGGCATCGCCCATGATTTCAACAACATGCTCGCGATCATTCATGGCTACGCGGAGCTGGGGCTGAGCCGGGTGGGCGATCAGGACGAAAAGTTGCGCAAGTATCTGAGGGAAGTCCACGGTGCGGCCCAGCGGGCCTGCGGACTGGTCCGCCAGATTCTCATCTTCAGCCGCAAAACGGAGGTCCATTTCACGTTGGTCAGCCTGCCTCAATTGGTCCGCGAACTCGCGGCATTGTTGGGGGAGACGTTTCCGCGCACCATCGCAATCGATCTCGATCTCGACGACACCCTGCCGGACTTGCGTGGCGATCAGAACCAGCTGCAGCAGGTCATCATGAATCTCTGCGTTAATGCGCGCGATGCGATGCATTCGGGCGGGACGTTGTCCGTCTCTCTCCGCCGCGTGCCGGGAGCGACCCTGCAGCGGTTCAACGCTGATTCAACGCTTTTCTACGCGTGCCTCGAGGTGAGTGACACCGGTGTCGGCATGTCTCCGGAAATCCAGGCGCGCATCTTCGAACCGTTCTTCACAACCAAACAGGCGGCCGGTGGCACGGGCCTGGGGCTCGCGGTGGTGTACGGCATTATCCTCAACCATTTCGGTTTCATCGATGTGAGGAGCAGGCCGGGACATGGAAGCACATTCAGCGTGTTTCTCCCACTGACTTCAGCCAAGGCGGGCATGCCGGCAGTGACGACAACATTTGGCGAGTTTCCCGCCGGAACGGAGTCCGTCTTGGTGGTGGAGGATGAGCAAAGCCTGCGCGGATTGCTCTGCCTGATCCTCAATCAGAGGGGGTACCGGGTGCAGTCGGCGGCGGACGGCTTGGCCGCGGCGGAGTTGCTGGTGTCGAGTCCGACGCCGATCGATGTGATCCTGCTCGATTTCAACATGCCGGGGGTGGATGGCATCGAGGTGTATAAGAAGGTGCTTCAAACCCGTCCGAACGCCAAGGTGATCGTCATAAGTGGAAATCTCAGCGTCGAATCCAAGGCTGAATTCACCAAATTGGGACAGAAAGATTTTCTGGAGAAACCATTCCGGCTTGAGGACATCGGGCAACGCATCCGCCGGGTCCTCGCGCCTCCCTCGCCATGAGGCATGGCAGAAATGGTGGCGCGCGACGATTCTGCTGGAGGGCGAGCCTCCTGGCCCGCATATTTCACAGTCTTCGCCATCGCTATGACCATCTTCCTGCTGGCGATTCCTATGATGGCGGTAATCAAGGGATATGCGGGCTTAGCCCGGATGTGCCGGCAAAGGAATCTGCCGTTCAGAAAGACGGGCGGCAGAAAAGTGTTTTTCTACGACTGAATTCCCGCTTCCAGAAGAACCGGCAAATTCCTAGGGGTTTTCCGCAATTGGGCGACGCTTCAGGAAAAGGAGGGTGGTGTCGATATCTGCTGCTGGGCGAACTCGGGCGATCCTTGCTTAAGGACCGCTATGTGTACAATGAAGCGCAACCTTTTCCCCTGGCATGGCGGCGCGGCCGGGCTTCTGCGCTGCTCTTTCTTCCTGCTTGTGCTGGCGTTGGCATCGGAGGCGGCGCCGAGGGCGCGTCCGCAATCGATGCGTTCATCCCCGCCTTTGCCAGAAAGCGATGCCTCCCAGGCCTATCTGCCGGTGATCGGACCGCCACCGTTGCGGTTCGCTCAGGCGCCTCCTCCGGAGCTGTCGACGCGTCCTGCGCCGACCGCCCCGCCCCATCCATCGGCCATGGGAGAGATTGCCGCGACCAACGCGGCTTCGGCCAATCTCGTTGCCCCTCCTGGCGGAGGCGGCGATGCCCTCGGGACGGAGCAAAGTCAAACAATCCCAGTCGAATCAGCCCCCACAGCGCCAAATGCGCCGGTGAAGCCGCTGGGCAACAAAGATACGCCGGCTCTCCTGCCTGATGACGCCCAACGTGAAACCCGGCCAGAAGAGATTCTTCCGTTCTTCCAGTTCCCGGGATCCGGCAGAACCACAATCGTTGTGCCGTCGGGCTCGATTTCGCCTGATTCGACGCGATTGCCGGTGAGTACCGCTGTCTATCGCGAGAGATAAACCTTATGACGATGTTCCTTCGCACAGTGCCTTGGATCGGGCCGCTGACGGCGGCAGGCTTGATCATGGTCGGAGTGGGAGTAACCGTGCGCGGCGAGCCGGAAGGGCCGGCATCCGCGGCGGTCGTTCCCCCTCCGGTCTCGGCCGCGGCGGAGCCTGTGTCCGCCGCCCCCAAGGCTATGGTGCCCGAGGGGCCCCCAGAGATTCAGAGTTTGTTTAAGCTTGGTGCCACCTACATTGACCACAAAGATTATCCTCCGGCTGAATTGGTTTATCAGCAGATTCTGCGACATGCGCAGGTTCGGAATCAGGATCAGCGCAACGCGTTGCTGGAACTCGCGAAGGTGTATCGGCTGGAAGGGGCGACCACCCGTGCCGTGGCATGTTACGAGAAGTTCCTAAAGAGCTTTCCAGATGATGCTGCGGTGCCGATGGTCTATCTCGATCTCGGCCGGACGCTGCGGACCCTGGGCACGTTCCATCTCGCTTTGTCCAGCTTCTATAACGTCGTCAACTCCACCATGAAGTTGCCTGCCGAGGGGTTTGACCAGTACCGGACTCTGGCGAAGACGGCCCAGTTCGAGATTGCCGAGACACATTTCCAGGAAGGGGAGTTTGAGGAGGCCAGCAAGTTTTTCTCCCGGCTGCAGTTGCTTGAGCTGGCCCCGGCCGACCGGACCCGTGCGCAGTTCAAGGCCGCCTACGCGCTGGTGCTGGCAAAAGACTACGCGCCAGCGGTGGTGTCCTTGCGGTCATTCCTCGATCAAAATCCCGACGATGAGAATGTGCCCGAAACCCGCTACCTCCTCTCTTTGTCGTTGCAGCGGCTGGGCCGCGACCAGGAAGCATTCGACACCGCCATTGCCTTGCTGAAGGCCGAGAAGGCGCACGAGTCGGCTGACTCACGAAGGTGGGCTTACTGGCAACGACGCACCGGAAACCAGATAGCCAACGGTTTCTATGACCAGGGCAATTTCTGGAGTGCGCTTGTCATCTACGAAGCCCTCGCCGGACTTTCCGAGCAGGAACTGGCATGGCGGCTTCCCGCCCTGTACCAATCCGGCCTCTGCTATGAACGCCTGCGTCAATACGACCGGGCACGGGAGGACTATCGGAAAGTGGTTGACGCCTGTGCGGCGCAGCAGGGCAAGGATCAACCGACTGCTGGATTGGACGATGTCTCCCGGATGGCTTCCTGGCGGCTTCAGCAACTCACCTGGATGGAAAAACTCGACCTCCAGGTGACGGTCTTGTTTCATCCTGCCACCTCCACCGCCCATGACGCACCAGAATCCGCTGCAAAACCATCGCAAGTTGTGCGATGAATTGTATCAACTCGCGCTGGAGGAAAACCGGTTTCTCAAGGAACAAGGGCGCGTGCCCTCAGCTGAGCTGATTGAACGCAAGCAGCAGCTTCTGGCCAGATTGGATGAATCGCTTGCCGCCTTGCGGAGCATGCCGCGCGACGAGGCAGCCTCAGCCGAAAATCACGAGGCAGCTGAACAGACCAAGACGCGTATCCTCCAGTTTTTGCATCTCGACCGGGAAAACGAGCAGTTGCTCCTCCGGCACAGCTTGGCGCCGCGGCCCCCGCCGGCCGTTCCGCTGGCCGGCGCGACGCATCTCCAGCGCGCGTATCAGCAAGGTGGGATGAATCCGCCGGGCTCCTGAAGGCTGCAGTTGCGCCTTCCACTTCTCGTTGCCGCAAGGTAGCGCCGGTCTTCGACTGGCGAAACAGCCGGTCACAGATCGGCGCCACCCACCCGAATTTGCTCGGCGGCCTGAGCGTGCTGGCGGCGCTTTGCCAGGGGAAAAAAGAAGGCGCCCCGCGGGGCGCCTTCGAATGGAAGCAAGTGGAATCCGGAGTCCGGATTACTGCTCGAACTGCTTCTCCATCTCTTGCAGTTCCTTTGACTCGCGCTTGCTCTGCCAGATCGCCCAACCGATCGTCGCGATGCACGCGGTCCCGACGAGGAGACCGATCCAGACGGCGTGCTGAGCCTTGTCCGAGGGTTGGACCACGCAGTACTTCATGACCATGCCGAGCGCGAGCAGGCTGACCATGTTCATCACCTTGATGAGCGGATTGACGGCCGGTCCCGCGGTGTCTTTGAGGGGATCGCCCACGGTGTCGCCAGTGACCGCGGCCTTGTGGGCTTCGGAACCCTTCCCTCCATAGATGCCGTCTTCGATCATCTTCTTGGCATTGTCCCAGGCGCCGCCGGCGTTTGCCATGAACACAGCGAGAAGCTGGCCAACGACAATCATTCCGGCGAGGAAGCCGCCGAGCGCCTGCGTGCCGAGAAGGAAGCCGACGGCGATGGGTGTCAGAATCGCGAGGAATGCGGGGCCGATGAGTTCCTTCTGGGCCGTAGAGGTGCAGATGTCGACGACGCGGCCATAATCGGGCTTCTTCGTGCCATTCCAGATGGCGGCGTCGCGGAACTGGTCGCGGCACTCCTTGACGATCAGGAATGCGGCGCGGCCGACGGCGCGAATCAACATCGAGCTGAAGAGGAACGGCACGGCGCCCCCGATCAGGAAGCCGATGAACACCATCGGGTGAGCGACGGTGAGCTTGCCGGCCTGTTCAAGATACTCGCTTGTCTTCATCTGGCTGATCTTGTCTTCGCTTCCCACCGCAATGACGGCGATGAACGAGGCGAAAAGCGAAACGGCGGCGATGACGGCGGAACCGATGGCGATGCCCTTGGTCTCGGCCTTGGTGGTGTTGCCCACCGCATCGAGGTCGGCGAGGATCTGGCGGGCGCGCTTGTAGCTGCCCGGCTGCTCCTTATCCATGGCCTCGGCGTCGTAACCCATTTCGCCGATGCCGTTGGCGTTGTCAGCCACCGGACCGAAGACGTCCATCGAGATCGTGTTGCCGGTCAGAGTGAGCATGCCGATGCCCGTCATGGCCACTCCATAAGCGACAAACAGAGGAGGCGTGCCGGCGTAGCAGAGGTAGGAGAAGAGGATGGCGGTCGCGATGACCATCACCATGGCGACCGTGCTCTCGTAGCCGACAGCGATGCCCTGGATGATGTTGGTGGCGTGGCCTGTCTGGCAGGCCTTGGCGAGGCTCTTCACCGGCGCGTGGGTGGTGTGCGTGTAGTAGCTCGTGACCTTATTGAGGGCGATCGCGAGAATGACACCGATGAAGCAGGTGATCACCGGGCGCATGTCGAGTCCTGCGATGCCGAGATTGGCCCAGAAGGGCAGCTGGGCGGGATCGCCATTCGGGAAGCCCGCGGCGACGGTCGCGTTGCCCGCGAGGTATTCCGCGTTGAACCGAAGATAGCCGAGACCCAGGGCGATGAATCCTACGACCGAAATAATCGAACCAATCCAGAAGCCGTTGTGCACGCTCTTCAGGGCGGTGTCCGACGTATCGTTCGGGCCGGCCTTGACGGTGTAGGTCGAGATGATCGAACCGAGCACGCCGATGCCGCGAACGAGGAGCGGGAAGATGACGCCCTTGTGGCCGAAGGTCGCAAGGCCAAGGATCATGGCGGCCACGATCGTCACTTCATAGCTTTCGAAGATGTCGGCCGCCATACCGGCGCAGTCGCCGACGTTGTCACCCACGTTGTCTGCGATGGTCGCGGCATTGCGCGGGTCGTCCTCGGGGATGTTTTTCTCGATCTTGCCGACGAGATCGGCGCCGACGTCAGCGGCCTTGGTGTAGATGCCGCCGCCGACGCGCATGAAGAGGGCGAGGAGGGTGCCGCCGAAGCCGAAGCCAAGCAGCGCCTCATAGGCCTGTTCGCCGTAGGCGATGAAGATCAATGTGCCACCGAGGAGGCCCAGGCCGTCGGTGAGCATTCCGGTGACGGTGCCCGTGCGATAGCCAAGCTGCATGGCCTCGCCGTAGGAGTGGCGGGCGGCGGCGGCGACGCGAAGATTGCCGGTGGTGGCCAGGCGCATGCCGACGAAACCGACCAGCCAGCTGAACACGGCGCCGATGGCAAAGGCGCCGGCGCGGCCGAACTTAAAGGCTCCCAAGTCACTCTGCGTCGTGAAGTAGAGGATGACCGTGATGATGAGAATGAGCGGCAAGATCTTGCGGAACTGCGCCGCCAGGTAGGCGTCGGCGCCCTCGCGGACGGCTGCGGCGATCGCCTGCATTCGCGGTGTCCCCTGATCCGCCGCCTTCACCTGCTTGGCGAGCATCAGCGCGTAGAGCAGGCCGGCGACGGCAACCGTCAACACGACCATCAGCGCGACGATCTCCAGGGTGGAGTACCGGGGATCGCTGAACAGGGCGAAGAACTTGAAGGGGTGTTCGCCGCCGGCGGCGGCGGGCGCCTCCGGCCCCGGGGTCTGCCCGAAGAGGGGCCGCGCGAAAAACGCGGCCCCGAATAAGGCTGCCATCGCAGCCAGAAAATATGTATTGGTACGCCGTTGGCGCAGCCAGTGGGTGAGGTTGGTGAGCATGGGTGATATGACGGAGTTGTTACAAAAAAAGTGTCGGGGCGTGGTTTAACTTCCGTAGGAGGCCTGGGCGGAGTGCCACCATTCGTGATGCGCCGAGTCGAGTTCGGTTGCGGAAGGCAGCGGGAAGAATTTAACTTCGCGCGCCTGTCCGACGTAGAAGCCCCCCTGGATAGTCCGGTAGAGCACATCGTCGCGGACATTGCGGATGGTGACCTTCGATGGCTTGCCGGGCTTGCGGAAGAGTTCGCGCAGACATTCGCGCAGGTTCTGCAGACCGGAATACGGCAGATTGCCGACGTCTGTCGACTCGAGATCTGTCGCCATGTTGCCGAGTGTGAGCTCGGCGAAGACGATCCGCGGAACGTTGACCGGCTGGTGCGGATCCGTCAGCCGGGCGCAGAATTCAGAGGGGTCCAGAGTGCTGACGACGCGCGGTGTCACCGGACAGAACTCCTGGTAGAGGTGGAAGCAACGATCCACCGTTGGCACGATGGGCGCCGGCGCGAGCCCCAGGACCCGACCGTCGTGGGTGGCGAGATTGAGCTGCCCCAAGGCGGCTACAGGCACGTGTTCGAGCACGCGGTAGATCGCCAGATAGGTGGAACGGCGCGGCGATCCGTCGAGATGGGGCTGGCAGCGCGCCGCAATGCCCTGGAAGGGCGGGTAATCGCTCTGGAAATCCGGGTCGACCTCGAAGAACATGGCCTGGCCGCGCGAGAATTTTTGCGTGCCGACCGCGAGATAGGCGCCGAATTCGTCTGGAGGCAGATGGGATGCGATAAGGGCTTCGGGGTTGAGCGAAAGATACAGGTGGATCTTCATGGTGGTGGGAGTTGGGGAGGGAACCGAGGACGGAAGCCAGACTAGACGGACCAGTCGATGCCGCGCATGTCGCCCTTTTTCAGGAACTGCTCGTGCATCCGAAAAACAGTGGAGAGAGTCTGTGGCGTGTGGCCGCCCTTGGCCATCTCGAAATAGTGTCGGAGGCTGTCGCGGTAGTCAGGGTGGGCGCAACGCTCGATGATCAACAGCGCCCGTTCGTTCGGGTCCTTGCCGCGCAAATCCGCCACGCCCTGCTCGGTCACGACAATCTGCACGGAATGTTCGCTGTGATCGGCGTGGCTGACCAGCGGCACGATCGTGCTGATCTTGCCGCCCTTGGCCGAGGACGGGCAGGTGAAGATCGAGATATAGGCATTGCGCGTAAAGTCGCCGGACCCGCCGATGCCGTTCATGAGGCTGCAGCCCATCACATGTGTCGAGTTCACGTTGCCGAACAGGTCGACTTCGATCGCGGTGTTGACCGTGATGATGCCTAGGCGGCGGATAACCTCGGGATTGTTCGTGATCTCCTGGGGACGGAGCAGAATGCGGGAGCGGAAGAATTCGAGCTCGTCGTAGAAGGCCTTGAGCTTCTCCTTGCCGACCGTGAGGGAGGTGCCGGTGGCGAAACGGATCTTCCCGGAGCTGACCAAGTCGATCACCGAGTCCTGGATGACCTCGGAATACATCTCGAAGGTCGGGATGTCCGGGTTGGCGCCAAGCGCGCCGAGGACGGCGTTGGCGATGTTGCCCACGCCCGACTGGAGCGGCAGAAATTCGCGTGGCACGCGGCCGACCACGATTTCGTTGGCGAGGAACTCGGCCACATTTTGGCCGATCTTATTTGTGAGGGCGTCGGCCGGATCGAAACCGCTTACTTCATCGGGCAGGTTGCTCTCGACCACTCCGGCGATCTTGGAGGGATCGATCTTGACAATGGGCTGGCCGATGCGATCGGACGGGCGGAGGATCGGGATGGGCTGGCGCCGCGGCGGATCGAGCGGCTCGTAGATGTCGTGAAAGCCGAGCAGACGCGGTGAGTGGAAATGGTTCAGCTCGATGATGACTTTTTTTGCGCAGTGGAGAAATGTCGGCGACGCCCCGACCGACGTCGTGAGCGCGATCTGTCCATCCGGCGTGACATCGCACGCCTCGACCACCGCCCAATCAAACTGCCCGAGGAATCCGCAGCGCACCTGTTGGGCCAGATGCGAGAGGTGCATGTCGAAAAAGCGGGTCTTGCCTGCGTTAATGCTTTCGCGCAGCGACTTGTTGCTCTGGTACGGCGTGCGCCAGGAGATGGCGTCGGCCCGGGCGAGTTCGCCGTCGAGGGAATCGCCGGTGGATGCACCCGTGACGACCGCGACCTTGAAGGGTCGGCCGGCGGTGTGTTCCGCGCGGGCGCGTGCGGCCAGCGCCTTGGGGGTGACCTTGGCGGCGCCGGCGGCTGTGAAGCCGCTGAAACCGATCGTCTGGCCGTGAGTGATGAGCGCTGCAGCTTCGTCGGGGGTCAGCACGGGGAAGGAGGCGCGAGTGAATGAATGGCTGGCTGAGGTTGTCATGGGGTGACGTCAGGTTGGAAAAACTTCGCGTAACAATTCGACGCGTGGCGCCGGCAACACGCGCACTTCGCCTGTGGCGTCGCGCACGAGCAGCGCTCCAGCCGAGTCGACGCCGTCCAGGCGCCCGTTGATGGCGCCGCGTCCGCCGGCCAGGGTCACTTCCACCTGGCGGTGGCACCACGCACTATTGAGATCATGGCACAATCCGTTGGCGTCGCACGATTCTAACCGGTGGTGTTCACGCGTCAGCGCTGCCAGGAACCGCACGATCAGGGAGGCAAACGAGGGAGGGTGGGACAGCAGATCGGCGAGGCACGTGACTTCACCCGCCAGCGCCGGGTCGGTTTTTTCCGGGTGGTTGGCGACATTCATGCCGATTCCTACCACTGCCGCCTCGGCCGAGAACCGGTCGACGAGGATGCCCGCCAGTTTCCGGCGCCCCACGAGAATATCGTTGGGCCAGCGGAGACGCGCGTCCGGGAGACCGAGGGCGCGCACGACACCCAGCGCAGCCCAGCCGGCGGCAAGGGGCAGAAGCGACCATGGAGCGACATCGCCGGGCGTTGGTAGGACGGCCGAGAGCCACAACCCGTCTTCGTCGGAAACCCAATGACGCCCCGTGCGTCCGCGGCCTGCCGTTTGCACCATCGCCCGAATAGCGGTCCATGGCGGCAGATGAGCGGCGAGCGAATTGGTCGATGTCACCTCCGCAAACTCATGAAGCGTCCAGCCGTCGACGGCACGGATATCAGCTTCATCAGGCAGGGCGGAGTCGGGCGACATGGCGCAAGCCGGTTAGCGGATCTTGTGAGAGTGGTAGATCTCCCGGCGGCCTTCGGCTGACCAAGCGCGCTGAGCGGTGGCATCGGCCTGGATCGCGACGATGCGGTGAGGCTGCCGGATGACCATGGCCACGGCGGCGGCGATGGCTGTGAGAACCCCTTCGTCGATCGTTGCAGCCTCGGGGGCTTTGACGATGGCAGGCGCCGGGCCTGGTGTCGGGGCGGGCGCAGGCGCCGGAGCGCGGTGTGCGGGTGGCGGAAGGGGAGGAGACTCGACCTCGTCTTGGAGGCGCCGCACGGTCCGATTCAGGCGTTTTACCGTGAGCCAGAGATGAATCAGCACACCGGCCAAAGCGAGGATGGCGACGCCCTGAAATAGGTCAAAAATGTTGGATGGAGGCATGGGAAGGCGGACGCGATGATCACGCGATGCGCAGGATGACGGATCCCTCATTCACGGCGTCGCCGGGGTTGACCTGTACCGACGCGATCTTGCCGGCCTTCGGCGCATAAATGTAGGTGTTCATTTTCATGGCCTCGACGGTGGCAACCTGCGCGCCAGCCTGGACCTCTTGCCCCACAGTGACCTCGATCGAGACGAGTTTCCCGGCCAGCGGGCTGGTGACGTCACCGGCGCCGGAAGCTTGCGGTTTGGGCACGGCGGTGGCGATAGGAGAGGAAATCGGAGCGGCAGCAACGACCGGAACGGGGGCGAGGGGCGCCGGGGCCGGCGGCGCAGAAATCGGAGCGCCCTCGCTCGGGACTTCATCGACCGTCTCGACGAGCACCTCGTATACTTTGCCATCAACCGTGACTTTCAGTCTTTTCATGATAAGAAGGGAAACGCGGAATGAATTTCCGCGTCAGAGAACATTATTCTAATGGTTCGTTGGTCGTCGTGAACCGCGGACCGGTTCCGTCGACGAGCCTCCAGGCGAGGGATCACAACGGGATGTTGCCGTGTTTTTTCGGCGGCCGGGTTTCGCGCTTGGACAGCGTGTTACGCAATGCCATGGAAAGGATCGCGCGCGTTTGCGCCGGCTCGATGACGTCGGTGATCATTCCCTTGCTGGCGGCCTCGTAAGGAGAGGCGAATTTCTCGCGGTATTCGGCGGCGAGTTCTTTTTCTTTGGCCTTGGGATCGGCGGCCGCGCTGATCTCGCGTTTGAACAGGATCTTCACGGCGCCCTCGGCGCCCATGACCGCGATCTCGGCCGACGGCCACGCATAAACCGCATCCGCTCCCATGTCCCGGCTGCACATGGCGAGATAGGCTCCGCCGTAGGCTTTGCGCATGATGAACGTGAGCTTCGGCACCGTGGAGGCGGCATACGCGAACAGCATCTTGGCGCCATGGCGGATGATCCCGCCGCGCTCCTGCGCCACTCCGGGCAGGAATCCGGGGACGTCCACCAGGGTGACGATCGGGATATTGAATACATTGCAGAATCGGATGAACCGGGCGGCCTTGTCGGATGAGTCGATGTCGAGCGTGCCGGCCTTTTGCGCGGGATTGTTGGCGACAAACCCGGCGACGATACCCTGGACGCGTCCGAAGCCGACCACGATGTTCTTCGCGAAGTCGCGATGCACTTCGAGAAAATCGCTGCCATCGACGAGCCGGGCGATGACGTCATGAACGTCGAATGGCGCCTTGGGGTCGGAGGGAACCAGGTCATTGACCGCCGGATCGGGTGTCATGTCCACGGTCGGGGTGGGTCGATGCGGCGGGTCCACCACGTTGTTGGGCGGCAGGAACGAAAGAAGCTTGCGCGCGATCTGCAGCGCCTGGGCATCGTCTTCCGCAACAAAATGCACATTGCCGCTGACCGAGGCGTTGGCGCTGGCGCTCCCGATCTCCTCCATCGTGGCGGTCTGCCCGGTGGCGGCCTTGATGACCTCGGGCCCGCAGATGAACATGTTGGCGTTCTTCCGGGTCATGATGAGGAAGTCCGTCAGGGCGGGGGAGTAGGCGGCGCCGCCGGCGCACGGGCCGGCGATGACGGAGATCTGCGGCACCAGGCCGGAGAGTTCCACGTTGCGGAAAAACACCTGGCCGTAACCGGAGAGCGAATCGTCGCCTTCCTGAATCCGCGCGCCGCCCGAATCGTTGATGCCGATCAACGGGATGCCGGCCTTCTGCGCGTAATCCATGATGTCGCACATCTTCTTGGCATGAATGCGCCCCAGAGCGCCGCCGCCGACGGTGAAGTCCTGGCTGAACGCCGCGACCGGGCGGCCGTCGATGTAGCCCACGCCGGTGATGACCCCGTCGCCGGGCATCGCTTTGCCTTCCATGCCGAAATTGTGGCAGTCATGCTGGGCGTGCAGGCCCCACTCCATAAAAGTGTTTTCCTCGAAAAGCGCGGCGAGGCGGTCCCTCGCGGTCATGAGGCCTTTCTTGCGGCGTTCGGCAAGTTTTTCTTCACCGCCCGCAGCGTAGGCGGCGCGGCGTTTCTGCTCGAGAGTCAAGAGCAATGCTTTGGATATGGGCATGATAAAATTCTCCGTAAGACAAGATGGTGGTCGATGCGACGCGCCCCGATGACACCAACGAGTGTCAGGCCGGCTTGGTGGCGCAGAGTTCGGTCAGCACTCCGTGGGTCGATTTTGGATGCAGGAAGGCGACGAGCTTTCCCGCTGCTCCCTCAAAGGGCTTTTCGTTGATCAGGCGAATTCCGGCGCTGGCTGCCTGCGCGAGCTGGCCGGTGATGTTATCGGTTCGAAAGGCGATGTGATGGAGGCCCTCGCCGCGATCCGCCAGAAACTTGGCGATGGGACTTTCCGGCGAAGTCGGCTCCAGCAATTCCAGATGAACGCCGCCGACATCGAAGAAGGCCGTGCGCACCTTTTGGGCGGGCACTTCCTCGCGGTGCTCGCAGCGCAGTCCAAGCGCTTTTTCGTAAACAGGCACGGTCTCGTCGAGTGAGCGGACCGCGATGCCCAGGTGATCAATGTGATTAATCATTTCTTATAGGTATAGCTCTACAGCAAGCCAGTATGCCCAAGGGTTGGAATTAGCTCTGCGCATATTTTGGCAAACTGCTCTCATCGCTTGGTCTTTCGGTGATTCAGCGTTGCCAAGTCGATTTCAGAGTCTGATGCAGAACCTCTATGGTGGGCAACCGCCATCTGTGATTCATTTTACCTACTCATGACCACTTTGCCTGAATCAGGAGAATCTCTCCCTCATTCCGCATCAGCGACTTATGCCGATTGGAGAGCTGCTGTTGAACTGGAACTCAAGGGCGTTCCGATCGAGAAGAAGCTCGTCGCGCGAACCCCGGAGGGGATTGATGTGATGCCTTTGTACCGTCGGGAGGACGCGCCTGTTGTGTGTCCTGCCTCGGTGCCCGGGGAGTCTCCCTATCTGCGCGGGACGCGATCGGCCAGTGAGCCGAAGGTGCGATGGGAAGCCTGGACGCACACAGCGGTCTACGACTTTTCGCCATTGCCTGCATTGGCCATGGTCATCGCGTCGGCGGAGCGCGACCTGACAGCGGTGCTCCCGGCGGATCCGCTGGGCTGGCTGCTGAGCCATGGTTCGCTCCCGCTGCCGTTGACTTCTTGTTTCGATGATCTCGCGGAAGGCGTCCGGAAAGCCGAGACTGCCGGCCTGCCCGTCCGCACTGTCGGCGTTGGCGCGCAAATCTGGCACGAATCCGGCGCAAACGCCGTCCAGGAGCTGGCGTTCGCGCTGGCCACGGACGCTGAATACTGGCGGCAGCTGCTTGACCGGGGAATATCGGCCGCTCAGATCGCCGGCCGGACGCAGCTCGAATTTGCAGTCGGGAACGATCTGTTCATGGAAGCTGCGAAGTTGCGCGCGGCGCGGGTGCTGTGGACCAAGCTGGCGCACGCGTTCGGCGCTGACGCGGCGGCACAGAAGGTGTTCATGGCGGCGCGCACCGCCACGTGGGACAAGACCGTGTACGATCCCCATGTGAATCTCCTCCGGATCACCACCCAGGCGCTGTCGGCCGTGTTGGGCGGAGTTGATGCGATCGACATCCGTCCGTTCGACGAGATCGCAGGCGAGCCGACGGAACTCGGAGAACGCATGTCGCGCAATCTCCACGACATCCTGGCGGAGGAATTCTGCTTTGAACATCAGATCGATCCGGCCGGGGGCTCCTGGTATGTTGAGACGCTGACCGACCAGCTCGCGCGTCGCGCTTGGGTGCTCTTTCAGGAAATCGAGAAGCAGGGAGGCATGGCCAAAGCGGTCGAGGGGGGGTACCCCCAGCAGCTCGTCGCCAAGGCGGCAGCGGAAAAGCAGGCGCTGGTCGACACGCGCCGGCGTCCGATCCTGGGCACAACCGTCCAGCCCAACCTGCGCGAGGAACCGCGGCCCGAGCCCAAGCTCGTGCCCGCCGCCGTGACCAAACGCAAATCGGTCCCCAAGCCGATCAAGAGTTTCTCCGCCCTCGTTGCGGCGGCGGCCAAGCGGACCACGCTGCCGACCCTGCGCGTCGCATGGACGCAGAAACGCGATTCTGGACCGACCGTAACCGCTCTCCATCCGTTTCGCGGCGCCGAGGGATTCGAAGCCGTGCGCCGCGCTGGCGACGATTTCCTTACGCGTTCGGGCAAGCGTGCCCGGGTGTTTCTCGCCAAGATCGGTCCGCCGAAGCAGCACAAGGCGCGCGGTGATTTTGCCAGCGCTTTCTTCGCGGTTGGCGGCTTTGAGATCGACGGCAAGAAGAGCTTCGCGACCGCGCAAGAGGCCGCTGATGCCGCCGTGGCGTCGGGCGCGGCCGTGGCTGTGCTTTGTTCGACCGACGAGACCTATCCCGAACTCGCGCCGGTGTTCGCAAGGCAGGTCAAGGCCGCCAGGCCCTCGCTGAGCGTGATCCTGGCGGGTCACCCTGGAGAACGCGAAGCCGAATTCCGCGCAGCGGGTTTTGACGACTTCATCCATATCCGCTCCAACGTCCGCACCACCCTGTCCCAGCTGCAACGTCTTGCCGGTGTCCTCTCATGAAAGCCTGTCCGGATTTCCCCCAGATCTCCTTCGATGAACCCGTGACGCCTGCGGCGCCGGCCAGCAGCGCTGCTGCCGCGGCGTCGTGGATGACGAGCGAGCAAATCGCCGTGCCGCCGGTCTGCATGGCGGCCGATATCGCCGCGGTCGAGCAACCGCTCGATTCCATGCCCGGTTTCCCGCCGTTTCTCCGCGGGCCTTATCCGACGATGTACGTTGCGCGTCCCTGGACGGTGCGCCAGTACGCCGGCTTCTCCACGGCCGCCGAAAGCAACGCTTTCTACCGCCGCAATCTCGCGGCGGGCCAGATGGGTTTGTCCGTGGCGTTCGATCTCGCCACGCATCGCGGCTACGACTCCGACCATCCGCGGGTGGTCGGCGATGTCGGCAAGGCCGGCGTGGCCATCGACTCGATCCTCGATATGAAGCAGCTGTTCGACAGCATCCCGCTGCGCGAGGTTTCGGTGTCGATGACAATGAACGGGGCGGTGCTCCCGATCATGGCGTTCTACATCGCGGCCGCGCTGGAGCAGGGGGCGAAGCTCCCGGAGCTGGCGGGCACGATTCAGAACGACATCCTGAAGGAATTCATGGTGCGCAACACCTATATCTATCCGCCGCTGCCCTCGATGCGCATCATTGCGGATATCTTTGCGTACTGCGCGAAGAACATGCCCAAGTTCAATTGCATTTCGATCTCGGGCTACCACATGCAGGAAGCCGGCGCCACTGCCGACCTCGAGCTGGCGTACACCCTGGCGGACGGACTCGAATACCTGCGCACGGGCGTGAAGGCCGGCATCGACATCGATGCGTTCGCGCCGCGGCTCAGTTTTTTCTGGGCCGTCGGCAAGAACTTCTTCATGGAGGTCGCCAAGATGCGCGCGGCCCGCGTGCTCTGGTCGGAGATGGTCGCGCAGTTCAACCCGAAGAATCCAAAGTCGCTGGCGCTGCGCACGCACTCGCAGACCTCCGGCTGGAGCCTGACCGCCCAGGATCCGTTCAACAATGTTGCCCGCACCTGCCTCGAGGCGCTGGCCGCGGCCGGCGGCCAGACGCAGTCGCTGCACACAAACTCGCTCGACGAGGCGATGGCGCTGCCCACCGATTTCTCTGCCCGCATCGCCCGCAACACCCAGCTTTATCTGCAGCAGGAGACCGGGATTTGCCGCACGGTGGATCCATGGGCCGGTTCCTACTATGTCGAATACCTCACGGATGCGCTCCTCAAGAAGGCGCGCCAGCATCTGGCCGAGGTCGAGGCGCTTGGCGGCATGGCGAAAGCCATCGAGACCGGCCTGCCCAAGATGCGCATCGAGGAGGCCGCCGCCCGCCGCCAGGCCGCCATCGACTCCGGCAAGGAAACCATCATCGGCGTCAACAAGTCCGTGCTCGAGCACGAGGCCCCGATGGACATTCTGGAAGTGGACAACACCGCGGTGCGCGTGGCCCAGGTCCAGCGTCTGACCGAGCTCAAGGCTGCGCGTGACACGGCTGCGGTCCAGCGCGCGCTGGAGGCGATCACCGCCGCGGCCCGCGACGGCTCGGGCAATCTGCTCGATCTGGCCGTCACCGCCGCGCAGGCGCGCGCGACCCTGGGTGAGATTTCCGATGCCATGGAAGCGGTATTCGGACGCCATCAGGCGGTCATCCGCACG
>Ga0182027_10003567_pt1 | contig 24555 bp, 17 predicted proteins | sample 712E1DmetaG_FD_121300 | JGI IMG/M metagenome (GOLD analysis project Ga0182027, IMG submission 121300) | Permafrost microbial communities from Stordalen Mire, Sweden - 712E1D metaG (Illumina Assembly) | ecosystem: Environmental > Terrestrial > Soil > Wetlands > Permafrost | place: Sweden... | reverse complement strand
TGGACCGGGCGCTGGCCTGGTTCGAGAGCGCCTGGCGCCTGGCCGGCGAGTCGCCCGACGATCGGCCGGCCCCGCCGCGACCGAACTGAGGTCAACCCGATCCGCCGGTCTCGGCCGGGAATCGTGCTTCCGCCCAAAACACGACCCCGGCCTGAGGGGGTAGGCCGGGGTCGCTAGACGGGGCCGAGGGGGAGGCCCCGTTTTGGGATATTCGAATTGTGGCCGGGCGTCTTCGCCCTTAACTCTTGGTCGTAGCGTACTGCGAAAGCCCGAAGCTTGCCTCGAACTGTTCCGCGGACCGGGCCCCGACGACGGCCATCGGCTGCTGGCCCGGGCGGAAGAATGCGACCGTCGGCAGGTTCATGATCTGGGGCGCCTGGGAGACGGCCGGGTTGGCGTCGACGTCCATTTTCACGACGTCGATGACGCCCTCGTACTTCCTGGCGATCCGCTCGAGCTCGGGAGCGACCATCGCGCAGGGGCCGCACCAGGTGGCCCAGAAGTCCACGATGATCGGCCGCTCGGCGTTGAGGACGACCTGTTCGAAAGTCTCGTCCGTGACTTGTGCAACCTCGGCCATCTGGCGGATGGTCCTTTCTCCCTGCTGGATTGATGCCGAGTTCAAGTGGAACTCAGCCGGAAATGGATTGAAGCAGCCGGCAGGCCTCGAGGATTCGGGCGTCCGCGAGGCGATAGTAGATGACGTTGCCGTCGCGCCTGGTCAGGACCAGACCCGAGTTGCGCAGCACCGCGAGGTGCTGGCTCATGTTGGGGACGTGGCAGCCGACGCGTTCGGACAGATCCCGAACCGACAACTCGCCCTCGCCGAGACATTGAAGGACGCACAGCCTCTTGGCGTCGGCCAGGGCTCTGGCCACCGCGGCGGACCGCTGCTGCGTTGCCTCCAGATCGCTCAGCTCGAGCATGTGTGGACTCTACAATAGTTTGCGCAATCACGCAAGTAGCGTGCGCCAGGCGGCTTGCGGGCCGGTCCTGCTGGCGTGGCCCGCCGAGTTGGCGGCTTGTGGCTACGATGGCGGCATGGACAACGGGGACTTCGGCAGCGGCGACCCACGAGACCCGCGGCAGGCGGGCGGTCCCGCCGATCTGGCGGGTCTGGCCGGGATGCTCGGCCTGCCGCAGCAGCAGCGCGACGCTCGCGACCCGCGCGGGCCGATGGGCGTGGGCGGGCGCGACGGGGCCGTCCATGACGGTCCGGCGCCCAAGATGGAGGTCGTCGAGTACGAGGGTCAGGCCCGACCGGCCGGGCCGAACACGGCGCTCCAGGGGGCGAAGCTTGGCCTGGACGGCACCGGGCTGACGCTCGAAGTCGGAGGTGGGCGGCCGATTCGCGCCGGTTACCGCGACCTCAGCCTGATCGCAATCTCGCAGTCGGCTGCGCTCATAGTCCTCGGCGACGGCCCCGACGCGATGCGCTGGATGCTCGAGAGGTTCGGCGACAAGCTCGGGCCGATCGTGCGCGAGCTGCGCGAGCGACGGCTCAAGCAGCGCCTGACCGACGGGCTCGTCAAGGTGCCCGACGATCCGGCCGAGCTGTTCGAGTTCGAGTGGACGCCGACGACGGCCCCGCTCGGGCCCGGCCCCGATGGGCCCGCGACGCCGACCACCGGCGTCGGCCAGTTCGTGATCCATCCCTGGGGCTTCGTGGTCTGCCCCGTGGACGAGCGGGCCACGTGGGTCCACTACCGGCGCGCCTCTATCGCGAAGGTGACGTTGCCCGCGCCCGGCGAAGTGGTAGTGGACGGAGAGCCCGGCACGCTCACGCTGCGGGGGCTCGGGCAGGCCGCGACGCGGCTCCACGACACTCTCGAGAAGCTCCGTGACGGCGCCTTCGACGACGCCGCGGGATTCGTGGAGCAGATCCTCCCAGACGCGCCGTTTGGGGTGCGCCAGAAAGCGGGCGAGCTGCTCGTCGACGGCCGGCCCACGCGGCCCCAGGTGTTCGGCGACACGGGCTGGCCGATCGTCGAGACCGCGGTCCTAGGCGAGCCGACCTTCGCCGACAGCTACGAGTCGCTGTGTGCGACCGCCGGTGCGGAGGCGCCGCGATGGGTCGCGATGTCGCCGGTGGATCCGGGCAGCGACACGAACAAGATCTGGTTCCTGATCGCGATGCCTGGCAACTTGGTCGCGCTGGAGCTGGTAACCGCCGGGGCCCACGCCACGTACTTCTTCCGCGTCATGCCGCGGGCGGAGTACAAGGGCGAGCCGCCGGAGAAGCTGGGCATCGCGGCCGAGCAGACGGTTCGGGACATCAGCGAGGCGCTGGTCGACATCCGCTTCCTGCGCGAGCCGATGGCCCTGCCCGCCGATCAGCTGCGGCTGCCGCAGTACCTGCGCTACCGGCTGGCCCTGGCGGTGCTGCCGAGCCTGGCCTGGGCGCGGAAGCGTTTCGTGGCGCGAATCGTCCATCGCGACCCGGCCAGTTGGTCTGCGGCCGTGGCGGACCTGATTCGCTGGCACGGTTCGGCGCGGGACGAGGCAGCCGAGTGGCCGGGCCGCGCGGCCCAGGAAGCGCAGATCTCCGCCGCGGGCGGGGACGGCGGTGGCGACGGCGATGGCGACGGCGCGAGCGCGCCCGACGCCGGCCCTGACGCTGCCCCCGACGACGCCGCGTCGGGAACTACGATCGTGGCCGAGAGCACGGCTCCAGGCAGGACCGCCGCCAAAAACACGAAGCCTTCGGGCACCCCAGGCTGATAGGAGCGGACGATGCCGACTTTCAAGCACCCGTGCCCGTTCTGCGGCAAGTTCATCGACAAGATCGTGGCCGCATGTCCCTACTGCGGACAGGTGGAGCCGTTCTCTCCAAAGCGCTGCCAGATCTGCCGCAAGATCGTCGAGGATCCGGCGTGGGTCGTCTGCCCATCGTGCGGCGCCTCACTGGTGGCGCCGCCTCCGGGCACGGGCGCCGCGACTGCGACTGGCGCCGCGACCACGACCGGCGGCGCCGCCGGGCAGGCCGCCCAGCCTCTGCCGCCCGCCGCGGCCCCGCCTCCCGCGCCGGCTCAGGCCCAGCCGGCTGCCGCTCCGCCTCCGCCGGCCGGCAAGTGTTCCGGCTGTGGAGCGCCGCTTCCCTCCGGCGCTCGCTTCTGCACGATCTGCGGGACGATGGCCGGCTGATCCGGACTCTTCGGCGATCGCTGCCGACAATGGGCTCGGACATCTGCCACTGCCATACGAACAGACGGAGTTAAGCCCGTGGGATCCGGCCGCATCCGCTTTGCCCTGTTCGTAGTCGATCTCTCCGCAGCCGTTTCGGCCGTCATCGGCGGAGTTGCCGTGGCTCTCGACGTGGACCACTTCCCCCGCGAGTGGCTGGCCCGGTCGCCTTTCAGCGACTACGTCCTGCCGGGCGCGATGCTGGCCGTCCTGGTCGGCGGCAGCGCCGCGATCGCCGCAGTGGCCACCGCCCGATTCCCACGCGTCGGCGCGCCCGTGTCGGTCGTCGCCGGGCTGGTGATGGTGGGCTGGATCGTTGGGGAGCTGGCGGTGCTCAACCAGAACACGGCCAGCACCAGTCCGCGATCGGTCGTCGAACCGATTTACTTCGTGGTCGGGCTGGCCATGGCGGCGCTCGGGCTCATCCTGTGGTGCCGCGGGCGCCGGCCACCGGCCGGCTGAGCCGCCGGCGACCCCGGGGCGTCGACGGCGCTAGGCGACCGGGTTGCCGCAGTTGCCGCAGAAGCGCGTGTCGGCCGCCAGCTCGGCGCCGCACTTGGCGCACTTGGCGGTGCCAAGAGGCGTGCCGCAGTTGCCGCAGAACTTCTCGCTGCCGACCGGCTTGCCGCAGTTGGGGCACTCGGTGGCGCGGGCGCTGGTGTCGCCGGAGAACACCTTCTGAGCCTGAACAGCCTGGCGCATCTGGTCGATCTCGACGGTGGAGCGCTCCGCTTCCATCTCCGCGGCCAGATTGGGAGCGCAGCTGACGCACAGACCACGCGCCTTGTTGAAGCAGGTCTCGTCCACCCACTTGTTGCACCGCACGCAGCGGTGGAAGAGCGGCATGATCTCGTTCGAGGCCTTCTGGAGGGCCTTGTCGCGGGCGTCGCGGTCGGTGATCTGCTGAGCGCTATCGGCCGCGTTGCGGGCTCCCCATAGCCCGCCGATGAGACTGCTGGCGCCTCCGAGGATCGAGGCACCCGTGCCCAGAAGGTTCTTCTCGTAACGGCTCCGGTAGCCGCTGCCACAGATGTCACAGCGGAATTCGAACTGGTAGCCTTGGTTGGTCGAGAGATCCTGGTAGTTGCTGGTAAACGGGGTGAAGCCCGGCATTCGACCCACTCCTCGGTGGCTGCGGCTGGACCAGCAACGCGGCTGGCGACGGTGTGCCTGCATGTTAGCGCCAAGGGCGGGCGCCGGAGGCTCGGAATGCCTACGGGGTCGCCACCTCGAGGCGGGCCAGGATATCGCCCTGTGGAAAGCAGTCACCGGCCGACGCAGTCGGACTCAGCCCGCAGGTCTTGCCGTCTTCTACCCTCTCCACCAGGAACAGCCCATGGACCGCCGTGCCTGCTGGGGTGCCGGCCGGCGCGAACTGGCTGAAGGCGCCGTCCTGCGCTGTCAGTTCCGCGGTCGCGTCGGAGTCCAGCCACGCGCTTTGGCCGTCAGTGAACATCCAGGCATCGACGATGAAGATGAACTTGTCTTGGTACGCCGCGAGGGCTTGAGGAACGGTCCAAACGAGCCTGCCGTCAGGGCGGAGGTCAACTGGGCCAACCAGTGCAATCGATCCGTCGGGTTGGATCACGTCTGCCAATGCTCTGGGGGCGACGCCGGAGCAGTCCGTGCCGTCGCAGGTGACTCGCTTGTCGATAACGTATCGGCCGGACAGATGGCTAGGGTCTGCGGCGATGAGGGCCGACAGCTCGGCTGGTGCCAGAGCTCGGTCGTCGGGCCCGATAAGACCGGCTGGCGCCGGCGTGAACGATGCCGACGGGCTGGCGACTGGGGTGGCCACCGGAACCATTGCGGGCGTGGGTGTCGGTGACGCGGGCGCTGGGCTCGACTCAGCCGGCGAGATGTCGGCGACCTTCGCGAGGACGCGCCACGCCCCGTTTTCACGTTCCACGACGAAGACGCCCAGGTTGGGCGCGTCGCCCGGGACGTTGTCGATCAGGCGCATCCCGCCGGCTTCGACAAACTGGCCTCCACCTGGCGGAAGGATGCCGCCGGTGGGGTCAACGGATGGCTGTGCGTTCGGATCGTCGGTCAGCCAATCGGTTTCGCATGGGTCCTCGCCGTCAGGATTGAGAACGTCGCCAGGCGAGACTACAAGACCGAACGGGCAAGAATGCTGATAGGCGCCCAGCCAGCCATCGACCAGGAAAGCCTGGGCGGTGGGCCAATCTTCTGTGGCGTGGAAGGCCAGCCGGGAGTCGGAGGCCGGCGCGATCGCGCCCATGAGCCCCAGGTAGCCCGGGGCGAGATAGCGGAAGGCGAACGTACCGGAGGCCCCACCGGCGTAGATCTCGGACCCCGTGTCGTCCACCACGACGCAGACCTGCGAGCTCATCCCCTCGAGCGGGCCCAGCGTTGCGTAGCCCTTGAGAGGGCATGGTTCGGCCGGCGGCGCGATCGTGACCGAGGCGACCAGGGCGGTGTTGGTGGGCAGTGCCGGGCCGGCCAGCAGCGAGGCCAGCTCGGCGGTCGTCAAGGCCCGGTCCGCGGGGTAGCCGGCCAGCGGAGTGGCGAGCGGCGTCGGCGGCGCGGTTGGCTGCGGGAGCGAGATGTCGACGACCTTCGCGAGTACCAGCCAGGCGCCGCAGCCGGCGTTGTCCTGCGGGGAGGCGTTCGGGCATTGCTCGACCACGCTGCGGACGACGAAGACGCCGCGGTGGGGTTCGTTGGGGTCGACCGAATCGATCGCCCTCATGCCACCCGCCCCGACGTGTCTCGCGTTGCCTCGCAGCGAAAGGGGGTCGTAGCTCGGCTCGGGTGAGCCGGTGTCGTACTCGTAGTCGGCCTGGATTCCGGGCGCGGTCGAATCGTCGCCGAGCCAGTCCATGTACGGGCAATCCTCGCCGTTCGGGGATAGGACGTCCCCTGCGGTCTGCTGCATGCATGAGGCGGTCGTCTCGACCGCGCCCAGCCAGCCATCGACCAGGAACGTCTTGCCCGCGAGCGGCCAGTCGTCGGCGGCGTGGAACGCGAGCCTGGAAGACGAAGCCGGCGTGATCTCGCCGAGCAGACCGAATGTTCGCCCGCCTAGGAACCGCAACGCGAACGTCCCGGTGGCGGTATTGCCCGTGAGCACGGGCGGCAGGCCGCCTTCCATGACGCAGACCTGCGGATCCATGCCGTCGATCACGCCGACGGTTGGGTATCGGTTCATCGGGCAGACGTCGGACCGAATGTCGATCGTGGCTGTGACGACCAGCGGTGTGTTCGTCGCGAGCGGCGGGCCGGCCAGGAGCGCGGCCAGCTCGGCGGTCGTGAAGGCGCGGTCCGTCGGGTAGCCGGCCGGCGACGCCGCCGGTCCGCCCCGGAGGCCGGGGACTGCGAGCGCGACGGCGAGGATGGCCACCAGCGTTACGCCGATGCCTGCGGCGGCCAGGCGCGGAACGCGCCACATCGGGCGTAGCCACCGGGCACGGGCTCGTGTCGCGGGCGCCGAATCCACCGCAGCCAGGACCTCGGCGAGGAGATCGTCCGGCGTGCGTCCGGCGGCTCTGCGCGCCAGCTGGTCGCGAAGCTGGGAGTCGATCGGAGTCGGTTGGCCGTTCATCGCGACTCCTTCGCCAGCGCCGACTCCAGGGCCGCGCGGGCGCGGTGGAGTCGGGACTTGATGGTTCCCTCGGGTGCTCCCAGGACCGCCGCTATCTCGGCGACCGGTCGTTCCTGCAGGTGATGCAGGACGAGCACGGCGCGGTCGTCGACCGACAGGCGGGCGAAGGCTCGATCGAAGACGTCGGCAGCCGCGGTCGTGTCGTCGAGCGCTCGTTCGGCCGAAGCGGGCTCGAGGCCGTCTTCGGGCTCGGGCAGCCTAAGCTCCCGCACGGCCGTTCGACTTCGGCGCCGAAGCTGCGCCCGGCAGGCGTTCAGGTTGATCCGCCCGAGCCAGGCGTCGAAGGAGTCAGGGTCGCGGAGAGCGTCGCGGTGGTACCAGGCCGAGACGAAGCTCTCCTGCGTGGCATCGGCGGCATCGGCCTGATCTCCGAGGATCGCGAGCGAGGTGCGGTACACGGCATCGATCCGTCTGCGGACGAGGGCATCGAAGGCAGCGCGATCGCCCGATCGGGCTCTCTCGACGAGCGCTCGCTCCATCTGCCTCCCTCTGGTTGCCTCTACCTGTATCGATGCTCGGCGCGAGCCCCAGGTTGCATCGCCGGCGTCGCGTGGCGTGGCGGCGCGGCCCCCGGGCGCCATACTCTCGCCATGTCAGACCGCATCGTCTCGCTCGAACGATTCCATGAAGCCCGGCGCGTCCTCGAGGGACGCATCGCTCGCACGCCCATTCTGGCGTCGTCGACCGCCGCACGGGTGCTCGCGGCGCGCGGCGTGCACGTGGGCGACGGGCGCGTCTACGCCAAGGCGGAGCATCTCCAGAAGACGGGCGCATTCAAGATTCGCGGCGCGCTCAACAAGATGGCGGCCCTCTCCGTCGCGGAGCGGGCCGCTGGCATCATCACTCTCTCCGCCGGCAACCACGCCCAGGGAGTGGCGCTGGCCGCCCACGAAGCCGGGGTCCACGCCGTCGTCATGATGCCGGCCGGGGCGGTCCGCTCGAAGGTCGACGCGTGCCGAGGCTATGGCGCCGAAGTGATTCTCTTCGGCGAGCACGTGGGCGAGACGTGGACGAGGATGGAGGAGGTCCAGGCTGAGCGCGGGCTGACGTTCGTGCCGCCGTTCGACGACCCATTGATCATCGCGGGGCAGGGGACCATTGGACTGGAGATCCTCGACGACCTGCCCGAGGTGGACGTCGTGGTCGCGGGGATCGGCGGCGGGGCGCTCTGCACCGGGACCGCCGCGGCGATCAAGGAGACGCGGCCCGGGGTGCGCGTCTACGGCGTGGAGCCGGTTAAGTCCAATGCCCTGTCGCTGGCCCTGGAGCGCGGCGAGATCGTGCCCATCCAGCCGGCGTCGGTGGCCGACGGGCTGGGCTCGCCTTTTGCCGGCGAGTGGACGATGGCGATGGCCCGGCGTTACCTGGACGGCATCGCACTCATCGACGACGCCACGATTCTGGCCGGGGTGCGCTTCGCCCTGGAGCGGATGAAGCAGCTCGTGGAGCCGGCCGGGGCGGCGGCGCTGGCGGCCGTGCTGTTCGGCCACGTGCCGATCCACGACGGCGAGCGGGTCTGCGTGGTCTTCAGCGGCGGCAACGTGGAGACGGGTCGGCTTGGCGAATTGCTGGCGGGCGCGGCGCCACTCGAGATTCCGGCGGAGGTGAAGTAGCCCGGCCCGGCGCGCGATCGGCCCGCACCGCTGCGCGGGCTCAGTACGCGCCCAGCTCGTGCAGGCGGTCGTCGTTGATGCCCAGGTAATGGCCGAGCTCGTGGAGCACCGTCACCCGGACCTCGTGCTCGAGTTCGACCGGATCCGGGAATTCCTCCTCGAGGGCACGCCGACAGAGCGTGATCTTGTTCGGAATCATCGCCCAATCGGCGGCCCACTCCGTGCGGGGCACTCCCTCGAAGAGCCCGTAGAGGTCGTCGTTGGGGCCCAGGCCGGACTCGCGGCGCTGCGCCGGCGAGAGCTCGTCCTCCACCACGACGACGACCTCGTCGAGGGCGCGGGCGAACGGCCGGGGGATCGAATCGAGGGCTCGTTCCACGAGGTCCAGGAACTGGGCTTCGCTCAGGGCGTGAGCGGCTGGACGCCGCCTCCGCGGGCTCCTCCTGGGTGGGTTGGGCATGGCCCATATGCTACGGCCCGCGACTTCGGGCCGGACGGCACGCCGCCCGGCTGCCGCGACGGCGTCCGCGGCGTACGATGGGGAGGAAGGAGCGAACTCATGCCCCCCGACCAGCCTGACACGACCGACCGACACGACCTGGAGAAGGACATGCGCCAGTTCGTCGACGAGATCGAGGCGGGCGAGGACGGCGAACCGGCGGCGGCTACCGAGTCGGCGGCGGCCCGCCCGGCCGGGCCGCGGGCAAATGTCGACGGCGGCATCGAGCAGGCGGTTCGCCAGATCCTGCTCGAGATCGGCGAGGATCCCGAGCGCGAGGGGCTGCTCCGCACGCCCGAGCGGATGCACAAGATGTGGCTCGAGCTGACGTGCGGCTACCGCGTCGACCCGGATCGGCTGATCAACGGCGCCGTTTTCGACGTCGGCTACAGCGAGATGGTCGTGATCAAGGGGATTCCGTTCTACTCGCTGTGCGAGCACCACATGCTCCCGTTCTTCGGGATCGCTTCGGTCGGGTACCTGCCTCGAGGCCGCGTCATCGGGCTGTCGAAGATCCCGCGCATTGTCGAGATGTACGCCCGGCGGCTGCAGGTCCAGGAGCGCATGACCCAGCAGATCGCGGACTTCCTGCAGCAAAGGCTGAACCCCTACGGCGTGGGCGTCGTCATCGAAGCGGAGCACCTGTGCCTGGCCATGCGCGGCGTCCAGAAGGGCGGGGCGACGATGGTCACGAGCAGCGTCCTGGGTACGTTCCGTACGACGAAGGAAACCCGGGACGAATTCATGGCGCATCTGGAGCGGGCGGTGCCGCGGGTCTGAGCGCTCAAGCGGCGCGCCGGCGCCGTTATCATTCGGGCATGACCGATCGACCGCTCAAGGTTCTCATCGCCAAGCCCGGGCTCGACGGGCACGACCGCGGCGCCAAGGTGCTCGCGCGCGGATTGCGCGACGAGGGCTTCGAGGTCGTCTACACCGGCCTGCGCCAGACCCCGGAGATGATCGTCACGGCCGCTCTTCAGGAAGACGTCGACGTCGTCGGCCTGTCGATCCTGTCGGGCGCGCACATGACGTTGCTGCCCCGTATCTGCTCCCTGATGCGTGAGCGCGGCATGGACGACGTCCTGGTTGCCGCCGGCGGGATCATCCCCGACGACGACGTTCCTGCGCTCAAAGAGGCGGGCGTCGCCGCCGTCTTCGGGCCCGGCACGACCATCGCCCAGGTAGCCGACTTCCTGCGCGCCAACGCCCGGGCGCGGGATTAGGACGACCGGGGTGGCCGGCTCACGGGATTCGAAGGCGGCCGAAGGGTCGAAGGAGGCCGAGGGTTCTGTTGTCCAGCAGGCGGACCTGCTCTGCGAGGCGGCGCTCACCGGCGAGCGGCGGGCCCTGGCCCGGCTCCTGACGGCCGTCGAGAACCGAACGCCCCTCGCCGAAGCGGCGCTGCGGAGGCTGTACCCGCGGGCCGGGCATGCCCAGCTGATCGGCGTGACCGGGCCCCCCGGCGCGGGCAAGAGCACGCTCGTCGCGGCGCTGATCGCGGAGCTTCGCCGCGCCGGCCGGCCCGTGGCAGTCGTGGCGGTGGATCCCTCCAGCCCGATCACGGGCGGCGCCGTCCTGGGTGATCGGGTCCGGATGCAGGCCTACGCCGCGGACGCCGACGTCTTCATCCGGTCGATGGCGTCGCGCGGCCACGCCGGCGGGCTTTCCTCCGCGACGAGCGCCGCGGCCGCCGTCTTCGACGCCGTGGGCTTCGATGTGGTGCTGATCGAGACGGTGGGAACGGGGCAGAGCGAGGTCGAAGTCGCCGCCGCCGCGGACACCACGATTGTCGTCGAGGCGCCCGAGATGGGCGACGAGATCCAGGCCATCAAGGCGGGCCTGCTGGAAGTGGCCGACATCGTCGTCGTGAATAAGGGTGATCGGCCCGGCGCGCACCGCACAGCCGGCCAGCTCCACGCCATGCTCGCCGACGCTCCCCGCGACGCAAGGCCGGGCCGTCCAGCGCCCAAGCACCCGGACGTGCTGGTGACGACGGCCGCCACCGGCGAAGGAGTGGCCGAGCTCCTGGCCGCGATCGACCGGCACCGTTCCGCGGCCCGTGGCTCCGACGGGGAATCCGCTCGCCTCAAGCGGGCCGAGGCCCAGGTCTGGGCCGTGCTGGTGGATCGGCTGCACGCGCGCGTGCGCGCGCTCGAGGGGGACGAGGCGGAACTCGCCGCCCTGCCCGATGGCGGGTGGGCCGCCGCCCCGGCCCCGGCGCCCGCGGCCGGGGCGTTGCTGCGCTCCGTGGCCGCTCACGAGATCGATCCATACACCGCCGCCGACGCCATCCTGGATCGTCTGGTCGGCGACGCGTCCGGGTCCGGATCGGCCCGCGTGAGGTAGCCGCCCGGCCGCGGCTCGATGCGAGGTCGGCGCCCGGCCACTCGGCGCGAGAGCCCGGCGCCCAGCCGCGAGAGCCCGGCGCCCAGCCGCGAGAGCCCGATGCCGGCCCTAGCGGCCCTGGCGCTCGTCTGCCTGGGCGGCTGAGATCGCCTCGCGCACGACCCGGATCACGGCGTCGATGTCGAACGGCTTGGCCAGCAGCCTGATGCCGCGCCGGGTAGCGAAGCCCCGCAGGTCCGGGTTCAGCACGTCGCCGCTCATGAACACCGCGCGTTTGGCCAGCTCGGGCCGGAACTCGATGGCGGCATCGTAGAACTCGGTGCCACTCATGCCGGCCATGCGGTGGTCGATCAGCATCACGTCGTAGGTCGTGTCGCGCAAACCCTCGAGAGCCTGGGCGCCGTCCTGGAACGGGTCACAGTCCATGCCGGCCGCAGCGAGGACCTTCTTGAGGAAGGCGCGGATCGAAGGTTCGTCGTCGAGGGCCAGGATGCGCAGCCGAGTGCCCGGCAGAGCCGCGACCTGTTGCGCCGACGCCGATGGCACAGGCGAGGCAGCCGGAGCGACGGGCGCTCCGGCTGGGGCAGGCAGCGCGGCAGGAGCGATCGGCGGGGCAGCTGCAGGCACCGCGGCAGGAACCGTGGTCCGCGTCCTGGGCCGGGTCGCGGGCGTGGTCTTCTCCGCAGGTGCGGCAGCCGGATCGGCGGTGTCCCGTACATGGGCCGTTGCCGCGGACCGGTGAGCGCCGCCGGGTGACGAGCTCTCGGCCGGTGCGGCGCTGCGTCCGCGCCTGGCGGCATTCGGCTTGTTCTCCGGCTCGATCCCTGCCGATTCGTCGCCCGCCGGCGCCTCCTCTCCAGGTAGGGCCACGAGCCGGGTGCCCGCCTCCGGGGCTGTCGCCATCTGCCGTTCGTTCATCGGCTTGGCCCGAACCGGCAGCTCGATCATGAAGCAGCTTCCGAGGTTGCCCGGCCCCGGCTCGTACCAGAGGTGACCATCGTGTGCGGCGACGATGCCGAATGAGACGGACAGCCCGAGGCCTGTGCCTTCGCCCGGCTGCTTGGTCGTGAAGAACGGGTCGAATAGCCGCCCTCGGGCGGCTTCCGGGACGCCCGGGCCGTCGTCGCGGATGGTGATCCGGACGCGCTCCTGGTCGTCGGTCAGCTTCTGGGCCTTGGGGCCGCCCGGTCCCCGGCTGGGTTTGACGACGGCCGCGGTCACCCACAGGTGCGCCTGCGAGGCCCGGTCGCGAGTCCGGAACGCCTGAATAGCGTTGATCGTCAGGTTCAGGAGGACCTGCTGCATCTGGGCGCGGTCGAGGTCCACGTCGGGCAGATCGCCCGGAATGTCGACCTCGACCTGAAGCCGGTTCGTGCTCAGCGCGTACGACTGCAGTTCGAGGACGCTCCGGACCAGCGTGGCGATGCTCGTCTGGGCGCGCTCGGGCGGCCGCTGACGGGCGAAGTCCAGCAGGTTCTGGACGATGCGCTTGGTTCGGTCGGCCTCCTGGACCAGCAGGCCGGCGTCGTGCTTCATGTCGTCAGGGAGCCGCGGGTCGCCGCGCATCAGCTGGCTGAAGGCGATGATCGCCGCCAGCGGGTTGTTGAGCTCGTGGGCCACGCAGGACACCAGCTCGCCCATCGCCTCCATCTTCTGAGCTTGGAGCAACTCATTGGTGAGGCGTTCCTGGTCCGAAAGATCGCGCACGAGCGAGAGGAAGCGCCGCTGCCCGCCCAGTTCGACGACGCGAACCTCCACCTCGACGGGGAACTCCGAGCCATCGGGCCGGTTTCCGCGATCGCTGAACGTGCCCCTGCCCTGGGCCCAGACGATCTGGCGGCGGCGAGCCATCTCTCGCTCGTCGGCGGAGACGAGCTGGCCGAAGTACCGGCCCAGGACCTCGCTGCGGTTGACGCGATACAGTCGAACCGCGGCCTCGTTGGCGTCGAGGACCGTGCCGTCGAGTGCGGTCACGAAGAGCGCGTCGGGAGATTCCTCGAAGAGGGTCCGGTATCGCTCCTCGGATGAAACCAGGCGCTCGCGCAGGCGGTAGTTGGCCAGGGCAATGCCGCCGATCCGCGCGACCGAATCCAGAGCCGCCTCGTCGACGGGCAGGGCGGCGGCCGTCTGCTCGAAGAAGCACAGCAGGGCACCGGCCAGCTCCTCGCCGGTGCGGATCGGGATCGCGCCGAACGACTTGAAGCCCGCCGCCCGCGCCAGCGGCAGAACTCGTTCGTTGACCTGGCTGGTGACGAAGTCCCCCAGGACGCTCCCCCCGCCGGAGAGCAGCGTGGCTCCGCCGGGGGCCTCCTTCGCGGGCACGCCCTTAAGCCACTGCCGGAAGGCGCCCGTTTCGCCGGCCACGGCGTGCGTCTCGAGGTGGTGTCCGGGTTCTATGAGGAGGTAGCAGACGCCGACCGCGCCGAGTGCCTCGCGGACCAGGCTCACGGTTCGGTGGGCCAGCTCCTCGAAAGAGCTGGCCTCCTCTCCGATCCGCGTCAGCTCGTCGAGCGTGTCGAGGCGATGGCCCAGGGCTCGCTGCGCCGCGGCGCGGTGGAGCAGCTCGGAGCGCAGCCGGAAGTTGGCCAGACCGATGCTGCAGATGCGGGCGATGGGCTCCAGGAAGTGGTCGTCGAACTGCTCCACCCGCGGCGAAGCCGACCATTCCAGATGCAGCACGCCGGCGAGCCGCTCGTCGACCCGCAGCGGCAGCACCGCCTGGGCACCGGCCGCCTTTTCGCCGCCTTCGGCGCCACCGCCTGCCACGTTGCCTCTCGAAAGCCAGACGCCTTCCTCGGACCCCAGTCGGTCGAGCGGGGGCCAGTCGGCGGGAATCGTCGGCGATTCGCTCAAGGCCGCCCAGCTGCGGCTCGGATGCCCGACCCAGACGATCGGGTCCACTTTCGATGTCGAGGCGTCGACCAGGATGTACCCGCCGCCGGCGGCACCAGTGGAGACGACGACTGCCTCGATCGTCTCCTGGGCCAGGCGTGCGAGGTCGTCCGTGGATGCGCCGAGCAGGGTCAGCTCCTGGAGTGCACGCAGCTCGGCCGTCAGGCGGCGCTCGTGATCGGCGGCCTCGTTGAGGCCTTCGCTCATTCGGACGTTGGCGTAGGCGATGGAGATGATCCGGCCCACCGCGTCGATGGTCCGGTCCCACGCCGGGGCGACCTCGTCGGTCGTGGCGAAGTAGCACATCAGGGCGCCGATGGCCTTCTCCCCATCACGGATCGGGAACGCCGCGTAGGACCCAGCACCTCGAGCGAGCATCGCCTCGGCGTCGCCATCCTCAGGGACGAGCTGGTCCATGTCCTGGTGGAACGCTCCGACGCCGGGGTACGCGGTCAGTCGCTGCCAGAAGTCGAAGCTGCTGGCCGGGAGCGTCGAGATTGCCTGGACCATCGAAGGCCGTACTCGCAGAGAGGCGACGACGCGGAACCGGTCGTCGCTGGTCCGGACCGCGAGCCCGCTGTCCGCCCCGAGCGCGCCGACGACGCGCTCCAGGAGGAACGACGCCAGGGTGTTCTCGTCGATCTCTCCCTGAGGCAGCAGCGTCAGGCCCATCAGCGTCTCGAGCTGCGCCGTCAGGCGGCGCTCCTGCTCCAACCCACGTTCCAGGCGCTCCATCAACCTGGCGTTCTCCAGCGCGCTCGCGACCTGGGCCGCGGCCTGCAGGATGACCTCGTCGCCTGGCCGGCCCCAGGCCGGGCGACGCGCCCCCAGGGCAAGGAAGCCGACCGACTCGTCGCGGCTGTGCAGGTCGACCATGAAGCCGGTCGTGATTCCCTCTTTCGCCAGGACCCCTGCCATCTCGGTGCCGGCGAGGAACGACCCGAGGCTCTCGAAGGCGATGACCGTGCCGGGCCTATCGAGGGCGGATGCGAACTCCGGTATGTCCGTGTGGAGGATGACTTCCAGCAGCTCCTGGCTGAGTCCGCGACTCGCCTCGATCACCGGGGGGGCGCCGCTCTCGCCCCAGGTCTCGATGATGCCGACGTCGGCCATCGTGGCCTCGCAGAGGCGCTCCAGGGCCGCCTCGGCAACCTCGTGGCGGCTCCGCGCCCGCCCCGTCGCCACGGCCAGAGAGCCGAGAGCGGCCGCCTCGGCCTCCATGTGGGCGGTGGTCGCGACTTCGTGGCTCATCGCTATGAGACCGGCCGGTTTGTGCTGATCGTCTCGGAGCGAGGTCAGCGACAGGTCGACGACGATGGGCCGGCCGGCGAAGCTGCCGAACACCGGTCGATGCACGACGCGACCGTGCCAGTAGCCCATCGAGGCTGCCTCGGCCGTTGCTTCCGTGCCCAGAGGCGCGCCGTCGAGGCGAAGCTGCTCGACGACCTCGTCCAGACGGTGCCCGACGGCCTCGTCCTCCGCCAGGCCGTACAGACGCTCGCCGGCGGGGTTTACGGCCGTGACCCGGTCATTGGCGTCCGTCGTCACGATCGCGTCGGTCATCTGCTCGACGACCACACCGCCGATACGGGCCGATCCCGCCAGGCTTTCCCGCAGCTCCGCGTCGCGCTGCACCTTCAAGCGCGTCGCAACGCTGCCGATCGCCAGACCCACGTAGCGGCCCGTCAGCTCGAGGCGAGCGGTATCGAGAGCGGGCGGCGGATCGCCGGCCCAGAGCAGGACCATCGCCCCGATGCGGCGATCGTCGTACCAGAGCGGTGTCGCTCGCAGGGCGCACAGTCCGAGGGCCCTTGCCCGTTCTGCCCAGGGGGGCGAATGAGGATCGCCCAGGTCCGTCGCGAGCGGTGCCTTCGAATCCTTGACAAGCATCGCGAGCGGGGAGCGAGCCGGATCGACGCCGCTCAGGGTGGCCCGGACCGCCTCGGGCGTGTTCGTCCCGGCGACGATGGAGAAACCATCCTCGCCGTCGAGGATCGCAAGGGACGCTCCCGCGGCCCAGCTGGCGGCGATGATCTCCAGCGCCTGCTGCGCAACCTCCTCGGCCTCGAGCAGCCGGTCGCCCGACCGCGCAAGAGCGGCCAGGTCGCGGAGCATCCTTTCCAGCTTCTCTTCCTGAGTCCTGTCGCGCATTCTGACCAGGGAGTACCCGTATCCGCCGGCCACCGATGTCGCGAGCGAGACGATGATCTCTGCGGGGAAGAGATCGCCCGACACTGGCTGCACGAGAACGCGGCGGACTATCGAACCGGATGCAAGCAACTCGCCGCGAGCGGCCTCGGTGTCCGCATCCGTTCGCCCGACCAGGTAACCGACGAGCGGCTTGCCAATCAGATCCTCCCGCGAGGTGCCCAGGAGGGCCGCGCCCAGCTCGTTGGCGTCGACGATGATGCTGGCCAGGTTCGCCAGGAAGACCGCCTCCGGGGAGTGGACGAAGAGGTCGCGGTACGGCAGCTGCGCCGCTTCCGGCCCCGATACCGCGCGGTCGGCCCCCTCGCCCTCCCAGAACATGGCGGCCACGCCCGTTTTGCCGTTGAACTCGGGCCGCGCGATGGGCTGGATGTGGGCGCGGAGCCATTTCGTGCTGCGATCGCGGGTGCGGACGTGAAGCTGCCCGTGCCAGCCACCCAGCTGAAGGATCTCAACTGGGAGCGTGGCCCCACCCGAGTCGTCGCCCCGGACCAGCGTCAGGCAGTCGGCCCACGGTGTGCCCAGGGCTCCGGCGGCGGAGACGCCGAGGATCCGCGCGGCGTCGTCATTCCAGAACACGACCCGGCCCGCCGGATCGACGATCGCAAGACCGGCGCCGAGCTGTTCCAGAAGCTTGAGATCTTCTCCGGACAAGGCCTTTACCAAGTTCTGTCGTCCCGGGCGCGACTGTCCCTCCGAGCTCAGATCGGAGCCTCCGCCGCGCCGCCTATCGTAGCCCCCGGCGGGGTCCTGTCTGTAGGCATCGAGGGTCCCTATAGGCGGTAGTCCGTTCTGCTGAGACCGATGCCGGAGCGGCAGCGTCCGGCGCATTCGGCCAGAGGGCAACGCGGTTCCCAGGGCACGTGCGGAGCCTGTGGCTCCGGTTGCTGTATCCTTCGCGGCCGTGGGCCCGTAGCTCAACGGTAGAGCGGGGGACTCTTAATCCCTAGGTTCAGGGTTCGAATCCCTGCGGGCTCACCAGAATCCGAGCGTGAAACGATCCCTTGCGGCATTCCGCGAGGGCCGTTCCTACTCCACGATGGCGATCTGATCGCGGCCGCTGCGCTTGGCCGAGTAGAGGGCGCCGTCGGCGCGCTCGAAGAGGCTCTCCGGCGTGTCGTCACGGGAGGCCAGCGAGCCCCCGGCAGATACCTGGACCCTGAGCACCAGGGCCTCGTGACGGACTTCGGACTGGGCCACGAAAGCGCGCACCCGTTCGGCGGTTTCGGCAAGGCCGCCGGCCTCGGAGGCCTCGACTAGGATCGCGAATTCCTCGCCGCCCCAGCGAGCCACCATGTCGCCTGCCCGGACGGCGCCCTGGATCGTCTTCGCGACCCCGGCCAGGACGGCGTCGCCAACGGCGTGCCCGGACTTATCGTTCACGGCCTTGAAGTTGTCGATGTCGACGACCAGCAGGCCGAACTGCCAGGCGTAGCGGACCATGTTCTCCAGCCGGGTCCGCACCGCCGCGTCGAACATTCGACGGTTCGGCAGGCCGGTCAGCTCGTCGGTCAAAGCTTCATGGCGAACCCGGTCCGCATCCTCGGCGGCACGCACCACGGCGGACGCGTCGGAGAACGTTTCCACGCCGCCGACGATCGTGCCCGTCGCGTCCCGCACGGCGGCCGTCCTGACCCGCACCGGCTTGCGGTAGCCCTCGCGGTGGCGCAGCCAGATTGTCACGTCTCGAGACTCGCCGTCGAGCATCGAGGCGGCCAGCGGGCAGGTTGAGTGGCAGAGCGAATTCCCCTGGGCGTGGACGTGGGCGAGGATGTTGTCGTAGCAACGCCGCCCCACCAGTTCCGAGGCTTGGTAGCCCGCCAGGTTCTCAGCCCCGTGATTCCAGTACCTGATCGAGCGGTCCGGCTCGACGTAGTAGACGCCGTCGGCCAGATTGTCGACGATCGACTTGTGCAGCTCGTCCGAAATCGGGCGGTCGGGCATCGGGCGAAGACTCCGGGCGCACGGACACGGCATCGGGCTCGGGCCGCTCCTTCCTCACTCTACTACCCGCTGGGCGGGCGGTCCCGAGTGGGCGGGAGCGGCCGTCAGATGAAACGCTGCCCGGCCTCCGCTCGCGGCACGTGCCACCCTGAGCCGCGACCGTGACGCAGAGCGCATCGCCGGGGCATCGGTCCCCGGGATAACCTATCGTTTCAGGTCGGGGTCGCGTTGCAGGTAGGCGTGGGCAGCGGACCCGGCGGTAGCGGATGAGTCGATGATCTTCTTCTGGCTGGCTTCAGTTCTATTCGTGGTCGTGCTGGCCATCCTGTTTCGCACCGAACGGATGATGCTGCATGAGGGACGCGCGCGAAGCCGAGCCCTCGTTATGGACGGGGTACGGCTGGCCGCAGTGGCGGCTATGTTCTTTGCGCTGCCGGCTGCCCAGCCGCGACCCCTGGCGACCATCGGCCTCGGTTTGGCGGCCTTCGCCTTCATCGCCGTGCCCTCCTCGTGGATGCTGGCGATCGGCGGGATCGACCCCAAATGGGAGCTGCGCCGCGTCCAGGCGGAAGCTGCCGCCTTGATGGCCCGCTACCCGTCACCGATGCCTGCCGATGGCGCCGATGAGATGCGTCGCATCGTTCGCTACATGAGCCGGCTGCGGACGGCCGAAACCGCTCAGCTGTGCGACCTGCTCGTCGCCCGCTACACCGACTGGATCGACGGCACGCAGCGGCCACTGGATCTGGGTCGGCGCTCCATCCGCATCTACGACCTGCAGCGCGAGCTCTACGGTGAGGAAGTCCGCCCGCCCGAACTCGAAGAGTGCGAGGCGACTTTCCGCTGGCGTCTCTACCGCGTCTTCAACGAGATGGCAGAGTGTGGGGGAGCCGAGCGGACGCCCGAGCAGAAGGCGCGCTTCCTCGGGCTCACACAGGAGCTCGACGCGTACCGCCGCGACGACACGGCCTCGTTCATCGACGGCGTGCAGGCATCGGCCCGGGCCTGGCTGAAGTCCCGTCGACCGGCGCGGTGGCAGCCGTCGATCGGCGTCGGGGACCTGTCGGCCGTGGTCGAGGAGGGAGCGCGTCAGCTGTGGCCGCGGACCAGCGTCTTCTGGGGGGCCATCCTCGACGAGACCGATCGCCGCGAGCTCGCGACTCACCCCAGCCGCTGATCGCCGAAGGGTTGGGCGGCGGCGCAGGTCGCGCGGAGCGCTGCGAACCCTCGCCTCGGACGGCAGCAAGGTTGTAGGCTCTCAGGCATGCCGGACTACTACGAGGTGCTCCAGGTCAGCCCGCGCGCCGAGGCGGATGTCATTCGGGCCGCGTACCGGACGCTGGCGCGGAAATACCACCCCGACCACGGCGGCGATGCGCGTCGAATGATCGCCCTGAACGATGCCTGGGATGTGCTGGGCGATCCGGCTCGGCGAGCGGACTACGACGCTTCGCGCACTGGAGCGGAAAGCCAGCCCGCGCCCACCGCGCAGTCGCCCCTTGCGGCCACACCGCCCGAGGCCGCCGCCCAACCCGAGAGCGGAGCACCGCGACAGACGGACGCGACCCATGCAGGCCCACCGCCCGGCCATCCGTCCGGGACCGTCCTGGACTTCGGCCGGTACGCCGGCTGGTCCCTGGGCGAGATCGCCCGTTACGACGTGGTCTACCTGGAGTGGCTGCAGCGGGCGACCTTCGGGCGGAAGCTGCGCGCGGAGATAGACGCGCTCCTGAGGCAGCGCGCTCCGGCTTCGGGCCGGCCGACGTCCGACCGGCAGTGGAACAGGCGCCGCTAGCCGGCGGCGCCGCATGCGGCTGCCTGGCGACGAGTCCGAGCTAGTTGTGCCCCCGAACTAGCTGCGCGCCCGAACGAACTCGATCACCTCGGGCAGGTAGCCGTGGGCAAGGCAGACGACCGTGTCGGCGCCGCCGTAGTAGACGGTCAGACGGCCGGTCGGACGGTCATACAGGGCGGCGCAGGGGAAGGCGACGTTCGGTACGTCGCCGACCTGCTCATAGGGGACCTGCGGCGAGAGGAGGTAGTCGCGGCTGCGGGCGATCACCTTCCACGGCTCGTCCAAGTCCAGCAGCGCCGCCCCCATCGAATAGACGAAGCCGTTGCAGGACGTCAGAACGCCGTGGTAGATGAGCAGCCAGCCTTCGGGCGTCTCGATCGGTGTGGGACCGGCGCCCACCTTGGTCGACTCCCAGGTCCAGGGCCGGGTGGTCATGACCTGGCGGTGGCGGCCCCAATGGACCAGGTCCGGGCTCTCCGACAGGTAGATGTCGCCGAACGGCGTATGGCCGTTGTCGCTGGGGCGCGAAAGCATCAGGTAGGCGCCGTTGACCCGCCGTGGGAAGAGCACGCCGTTGCGGTTGAAGGGCAGGAAGGCGTTGTCGAGCTGGTGAAACGACTTGAAGTCGTGGGTGTAGCCGACGCCGATCGTGGGACCGTGGTAGCCGTTGCACCAGGTCACGTAGTAGCGGTCCTCGAGCCATGTGACGCGAGGGTCGTAAGCGTGCTCGAAGGTCTTCTGGATCTCGCGGACCCGCGGATCGGCGGCGATCCACTCGATCGTGGGCTGCTCGATCTTCCAGTCGACGCCGTCGCGGCTGAACCCGGCGTGGATGTTCATGATGCGGGTCGTGTCGTCCACGCGAAAGACGCCCGCGAAGCCGTCATCGAATGGAACGACTGCCGAGTTGAAGATGCTGTTCGACCGCTCGATCTGGTCGCGCCTGATGATCGGGTTGCGGCTCGACCTCCACAGCACGGCCTTGGAGCCGGCAGGACGGTCCTCCCAGGGGATGTTCGGGAGTGCGTCTGTGGCCGCGGTGCCCATTCGCGGAATTCCGGCGGCCGGTCGTGCTTGCTGATTGGCGGAGTCCATCAGAACCCTTTCGTTCATCGCGGGCTGCGGGTGTCCAGGCGGAGCTGCGGGCGGCCTGGTGGGGCCGGCACCTGGAGCCTCCGCCAGCAACTCAAGGCCGGGCAAATGCTACCAGCCGTGCTTGCCGCGTTCAGTCCCCCCTCGCCCATTCGGGTCCCCCGCGCTTCTCCAGGACGGTGCGCTTTCCCGGTGGCCGGGGGCGCTGATTCGAGGGATTGCGCGACCTGTTTTGTTGTACGCTACGCGAAACGGTAGGTTTCTGCCCACCGGCTCGGTCGACTGCGTTGTCGGGCACGGCCTTATGAAGGAAACGCCACCGGATGGGAACTCGAGGCGAGGTTGAAGGCGCTCAGGCTGAGATCAGGCGCCGTAACCTCAGCAGGTTGCTGCAAGAGCTGCACGTCAGCCGGCCACTATCCAGGTCCGAGCTGGCTGCGCGGCTTCATCTGGATCGGAGCACGGTCGCCTCGCTCGTCGCGGAGCTCGCGGCGCGTGGCATCGTCCAGGAGCATCATCGGTCGAACTCGATTCCGCAGTCTCCTGGACGGCCGTCGCCGGTCGTGGAGCTCCGTCGGGACGGGCCGGGCGCCCTTGCCATCGACCTCGCCACGGACTGGATGGGGGCCGCCGTCGTCGGCCTCGGCGGCAAGGTCATCGTTTCGACCCGCCGCGAGGCGTCCCTCTCCAACTCCAAACCCGAGAAGGTCGTGGAGGATCTGGGCAGCCTCGTCCGGCCGCTGCTGGCCAGCCTGGAGAACGGGCCCCGCATCGTTGCCATCGGGGTCTCGGTTCCCGGCCTCGTCCGGTCCGAGGATGGGCGTTTGCACGAGGCGCCGGCCCTGGGGTGGCGGAATGTCCCGATCGGGCAGCTCATCAGGAATGAGTTCGCGGACCTGGATGTCCCCGTTTTCGTGGGGAACGACGCCGATCTGGCGGCCTCCGCGGAGCATCTTCGCGGCTCTGGCAGGGGCACGACCGATTTCATCTGCATCTGGGGCGAAGGCGGGCTGGGCGCCGGCATCGTCGTGGACGGTCGGTTGATCGGCGGTTCGGCAGGTTATGCCGGCGAGGTAGGGCATGTAACCGTCGATCCCGACGGGGACCTGTGCCACTGCGGTGCGCGCGGATGCCTCGAGTCGGTGGTGGGCGAGGAAGCCCTGCTTCGCCGATCTGGCCGGAACCCGATGGGAGGCACGGCGGCGATCGAGGACCTGATCGCGGCGGCGGACCGAGGCGACAAGGCGGCGCTCTCGGCCCTCGCCGAGTCGGGTCGCGGGCTTGGCATCGGCATCGCCGGCCGGGTGAACATCTTCAACCCGAACCGGGTTTCCCTCGGCGGGTTGTACGCCCGCGTCTACCCGTACGTCCGGGCGCCCATCCTGCGTGAGCTCGAGAAGCGGGCGATGCCAGCGCCGCGAGCGATGGTCGACCTGGTGACCGTCCGCCTGGGCAACGCGCTGCTGCTGGGGGCGGCAGAGCTCGCCCTGGCTCCGCTGCTGAACGACCCGGCCATCATGTCGCTGCAGCAAGAGCCTGCTCCGAGCGACGCAAACGATGTGCCTGAGACCTTCGCGTCTCGGGCGCCTGGCCTGCTTGCACAGGGTTGACAACGCATATAGTTTGTTGGATGCTGCAATGAATTCGGCAGCGGAACGCTCCGTCACCTGCGGGCTTGGGCGTGGCCGCGTTGAGTTGCACCTGGGGCCCGCCCAAGGTCCCGAACTGAATGAGTCCGGGAAAACCCCAGGCGCTCCAGCATAGGAGGTGAGGAGAGAGACACGGTCCTGGATGGGGGAGGCGGTCGCCTGGCATGGTACGTTCGGCGGAGGACCGACTGGCTGTAGCCAGGTCTACCCCAGAGGGGTCTGCCGTCCTCCCGCCGATGCCCCGCCCTCCGTAATCTGGGGCATCGGGAGTTGGTTCTGGTCCATTGCCATGGGGGCGTCAAGCGTATGTCTGAGGGTTCACCGTAGCCCTCGCGCCAGTGACGTTTCACATGGGGAAGTGAGGAATGGGATGCAACGAGGAACTACCAGAGTCCTGAGTCTGCTCGCGGTTCTGGCTCTCGCAGTCGCGGCCTGCGGCACGTCTGCCACACCGAGTCCGGCAGCTCCCTCCGGCGGCGCGCCGGCCACAACGACCGCCGCGACCCCGGCCCCGAGCGCGGCTGCGAGCCCGACCGGTCTTCCGGCGACGGACACGACTGTCTACCCGCGCGCACAGACCCTGTACACCAGTGGTAAGCAGTGGGGCGCTCCGTCCACCTGGAACCCGTTCGACGGAAACTCCGCGATGGGCGTCGTGGGCCTCCAGTACGAGACCCTCTTCCTGTACGATCCACTCAAGGACGTCTACACCCCGTGGCTGGCTACGAATGACGCCAATGCCGGCTGGGATAGCACCAAGACGACGTACACGATCAGCGTCCGCCAGGGCGTGACCTGGTCCGACGGTACGCCGTTCACGGCGGCCGACGTCGCCTTCTCGATCAACATCTACAAGAACCCGACGCTTGGCTCTGACCTGTTCAACTTCGTGAAGACAGTGACGGTCGCTGCCAACGGGACCGACGTCGTCGTCACGTTCAATGGAACTCCGGCATACCAGGAATTCATGCAGGCCCTCTACAACATGCCGATGGTTCCTGCGGCGATCTGGACGCAATACAACAACTCCAACATCTTCACGTTCCTGAACCAGAACGGCGTTGGTACCGGCCCGTACCTGTACAAGACGGCCGCCCAGGATCGCATGGTCTGGGTCAAGAACTCGGCCTGGTGGGCGACCTCGGCCCTCGGCCTCAGCGTCCAGCCCACTTACATCGTCGACATCGTCAACAGCTCCAACAACGCCGCCCTCAGTGAGCTTCTCTCGGGCGGCCTGGACCTGGACAACAACTACCTGCCCGGCATCGCGCAGATCGTCAACGGCGGGTACAACGTCACGACGTTCTACGCGAATCCGCCCTACATGCTGTCGGGCAACACCGCGTGGCTCATCCCCAACACCACCAAGAAGCCCCTCAACGACCCGCTCTTCCGCAGGGCTCTTGCTGAGGCGATCAACCCGCAGAACGTCGTAGTCAAGGACTACGGCAACATCGTCGCGGCATCAGACCCGACTGGCCTCCTGCCGGAGTGGACCAAGTACGTCGATCAGGCGCAGGTCAAGGCCATCGGCGCCACGTACAACGTGGCGAAGGCCAAGGCCGATCTGGCGGCGGCTGGCTACAGGACTGTAAACGGGTTCGTCGTCAACAAGGACGGCACGCCCATCACGCTGAATCTCGAAGTCCCCGATGGCTGGTCTGACTGGATGGAAGCCGAGAACTTGATCGCCGCCGACGCCAAGGCCG
>Ga0182027_10003566_pt1 | contig 24561 bp, 18 predicted proteins | sample 712E1DmetaG_FD_121300 | JGI IMG/M metagenome (GOLD analysis project Ga0182027, IMG submission 121300) | Permafrost microbial communities from Stordalen Mire, Sweden - 712E1D metaG (Illumina Assembly) | ecosystem: Environmental > Terrestrial > Soil > Wetlands > Permafrost | place: Sweden... | reverse complement strand
GCCATTACCGCCAACCCGAACGCCAAGTGGAAAATCGTTTCCTTCCATCACTCCTTGTACAGCGAAGCCGACCATGCTTTGGATGCCGACATTGTTTTTCGAAGGAGTGCTTACCCTCCGGTTTTTGACAAATATGGCATCGATGTCGTCATGTCCGGCCACGACCATTCCTACACCAGATCGTATCAAATGCTTGGCGGAATGCCGGTGTCGAGAGCAGGGGACAGCGTCATGGCGGTTAATCCCCAGGGCACGCTCTACATGACGTTCAATTCCGGAAGCGGCAGCAAGTATTACCAGCTCAACTCCGCCTATGTGGTGAACGGTCAGCCGGCCTACCCGGTCTACTCGAAAGTTTACTGGCAGCAAAATGAACCGACCTTCTCGCGCGTCAAGATTCACGCGGACACATTTTCCATCGTTACCTACGCCATAAATAGCAATGTAACAACCGCCATTGACGGGTACACGATTGTCAAGAACAGCTCTTCCCTTGCAATGCCGACCAATAAAGCAAGACTCTTTAATTGCCCAGTTACCGCCCGACTGTCCAGAAGTTCCTTGGTGGTTCAAGGGCTGGATGGAACTGCACGGCTGGAAATTTTCAGCGCCTCGGGCGCACAGGTACAGGACCTTGGCAATAAGCTTTTCAATGGAAGCGCACAAGAGGTTCCATTGAAACGATCGCTGCCTTGCGGATTCTACCTGCTCCGGATCACGGGCGCTCGAAATGGAAACATTCCGCTCGCATGGATTCAGCTCTGATTGCATGCTGTTTGGCAATAATCCACCCGCTGTCCGGGTGGATTATTGCTCACATAATCCGCAACACACGGATCAAAGAATGGTCGGTGTCAAACTAAAGAAATTGGAAGTCGGGAAGGTCGGTTACGCTCTTGCGGGTGCGGCATCGCTGGCGATATATGTGGCTCTGACGTTTTTTTCCTATACCCACACCCGCATCCATCATCTCTACAGTTCGGCCCCCGGTTCCTATGTCCGCTACGAAAAGGCACACGTGCTGGAGGTGGAGCAGGAATCCTTGACAAAAGACCCTGCCACGGGGTTCGACGTCGGGTATCAGACTGTCAAGATCAGGGTGCTGTCCGGAGAGCACAAGGGCGAAGTGATGTCTGTGAGAAATACTCTCAACTATACAACCAACGTCCGGGCCAGGCCCGGCGCCGGCGTGATCGTCTGCATCGATACTGCAAACAAAAGCACCTACGACTGCTGGATTTACAGCTACGACAGGGGGCCGTATCTTTACCTGTTGCTGGGGCTTTTCGTCGCAGTGTTGTCCATTGTTGGAGGAAGCCGAGGCGTCAGATCTGTCTTGGGAATCGTTTTCACCTTTACCGGCATCATATTCCTCTTCATACCAATGCTGTACCGGGGCTATTCTCCGGCCCTGGCGGCAATTGGGGTGGTGATGGTGACACTCTGCGTGACGCTTGTTCTTCTCGGCGGGCTTACAACCAAAGTACTTGCCGCACTATTGGGCACGATTTCCGGCGTTGTCATTTCGGGACTCTTTCTCTTCTTTGCCCTGAGAATCACGCACCTTTCGGGATTCTCAACCAATGAGGCCGACACGCTTATACAGATCGCCGGAAAGACCCACATGAAGGTGGCGGAACTCCTGTTTGCTGCAATTCTCATTTCCTCATTAGGCGCCATAATGGACATAGCCATTTCGATCGCCGCTTCGGTACACGAAGTCTATCAAAGAAACAGCAGTCTCGGGCTCAAGGAACTATTCGCCTCCGGCATGAATGTAGGGCGAGACATGATGGGAACCATGGCAAACACGCTTATCATAGCTTTCACGGGAACATCGCTCAATATCCTGGTTCTGCTTTATTCGTGGGATGTGCGATACTATCAATTGATAAATAATAACATGATCGGCATTTACATTGTTCAAGCGGTTTCCGGCAGCATCGCCGTGATTCTCACGGTGCCGCTGGTGGCCTTTTTTTCGGCGCGGTTGATACCGGCCCTGGAAAGCAGCCCGAGATTGCGCGGTTGAAATGCGTGGGGCGTTCCGGTTGAGAGCAAGGCCCTCGATCGTAAAACCATTTTCAAACATAACCAACATTGTTTTCTAACGAGCCGACGGCATTTTTCAATAGAATCAAATACCTCTTTGATTCCCGCCTCCTGCCGTCAACATTAATCGGATGCATGGTCCAGCCACGATGGGCAGGGAAAACGAAAGGGCAAACTTCGCATTACCAGGTGCGAAGATAAGCGGCGCCGGGCGTTACACCGGCGCCGCTTCCTTTTTTGCACCTGCTATAGCAGTCTCGGCGTCCTGTGCGAGGTTGCTTTATAAATGCAATTGCGGCGGCGCGGCGTCGCGTCCCGGCAGTGACTGGAGCGAGGACAGGTGCCGTTTGGGGCTCCACCAGAAGTTGAGGCGCCGAAGCAGCGTGCGCTTTTTCCGCTGGTGAAGCTGCATGCGGCGCAGGATATCGTCGAGGATGCGGATCGCCTCGAGAATATGCGGGCCCTTGTTGAGCATCACGCATTCGGCGCGCTGGCCCATGGCAGCGTCGGTAATCTCTGCGCGAGAGGGCTGTCCGTCTTTTGCAACGGTCTCCAGCACCTGCGTTGCCCACACGACCGGAACATGAGCGGCCTCGCAAATCCACAGAATTTCTTCCTGGATTTCTGCAAGCCGTTCCCATCCGCATTCCACGGCAAGGTCTCCCCGCGCGATCATGACGCCCACCTTTTCGCTGCGCATCGCGGCAAGCAGCAAATCGGGAAGCTGCTTGAATCCGCGCTGTGTCTCAATCTTGAGCAGCATACCTGCGTTTTGGCCTCCGCGGGCCGCAAGATGATTCTGAAGCAATCTTACGTCCGATATTTTCTGGACAAAAGACATGCCGATGATGTCGGCGTGGCGTGCGGCGAAATCCAGGTCCGACAGGTCTTTTGCCGTGAGCGGACACATCTTGAGCGTTGTATCGGGAAGGTTGATGCCCTTTTCCCCTCGGAGCCTTTCGCCCTTTGCACGGGCGTGGACGATCTCTATTTCCAGTTGCTGCGGCATGCGCTTTCTTACGACGCCGCCGATTTTGCCGTCGTCGAACCAAATCCGGTGGGCCACTTTCGCATCTGCAAATACCGCGGGAAGGGTGCATCCGATTGTCGCGGGCGAAACGACCCTGCCGCGGGCGTCGGTTTGGGCGGGCATGCCCGGGATGGTGTCCGGGGTGAGAATCAGGTTGTCGCCGACGCGCAGAACAATGGGGTCCGCATTTTCCGGCACGTTTTCCAGCACAACGCGTGACCATGCCTGCGCGGCTTTTGCCTCTCGATCGATGGCCAGAACGACCCGCTCCGTGACGTAGGACGTAAGCTCGCTTTCGCACAGCCAACCTTCGGTCCCCGCGAGCACGGCCTTCATACGTCTCTCGGCATTACGGGAATCCGTAAAGACGATTGTATCACCTTTCTTTATCCGGGTGAGCCATTTGACGCTCACGCCCAGGACGGCATCAAGCCCGGAGAGTGCTGGTTCCTGTCCGTCAATTGCCTTGAGCCAGATCCGCGCCGGCGCAATAACCCTTCCCAGGGCATCGCGGCTTGGCCGCCACTTAACCACCTTGGGACCGGCGAGCAGCGGGCCGGTGCGCAGCTTGGGGCCGGCAAGGTCCATCAGGAGTTTGCAGCTCCTGTGCGATTCCCGTTCGGCGCGGCGCAGGTTTGTTATCATCGCCTCCCAGGCCGCAGGCGCGTCATGCGCGCAATTGATCCGCATGCAGTTCATGCCGCGCACAAGCATGTTTTTGACAAGCTTGTAGTCCTGCGCCGCCTCGGGCGGCATGGTTACCATGATGCGGGTAGCCCTGCCCGCCGGTGCCGGGCCCAGCAGCGATTCGGTGTGCCGGCGCAGGATCTCCCGGCCCCGCTCACGGGTAATTTGCGTGTATGTTGACGGATGTACCTTTTCGGGCCGGTGGGCAAGAGCGCTCACGGTGCTTATTACCGTATTCAACGTTGCGAGAACGTGCGCTTCGGCCCTGCCCAGCGACGAGAGGCCGAGGCTCGCAAGTGTTTCCTGGACATCGCGGATGTCGTGCCTTCGCAACGCAAGATACCCAAGAAGGTTCCGGGCGCTGTGCCGGTTGTCGGGGTGCAGGCCGTCAACGACTCTTGCAAAACGCTCCCTCATGGTAAGAAGATCAGCGCGGAGATGTTTGAGCGAGCGCAGGAGCGTTTCGAGATCGGTGCCGCTCGTCACGGAAGACTCGGGAATACGCTCAGATGTTTTGGACAATGGTCTGCGTTTCTTGGAAACAGGTGATGATGCCATTGGCCCTCTCGTTTGAATAACACAGCCCGCGCATTCTCCGCGACTTGGCGCGGGATTAGCGGGCGAATATAGAGCAAATTATTTCCATAGTTAAGGAAGAAAAGGCTATTATAATAGTAAATTGGGCCGAAGGCCCGAGCACTTTACCTTTAAGAACGAAGTGACAATCCCCGCCACTTGGGGCGGGTTCTTCAATCGGACAAGGGATCATTCAAATAGCATTTGCAGGTTACAGAATAGTTAGAATTGTATTAGCAAACGGTGAGCCTCGTTCTTGCCATGAGATTTGGACGTTTGTTACCGAAGCAACGATTCGAATCCCATGCCCCGCTCTCTCACGAAAGCGGGAAGCCGCCGCTTGTTCCAAGCTTTAACAAGTGGGATAACGGCCGCGCCAAGCCTGTTGAGCAGGACCACGTCGGCCAGCCGATACTGGTGCCTGGTTCGCGTAAGGAGCCCGAAAATCACCCGCAGCAGCGATTCTTCCACGGCGGGGGAAGCGAAGTCGCACACAACCGAAAACCGCCGGTCCCGCGGGAAATCATGCTTGTATTCGTCAACCTCTCGTTGTATGCGGCGCTGCAGGGTCGGCGTTGCATCGCCAAGAAAATACTGGCGTGCAAGGTCGAGCAGGCAAAAGGTACGGTGCATAAGGACAAACGGTTGCGCGTCGAGCCCCATGCGAAGGGCAAGGTCTCGCATCTTGAGGATTTTCGCAAGTGCAATATCGGCGGGCTTGCGCGAATCTCCGGGTCTTGCAAAGCGCCGCACAAAGAGTCTCAGCGTTGCGCTGATCACGATGGTATCCCAAAACACCCACAACAGCGGCGGCACCCGGGTTCGCCGGAAAAAGATGGTGCGGCGCGAAAACTCCGGCATATACCACAGCGATTCGACGACGCTCGACGAAAGCCTGAGCAGCAGCAGAAGTTGCTTTGAGTCAATATGCGGTGCGCGCTGCCTGCAAAAGCGCAAAACAGCCGCCTCGACGCCGTCGCCCTTTGCAAACAGCGATACGGCAACCGCAGCGTTGATTTCATTGTATATCGACGAGCCGGGCATAAAAGTGGCGTTTCGGAACCGTGACCAGCCGCCTGTCTGGCACCAGACCATGATTCCGGCGAGGTTCTCGCATCGCATCAGTTTTTGCCTCAGCCGCTCGTAGTAGTCGCCCGCAAACGAAGGGAATTCCCCGAATCCTTCGTATTCTCGCCGTGCCTGGAATTCCACAAGCTTGCGTTGCGTTCCCCGGAAAATGAGCGGATTGAGGCCGAGGTATCGAAAGAAATCGGTCGTTCCATACTTGTGCGAAACAATGAGCGCGGAACTCGTGAGGCCGGCAAAGACGGCGTCATAAGTGCGCGGGTTCCACATGAGGTCGCCCACCTTAAATGCACCAACGGTCCACGTGCGCACCACAAGCGTCCGGCATCGCGCTTCAAATAGCGGGAGCAGCGATTGGACAAGCGAGCGGGCCTGCTTGGGCGTTCGCACCAGCAGATTAGATCGCATTTCGTGGTCTACGTCGAGGCCATCGCATTCGCCGAGGCGAAGGATTACGCCTGCCACACCGGGAAATTGCTTAAAGAGAAGTTCGCACGCGCAGGAAAGGATCGCGGCGTCGGTTTCGCCGGACAAACGGCCGCTCGCCGGCGCGAATTTCGCGTCGGTGGTCACGAATACCGCCAGACCGCATGCCGCGGCAGCCTCGCACAGCCGGAAAAACAGCGAGCAATAGTCTTCGATTGTACCGGCGAGCCGGGGTGGATACCACGTGAGGGCAGCCAGGTGCGCCACATCGTCCACCGATACGGCGTTGAATCCGAGCGCTGCAACCGTATAGCAGTAAGTCGCGAATCGCCGCAGTATCCGCTCCTGCGTGACAAACGGCAACCGGCCGTTGCGTTCCAGGAGGGAGAACGGAGTTTTAGACCAATTGACGGTTGCTCCCGGCGGCAGGCAGGAGGGAAGCGCGAACGCCGACAGCGTGTCGGCAATGTACAGCATGCGGTAAATCCTACCGGGCCGGCGGTTCCCCGACGGCAAGAATGTCGGCGTACGCAGTAGACGGATCGGAGACCGCCGAAGCTCCATAGCCCCGCCGGCCGGAGTTGAATATGTCGTCGAATACCACGTCCCATGAGTAGGTGAGTGCAACGTGACTTCGCGCAGCAGCTCGCATTTCGGCGTACAGGTCGGGATATGATTTCACCATGTCGACCACGCCGCATATTTTGTTTGCCCAATCGTCACGGTTATTCGACTCGGCCACATAGCCGGTCTTGCCGTCGCGAATGATTTCCTTTGGGCCGCCGAAATCCGAGACAAGGGCGGGCAGGCCGCACGCCTGTGCCTCCAGTACCACGAGGCCGAAGGTGTCGGTGACGCTGGGGAAAACCAGCAGGTGCGCGCCGGAGTAGAAGAGGGGAAGGGTTTCCCTGCGGGTGCGGCCGGCAAAATACACGCGGTCGTGCGAGGCCATGCGCGATTTGTATTCGTCAAGATACGGCCCGTCACCCGCGAACACAAGGTTCACATTGTCGTGTTTCGCAAGCACCGCCTCGTAAACACCGGCGAGGAAGTCGACGTTCTTTTCCTTGCTTACCCTGCCCGCGTGCAGCAGCGTCACGCCATCGCGGATGCCCAGCGTTTGCGCCAGATACGCCGTTCCCCGCCCATCGGGCGCAAAAAGATCCGGGTTAATGCCGCGACGAAAGAGCCGCATTTTTGCCCGGGAAAGCCCGCGTTGCGACAAGAGGGTCATGTAGTCGGGCGTCGACACGGCCACGGAATCCGCAACCGAATAGAACCAGTTGACAAAGTCTTCGGTGACGCGGCACATGGTGGCGTCGCCGAGGATCTGGCGCATCTGGCGCGTAAAGTCGGTGTGATAGACCGCCGTGCACGGCACATGGAGAAGCTTGGCGGTGAGCAGTCCCACAAGGCCCACCGGGCCGGGCGTTGAGATGTAAATCTCGTCGGGAGCGGCTGCGCTCGATGCTCGAATTGCCGACAGCACCGAGGGAATCCGCGCCGTGTAGGTGCTGAAGAATTCCGGCGTGTAGGAATAAATACACGGGAGATCGAGCACGTTGGACGGAATTTCCGCGTTGCGTTCGGCGGCGGGAGGCAGGCAGGTTGCCATGGTCAAGTCGAGGCCGCGTTCCCGGGCCAGTCGCGACATTTCCTGGAGCGTGGCGCACACGCCGGAAAGCTCAAGGAACGTGTCGGAGAACCAGAGTATCCGCTTGCCCCGCTTGTGCTCTTTGCCCACGTACGATTCTGCGAGATCGTCGAGAAGTTCGCGCGAGCCGTTGATCACGTTGAGCGATGTAAAGAAGGGCAGGGAAACGAATACGCCGGGAAGCATGCTCGAAATGTGCCTGATGAGACCCATAAGGTCGCCCGCGGTAAGGTCGCCGCCAACATTCTCGAACATGCCGCGCAAGAGGATGTCCGACGCCTCGGCAATTGCATCGCTTATCAGGTCGAGCTTGGCCTCGGTGGGGCGCGTACGATCTTGCTGAAGGTTGTCAACCAGCCTCGAAAGCAGCCTGCGAAGGGGATCTTCCCGGCCGGCCTTGGAGAATTTCATTCTGTCAAACAGTATCCTCCGCTTGAGGTCGAGGGGCTTTTCGTCGAAAAGCAGCTCATTGATTGATCCTAAAAGTGTGGTTGCCATTGGCGCGCGCGATTTGGAGAAGTCGTACGCCACTTTATAAATGGAGAACGCCAGCCCGCGATAATCGTTGTGGCGGCCCGATACCGAGGTCTTTTTGTCCGCGATGCGCAGGAGGAACTCTTCCGGTGTTCGCGCATCTGCCTGTGTGAATGTTGTGCCGATAAACAGCCCGCTGTGATCGTCAGATCCTCCTGTAGCGCCCTTTCGCCATGATTCGCCGCTTGCCGGCTCAATGCAATAGCGGTCGCCGAGATCTTCCAGGCGCTGGGGTGTAAGCGATGCGAACACTTTTCCAAGCACCTCGCCATCGAGCCTTGCCCGTGAGCCGTTGGCGCTTTCGAAATGGTCGAAAAGAAGAAACAGCCGCTCAACGTGCTCGAGCGTGAGCAGGCCGTTTATGGAAAACGTCGGGTGTGCCACCGCGTGGGCAAGTTGTTGCTCCCGCAGATACTCGCGCAGCTCGTAGATGCTCGAACGCGCTTTGTCGATTACCGCGAACTGTTCCGGCTCAAGTCCCCACACCAGCACATGGATCTTGGTGCCGTCTTCCGGAAAATAGGTAGTCGCTTCGACTCCCGTAAAAACGTCGCCGGGGTGCCGGTCGCGCAGGCGCATAACGCCTTCAATCACGTTGTGATCGGTTATGGTGACAAAATCCATTCCGGCGCGTTTTGCGGTTGCGTATGCGTCCTCCGGGGCGATATACGATTCCCTGGTGCCTATGCGCTGCAGGAACCATTCGGACGGGCGCTCGGAGAAGCTCGAGTGGACATGACAGTCGGCTTTTGCCATTGTCAACCTCCAGGTGGGTGGTAAGCTCGTGCGCATTCGCAAACGCTCCCCTGCGAGGAAACGTTGCCGTTTGCCAATTCCTATCAATAAAGATAGGCTGCGATTGTTACGGTGGTGTTCGGATCGGAAGAGATTCTGGTGTGAATCCATAGCGAGCGCGTTCCCCAAAGTCTTCTTCGGGGTTAGCGAGCGAATTCAAATATTTCTTCCTCTATAGGGACGGAAGATTGTCATTTAATTCCCTACGGCATGGTAAGAGCGCTTCGCGCTTAACATTATATCATTTGCCTTTTCCCCGCAGGTTCGCAAGAGCGGCTACTCCTGTAGTGTTGCATGCAGTCGTAGTCGAGCTGCTGCGGGGGCTTTCAAAGTCGGCCCAAGGTTCGGCACAGGGAAACGTCCGGTATGCCGCACGACGGAACCGCTACGCGGAAGTCGCGTTGCTTGTCAACCGCACGATTATTCTCTTGAGCTTCTCGAAATCCACGGGCTTGGTGAGGTACTCGGCCACACCCATCGACTTTGCAATTTCCGCGCTCACGATCTCGCTGTACCCCGTGCACAGCACCACCGGCAGGCCGGGGCGCAGTGCAATGAGCTTCTTCGCAAGTTCCACGCCGGTAAGGCCGGGCATGGTCTGGTCGGTGACGACGGCGTCGAATTTCTCCGGGTTGGCCGAGAAAATGTCGAGCGCCTCCCTGCTGTCGGCGACGCACACCGCCAGGAAACCCAGGATGGTGAACATTTCCTCTGCCATGGCGGTTATCATCGGTTCGTCGTCAACGAACAGGATCGACAGGTCCGCTTTTGGCTCGATTGCCTCGGTGTCGCAGGGTGTTTGGTCCTTGGCGGCAACCGGATACGATTTTGGAAAGTAAATGTGGAACGCGGCGCCGGCGCCCAAACCGGTTTCCACGGAGATCGCACCGCCGCAACCCTTGACGATCCCGTGTACAACGGCGAGTCCCATGCCCGTGCCCTCGCCTTGCTTCTTTGTTGTAAAGAATGGGTCGAAGATCCTGCCGATGACGGACGGGTCTATGCCGTGGCCGGTCTCGCGCACGGTGAGGCGAAGGCTGCCCGATACGTCGGCGTCGGAGTCGCCCGACCATCCGATGAGTGGTCCCGAGTGGTCGGCAAGCTTTACTTCAAGGATTCCGCCGGTTTCCCTCATCGCGTGCGCCGAATTGGCGCACAGGTTCATCAGCACCTGGTGGATTTCGGTGGCGCTGGCGCAGATCAAATCGTGCGACGCGTCAAGCGACATTCGTATTTCGATGGTCTTCGGCAGGGACGAACGCAGCAAGTCGAGAACTTCGGAGACCACCATCGACAGCCGCACATGCGTCTTTTCTTCGCTGCTCTGTCTGCTGAACTTGAGGATCTGCGCCACAAGGTCTTTTGCCCTGTTGCCCGCGGTAATGATCTGGTCTATGAAGTTGAGTTGCGGGGAATCCTTTTTCTTGACAAAATGCTTAAGCAGCTCAGCGTACCCGATAATGGGCATAAGGATGTTGTTGAAGTCATGCGCAATGCCGCCCGCCAAGGTGCCTATTGATTCCATCTTCTGGGCTTGCAGCAGGCGAGCGCGGGTGTGTTTGCGGTTCTCCTCGAAGAGCCAGAGAAGCGAAGAATTCAGGACCACGCCTGCATACACGCCGTCCTTGAGGACCACGACGCCGTCGGGATTATCATTGGAAGGCGAGAGGCGCAGAACGTCTTCAAGCGGCATCTCAACCGAGACGGTGAGGCAGGGAGTGATGAATCGCTTGATTGATTCCCGTTTGATGAGTTCCCTGCCGAACATGCCGTAGGTATAGTCTTTGAGATTGTATTCCCGGACCACCCCGATGGGTGTGCCGTTGGCATCGACGACGGGGAAAAACGTGGTATCCTTGTTGTTCCGAAACAATCCGAAAACGTCATACATGCCGGCCGTTATCGGGATTGGAGTGAGGTATTTGATGTGGCGCGAGATGTTCATAGACCTTGACTGTGTTGCAAAAACCTTCATTGTGCTGCCTGCTCCCCGGTGCCGATATTCGCGACGCAATAAAATTATCCGAACGGCATTGGGCACTTGTTATGAAAGCGTTAGGATCCTGCGATGCGGTTTGCGTGTCGGAATTGCGCTTGCCACTGCCATCTTTGCAGAATTCTAACACGACTCTCACGTGAAAAAAGTCCAGCATGCCTATTTTAACTATCGCCGGTCCCGAGGAAGTGTTCTACACTCTTACGGAGAGTTTACCATCATGAGAACCATCACCGTATGTCATTACAAAGGCGGCACAGGCAAGACCACGTTCTGCGTAACCATGTCGCAGGCCCTCGCAACGGCAGGTTACCGGGTCCTGGCAGTGGATATGGACGCCCACCAGAACCATTTATCCGCGGCGCTTGGCGGAGCGGAAAGGGAACAACCCTCGCTTCGCGCCTCCCGGGGCTGCGCATCCGGAATACTGGAACAAATCATCCGGAAAAATGCAGCCCCCAATCTTGACGTGGTAGCATTGTCGACAGAGTGGTGCGACAGGCGGACCACGGATCCATTTCATTTGAAGAAGCGGTTCAGATTCTTCAACCTTGAGTCGGTCTACGATTTCGTGGTGATCGACACGCCGCCCGGCATGGGCCATGTACAGGAAATCTCGCTTCGCGCGGCCGATCAAGTGTGCATTCCAACCGACCTGTCCGCACTGTCGCTTTTAAGCCTGCACAAGGTTATGGCGGCGGCAAATCTGGGGTCGAATTGCAAAATCGTTCCCATTGCCCCGAGAGAGACAAATCAATGCAGGGAATCGCTTGTTGCATTGCGAAAGCGATACCCGGGGAGCGTGGCTTCGTTTTCCATTCCCTGCGACGAAGGGTTTCCCTTGTGCGTCTTGCCGGGCGCAGCTCCGTTTTATTCCCTGGTTTCACAGAAGGTTGCTCTGCAGTGCGGCCGGTTGGCGGGCAACCTATTCCTTGTTGACCAGAAGAAAATGGAGAATGCTATTGACAAAGTGTACTCCATGCGGAAGGTGGATCCCCTTGATTCCGTGGTCTTCCCGGTAGAGGACGCCCCTTGCCCGAACCAGGCGGCGTTTGAATCGCCCTACCCGCTGCAGGCTCTACAATCAGTTCCGGCGGCGTAGCGCACATGCAAACGCAAAGGAAAATACCGCGCCTGGTTCCCCGGCATTGAAAGACCCCGCAGCAAGCTGCGGGGAATCTTCCATCCCTATGGAAAAAGAAATATTTGAATTCGCTCGCTACCCCCGAAGCAAGCTTCCGGGATTGCGCTCGCAGTGGGATTCAACTGCGACGGAAAACGGTGATTATTCTCCTCCGCACAACCAGTTGTGGTTCCGGCGTCTTCCTCACGAATTTCTAACAACAACCTCAGAACCGCCTAATTCCTGCAAGTGATTTTTATATGCGGAAAACTTCGAACAAGGAGGCCCCATGAACTTGAAAGCCATTTTTGCCACAGACCTGAGCGGCGGGAAATCCGGCATGAACCCCAGGCTCGGCCATATTCGCGGCAGAGTTCTGGACATAGACGGAAGCGGCATCAGGCACAGCCGGGTGTGGATACGCGAGAACGGCCGGTTCACCTACACGGACGAGAACGGAAATTTCGTGCTTATCAATGTCATGCCGGCATTGTACTCGCTTATAGCCGAAAGCGAGGGATACTCCCAGGCGATCTTTACAGACGTTCCGGTGGAAAGCGGGGACAACCCCGGGTATGTCTTTGTGATGCATCCCCGGTACTCCCGTTTTCGAGTGGAGCGTAGACGCGGCGCGCTTGCGTTCCAGATGTAGCCATGAATGCTGTTTCGCAAAGCGGCGAAAGCCGCAAGCTTTCCGTAAGGTCTTTCCGAAGGGGGGCAGGCATCTTTTGTCGCCAAAAAACCTCCGTGCTTGCCTTCCCTTTTCTTCTTCGGAAATGGATGTACTCGCAGCTTCGTCACGGTTCCGCTTCGTCACCGAACAGCACATCGGCCGCAGATCGCGCTGGTCCTTACCCCGTGCTTGCTCACCTGCTCGCAGCCGCTTTTATGTCCCGTTAGGTTGGTAAGGGGGTTGGCTTGCAATGCCTCCTGCGGTTGGGATGGGGGTATCCTGGCATTTCGAATTCCTAGCGTTGGGTATCTTCGAGAAGATCTCTCACGGCCGTTCTCAAATCGTCTAGCTCAAAGGGCTTTGTCATGAACCGGTCCGCGGGCAGCAAGTGCTTCTCGGCAAGTATGTCCGGTTTGATCGGAAGCGCGGTAAGAATCAGAACCCTTGTTTGCGATAGAGCCGGATCCTTTCGAATTGTCTCATACACTTTCCATCCGTCCGGCTCCGGCATCAGGATGTCGAGAATAACCAGATCGGGCTTTTCATCTGCAATCTTGTGGAGCGCCTTGCTTCCAGTGTCGGCTGAAACGAAAGAATACTCTCCTTTGTCGAGCGTGAGTTGGATAAGCTCGCATATGTTGGGATCGTCTTCAACGATAAGAATACTGTTTTGCAACATTGGAATCGCCTCTGGAAAAGGGCCACAACGGATGAACGGCGCTTCCCGGCCATCCTTTCAAAAAAGTAGGATGCCGCGCTTAGCAAGAAGTGAGAATAGTGCGAGAAATGCGTGTGGAAACGCAGGCATGCTTTTTGCAAAATTGTAATGAGTTCCTCAGACGGCGCTAACACACGGCCGGTACTTTCTTATATTCGGGAAATATTCCAATGGACACAAAGGAGGCGGCAATGGTGCAGGTCAAGTGTTTTGGAAATCGCGGCGCAGCCGGCTACGAACCGGAGAATACCATCAATTCGGTGAACCGCGCTGCCGACCTGGGGGCCGACTGGATCCTTGTGAATACTACCATCATCGGGGACAAACCCGTTGCGATCAGTACCGAAGCGCTCGAGAGGGCAATCGGGGACCGGAAGATCGCTCCCGGAGGAATCCTGGAATTTCTTCGCGCGGCTGATGCGGCGCGGTATCAGGCGGCCCCAATGCTGGAGGCTGTTGTAGAAGCAGTGGAGACCAAGGCAGGCCTCTGCATTCAAATAGACAACCCGGGCGGAGCGTCGCTTGTCGTTCGGGAAATTCACAAGGCTCTGTTTCGAGGCAGGTGGAAGTATTCGCAATTTATCGTCGCAAGCGCAAATTTCCACGAACTCGAAACTGCGCGGTGCTATGATCCGAACATCCGGACCGGTTGCGTGATCCTCGGCGTGCCCCATGTGGCGGTAAAATACGCCGAAAAGATCGGGGCGCATTCCGTATTTGTGAACAAGGTCCAGGTGACTTCCGACCTTGTGTCCGAATGCCACGAGCGCGGGTTGGAGGTCGTTGCGCATGTTGTCAATAGCGAAGAAGAATACCTGCTCATGGAAGCGATGGGGGTTGATGGGGTGGTTTCCGACTTCCCGGACAAAATCGTAACCTGGCGGTTTCTCCGGTACGAGGGAAAGCGTTTAGCGCTGTGCGATTAGGACAGGTTACTGCCAGGCGGTGCGCGGGTTTTTTCCAAAGCGCGGTTCCAAGCGGCTTCCCTTATTCCTTATAGTAGTGCTTGATTCGTCTCCGAGTGCATGAGCAACCAAGCGTCGTAACCAAAATCTAACCTAAAACACATACTAAAATCATCTCCAAAGGCAATTTTTGTAGTGCACCAACAAGTTGAAGGCGAATTTTCGAGGAAGAACACAGCAACACAAACGAAATCGCCGGGAATGTGGCTGCTAACAAAACACTAACACATATCTAATTTGTGAGAATTGGTTTTTTTCCATATTATAAGAGTCCACCCTCACCATCAACAAAAGGAGTTTGCCATGAAGGCACGCATTGTCGAGGTTAGTTGTCTGGCGTTATCGCTGGCATGCCTGTCGATGCCTTTGACTGCGGCTGCTGGAGAAATCACCGGCGCCGGCGCTACGTTTCCCTACCCCGTGTATTCGAAATGGGCCGAGGCCTACAAGGCGCAGCGGGACCTGAGCCTCAATTATCAATCCATAGGTTCGGGGGGCGGTATCAAACAGATCGAGGCGAAGACTGTCGATTTCGGCGCATCCGACATGCCGCTCAAGGCAGACAAGCTGAAAGAGGACGGTCTGGTGCAATGGCCCATGATTATGGGCGGCGTTGTTCCGGTTGTCAATGTTCAGGGGATCACGGCCGGAGAAATCAAGCTCACCGGCGCGGTCCTGGCCGATATCTATCTCGGCACTATCAAGAAATGGAACGACAAGGCCATTGCAGCTCTTAACAAGGGCGTCAAACTGCCCGCCCAGGACATTGCGGTCGTGCACCGTTCCGACGGGTCCGGAACTACGTTTCTTTTCACGAATTACCTTATGAAGGTGAGCAAGACTTGGGCAGATAAGGTCGGCAACAACACGTCGGTTGAATGGCCGGTGGGTATAGGCGGCAAGGGCAACGAAGGTGTGGCGAACTTTACCGCGCAAACGCCGGGCTCCATCGGGTACGTGGAATATGCTTACGCACTTCAGAATAAGCTCGCCTACACCATGCTTGCCTCTCACGACGGCGCATACCTGAGTCCCAGCAGCAGCACGTTTCAGTCTGCCGCCGCTCATGCCGATTGGAAGAACGCTCCCGGGTTTTACCTCGTCCTTACCGACCAGGCCGGGAAAGAGAGCTGGCCTATTACCGGCGCGAGCTTCATCCTGATGCATACATCACAGGAAAAGCCGGACAGGGCCCTGGAAGCCCTGAACTTCTTTGCGTGGTGCTACACCAATGGGTCCAAGATGGCCGACGAACTCAATTACGTTCCGATGCCCCAGGCCGTTATTGACATAGTTGAGAAGACCTGGTCCGAACAGATCAAGTCGGCGGATGGAAAGACGATTTACACGAAGTAACGCACCTGTTCGATGCAACAGAAACCGTCACCTATTCTACAACCATAACGAGGAGGACTATTTACAATGCGTATCTCAACCATACTCAGCATAGCGACCTGCGTGCTTGCGTCGGGTGGTGTCGTGGCATCATCGGCACAAGACAAGGCGCCGGACACGACCCAGGCTGCAGCTCAAGTTGCGCCGGCGGAAGCGAAGGCTCCCGAACCTGAGGCAAAACCTGCGGAAATGAAGGCTCCGGCAGCGAAGCCCGCGGAAGACAAGCCCGAGGGCAAAATTGTGGGGAAGATCTTTGCGGATTGGAATTACGACGCAACGCAGAATACGCCGGCTACCGCAACGGAAAAATCCTTTGTCGAACTGAACAGGGTTTACCTTGGTTACGATTTCAAGATCAACAAAGCATTTTCAACGGAAGCGATGTTGGACGTGCAGCGCATTGATCCGTATACGGCACCCAATAATAGTAATGTGGGCAGTTCAATCAAGGTGGATACCGGAAAGACCGCCAACCTTGGCACCGTGTCGGTGGAAGCCCCGTTGTCGCTCAAGATAAACGACAGCTACATTACATATCTGAAAACCGCCTACGTCGCGTGGAAAGGCATTCTTCCGACGACCACGCTCACCCTCGGACAGTTTACCTATTTTGCGTTTGACGTAATGGAATCCTTCTGGGGACACCGCTATGTCTTCAAATCCTTCATGGACCAGGAGGGCTGGGCATCGAGCGCGGACCTGGGCGCAAAAGTTCTTGTTAACCCAATCGACATGCTCAAGATTACGGTCGGCGTCACCCAGGGCGAAGGCTACAAGTCGAACCAGGACGCCTACGGCGACTACAAAGTGGCCGGCGCAGTGCAGGTAAATCCCATCAAGGATCTCACCGTCTACGTGTACGGCGATTGGATGCCCGAGCAGAAAGACATGAAGGATTCGGCCCAGAAAACCATTGCCGCATTTGTTGGGTACAATATTCTCAATATGGCAAAGGTCGGTCTGGAATACGATAACCAGATCAGCCAGGGAGGCAAAAGGCTCCACGATGCGAACGGCGTTTCCGCGTACGCCATGTACAATATCATCAAGGAACTCGGTGTATTTGGCAGGTTTGACCTTGCTTCCTCGAGGAACTCCTGGAGTGCCAACGATGGTCAGACTATGATGGCCGGCCTTGAGTACTGCCCTGTGTCAAGGGTGAAACTGGCGCTTGATTATCAACGCGTCAAACCCAGAGTCCAGGGTGCTTCCATTGCAATGAACAAGGTCTTTCTCAACGGCGAATTCGACTATTGACGCCTTTTTAACGAAACGGCAGAAGGCCGGCCCGCGCAGGCCGGCCTCTCAAACCTCAGGAAGATCGCTAATGAATTTGTAATCTTTCACTAACGCAATCCTAACATTATTTTTAGATTTTGATCCTTGAGGTGATTGCGGCTATTCACCGAGCTTTTGTCGGCGAAAGAAAGAGAATGGAAAGGCCTGTGGAATCATGATGGAAGAAACCGCACCGGCCGGTACAATGGCATCACGGAATTCGAACGCTTTCGATCAGGCAAAGGTCCCGGCCGCGCAGAGGCCCAGGCTGGTTGCCTTCGGCAGCGGGTTCGAGCCTGTTTTCGGGCTTGCTTCCAGGGCTGCCGCTTTGCTGGTGGTTCTGGTAATGGCCGGTATTTTCGCCACGCTCTGTTACCAGAGTTTCCCGGCCTTCAAGACCTTTGGGCTGCCTTTTATTTTTAACAGCTCCTGGAATCCCGTAACCGACAAGTTCGGAGCTTTGCCGGCAGTCACCGGCACACTTATTACCTCCATTGTCGCGGTAGTATGTGGTGCGCCGCTGGCGCTCGGTGTTGCATTCTATCTTAATGAGCTTTGCCCGTTCCGGTTGCGCTCAATTCTCACGACAACCATTGAACTTCTTGCGGCAATTCCCAGCATTATCTACGGCATGTGGGGATTGTTCGTTCTTGTGCCCATCATGTCGAAAATCATACAACCGGCAGTTATCAATGCGCTTGGTCCGCTACCCCTGATTGGCGCGTTCTTCCAGGGCCCGCCTTTCGGGATAGGAATGCTCACCGCAGGGCTTATCCTGAGCATCATGATCCTGCCGTTTATCGCCTCGGTGAGTCTTCAGGCGTTTGCAACCGTGCCTGTTGCGTTGCGCGAAGCGGCCTATGGCACAGGCGCGTCGGTATGGGAGGTCTGCTATCGCATTATTCTGCCGTATACCAAAACCGGCATTATCGGCGCAATAATGCTCGGCCTGGGGCGTGCGCTCGGCGAAACCATGGCCGTTACGTTCGTGATCGGCAATGCCCATCGCATTCAGATGTCTCTCTTTGCTCCGGGGACCACTATTTCCGCAACGCTGGCCAACGAGTTTACGGAGGCATTTGGCAAAATGTACTTGTCCTCGCTCCTGGCCCTGGGTCTGATATTGTTTGCCATCACGTTTGTAGTTCTCGTAATAACCAGAATTCTTCTCCACTCGGCAAACCGCAAGATACCCGTATGAAACTGGATCCCGGCATTTTGCGCAAACGTCGCCTGATGAACCGGTTCATGATCGGATTGTTTCATCTGGCAATGATTGTTTCCATTGGCGTGCTTGCCGCCATTCTTATCAAGCTGGTTGCCGACGGCGTGCACTCGCTGGCTCCTTCCGTTTTCACCATGAGCACGCCGGCGCCGGGAAGCAAAGGCGGACTCTTCAACGCAATCGTGGGAAGCGTTCTGGTCGTCTTTTTTGCCATACTCTTTGCCGTTCCCATAGGCGTCCTTGCCGGGACGTACCTTGCCGAATACGGGCGCGATTCGAGGTTCGGCCACGTTGTCCGATTCTGCAATGACATTCTGCTGAGCGCGCCGTCCATCATAACCGGCCTGTTCATCTACGGTCTCGTGGTTCTTCCGGTCGGCCATTTTTCCGGGTGGGCGGGCGCCCTCGCCTTGTGCTTTATAGCGCTGCCGGTAATCATTCGCACCACCGAAGACATGTTGCGGCTGGTGCCCGACACCTTGCGCGAAGCAACCATTGCTCTGGGATGTCCCTATTGGAAAATGATCGTTAGCATCGGGTGGCGTGCGGCGCGGCCGGGTATCGTTACGGGTATCATCCTGGCTCTGGCCCGGATCAGCGGGGAAACCGCGCCGTTGCTGTTCACCTCGCTCAATAACCAATTTACCTCGTTCTCCATGAATGCGCCGCTTTCAACGCTGCCCATAGTAATCTTCCAATTTGCAATGAGTCCCTACCGGGACTGGCAGCAGCTGGCGTGGGTGGGCTCGCTGCTCATCACCGTGACCGTGCTTGCGCTCAGCATTTTCGCCCGATTGTTCAGCCGGAGGAAGACATGAACGACAATTCTCCTGAAACGAAAATAAAAGTGTCTGTGAAGCAGCTCAACTTCTTTTACAACGACACGCTGGCGCTCAAGGACATTTCGCTGGATTTCCCGGACCGTAGCGTCACGGCGCTCATAGGTCCGTCGGGATGCGGAAAGTCTACGCTGCTGCGCGTGCTTAACAGAATGTACGACCTGTACCCGGGCCAGCGCGCCGAAGGCAGGGTAGAGGTGGACGGCGAGAACATTATAAGCCCGGGCGTCACGGTGTCGGCCCTTCGGGCAAAGATAGGCATGGTATTCCAGCGTCCCACCCCTTTTCCTATGTCAATTTACGACAACATTGCGTTCCCGGTCCGGCTGTACCGGAGGTTGCCCCGGCAGCAAATGGACGAATTGGTGGAGGAGGTGCTTTCCAAGGCAGCGCTGTGGAACGAAGTGAAGGACAAGCTTAACCGGAGCGGCTTGAGTCTCTCCGGGGGGCAGCAGCAGCGGCTTTGCATCGCACGCACCATTGCCATCAAGCCGGAAATAGTGCTCCTTGACGAACCGGCATCGGCGCTGGATCCGATATCAATGGGGCAAATCGACGAACTCATAGAAGAGCTGCGTCACGAGTATTGCGTCATCATGGTAACCCACAACCTCCAGCAAGCTTCCCGGGTAAGCGACTACACCGCATTCCTTTACTTGGGTGAACTCATCGAGTTTGATACCACCAATGCCATATTCACCTCGCCCAAGATAAAGCGCACCGAGGACTACATCACGGGCAGGTTCGGTTAACCCTCTTCGGGAAAGGCGCTATTGTGGAACGGCACTTCGAAAAAGAAATCGCCAGAGTGATGGAGACCCTTTTGGCCATGGCCGACGAGGCGGAAAAAGCCGTCAAGGCGTCCCTGCAGGCGTTTCTCGCCAAGGACGCGGCCGCGGCGCAATCGGTACTCGACAACGAGCACGCGATCAACACGTTCGAAATCACCATCGACAACGACGTCGTGAAATTTTTTGCGCTTCAGCAGCCCGTGGCGGTGGACCTCCGGCTCGTGCTGGCGATCCAGATGGTGAACAACGAACTGGAGCGAATCGGAGATCATGCGGTGAACATTGCGGAATCGGCGATCCAATGCTCGCCGTTTGACCCCCTCGAAGACCTTCCCGACCTGTTCCGCATGGGCGAAATGGTCACGACCATGCTCGGAAATTCGCTCGAAAGTTTCTTTACAAAGAATTCCGAACTTGCACGGGCGCAGCTTCTCAAGGACGACGAGGTCGACGAGATGAACAGGAGCATGATCCTGAAATCGATCGACATTGTCAAGAAAAATCCGGCGCTCATAGAGCCCGCAATCGAGTATATCCGCGTGAGCAAGAACCTCGAACGGATTGCGGACCTGTCGACGAATATCGCCGAGGAGGAGATTTTTCACGACCAGGCGCGGATGGTGAAGCATCACACCGATACCACCGTGCCGCCTTTCTCTCATTGACTATTCGGGCCGCGGCTGCCGCAGGGAAGCGGCAGTCCGTGCATTATATTAAGAATAGGGCCGGGTTAGAAACCCTGCAACACGTTGTTTCCGCCACGGTATCATCCAGAAACGGAAGGAATATGCCCCGAGAACACATTCTCATCGTTGAAGACGAAGAGGAAATTCAGGAACTTATAGCGTACAACCTTTCGAAGGAGGGTTTCCGCACATCGGTGGCTTCTTCCGGGGAAGACGCGCTCAAGAAGGCTCGGTCCGACCGGGTTGACCTTATTCTCCTCGATCTTATGCTCCCGGGCATGGACGGGCTTGACGTATGCAAGGCAATCCGCAAGGATGAGAAGACCCAGACCATCCCGGTGGTGATGCTCACCGCCAAAGGCGAGGAATCCGACATGGTGACCGGGCTGGAACTCGGCGCGGACGACTACATCGTCAAGCCGTTCTCCCCCAAGGTTCTTGTCGCGCGAATCAAGACGGTGCTCCGCAGAAAAAGCGCGGAACCATTCGACGAATCGAACCCCGTTTCCATTTTCGACCTGTCGATCCATCCCGGCAGGCGTGAGGTGCTGGTGGGAAAAGCCCCGGTGCAGCTCACCAATATGGAATTTCGCGTGCTGCATTTTCTTGCCTCCAGGCCGGGTTGGGTGTTTTCGCGGTACCAGATCGTCGAAGGCGTACGCGGCGACAATTATCCGGTCACCGACCGCTCGGTGGATGTCCTGATCGTGGGACTGCGCAGGAAACTGGGTGAGGCCGGCGCCTATATAGAAACCGTGCGCGGCGCAGGATACCGCTTCAAGGAAGAGGCATAATTTTCCATGTGGCCCAAAAAACTCATTTGGCAATTGTATTTTTCATACCTGCTTCTTATGGGCGTGCCGGTGATCATCGTCACGTGGTATGCGGCCGACACCTTTACAAGGTTCTACAGAACGCAGATGGTGGAAGAGCTCACGGCGCGCGCATACCTCATAGGCGCCCAGATCGAAGAGCATCTCAAAGGTCCCGAGATCGGCAACGTTGATTCGCTCTGCAAAGTGCTTGCCAGAAAGACGCCCACGCGATTTACGGTAATTGCTCCGAACGGAAAAGTTATCGGAGACTCGGAGAAGAATCCCGACTCCATGGAAAACCACGGAAGCAGGCCGGAAATCATAGCTGCGCTTGACGGAAGAGTGGGAGTATCGGAGCGATTCAGCGTGACGCTGAGCGAACATATGGTCTATGTTGCCCTGCCCGCCTACAAAGGCACGGCGGTGGCGGCGGTTGTTCGGACGTCTTTCCCCGTTGCCGTGATAAAGGCCGCATTGCGCAGACTGTATTCCAGGATTGCGGTGGCGGTCGCCTTTATGGCCCTGCTCGCCGCGCTTGTAAGTTACCTTGTGTCAAGAAATATCAGCCTGCCCATCGCGGCAATGAAGCGCGGCACGCAGCGCTTCGCGTCCGGCGATTTCAGCGTGAAGCTGCAAAAGGCGGGATACCAAGAGGCGCGGCAGCTTGCCGACGGTCTCAACGAAATGGCGAGGCAACTCAGCGATCGGCTCTCCACCATTACCGAGCAGCGCAACGAGCGCGATGCGGTGCTGTCGAGTATGATAGAGGGCGTTGTCGCAATAGATGCCGAAGAACGGGTGATCACCATTAATAGCGCTGCCGGGGAGCTGTTTTCCATAGACCGCGAGCACGCCAAAGGAAAATTGATAGGCGAGGCGCTCCGCAACATAGAAGTGCAGGATTTCCTGAATGCCACCCTCAAAGCCGAGGGGCCGGCCGAATGCGAATTGCTCCTGCCGGTCCGCGCCGGCGGCGCAACCAAGGACTCCGAGCTTTTCTTGCAGCTGCACGGCAGCGCGCTTCGCAACGGCCAAGGGAAAGCCATCGGTGCCCTCATGGTTGTCAACGACATCACCACCATAAAGAAGCTCGAAAATATCCGCAAGGATTTTGTGGCCAACGTATCGCACGAACTTCGCACGCCGCTCACCTCGATAAAGGGCTATGTGGAAACGCTGCAGAACGGCGCAATGGAAAACCGGGCGGAGGCCGAGCGGTTTCTCTCCATTATTTCGAACCAGGTCGACCGCATCAATTCGATCGTGGAAGACCTGCTTTCACTGTCGCGCATTGAGCGCGACGCCGAAAGCAAGACCATCGACCTGACGCCCGGTGCGGTCCGCGATGTGCTTTCTTCCGCAGCCGACACCTGCCGCCACAAGGCGTCCGTCAAGGGCATCGCGCTCGAAGTGACATGCGACGTCACCGTCAGAGCACTCATGGAGAAGCCGCTCCTGGAACAGGCCGTGGTGAACCTCATCGACAACGCAATCAATTACAGCGAAGAAAAGAAGACGGTGCGGATCCGGGGAAGAACGGGCGAGGGCGGCGAGTCGCTCATTGAGGTGCGCGATGAGGGCATCGGCATACCGGCAGAACATCTTGAGAGGATTTTTGAACGGTTTTACCGGGTCGACAAGGCGCGAAGCAGGAAGCTGGGCGGCACGGGCCTCGGCCTTTCTATTGTCAAGCACATCGTTCTTGCCCATAAGGGGAGAGTCTGGGCCGAAAGCGAAGTAGGGACCGGCAGCACGTTTTATATAGTCCTGCCTGCCGTCCCAGACGAAACCAACGCAGCCCCCTCACAGGAAAAGCGGCCGGCATAGCGGGCCCGCGGCTGCTTCAAAAAGGAGAAATCATGGCGGTTCATCTGCAACGAGAGATCGAGAGCCTCAAGAAGAAGATTCTACGGCTGTCTACCATGGTGGAGGAGAACGTCGAACGCGCCGTGCGTTCGGTTGAGAAGCGGGAAGCCGATCTTGCCGACAAAGTGATCGACATGGACAAAGCTGTCGACATCATGGAAATCGAAGTCGAGGAAGAGTGCCTCAAGGTGCTTGCTCTGCACCAGCCCGTGGCCACCGATCTCCGGTTCATCGTCGCCGTGCTCAAAATCAACAACGACCTGGAGCGCATCGGCGACCTCACGGTGAACATCGCAGAGCGGTCGCTGGTGCTCGCCAACCGGCCAGACTTCGCTTTTTCCTCCAATTTCCCCGCCATGATGGAGAAGGCGCGGCTCATGCTCAAGAAATGCCTCGACTCACTTGTCAACCTCGACGCCAAGCTCGCCCTGGAAGTCTGCGCGTCCGACGATGAAGTCGACGCGCTCTACCGGGAAATGTTCGAAAAAGTAAAGACCGGGATCAGGCAGTCTCCGGACAGCATCGACGACTATCTCGATATGCTCTCCATCTCGCGCCATCTCGAACGCATCGCCGACCACGCCACCAATATCGCCGAGGATGTGATTTACATGATAGAAGGGTCCATCATCCGGCACAGCGCGGAGAAGTTCAAGCAGCAGCACTAGCCCCTTGAGCCGCTTTTCATTGAAAAACAACAAAACTTGGGCGCTCCCCGTCGCGGAGCGCCGGGGCGGTTCTCCTTCCCGCTCGGCCCTCCGGCCTCGTTGCCGGACCGCCCTATGCGCCTGTGGCGCCGGGTCGGCCGGCAATGCGCTCCGGCGCCCGTCCAGTCGCCCCTAGCGCGGGGCAGGGGGACTTTTGCCCATTCGCACAAAAAGCGTTGATGCGTTATCGGGTTCACGCGTGGACTCGATGATCATTCCTTCATTCCCTCTTCAATTTGTCAATTTGTCAACTGTTTCGTGGGTGCCCCCGAGCAGAAGCTTCATTCCAGCAGCAAGACTATCTTGGGGTGCACCCAGGAGGGGGTGACGGAGGACGCCGTAGGCGGCCGGAGGCAGGGGGATACTTCCCCCACAAGAAAACATTTTCACAGATTTACAGACGGGAGGATAATCAAATATCTTCCATTGTCATCTCGTCGCGGTCTTCCTTCCACGCGGCGAGCTGCTTGGTGCGGCTGGGGTGCTTGAGTTTTGAGAGGGCCTTTGTTTCGATCTGGCGTACGCGTTCGCGGGAGATGTTGAACGCCTCGCCGATCTCCTTGAGGGTCTTTATGCGGCCGTCGTCGAGGCCGAAGCGCATGGTGACGATTTCGCGTTCCTTGTCGGCGAGCGAATCGAGCACG
>Ga0182027_10003565_pt1 | contig 24564 bp, 23 predicted proteins | sample 712E1DmetaG_FD_121300 | JGI IMG/M metagenome (GOLD analysis project Ga0182027, IMG submission 121300) | Permafrost microbial communities from Stordalen Mire, Sweden - 712E1D metaG (Illumina Assembly) | ecosystem: Environmental > Terrestrial > Soil > Wetlands > Permafrost | place: Sweden... | reverse complement strand
TCGATCTGTTCAAAGATATCCGGGTCTATGTCAAAGGTATCTACGCGCGACTTTAGATAAGAGAGAGCCGCCTGGGCAGATTCCTGCATCACCTCGCCAATCTGACCGGTAATTTGCAAATTCCCTTTCCCCTCCATGATCAACACTTCGACCGGCATGATATCGCCGCCGTTTTCGGTCCAGGCAATGGCCGTCGCCACGCCGACTTCATCCTTGCTCTCGGCTTCTGCAAAATAAAACTGCGGCGGCCCCAAAAATTTTTCAATTGAATTGGCGCTCAAGGTCCTGGAAAAACGCTTTTTTTCCGCCTTGAGCCTGGCAGTTTTACGGCAAAGTTGACCAAGTTCACGTTCCAGGTTGCGCACACCTGCTTCGTAGGTGTACTCACGAATGACCTTACGCAAAGCTGGATCGTCGAATTGGAGCTCATTTTCCTCCAGACCGCTTTCCTCTAATTGCCTGGGGATCAAGAAGCGGTGACAAATTTCCAATTTTTCTTCTTCGATGTACCCGGGAAACTCGATCACTTCCATCCGATCCAACAAGGCGAGCGGAATGTTATTCAGATTATTGGCCGTGGTGACAAACATGACCCTGGAAAGGTCATAGGGTAATTCCAGATAGTGATCCGAGAAGGAAAAATTCTGCTCCGGATCAAGTACTTCGAGCAACGCCGAGGAGGGGTCACCGCGAAAATCGCTGCCCAGTTTATCGATCTCGTCCAACATGAAGAGCGGATTGACCGTGCCGGCGCGTTTCATAGTTTGCAAAATGCGCCCCGGTAAAGCGCCGATGTAGGTGCGGCGATGACCGCGGATTTCTGCCTCGTCACGGACACCACCCAGCGAAAGACGGACAAAGTTCCGTCCAAGTGCAGTAGCAATGGATTTTCCCAAAGAAGTCTTGCCTGTTCCCGGAGGGCCAACGAAGCACAGAATCGGCTGGCGTTCTTTTTTCGGTTTGAGACTACGCACGGCAATATATTCAAGGATGCGATCCTTGGCTTTACCCAAACCATAATGATTTTCATTCAATACCTTAGAAGCGTGCAGTACATCCAGGTTGTCTTCGGTCTTCTCTTCCCAGGGTAAATCCAACAGCCAGTCGATATAGGTACGCAAAATACCGACCTCAGGAGCCATGGCCGGCATCTGATTCAGTCGTTCAATTTCTTTCAATGCCTGCTTCTTACCCTCCTCAGGCATTTTCTTCTCTTCAACTTTAGTTTTAAGCTCCACCAACTCACGCGACCACACATCGCCTTCCCCCAATTCGTTCTGGATCGCCTTTAATTGTTCACGTAGATAGAACTCGCGTTGCGAGCGATCCACTTCGCTTTGGACACGAGTCTGGATTTCGTCTTCAAGTTGTAATACATCCAATTCTTGCGCCAACAGCCAATTGACCTTCTTCAACCGATCTTTAGGTTCCAGAATGGTCAACAATTCCAGGCGCTCGTCATATGGTAAGGAAACTGCCGTCGCGATCATGTCTGCCAACCAACCAGGCTCCGTGATATTAATCGAAAAGAGATGAGCCTCATCCGGTAGGGTCCGGTCCAGTTGCACACAACGCTCAAAGAGATCGCGGGAAGTGCGCATCAAAGCCTCGGTCTGCCGATCTGAGGCCTCATTTTCTTCAATCACCTCGCCGCGTACCCACCAGAAAGGTTCTTTTTCAATGATCTCGACAATCTTTACACGCCGTCTGCCCTGTACCAGCGCAGAATTATTGCCATCCTGCAAAGTGAGCAACCGGCCCACAGCTACCTCGACGCCCACGTCCAAAAAATCTGTTTTCTTCGGATTTTCTATTTCGCTGTCTTTCAACATCAAAGCCAGCATAGTCTTTCCCTCTTTTTGGACGTAATTGATTGCTTCCAGGTTGGGTCCAGGAACCACAAAGATGGGGGAAACCATGCGTGGGAAAACAACGATATCCCGCATGATCATGGCCGGGCAAAAGATATTCCCGACCTCATCCGGAACAGAATCCGGTACCTGATAAAGTTCATCCGTTCGTTGGTATAATGCTGCAGTATATTCTTCCGGGTTATCGATCCGCTTCTTCCAATCCTCAGTCTTCATCTAGTCCTCAAGTTCCTCTAATTTCATTAATACGCATCCTCAACCCCGGCCACTCTTCCCTGACCGCAGCGGCGACAAATATGCTACCGGCAACGACAATCGCGGCATCACCCCTGGCCAATTTAATGGCACATTCCAGCGCTTCGGAGATATCTGAGGTTGCAATTGCCGGTCGCCCAAATTGATGGGCTAATTCTACCAGTTTATTAGCTGCGAATGCGCGTGGATGTGTGCTTTGAGTGGCGACCACCACTTTGATCCTCGGCATCAATTGATCGAACATGCCCACGATATCCTTGTCTTCAGAAACACCAAAAACAAGGACAATCGGCATTTCATTCAAGTAATCATCCAAAGCCAGACGCAATTTCAAAGCTGAGTCGGGGTTATGAGCGGAATCCAATACCAAAATTGGGTCCTTGCTCATCAACTCAAAACGACCCGGCCATTTAACATTTTTAAATCCCTGCAAGACCGCATCGGGACTGATTCGAATTCCCTGTTTTCTTGCCTCTTCTATTGCCGCATAAGCAGTAGCGGCATTCTGTACTTGGTGATAGCCCAGCAAGGGCAGGTAAATTTGCAGCGGTTTCCAGGCCGAAGAATTCCCCTGTTCAATGTAACGATCCATGGAAGGTTGATCTTCCTTCGTCCAGAGCACCAAGTTTTGGCCATCCAAATCATGGGACAAAGGGCTATAGAGAAAATCCCTGCCAACCCGAATGAGCGGTGCTGACCTTTCGCCAGCAATTTTTTCAATCACCTGGCGCGGGATCTCCTCTTGAGGAGCAAGAACAATCGGCCGATTGGGTTTGATGATGCCAGCTTTTTCGGTCGCTATCTGGCTGAGAGTGTTCCCCAAGACATTCATGTGATCGTATGACAATGAAGTGATCACCGAGACAAGCGGATCGACCACGTTGGTGGCGTCCAACCTCCCCCCAAGGCCAACTTCTACCACGGCGATCTCTATTCTAGCATCCGCAAAGGCTTGAAAACCAAGGGCAGTGGTGATTTCAAAGGAAGTCAACCCTTCGACCTTTGCGATAGCGGGTTTGAGATGGCCTATTAATTCGACAAGGGTTGCATGGGATATATTCTGGCGGTCGACCTGTATTCGCTCACAATAATCCTGCAGATGGGGTGAGGTGTACAGCCCCACTTTGAGGCCGGCCGCCTGCAATATGCTCGCGATCATGGCGGCAGTCGAACCCTTGCCCTTCGTACCAGCAACATGAATGACCGGGTAACGATTTTGCGGGTTCCCCAGCAGTTCCATCAAGGCAAACATGCGCTTCAGATCAAAATTCGCCGCCGCCAAACGATCCTGCCTGGTCAGGCTAAAATCGATAAAGGTGTATAAGTAATCGAGTGCAGATTGGTAGCGCTCTTCAGTGTCATCCATATTCTTTTTTACCATTCTAGATTATATTAATGATGGCATTGTAATCTTGCCTCAGCCATAAAGCAAGGAATACCTCTTTACGAGGAGATTATTTTGACGCTCTTAACCATCAAACTCTATTTATCCGGATGTTCCTCATTAAAAGAAAAACGCGGCCGGCTACAACCGATCCTGAACCGGGTACGCAAAGAATTCAACGTTCCCGTCTCCGAAATCGGATTGCAAGACGTCTGGCAGTCCTCCTGGATCGGCATTGCCGTTGTTTCGAACGAACAAACACACAATGAGGATGTGTTGAATAACCTCCTTAAATTCATCGAATTCAATTGGCCCAACGAGCAAATATTGGAATCACATGTAGAAAGCCGATAAACCTATGGCCTTGAAAATAAAAGATCGTATCGCCCTGGTTACCGGGGCTTCACGCGGTTAGGGAGCGGCGACAGCCGAACCCCTCTCAGCAGAAGGGGTTAAAGTCATTATAAACAGCCGGAATGCTGAGAAATTAGAAGCCACAGCGATCAGAATCAGCTCCAAAACCGGCAATCCGGGGTTTGTCAGTTACAATTGAGCGACAAAATCGAAAAACGTCAGGAGCTTATTGGTGCCCTCTCCAACAGAAATTCGCAAGCAATTGCGGCGTATTCTCCCTCGTGTGCAAAAACCCGGTCGTTATGCCGGTGGTGAATTAAATCAAGTCGTCAAAGATTGGACAGCGATCCAGACTCATTTTGCCCTGATCTTTCCGGACATTTATGACATCGGCGTCCCGAACCTGGGCATCATGATCCTGTACGAACTCCTTAATCAGCGCGCGGACGTATTATGTGAACGAGCTTACTTACCCTGGCTGGATATGGAAACCGAGTTACGACAGGCGAACATCCCCTTATATTCACTGGAATCCTACCATCCATTACGTGAATTCGATATTCTCGGTTTCACCATCCCCTATGAAACTTTGTATACCAATGTCTTGAACATTTTGGATCTTGCCAGCATTCCCCTGAGCTCCTCCGAGCGGGGAAACGATTATCCATTAATCATTGCCGGAGGACATTCGACCTTCAATCCCGAACCCATGGCCGATTTTATCGATGCCTTCGTCATCGGTGAAGGTGAAGAAGTCATCCATGAGATCGTGAACACGCAGCAAGAATGGAAAAAGTCAGGCAAGGATAAAGCAGAATTACTACTCCAATTAAGCCAGGTTCAGGGAGTTTATGTTCCCTCTTTATATGAAGTTGCTTACGCACCCGATGGAATTCTAGATTCGGTGACACCAAAAAACCCATCCGTTCCGAAGACCATTCTAAAAAGAATGGTTCCTGTTTTGCCGGACCCGCCGACCCATTTTATCGTTCCCTCCATCGATGTAGTGCATAACCGCATCGCTGTCGAGATCATGCGTGGCTGCACACGCGGGTGCCGATTCTGCCATGCCGGGATGATCAACCGCCCGATTCGTGAACGCCCTGTCGATCAAATCATGACCGGGATCGAAGAAGCTCTTGAGAACACCGGTTATGAAGAAATAGCTTTACTCTCTCTCTCTTCAAGTGACTATACGCATATCAATGAATTAGTACAAACCATCAGTGACAAATTCATGGGCAAGCATTTGACCATTTCTCTCCCTTCGTTACGGATTGAATCATTTTCGGTCGAACTGATGGAAAAACTGCGCGGCGCCCGTTCGGGAGGATTCACCCTGGCTCCCGAGGCCGCCACCGATAGCATGCGTAATCGCATCAACAAGCCGATCAGTACCGATGACCTGCTCAATACAGCCCGTGAAATCTACGGACGCGGTTGGACGACCATCAAACTCTATTTTATGATCGGCCATCCGGATGAAACGTTAGAAGATGTGGAGGCGATCGTCAGGCTGTGTAAAGAAGTGATCGGGGAAGGCCACAAAATCATCGGTAAAAAAGCAAATCTGCACGTCGGGGTCAGCACCTTTATCCCCAAACCCCAAACTCCATTCCAGTGGGCAGCAGCAGATAATCAAGAATCCATTTATGCCAAACAGAAACTTTTACGGGATAACTTACGCGGACCCGGGCTGAAATTCACCTGGTCGAATCCGAAAGAAACCATCCTCGAAGCCGCCCTATCTCGAGGGGATCGTCATTTGGGAAAAGTCATTCTAGCTGCCTGGAAGTTAGGCGCCAAGTTTGACGCCTGGCAAGATCAGTACCAATATAACACCTGGGTCACAGCCTTCGAATCCTGCGGAATCGATCCAAACTTCTACATTGCTCGCACCCGCGGTCTGGACGAAGTGTTCCCCTGGGACCATATCTCGTCTGGAGTCAAACGCAGCTATCTCCAGAAGGAATATCAAAAATCGTTGCAGGGGATCTTAACCAATGATTGTCGTGAAGAATGTCTGAGTTGCGGCATCCTGCCCGTTTTCAACAATCTGCGCCGCGAACACCCCGGTCAACTCTGGTTGTGCCCGGAGGTGAAATAATGCAACGCATCCGCATCGCTTACAACAAGGGAATCGAATTACAGTACACCGGCAACCTGGACATGCATCGGGTCTGGGAACGTACGTTTCGCCGCGCCAAATTGCCTTTGGCTTATTCTCAAGGATTCCACCCGCAACCCAAAATACAGCAAGCCGCCCCCCTCCCGCTCGGATTTACCAGCAAGGCCGAATTGCTGGACGTCTGGCTGGATACTGATGAACCAATCGAAGACCTCACTAAAAAAATTGTGAACACAGCTCAACCTGGGATTCAAGTGCGCGAAGTGAAAGTCATGTCTTTGACGAGTGAACCATTGCCCAACCTGGTCAATGCAGCAGAATACCGGATCACCTGCGATGATCCGTTGGAACCCAAGGAGGTTACTGCTAGGATCAACTCAGTGCTTGCACAGGTGAAAATCGAACGAGAACGGCGGGGAAAGGTTTATGATCTGCGCCCTTTAGTCCAATCACTGACACTCGAAGAAAGTTTTCCCACGACCATAATGATGTGCCTCGCTTCACTGCCAGGCGCCACCGGGCGGCCGGAAGAAGTACTCGAAGAATTAAAAATCGATCCTTTTACCGTCGATATCGAAAGGATACAATTGATATTGAATACCCCTTAGGAGGAAATAATGAAATCTATCGTCTATCTGATCAAAAGTAACGGAATGGGGTCCTCCCCGGAACAACCCCTGAAGCATAAACTTATTACGACCTTTTTAAATTTAGCCGTGGAACAGCAGCCTTTGCCAGCAGCTATTTGTTTCTACACCGACGGGGTCAGACTGGCCTGTGAAGGTTCGGCCGTTTTGGAGCAATTACACAAGCTCGAGTCGATGGGCGTGCGTTTGATCCTTTGCCAAACTTGCCTCAAATACTATGACCTGGAAGAGAAAGTGAAGGCAGGTATCGTGGGAGGAATGGCCGATATCATAAGCTGCATGACCCAGACTGACAGTATCATTACCCTTTAAAAATGATAGAGCCCGAATTTCAGATTTATGAATGCAGCAATCCGCAATGCCGTTTTCGCTGCCCAAATAATCTAACAGAAAGAAAGATGGAGCATTGTCCGCTATGCGGGGGAGAATTATGCCCAAAAGGGGAACAATTTACTAACCAAAAACGGCATGCAGACCAAAACCAAAGCATTTCACGACACTTTGGACAGTTTGAAGTTCTCCTCGATAATCTTCGTTCTACATTAAATGTAGGCTCCATTTTTCGCACGGCTGATGGAGTTGGAATCAACCATATCTATTGCTGCGGTACGACACCCACACCCGAGCATGCCAAAATTGCAAAAACCAGCCTTGGAGCTGAAGGTTTCACCCATTGGGCCTATGCTGCCAACGCTTTCGAACTGGTCATGCAAAAGAAACAAGCCGGATCTCAAATCATCTCACTCGAGGCAACCGAAACTTCTCAATCGCTGTTCGACCCATTTTCTTTTTCAACCGGTAACCCCCTCTTGCTGGTAATCGGCAATGAAATCTCCGGGGTCGACCCGGAAATATTACAAAATTCGGACAACGTATTCTATATTCCCATGCGCGGGAAAAAGAGCTCACTCAATGTGGCCGTTGCCTTTGGAATCGCTGCGTACAGGTTGTTCAATTAATCACTTTATTAAAATTTCGTGATAGGATAAGCCATAATTCTTGAATTGTGCGAGGAAAAAATGCCCACTTACGTATACAGTTGCCAGGATTGCGGAAATCAATTCGAGAGCCTGCGTTCGATGAAAGATTCCGATACTCCCATTTCGTGCGCTTCTTGCCACTCAGCGAACACGTTTCGTCGTTTGACAACATGTAATGTCAAATCGAATTCGGCCGATTCGGGTTTTAATGAAAGTAACAAATCCGGTTGCAGCGATTGCCAGGGTGGTTCCTGTTCTAACTGCGGTCATTAATCTTTTTCATGGAGGATCTCAATGATGTCATTTTATGAAGGAAAACTCGCATTAATTACCGGTGGATCCAGCGGTATCGGCCTGGCATTAGCTAAAGGCATCGCAGCTCAAGGTGGTAACGTCGCCATCCTGGCGCGGCATCAAGATATCCTCGAAACAGTAGAAAAAGAGATCGAGGCTGCCAGAAAAGACCAGACACAAAAGGTATACCTGATCAATGCCGATATTACCCAGGTCGATCCTCTCACCTCAGCCCTAACCCAATTCAAAGCCAAAGTAGGACTTCCTGATATCGTCATCAATTCCGCCGGCGTGGCTCAGCCGGGGAAATTCACCTCTCAGAAGCTGGAAATCTTTCACTGGATGATGGATGTCAATTATTTTGGTACTGTCAATGTGTTAAAAAATCTCGTTCCAGAAATGCAACAGCGTCATTCAGGGGTGGTCGTCAACGTCTCTTCCATGGCCGGCGTTATCGGCGTGTACGGTTATACAGCCTATGGCGCATCCAAATTTGCAGTCAGCGGATTCACGGACGTGCTGCGTTCCGAGCTCAGCCCTTACAACGTGAAGGTCTCGATCGTTTTTCCACCGGATACCGATACACCGCAGCTGAAATACGAGAGCCAATTCAAACCCTTCATCACCAAAGAGGTCGCCGGTTCAGCCAGCCTGATGTCGGCTGATGCAGTCGCCAAAGAAACGCTGGCAGCCATCGCCCGCGGCAAGTACATCATCATCCCCGGTTCGGAGGGAAAACTGCTCTATTTCGCCAGCCACCTGCTGGGACAGAATATGTATCCTGTCATGGATATGATGGTGCGCTCGGCAATCAGCAAATTAAAGTTCGGCCGAGCATAATTTCTCAATTGCGAGCAAACGGGTGCCTTCTCCAAAATGCCGTGCAATTAAGCCTATGTTATATTTTTTTTGAGGTTTTTATCCCACTTTCCAAGAGGATTAAATGAAAAAAGATTTTTTGGCTGTCTCGGATTACTCCCCCACCGACCTTCAAGAAATGCTCGATCTGGCAGTTCATTTAAAACAGGAGCACTTCCACGGAGGGAATCCTCCCCTTTTCAAGGGAAAAGTTCTAGCCATGATCTTTCAAAAACCCAGCCTGCGCACGCGTATGAGCTTCGATATGGCGATGCGCCATATGGGCGGCGATGCCCTGTACATCTCGCCGGATGAAATCGGCCTGGGAAAACGTGAATCCGTGGCCGATGTGGCGCGGGTTATTTCCGGTTACGTCGATATCATGATGGCACGGGTATTTGTTCACGAAAATGTACTTGAACTGGCAAAGTGGGCTTCAATTCCCGTCATCAATGGCCTGAGCGATTACAACCACCCCTGCCAAGCCATGGCCGATGCCCTGACTATCTATGAAAAATTTGGGGCTCTCAAAGGATTAAACGTCACCTTTGTCGGTGATGGTAATAATGTGGCTGTCTCACTCATCCACATCTGTGCCAAATTAGGTGCCAACTTTACCATTGCCAATCCCGAGGGTTATGACATTGTCAGCAAAGCCATCGAGGATGCCCGCAAATTTGCCGTTGTTTCAGGCAGTCAGCTTCATTTTTTGCGCGACCCTCACGAAGCTGTCAAACATGCACAGGTCATTTACACCGATACATGGACCAGCATGGGTCAAGAAGCTGAAGTTGAAAAACGTAAAGCGGTCTTCCCGCCCTATCAGGTCAACGCTAAACTTGTCAGTGAAGCGGATAAAGACGTCATTGTCATGCACTGCCTGCCTGCTCACCGCGGCCAGGAATTGACTGACGAAGTCGCCGACAGTCCGCATTCTGTCATCTTCCCACAGGCGCACAACCGCCTGCATGCGCAAAAAGCTGTCCTATTCAAACTATTAGAGGCCTAAAATATGAATAGCCAGGAATACATCGAAATCGAAGACCGATATGGTGCACATAATTATCATCCCCTGGATGTCGTCATCAGCAAAGGCAAGGGGGTCTGGGTCTATGACCTCGAGGGGAAGAAGTATCTGGATTGCTTAAGCGCTTATTCCGCGCTCAATCAAGGTCACGTGCACCCGGCAATTTTAAAAGCCATGGTTGATCAAGCTAAAAAAGTCACTTTGACCTCCAGAGCATTCCGAAACGATCAACTTCCGCTGTTTTACAAGGAACTGGCGGAAATGACCGGATATGAAATGTCCATTCCCATGAACAGCGGAGCTGAAGCGGTCGAAACGGCGCTTAAATTAGCCCGCAAATGGGGATATGCCGTCAAAGGCATAGAACGCTATAAAGCAGAGATTATCGTCGCCAATGGAAACTTCCACGGGCGAACGATATCAATCATCTCCTTCTCTTCGGAGCAGTTCTATAAGAATGACTTTGGTCCCTTTACACCAGGATTCGTGAATGTGACTTATGGGGATGCCAAGGCGATCGAAAAAGCCATCACCCCCAACACGGCAGCTGTGATGCTGGAGCCAATCCAGGGCGAAGGTGGAGTGTTAATCCCGCCAATCGGCTATCTCAAGCAGGTGGCCGAGATTTGCAAGAAGAATAACGTTCTATTCGTGGCCGATGAAATTCAGACCGGCCTAGGACGCACCGGGAAACTCTTTGCCTGCGATCATGAAAACGTACGTCCGGATATGGTTATCATCGGCAAAGCCCTCTCCGGCGGATTTATGCCCATCTCTGCTGTGCTGGCAGACAGGCCCATCATGAGCCTTTTCCAACCCGGCGAGCACGGGTCCACGTTTGGCGGCAGCGCCTTGGCGGCGGCGGTCGGACGAGCTGCCTTGAAGGTCATTCGCGATGAACATCTGGTCGAGAATTCAGCCAAAATGGGCGAATATTTCATGGCAAAACTCCGCGTTATCAATAGCCCACACGTCAAGGAAATTCGCGGCAAAGGGCTGCTCATCGGCGTCGAGTTAAACCCCGAAGCTGGCGGCGCTCGTCGCTTCTGCGAAGCACTGATGGCCAAAGGCATTTTGGCTAAAGAGACCCACGAAAATGTCATCCGCTTTGCCCCGCCACTAATCATCGACCAAAAGACCGTCGATTGGGCGCTGGTGCGCATCGGCGAAGTCTTGCAAATGAAATAAACGACTAAAATCTGTTGGGCTACAAAATACCCCGCAATAGAATGCGGGGTATTTAGAAAACGAATGCATAATATGAATATTGCATTGACAATCGATGAAAATGACCCCAGAGTCGTAGCAGCCTGTACTGCTGAACAAAAATTATTTTCCTTCTATGGGATCGAAGCGAAAACACGCTATATCCCCTTGCCTGGCTCAGGAATTCGCATCCGCGTCAGCGAGATCGGCTCCGGAAAACCGGTTCTGATCGTACCTGGCAATACCGGCGATGTTTTCCCCCTGGCCTCTCTATTAGCTGAACTTCAAGACCGGCGCATCATTGCAGTCAATCGACCCGGCGGCGGGATGAGCGAAGGCATGGACCACCGTAAGGTGGATTTTCGTAAATTCGCCTCGGAGACACTCACTGCAGTACTTGACGCATTTAAGCTGGATAAAGTGCCCGTTGTCGCCCATTCGATTGGCGGACAATGGAGTTTATGGCTGGCAATGGACCGACCAAAACGAGTCAGCGCTTTAACCCTATTAGGTGTGTCCGGGAATCTGATCGATACCTGTCCGCCTATCGCCATGCGGCTGCTGTCTGTACCGGTGCTCAATGGCTTTTTAGCCAGCTTGATCACTCCAAGCAGCCCGGAGCAGGCACTCAGGGGACTTTCTTTCTTAGGGCATTCGCCGGAAACCTGCGCCCGCCAGCCAGAAGCCTTAGCGGAATGTTACTATCGTTTTCAAAAGCTTCCGCATTATCGAATCTCGAGTCTCAGCCTCATGCAGCGGGTAAACCGTTTATGGGGAGCGAGGCCTGATGCGCGAATCAGTGCAGAAGAACTAAAACAAATTCAGCAACCCACGATGTTCCTCTGGGGTACGAATGATCCGTTCGGGAGTGTTGACACCGGTCGCTATATTTCAGAAATCATGCCATCTTCAGAGTTTCATGCCATCCAGGGCGGTGGTCATTTACCGTGGCTGGACAACCCAGCAGAATGCGGCCGCCTGACAAGGAACTTCCTCTCCAACTATTAATGGAAGATCATTGATATAGAGATCCCAAAAATACGCATCCCTCGACAAGCACTCTGGCTAATAAATGACCAGGATGCATTTTCTTGCCGCTAACTAATGATCCGACCACACGTTGCTGTTTTTCGATGGATGGATTATGATACATTTAATAGCACATATATTCGCAAAGGATTAATAGATGACCCGGCTTGCAAAAATCATCTGCACACTTGGACCCAGCTCCTCGGATGAACAGACTATCCGAAAATTAGTCGAAGCGGGTATGAACGTCGCCCGTTTGAATTTCTCTCATGGAACTCACGAATCTCACCAAAAATTAATCAAGATCATTCGTGACGTCTCCCTCAAAATGAACCGCCCAATCGCCATCCTGCAAGATCTGCAAGGGCCAAAGTTGCGGGTCGGGGAACTCCCGGAAGAGGGCATCAACCTGAAACCAGGGATGATCGTGAACCTTTATGCTATCGAAAGCCCCGCTCCAAAGGTGATAAGCGGTGAAATCTACCTTCCCCTGGATGTCCCCAATTTAGCCCGTGCCGTGAAAAAAGGAAACCGCATCCTGCTGGATGACGGCCATCTCGAATTGTTGGTGACCGACGTCGAAGGGGATACCGTCATCACCAAAGTGGTGCTGGGGGGGTCACTTACCTCACATAAGGGCGTCAATTTACCCGGAGCCGACTTACAAATTCCCATTCCTACCGAGAAAGACAAAATCGACCTGCAGTTTGGCCTCGAGCAAAATGTTGATTTCGTCGCCATTTCCTTTGTCCATACCGCAGCCGAGATCTGCACAGTGCGTGAGCTCATTAAGACTTACCAGCCCGGCAAAAATGTTCCAGGCATCATTGCTAAACTCGAACGACCAGAAGCCATCCATAATTTGCACGAGATCATTCACGAAGCGGATGGTGTGATGGTGGCTCGTGGTGATCTGGGTGTCGAAACCTCACCTTCGCTGGTTCCTATTATCCAGAAGGAAATCATCCACATGGCCAATCGCCATGCCAAAGTAGTCATCACAGCGACACAAATGTTGGATTCCATGATCCATAGTCCCCGCCCAACGCGCGCCGAAGCCTCTGATGTTGCAAACGCCGTTTTCGACGGCACGGATGCAGTGATGCTATCCGGGGAGACTGCCTCCGGAAGCTATCCTGTAGAAAGCGTGGAAATGATGGATTCAATCGTGCGCGAAGCCGAAGCGCATTATGAAGAATGGGGTCATGCCGTCGATTTCCCGAAGGATGCCCTGCAAGATGATGCCATTGCCTTAACGCGTGCCGCGCGTGAACTGGCCCACGACCGCAAGGTGTGCTCCTGTGCTGTCCTCACCCAGACCGGGCGAACCGCTTTATTGATGTCAAAAGCGCGACCCCGGGTTCCCATCATGGCATTCACGCCGAATAAATACGTCTACAATTTGTGCAGTCTGTATTGGGGCGTTACTCCAATCATCATCCCCTTCGTCGACTCTCTCGAAGGCGTCGTTCAAAGCGTGGATACGGTTCTACAAAAAGATCATCATTACAAAAAGGGAGAGCAGGTTATCTTAATTACCGGTTTCCCTCTGCCTGCGCTTCATTTACCCAATCTGGCATTATTGCATAATATCGGGGAAAAAGTAAATTAGGCTTTTTCCCTATGGCATACGAAACCATACTCTCTTGCGCTGACCTGTACCCCAATCTGCAAACCAAAAATTGGGTGTCCGTGGATTGCCGTTTCGACCTCACCCAACCCGAATGGGGAGAAGAAGAGTATCGCGAATTACACATTCCCGGAGCCGTGTATGCCAATCTCGATACCGATCTCTCCGGGCCAAAAACACCATCGACCGGACGCCATCCCCTCCCCAACCCTGAGGATTTTCTAAATACCATGTCACGCTTGGGGATCGATGAACAAACCCAAGTGATTGCCTACGATGCAACTGCAGGCAGTTTTGCCGCCCGCCTATGGTTCCTATTGCGTTTTTACGGCCACACAAAAGTCGCCGTGCTGGATGGGGGATTTTCAGAATGGATGAAACTGGGTCTGCCGATAGAATCCGATTGGGAGACGAACGAAGCCAGACAATTCAAAGGTACTCCCCATTCAGAATGGATCGTTTCGACTAAAGAAATCGAGCAGAATTTGCATAAGCCGGATTGGTTGTTAATCGATGCCAGGGCACCTGAACGGTTTAGCGGAAAACAAGAGCCGATCGATTCCATCGCAGGACATATTCCCGGTGCTGTCAACCGATTCTATGGATTAAATCTGGCTGCGAACGGTCTATTTCAACCCGCTGAAACCTTGAAAAAACAATTTTCTGAATTGACAAAAGGATACGCACCTGAAAAAACCGCCGTTTATTGCGGATCAGGAGTGACCTCAGCGCATCACCTACTAGCCATGGCGATCGCCGATGTCCCTCAACCCAAACTTTATGCTGGCTCGTGGAGCGAATGGATTCGCGATCCAGAGCATCCGATCATACAAAAAGAAGCTTCCTGGTGAAATCGCCAGGAAGTTTTTTCTCTAGAATATCATTTCATTTATTTTTTGCAGGCTTTCACGTGTAGGCCGCAACTGCTTTTCAGTCATGCGATTCAGTGGGGTTTCCGGCATGGCATACAGATCATACATCGAAGGGGTATTTGGTTCGACATAGATCAACCCGGTGACCAGCCAGTTATTTTCCTGAGCCTGTTCGAGCATTCGCAATGCCTGCCAGCGACTGGTCGGGTCATAATCCTTTTCCAATTTTTTCAGAATCACCTGACTGCCATCATGTAGAGTGACATCCCGGGTAGTACCTTCTTCAAAATCATCCACCGTGATCTCATCACGGGCCGGGACAAAAGCAATCTCATGCAGAGGTTCTTCGTGTTCCTTGCCAAAGGCATAGGAATGCAATGAGTCTTCATGGTTGCCAAAGGTCACACATGGGCTGATGATATCGAGCACCGCAATCCCGTTATGTGCAATAGCAGCTTTGATCAGCTCTTTGACCTGCCGTGGATCGCCGGCAAAAGATCTGGCAACGAAGGTGGCATTAGAAACAAGCGCTTCCATCGCAATATCCACCGGAGTATAAGGATTGGTTCCTTGTTTTTTCATCGATAATCCACGATCTGCTGTAGCTGAGAACTGACCCTTCGTCAAACCATAAACTCCATTGTTCTCAACTATATAAACCATAGGTAAATTCCGCCGGACCATATGCTTGAATTGACCCAGCCCGATACTGGCAGAATCACCATCACCGCTAAGCCCGATCGCTTTCAGAGTGTGGTCGGCAAACATGGCACCCAGCGCCAAGGAAGGCATACGCCCGTGCAGCCCATTAAAGCTAAACGAACGACCCAAAAAATAAGTTGGGCTCTTGCTGGAGCAACCAATCCCGCTGAATTTCACGACTTTCTCAGGAATCAGGTTCATTTCATAACACGCCGCTACGATCTGAGCGGCAATTCCATTATGCCCGCAACCCTGGCACAATGTGGAAGGTGCACCACGGTAATCATTGCGTGAAAGGCCAACTTTATTCACACTTATTGTATTTGTCGATTGTTCCATGTCAGGCCTCCACCTTGTTCATGAATTGCTCGATGATCCACCTGGCAGTCAACGGCAAGCCATCCATATGTGCAGTTTTGATCATTTTTTCTGCCTGTCCGGGAAATGCCATCGTCAGAAGTTGCAGCAATTGACCATCGCGATTGATCTCAACCACAAATATCTCTTTATGAGATTTCAAAAAACTCTCCACCTCAGTGGAAAAAGGAATGCTGCGAATGCGCAAATAATCTGTTTTAATCCCCCGCTCCAACAGTAAATCGCGAGCTTCAACCACCGCGGGGTCGGCTGAACCTGAAGAAATAATGCCAATTTCCGCTTTTGGTGTTTCACTCATTACAGGTTTTGGTAAATACTGTAAAGCGGTAACAAATTTCCTGGCAATGCGGTTAAAGACCCGCTCCCAGATTTCAGGCGCTTCAGAATAGAGGGCATACTCATCATGGCTGGTACCACGGGCGAAGTAACCACTACGCGGGTCTTGATTACCAGGTAGAGTCCGGTAGGGAATGCCATCCCCATCCACATCCAAGTACCTACCCCAGGTCCCATTCCATTCCTTGAGTTTTTTTTCAAGGTCGACTTCCCAAAGCACCTTGCCCCGATCCATGGGTCTATCGGGGTACTCAAACTTCGGGGTCACCCATTGATTCATGCCAAAATCAAGATCGGAAAGAACAATCACCGGCGTTTGCAGCCGTTCAGCAATATCAAAGGCTTTCCAGCCAAATTCAAAACACTCGTTGATCGTTCCAGGAATCAGCAGGATCATCTGTGTATCACCATGGCTGATGAAATTTGCCATGGTCACATCTCCCTGGGCAGTACGCGTGGGCATTCCCGTACTTGGACCAACGCGTTGAACATCCCAAATCACCACAGGGACCTCGGCGAAATAAGCCAGCCCGATATATTCGCTCATTAACGATAATCCCGGGCCAGATGTGGAGGTCATCGCCCGCAATCCTCCCCACCCAGCACCGATGGCCATGCCAATGGCCGCTAACTCATCTTCGGATTGCACAACCACGCAAGTATCTTTGCCGGTTTCAGGATCTTTCCGCAGCTCCGGCAAGTATTCGTTCAATGATTCAGCCAGGCTGGTTGCCGGAGTGATCGGGTACCAGGCTGCAAATTGCAATCCACCATAGATCGACCCCAGTGCAGCGGCAGTGTTCCCATCAGACATGATGTAGCCGTCGACCCCATGCATCGGCTCGACATGATAGATATCTTTTTTTTCAAGGTTCTCTTTCGACCAATCATAAGCAGCTTTCACTACATTGAAATTCGTATCGACTGCTTTTTGTTTCCCTTTGAAGTGAAAATCCAGTGCCTGGTGGATCAAGTCCATGTCGATGCCAAGCATCCAGGCAACCGTACCAACATAGACCATATTGGCGATGTAATCACGTAAGCCTGGAGTTACCTCGGCTTCACGGATAATTCTCTTTACTGGCATAGGATAAACGATGATATCACTGCGTAAATCACCGAGTTTAAAATCGTCCGGAACGAGCAGAACGCCTCCCTCGGCCAAATAAGTGATCTCACGTGCCAGGGTTGTGGGATTCATGGCAACGATGATGTCGTCTTTCTCAACCCTTGCCAGATACCCCTTCTTGCTTAACCGTAAGGTATACCAGGTCGGTTGACCCTGTATATTGGAAGGAAAAATATTTTTACCAGATACCGGAATACCCATGCGAAACAGTGCCCGCATCAGGGTGGTATTGGCGGTCGCGCTCCCCGATCCATTGACCGTACTGAAAGTGATGCAAAAATCATTGATAATTGATTTTGAATTCGCCATTGTCTTGGTCTCCATGATTGGGATGATCCGAGCTATTCAAAGGATTGCCGGGGAACTCTCATTTCGCGTAAAGCAATCAATTCCATATGTTCCATTAATGCCTGGTGAGCTAGATCATAATGCCGGTCTTTAATCAACTCGACCGTTTTACGGTGGTATTGCCAAATTCGATTTACGTATTCCATATCCGGGTAAATTTCAAAACCGGCGGCCTTATAAAGATCCCAATAAGCTTCCAACAAACCGATCGCGAAGGGATTATTGAGGCGCTTATAGATCAATAGGTGAAAATCACGATGTTCACCTGTGGGGATGACTACCGGTCTACGCTTGAGTTTTTCTTCAGCACGTAGGACGATCGCTTCCAGCTCACGCTTATCGTCAGGATTGAGGGATTGAACCGCCTCGATGAAATAGGTGGCTTCTAGATGTTTGCGTAAATTGGCATAATGCTCGAACGGGGTCGATTCAGAAGCCAGCGCATAAGTCAGACTGGTGATCACTGCCGGTTTAAACGAATAAGCCAGTTTATGAATCCCGGCCTTAGGTTTCACTTCGACGACCCCCATCATGCGCGCCACCTCCAGTTGTTCCCGTAGAGTAGCAACACTAATGTCTAACATCTGGCTCAACTCGCTCAACGGCGGGACGCGTCCATCTCCATCACCTGGCAAGGAAGCGATGTATTGCATAAACTCGGATAATATGGAAAAAACTGGCTGACTAAATTCCATCTCTCACTCCCAGGATATCATCTGATTATTCAGATTTTATCTATTATAACAGCGTAAAGAGACAAAATCAACTGGTGATTTTGCCATCAATACTATATTTAATCAGATGATTTGCTGAATTTCCTGATTTAAGTGAGTTTGATACGGCGGAAATTTTCCACAAACACTTCTTTACCGGTCACCGGATCCACTGAAAAACGCTGACGCATAAACCCATCAAATTGGTCAATGGGTATATTGATTTGGGAACGATGGCAATGGATGGCACGTAATTTATCGTCAAAATAAGGCGTCAATTCAACACTCAGATTGCCGGCTGAAGAAGCTGACAACCAGATTTCATCCACAGAATGAGGAGCTAATCCTTCTTCACGGATCAGTTCAGGGAAAAACATGGCATTGCCTGCCGCCGGGAAAGCTGCATCCACAACGGCCTGCCCTGCCGCACGATGATCAGGGTGGTTGATCCGGCTATCATTCGGAAATAAATTAAGAGGATCGCTGGTGACCAAGATCTGTGGTTTCCATTTACGGATGACACGCACGATCTTCTTGTGCATGATCAAGTCAGGAATCACTTCTCCATCCACATAATCCAGGAACTCTACGCTCTTCACCCCTAACTCACGGGCAGCATCTTGTTGTTCACGCACGCGGATCTGTGCCAACTCTTCAGGTACTACTGTCACGTCCTGGGCGCCTTTTTGCCCTTTGGTCAACAAACAATAATGCACCTCGTGCCCCTGTTGGCACCAGCGGGAAATCATCGCCCCGCAAAAAAAATCCGGGTCATCCGGGTGAGCCAGGATGACCAGAATACGTTGGGTATTTGTCCAATGTTCAGGTTCGAAGTTCATATTCATTTTGTCAGTCGGCAACGGGCACATCCACCCGAGCTTGACGATCCTCCACAACTTGGATTTTCGGCTTTATGGACAAAAGCTTCATATTCCTCAGCCGGTTTAATGTCCTCCTTCGGATATTCACGTCGGCCTAATTCTCCTAAATCAACGATCACCACCTGGCGCAAAGGAGATACATCGAGCACTTTGCCCTCTCCGTCCGGGGTAATAACACGTTTGTTCTTCTTCGGAAGCAGCTTTCTGGCTTCGACATAGTTATCATATTCGTAGATCAAGCAGCAGCGTAAACGACCGCACATCCCGGTGATCTCCGTGGGTGTCAAAGAAATGCCCTGTTCCTTCGCCATGCGAATCGAAATGGAACTGAACTCAGTGATGAACATGGCACAGCAACGTGTTTCCAGGCCACATGCGCCCATGCCACCCAAATACTTGGCTACATCACGAGGCCCTATCTGGCGAATATCAACCTGGGCCGGTCCAAACATACGCTGCATATCCGGGCGCAAGGACCTCAACTCCACCTTTTCTTCAGAATCGGAACTAAAAAAGATGGTCAGGCGAATCCCGTCGTAACTATATTCACAGGAAATTATTTTTAAGTTGTTCAAGTGTAATTCTGCCGCCCGCGCTTTCACCGCTGCAACTACCTCTGGCTCTTTCTCCTGCCAGGATTGCCGCTGCAACAAATCACGAGGAGTAGCCAGGCGTTCAATGGATTTCCAGGTTCCGTCGGGTGGAGGGGTCGGGTTTTCGACGTTAAGCACCACTTCGCCGAGTTGCCAACCACGACTCGTTTCAACAATGACGACATCCCCAAGCCGATATTTTTCAATCTTACTAGCATCGAAATGATATATTTTTCCGACCCGTGTAAAACGCACTCCCACTATTTTGGGTGTGATCATTTGTTGTTCCATAATCTCTCTCTTCTCAATTCGCCGCTTGCATCGTTGCAAAGGCAGTAATACTGATCTGGGCAGCAAGTCTTTCGGTAATTTCTACCAATGTTTTGGCTGCTTTAATTTCTGGCTGAGAATAAACGATCGGTTTCCCAAAATCGCTTGTTTGATATCATTTTCGATCTTCCCACGCAACTGGCAAACCGGGGTAGTGAGAGTCAGTTTTAATTTGATTTTCTCATTCTGAACTTCGATATCATTTACCATTTTTAAACTCACTATATCCCGGTGAAGCTCAGGTTATTGCACAGTACCCAATACCTTTAAAACATCTTGCGATGTGATCATGCTTTCTCTTTCTCAATCAGGACCGTTTCTTCAAGAATTCTTCGACATCCATTTTACATTGCTCAAATTGCTCCGCCAATTCAGCATCCGTCCCTTTGTAACGCTTGATAACCAGTTTGGAACATTGTGTACACCCACGCATGGCACGAAATGAATCCGCATCACAACCCTGGCAACCGGCCAGTTTAATGATCAATGCTGAAAAAGCGACCTTTTCAACTTCACTCGTATTCTCGCCGCTGACGCGCTCAACGAGGGTTTCCCATTCTTTGCCCCTTACCTGGCTCAAAGTGGGTGTAACTCGCATCGGGAAAAAAAGTTCAGTGTCAGAGTTGAACATATCATGCAATTCACTAATTCTTATTGGCAAAACCAATAATCAGCCGGGTAGCAAAATAACTGATTAACAAAAACACAGGCTAAATTTTAACATAGTATTCAGCATCTGCGGCCTTTTATAAAAAGGTTCCTGACGTTATCATGTATGGGATTACCCACTATCGCGTAAAGGGTAATTTGGATTCATTTTATCCTGATTATATAGAAAGTCAAGCTGGCCTGGGAAGACAACCTGGTCGGGATCAGATGCTTCCAACTAGGTTGTCGCAAACGAATGCTGGCTCCCCGTATAGATGCAAAATTTTCTTTTCAAGCCAATGATAACGTTTATTCCACTGTGACCGACTTCGCCAGGTTGCGCGGTTGATCGACATCCAGACCGCGCAGGCAAGCAATATGGTAAGCTAGCAACTGCAACGGGATAACATTAATCGCCGGGCTAAGCATCCAGGGCGCTTCCGGTACCCAGAGGACTTTATCCACCAGGTTGGCGACCCGCTTATCCCCCTCGGTGGCCACTGCCACAACGATGCCACCGCGGGCTTTGACCTGTTCAATCTGGCTAATCATTTTCTCATACCATTTATCTTTGGTCACCAGCGCAAGCACAGGCATGTTCTTATCTACCAGCGCAATCGGGCCATGTTTCATTTCTCCTGCCGGGTAAGCCTCGGCATGGATATAGGAGATTTCTTTCAGCTTGAGCGCCCCTTCATAAGCGATGGGCATATTGATGCCGCGGCCCAGGTACAACATATCGCGTGTGTCTTTCAATTCAGCGGCAATCTTTTCCACCTCATCTTCGCGGTCCAAACAGCGCCCCACCAGTTCGGGAACCAAACGGAGATCGCTGACGAGAGCTTTTCGCTCTTTGGTTGTAATTGTGCCGCGCATATCCGCCAGTAAAATTGCCAGCAAATAGAGATCGATCAAGGGAGCGGTAAAGGCTTTGGTAGATGCCACACCGATCTCCGGTCCTGTCTGCATGGAGATGAAGCCATCCGCGATGCGCATCGCCTGCGACCCGATGGCATTGACGATCGACCATATCCGTGCACCGTGTTTACGAGCTTCTTCCATGGCTGCGAGGGTATCCGCCGTTTCGCCCGATTGGCTGATCGCCAAAGCTATAGTATGCTCATCCAGAATGGGATTGGCATAACGAAACTCGGAGGCGATCTCTACGGTCGTCGGAATACGCGCGATTTGTTCAAGCAAAATCCGCCCCACCATACCAGCATGCCAGGCAGTCCCACAGGCCAGGATAACAATTTTTTCAATCTCGCGAACACTTTTTTCATCCAGATTCAATTGTGGCAACCGGATCGTACCATCTTCAAAATCCACCCGTCCCGCCAGAGTATCGTTCAACGATCTTACCTGCTCGTGGATTTCTTTTTGCATGAAGTGACGGTACTCGCCTTTTTCGGCAGCCACAGGGTCCCAGGCAATGGAAGAAATCTGCGGAGTGACAGGTTTGCCATCAATCGTCGTAATGTCAATGCCATTGCGCTTCACCACAGCCATCTGTCTGGATTCCAGGAAGATCAATCGACGGGTGTGTTCCATGATGGCCGGGATATCCGAAGCGATAAAATTTTCCCCTTCACCCAACCCCAACACCACGCCCCCGGCATTGCCAATTCTGGCAGCGATGATCTTATCCGGTTCGAGGGAAGAAAAAACGACCACTCCATGAGCTCCCTTCAATCGGGCCAATGTTTTACGCGAGGCGGATTCGAGATCCATCCCCTGCAGCATGTATTTTTCGATCAGTAAAACGATAGTCTCGGTATCAGTGTCGGACTGGAATTTCACCCCCGATTTGAGCAACTCTTCTTTCAGTTCGATAAAGTTTTCGACGATGCCATTGTGTACTACAACCACCTTACCAGTGCTGCCCATATGCGGATGGGCGTTCCGCGCGGAAGGTTCTCCGTGAGTAGCCCAGCGAGTATGGCCAATCCCTAATTTGCCATGGATCGGTGTTTCATCCACCAAATGTTCAAGATTAGAGAGTTTACCAGCATCGCGGCGGACTTCAATATGCCCGTTCGTGAGTACAGCGATCCCCGCAGAGTCATATCCCCGATATTCAAGTTTCTTCAACCCCTTTAAAATGATGGGAGTAGCATCTTTTTCACCAATGTAACCAACGATTCCACACATGTTTCCTCCAGAATTCAAACAAACCCTATTTTCAACCACAGACAAGTTGAAAATGGAAGCTGCCTTGAGGATACGATGCACCCAAGTGGGTACACTGTACCCAGGCTAAATCTATAACCTTTGTCATTCAATTAGGATGGAAAGTGCAGGGGCTGTGTGCCACCCGGAGGGCTTCCGCTGATCTTTCGATTTTCCCGATCTTATCGGTTAGCTTCATCTCGCGATGAAGAACCCTCATCCTCGTCACCCGATGTCACCACCGGGCCATGCGCTTGGCTTTCCAAAACGGCAATGATTTTTTCGCTAACTCCTCCTTTAACTTGTGCTGAAGTTATTTGGCTATTATACTCGAAAATAATCCCGAGTTTCTACAACGAGGAAAGGATTATCCCTGCCGATGGAAAATAATTCTTCAGCAAAAAAAGGTTTCCTTCTGATATGGGTACCCATTATCCTGGTCCTTTGTCTGTTTGGTCTGGTCTTCCTAACCATCATTTATCAAAACAATGTCGTCGCCGCGCCATTAAATAATTTCGATAAAATGGCTGTCAGCGACGGATTTCATACTATCAGCATTCCCAATGGACGACATTGGAAACTCTCCTATGAACAAAACCATGACCGTATCTTTACGGGTGTGGTTCGCCATACTTCAATGGACCATGAGCCCGATTACCCAATCATTTCCTTCGACATACTGGTCACCTCCGGAGATTTCGCTTCGCCAACGCTTGTTTCCACGGATGTAACCGACCACCACTTCACCTGGGTGAACCTCGGGAAAACCTCTCCACAAGGTACGATCAACCTGCTGCATACCGTGCCCATGAACCAAGCTGTCGAAGATAAACTGGCAGCAATCAAAAATGGGGATACCGTCATCATCCAGGGTTGGGATATACTGAAAATCGACGGTTACGACAAAGAAGGCAATTACATCGGTTATTGGACTGATGAGGGTTGCAACACAACCCTCGTCACAAATGTAACCATTCAATAAGGAGATCTCGATGCAAGACATTTTGAAACTCATTCAAACAAGACACTCTGCACGTATGCCATTCGATCCGGACCGACCGGTCGCCAAAAGCGACTTGCAACAGATTCTGGAGGCCGGTCGTTGGGCACCCACGGCTCATAATATGCAAAATTATGAAATCCTCGTGGTCGATGATAAAAAAGTACTGCAAGAGATCGCAGATATTCAGAGTGAAGTCTCTGAGATCTTCATTAAAGAAAACTATGAGCACCTGTCATTCTCAGAGGAAGAATTGAAACGCAAAAAAGTGGGTTTGCTCGGAACCATGTTCCCACTTTCGTGGCGGACACCCGGGATGAAACCAGAGGTCGAGCAAGGCAGAACACGTTCATTTTCGCCCTGCCCTACCTTACTGTTCGTGCTGTATGACCCGAAGCAGAGAGCTCCCGCTTCTAAAGGTGATTTTCTAGGGATCATCAGTCTGGGGTGCATGATGGAGAACTTGTGGCTGATGGCTACTGCGCTGGGCATCGATTTCCATATCGTTAGTAGCCTGGCCGGCGGTTTGGTTGGAGATCAGATCAAACACATCTTAGAAATCCCCGAAAATTTGAATATTGCCTTCAGCGTGCGCCTGGGATACCTGTCCGCACCGCTACCACCACATTTGCGGGTGAGACGTGATATCGAAGATTTCTGCCATCATAACCGCTTTAGTATCAAAGGGATCGAATAAAGTTTTCATTATTCGTAGAGGAGTGAACCATGACAACGAAAATAATCGTAATCACCGGAGGCAGTGCCGGAATCGGAGCAGCCACGGCCAAATTGTTCGCCCAGC
>Ga0182027_10003564_pt1 | contig 24568 bp, 13 predicted proteins | sample 712E1DmetaG_FD_121300 | JGI IMG/M metagenome (GOLD analysis project Ga0182027, IMG submission 121300) | Permafrost microbial communities from Stordalen Mire, Sweden - 712E1D metaG (Illumina Assembly) | ecosystem: Environmental > Terrestrial > Soil > Wetlands > Permafrost | place: Sweden... | reverse complement strand
GGTAACGGCCTCTTCTCGGGAAACCTGTCTTTGGCAAGTCTGACCGCCACCGGCACTCTGAACGTCATGACTGGCGCGACCTTCGGCATAACAAGCGGCAATGTCGGCATCGGCACGTCGACTCCTTGGGGACAGTTATCAATCGCCAGCTTCAACGACGGCTCACAGCCTCAATTCGTGATCGCTTCTTCGACCGGATCCGGTGCTACGACTACCAACATGATCATAACTAGCAATGGGAACATCGGCTTCGGCACATCTTCTCCATATGCGCAACTATCGATCGTCGTTTATAACGATGGCACTATGCCTCAACTCGTGATTGCTTCTTCGACAGGATCCGGTGCTACGAGCACATCGCTATTTATAGACGCTTACGGTAACGTCGGCCTGGGCACCACCTCCCCAGCGCAGATCCTTTCAATTCAAGGCAACGGCCTATTCTCCGGCAACCTGTCTCTAGCTAGTCTGATCGCGACCGGCACTCTAAACGTCATGAATGGTGCGAACTTCGCCACTCTCGGAGGCAATGTCGGCATCGGCACCTCTACCCCCGCATTCCTGCTTGATCTTTCTACTACCACGGCACCTCAACTTGCTCTGGATGCGGGTGCTGGAAATAAAGTCTGGGTAGAACGCAATGCGGGTGGAATCTTGTATACAGCCTATACGACCGGCGCTTCGACTGCGACTACGACCGTTCTTACGCTTAATGCTAATAGCGGAAGCAAGATGTATTGGGGCGGTACGACCAATACAGGTGGGTCCAACACTCAATTTGTAGTCGGTAATATGAATACTCTAGTGGCCGCTCCCGCACAAGCCATTTTCGGTGAGTATTCTAATACTCAAGGCTGGCCCGATTTCATAGGTAACTGGGTTTCCACTGGTATTTGGGGCATCGGCCCGTTGGATTCAACGAACGATGGCCTTCTCCGTATCGGTACGACCGGTAACCCAGGTGCGGCTTGGAATTCTTTTGCAAGTGACGCTACGGGATTAGCGATACCTGGAAAGATGGCTATCGGCACAAGCTCCCTTGTCTACAATCTCACCGTAGCTTCGTCATCAGGCGCGCAGTTCGCGCTTTCAGCTGGTGCCGGTGTACCTGAATGGGTGTTCCGGAATGATAGCGGAAACAACCTCACCTTCTCGCCAACAAATATCTTGGGAAATGCTACCTCGACTATTCCTGACTTTCTGATCAATGGTTCTACGGGATACGTAGGCATCGGTACGACCACTCCGTCACAGATATTCTCTGTACAGGGAAGCGAGCTCATCTCCGGCAACACCGTCACCTCCAATCTGACGGCCACGGGCACCGTCCTCCTGAACCAGACCTCAGGTCAGACCGGTATTGGTACATCGTCGCCTTCAGCGCTATTCGCTTTGGACGTTCAAGGCAATAGCTTGTTTGCGGGGAACTTGGCGGCGGCGAGCCTTTCTGCGACAGGCACCGCGACTGTCGGCGGCAGCTTGGTCGCACAATCAGGCGTGAAGATCTCCAGTCTGAACTGCACCGGTTATCTAAACAGCGGCAAGCTCACGACAGATGCTTCGGGCAACGTAACATGCGGTAACGACATATCGACCGTAAGCGGCGCGGCTGGTGGATCCTGGGCCACGACCACTTCCACGGTCAGCGGCGAGAACTTCAACTACTCGCTGAATAGCACCGATATCGTGACGATCGGCGGCACTTCCACATCGACTGCTGATTTCTGGTTCGACCCGAATACCAACACGAGCTATCTAGCCGGCAATGTCGGCATTGGCACGAGCTCGCCATTCGCCCCGCTCTCTGTGGCCTCGTCTACCGCAAACACTCCGACGGCCGTCATCAACCAGATCGGCGCCGGCGGCCTCCTAGCCCTCCAGCAGAACGGTACGACCAAGCTCGCGGTCGCGAATAGCGGCGCGGTCTCGGTAACGACCGTCTCGACCGACATCGTCAAGTCCCAGACCGGCGCGACCCCGCCGAACGGTTTCGAGGTCACCAACTCGACCTTGACTAACGTGACCGACGCGAACAACCAGCTCAACTTGAGCCCGGGTACGATCTCCGGCCAAGGCTCGGTCACGTCGACGACCACGACCACGCAAGCCAACGTGAGCAACGGCGCCATGGTCCTCCTGCGTGATGATGGTAAATACATCATTGTCCACGGCGGCGGCCAGACAACGGCGTCTCTCTGGAATGGCCAGACCGGCGGCGCTATGAGCGCGGCCGCCACAGCCCCGACTCTCGCCGTCGGTCCTGGTGCCACAGCGCTCAAGCGTCCTGACGGTAAGTACCTCATCATCCCGGCTGGCGGCACAGCTGGCACCTCGGAATTGTATGACCCGATGAACATTACGGCTTCCGGGCCAGGCCCGGCAGTCTGTGGTGGTGTGGCTATCGCTACCGGCACTAATGCCATCCTCCGCCAGGACGGCCGCTATCTCATCTTGTGTGGTAACGTGAACGCAACTTCCATCTATGATCCGGTCGCAAACTCTGTGACTATCGGTCCTACGCCCGGTACCGCTTGGGGCGCCGGCGCTCACGCTCTGGCTCGCGATGACGGGACATTCCTGATCTTCATCGGCGGCGGTAACGCGTCGACGGTTATCTATAATCCGTTCGCTGGTGCAGCCCAAACAGTAGCTGGTGGTGGATTCACGATTGGTACGTTGACTAATCCATCCCTCGCAAACACTCCGACCATATTCGCAGGTGCGGTTTCAATCAAGCGCGCTGACGGGAAATATCTAGTCTTGCCGAGTCAGATCAACACTTCATACATATATGATCCGGTTGGAACGACTGCGAATCCGAATGGAACATTCACCCTAGTCCCGAATAGCATTGGTCCGTCCGCGGCGCTTACTGAAGGAGCCCAGGTTATGTGGAGACAAGATGGCTTGTATACCCTCATCATGGGTACTTCTACTACAGCCACTAACGTCATCGACCCAGGCGCAGGTTCCATCAACCCGACATTCATCACTTCAGGAACGCCGAGCTTCACCGGGCCGTTCGGGGCTGGTTTGACAGCATTCATGTTGCCTGATGGCACATACGCGGTCCTACGCGGCGGCGTTTCTACAGCTATGGAAATTTATAACACCAGCTTCGTAGTTGGTGGTACGTTTGCGAACTCCTCAAACTCGCGTCTGGCCAGTTACGAAACGGAATGTATCAGCTCGACTAACCTGAACCTGAACTCGACCCTTAACTGGAATACCAACGCCGCCGGTAGTGTGAGCTTCCAGGTCCGTACAGCTACGAGCCCGTTGGCTTGTTCCGCTTCTACATACCGCTCTGTGCAGTCTAGCGGCTCGCTCATCCAGACCGGCACGACCACCTCTGATAACGAAGTGCAGGTGAAGGTCTTCTTCCAGAGGTCGTTGCCGACGCCTGTTCAGCAGGAATGGGGACTAAGAAGAGTGTTGACTACGGCCTATCCGATCGCGCCGCAAGTCCCGTCGCTGCAGAACTTCACGATCAGCAACAGCCAGATCCTGCACCGCTCGCAGTTCGACTTCGGCGAATCAGTCTCCTCTACAACTGCGCCACAATCTGGCCCGATCAGGAGCAATATCACCAATAATGCCAATAGCAGCCTATCGCTCGCACAATATCGTGATGGGCTTGGCGCGACATTGAACGGAAACACCACTCTCGCTAACCAAGAGAACAACTTGTACAACGGTTCCGTCACTACCGGAGCAACCTTGGCAACTAATACTGGCACAACGACGCTTGTCATTGCTCGCCCCGATGGCAAATATGTGGTCATTGCCGGTGCCGGAGTCCCGAACGCACAGCTCTATGATCCGGTCGCCCAGACCTTCACTGCGCTTGGTGTTACACCGACTGCCGGTATCGGTTCCGGAGCTTTAGTCGTCAAACGCCCCAACGGTACATTCTTGGTCGTTCTCGGTAACAACGGCATTGCTAACGCAGCTTCCACACAGCAAGGCACGAATATATATGATCCTATAGCTAATACATTCACCGCTGGACCAAACCTCACTGCGGCCGCCGGAACCGGTGCCTTGGCGATTCCGTTGCCGAACGGGCGTGTACTCATCCTGCATGGAAACTATAGCGCCAGCAGCTCTATATATGATCCGCTGCAGAACATCATGTATTCTGGTCCGACTACACAGAACGTCATCGGAATCGGATCAATGGCCATCCCGAATAATGATGGAACATACCTGGTCATTCCTGGAATGAATAGTGAGCTCTGTGTTGCCAACACTGTTGTAACGATGTTCGATCCCAATACGATGACCTTTGCGGCTGATACTAACTTTGTATTAGGATCCAGCAATGGCCGTGGGGCCTTCGCTTTTCAGCGTAATGATGGTCAATGGGTGATCATCCACGGAGGCAACACGGCTAGTACATGTGCATTGTCAACGTCGGCTCCCGATATTTACAATCCAGTCGGCAAGAGCCTGGCAGCTAGCGGTACGACGCTCCCGACTGGCGCAGGTCTGGGAGGATTTGCTGTGCCAACACCTAGCGGCCAATGGCTCATCGTCCCTGGTGCAGCTGCAACAGTGTCATATTTCTACGACGAAGCTTCTGGCGCATTCGTCACCAATACTACCGGTGATGCCGGTAGGTATATAGTGACAGGCCCAGCATTCATAACGGGTATTAATGCCGGTGCCGCAGCTTTCCAAAGGCCTGACGGAAAGTTCGTTGTCATCACCGGCATCGCGACGACTACAGCTGCCGGTAGCGCTGTCACACAAGTACTGGATGCCGGGTGGGCTGCTCAAGGCTCGTATCAATCGGAACAGATGAGCGCACCTTTGACGAGTGGCAGCACACTAGCGTGGCAGTGGAACAACCAACCAAACCTCACTGCCATGGTCAAGACCGCACCAACGCAGGCAGCTCTAGGTACCAGCACACCTCGCCTAGTCACGACTTCCGGAGGCTTGATCAACCCTGGCGCGACCGATACTTGGATTCAAGTCATCTTCAATTTCAGCAGAACATTCCCGTCATATGGCGGTATATACACAGATAACTGGGGTTCTAGTGGTGCTATATATTCGCAAAGACCGGTCAAGACTCCTACTCTGAACAACTACAGCGTGACGCAAGATACGAACCTCCTCACTCTGACGTCCGATGGCACCCCGGTATTCCGCGTAGACTCGAACGGTGACGTGTTCACACAAGCGGGCGCGACTATCAACACCTCCGGTGCCGACTTGGCCGAGCGTTACACCTCTGATCAGCAGCTCAATCCTGGTGATGTCGTCTCAATCAACCCGATGGATAACCACGCGGTTCAAAGGACGACCTATCAGTACCAGTCTAACGCTCTAGGTGTGGTCTCGACCGATCCTGGCTTCGTGGCCGGCGCTTACACCGAGAACTCATTCCCGATTGCTCTCATCGGTCGCGTGCCGGTCAATGTCTCGACCGAGAACGGCATGATCGAACAAGGCAATGCTCTGACGCCATCGAGCATCCCGGGCTACGCCATGAAAGCCACGCTCGCCGGACATGCTCTGGGTAAGGCCCTTGAATCAGTAGATGCTTCCAAGCTTGTGCCTTGTCCTACGCCGGGCAATGTTCCGGGCACACAGTGTACGTCCATCATGATGTTCGTGAACCTGTTCGACTACCTTGGCGTCTCGATTGGTGATGCCATGTCCTTGAGCAGTCTGAATAGCTCGGATGGTCTTATCAGCTTGTCCACCGGCTCTGTGTCGAATAGCCCCGATGCCTCGACCAGCGAAGCTCTGGCTTCTAGCACCGCGACGACCGCCTCTTCCTCGTCTATCTCGGTCATCAGCGGCCAGGATCAAGCAGTCCTAACATATCTTGAACAATTAGGAACTAACCGTGGCAATACAGCCTCGACTCCTTCAGAGATCTTCGCCAATAAGGGCAGCTTCATCAGCGAAGTCATCAGCCCGATCATGGTCACGCAATTGCTGACTGCGAACAACGTCCAAGGCTTGAATGTTCAGACCCAGGGCCTTTCGGCGAACAATATCCAATCCCAGAACATCCAGTCGCAGAATATCCAATCCTCGCATATCACCCTGAATCCTTCGCCGGATGGGTTCTTCAAGATCTACGGCGTATCGCAAGTCGCCGGCGTTGCGGCATCGATAGCAACTTCGACTGATCAGAATGCTTCATCAACGATGGCAACCTCGACCGACTTGACTGCGACGACTACGGCAACGACTACGGCTACCGTCACGGCAACAGCTACTCCATACATCGCAGTTTCCTTCGACAGCTCGGGCAACGGCTTCTTCTCCGGTACGCTGGCCGCCGACATGGTCCAGGTGCGCAATCTGACGGTCACAGGATCTACCACGATCGCCGGTCTGGTCGTCGACACCCTGGGAATCCCAGGCGGAGCCATGGATATCTTGAGCGATGCCACTTTCATTGGCAGGCCGTACTTCACATCCGATACCGGCGGTACGGCGCTCATCAAGTCCGGAGCGAAGTCCGTCGACATCACCTTCGACCGCGATTACATCGACACGCCTATAGTTTCCGCTACTATCGCTCTGGAATCTTCCACAACGACCGATCAAACCCAGACAGAACAGGCGATATTCGATGCTGACATCAGATTCCTGGTCACGAACAAGAATGTCCACAGCTTCACGATCATCCTGAACAAGCCGGCGCCGGTAGACATGAGCTTCAGCTGGATCGCCTTGGCCGTGAAGAATTCCAAGCTCTTCACCTCGAAGGATGTAGCCGCCTCAACATCTACGGATACACAGACTACGACGGTCATAGCTACGACGACCACAACGACAGTTCCTCCAGTATCGACGTCCACTGTCAGTACGCCGATAGTCACAACTCCGATTGTCACGACACCGGCTCCGACTACTGATTCCGGCTCAACGACGAGCGCCACGAGCACACCTATGATTACCTCAACGACAACACCGCCGGTCACTGCGACAAGTACAGCGCCAACAGTCGCAACGACAACGAGCCAGACTCAACCGATCGTTCCGGCAACCGCTACAACTACGGCTGCAACGACAAGCACTAGCTCGACAACGGCTGTCGCCAGCACTACGCCAGTAGTGACGCCTCCTAGTACAACTACAACAACGCCTCCAGCAACAGGGAATGACTCGTCTTCCTCATCTGCTCCCTCAACTCCAACTCCTCCGTCTTCTGATACGACTGTTGTGACTCCACCGCCTGCTGCCGCGCCGTCAGATGGCACGACTTCAAATCCTTGATCTAGTTCAGGCTGGAGAGTAGATGAACAAAAAACAAAATCAAACGAGTGTCTCAAATGCTAAGTCGCATTGTTTTGGGCGATTAGCCTTGATTCCTTTGTTTGTTGTTATCACATGGTCTGTATTTTTGCAGAATGTTAACGCAATTACTCTAGATAATAACTACTACACGCTTGATGATCGAATCTATTCAACGTCTGATGGTTTTAACTACATTATCCTTTTTGATGTCAATTCTGGTGAACAGATATTTTCTACCCCATCCTATTTTAACGGCCAAGATCTAACTGCCACTAATGTTCCCGGTCAATATTCGTATGTCGAGACCTATGGCCTTAATTGTGTTGGAAATAATTTGTCATACTCAGACTGTCTTGCTAGTGATGATTTTATGGATGAAGCACAGTTCACTATTCTCCCTCCAGGAGGAACGGCACCATCTATGCTCATGGGTCGTGCTCCTATCTCGAACGCGTCGTATCCGCCAGCGGTGACGATCATCTCGCCGGTCAAGGGGAGCGTCTTCTCGCACACGGGTACGATCGCTTACGGAGCAGTCGACCCGAATGATGTGGGGCAACCATACTTCAAACAGAATGCAGGGCTAGGACCGAATCCGGTGTCGCTTTTCTATTCCGACAAGCTTGGCGACAACATGTACACCATGGTTGATCCCGGTCTGAAATCGCCGATCGCAGCCGGGCTCACGGCTTCATCGAGTTATCTCTGGACGACTACCGGGCTTGTGCCAGGCGATTGGTATCGAATCATCGCTGACGCAGTAGACATGGAGGGTCTGATTGGCGAAGCCGTCTCCGATGCATTCACTGTCGACTACAATCCGCCTGTTTTCACCGTGAAAGCCGACCCGCCGGCGGTGCGGCGCGGGACTGTGAATATCAGCGTGGATTCCTCGAAGGATCTTCCCGCGCCGCCTAAGGTCACAGTCACACAGACGGGGGCCCATCCGGTTGCGGTCGAAGTCACCGGCAGTGGAAGCCATTTCACGGGGAACTATGTGGTGGTCACTGGATATGATGGTACGGCGCGTATCTCAGTTTCTGGCATCGACGCAGCAGGGAATATGAGCACAACCACAGTCTCCGGCGGCACATTCAGCGTCGGAGTAAATCCACCGACTATTCCCGTCATTGCCTCTCCGTCAGTCAAGAGCGCTGTAGCGGACGATCATATAGATGTCACAGGCACAGTCAGGAATGACACCACGGCCATTCTAGAAGCGAACGGCCAGAAGGTCGCGGAAGCGACGCCGGACGATTCAGGTGCTTTCACATTCAAGGGCGTGGCGCTCGACAAGACGGATAACCACGGTCTGAACTATTTGAGCGTATCGTCGCGCGATGCATTCGGGGTGGTCGGGCCATCGGCCGACATTCAAGTCAAATGGAACGTCCCGCCGACCGTGGCTTTGGTCAAACCTGCGCCGGATGAAGTCGTGAGCGACCAGGAAGACATCGCCGCAAACGGCGCCGACGCGAACGGCGACGCTCTATATTATACGTTCCAGATCCAGCCCGGCCGGAATCCCGTGGAATCGGCCTGGACATCTATAGGCGACGAGCTTCCGGGCAGCGGCTTCGTTTGGAACGCCACGGAAGTCGACGACGGCGAATATTCCATGCATGTCATCGCCGATGACGGCTGGGCCAAAGCCACTTCCACGCCCGTGCGCTTCACGGTCATGAATACCGTGCCGTACTTCCGTTTCGTGGACGGCCGACAGACGGTCACTCGCGGCGCACGAACGACCATAACCGGCAGCGTCCACACCTCGAATAATCTCGGAGTAAGACCGAATATCAGCAGTGCTTCATATAGCACGGACAAGGGCGTGCATTGGATCCCGCTCAAGCTCAACGACACATTCGGGGCCTTGTCTGACCGCCAGTTCACGCTGGCTTTGCCGATCATGAAAGAGGGGACATACCCGATATTATGGCGTGTTACGGACAGCCGTGGCACCGTGGGCAATGCCGTGCATCCGGTTATCATAGATAGGACTGCGCCGGTCGCGCCCGTCGTAACTTCCAATCAGGACGGTGATATTCTCACAAGATCTGATGACCAGAATACGATTGCGCCAGGTTTGCAGACCGATATCGCCGGTAATGCCGAGCCGGGAAGCATAGTTACGCTCTCATATGACGGGGCAACTACGACCGTAAGAACGCTTGCGAGCGGCAGCTTCGATTTTGGCGGTGTGACATTCTCAGCGAGGGGAGCACATAAGCTCATGCTCACCGCCTCAGACGCGGCTGGCAACACGAGCAGGCCGACTTCACTCACGCTCGTCTACGACAATCCGCCGATCATAACGCTCTTGAATCCCGAGCCATTTCATGGCTTGTCGGGCAACGCTGACATCAAGTGGAGCATCAAAGGCGGCGACAGTGGCCAAGTCGGAGCTACGACTGTGAGCTACCACCGCTACGGCGCCGCTTGGAAGACTATCGCCACGAATGTTGACGCGAACGGCGATGTCCCATTCGATGTCACCGGACTGCCGGAAGCCAACGATTATGAGCTGCGCATCGCAACAAGCGATGGCATTATGCCAGTCTCTTTGACAGCCAGCTTCTCCGTGGACGATACGGCGCCGGTCGTCCAATCTCTAACTGCTGACACAAAGACGGCCAGCAGTTCGATCGGCCTTTCCGCCTCCGGCGTGGCCACCGACAACGTTTCAGGCGTCGAATATGTCGAGTTCTCCATCAGCCCACAAAATGGCACCGTACAAAGCAGCGCTTCTCAAGCTACGACAAGCGACAATTCTTGGTATAGAGCGCTTATCACCAAGGGATTCATGTCGATACGGGCGACCTACAGCATCCGTTATCCGATGGCTCTGGATGATGGCGATTATGTCCTGTCGGCTAGGGCTATAGACGCCGCCGGGAATATCTCGCAGCCTCTGTCCCGCGACATCCGCATCGATCGCACCGCGCCACGGATCGGCAGCTTCTTCCTGGAGGCGAGCGGCGTGCGCCTGCCGCCGGATGATATGGGTGCAGTCTCCATTCCTGCGCATAGCCCGGCCACTTTTGGTATCACGCTCGAAAGCGATGTCGCTTCCTCGTCGCTATCGGTCGGTGGTCAGGTCTTCCCGCTAACGCTCGATATCTCGACCGGGGTGTGGATGGCATCTATCCCTGCCGACACGGCCACAGGCACCAGTCGGTTGGCGTTGACCGCCATAGACCAGAATGGCAACGCCGTAACCGATCAGACGATTGGCTCGCTCACGGCCATAGGGCGGGGCATGGTCTCCGCCAAGGCCTCCAACGGAGCTCTTTCGCCCGTTAGCGGCGCGCATATTCGCGTGTTAAAATTCAATGACAGCACCCAGAGCTACGACGCGTATGTCGACGGCGAAGGCGTCCCGATCGCGGCGGATACCGACCAGTCCGGCCAATATGACTTGGCCCTGCCACAGGGGGAGTATCGCTTGGTCGTCACTGCTCCAGGCATGAAGACGGTCACGCAGGGAGTCTCGCTCGATCGCTCCGGATACGCCGAGCCGGCCATCGAGACCGAGCCGATCTCCGGTATCGGACAATGGCTTCAGACCTTCCTCGGCTGGTTCAGCTCATAAGAACATATGAAATCGAAGAACCTCCAACACCATCTCGAGATCGCCGGATTCGTCGGCCTCTCCGTTTCGCTCGCGATCATCGGCTTCTATCTCTCCGGCAGATATCTCCTGCCGGTCATCACGGGGGATTCCGGCATCGTCCAAGAAGCGCCGGCAGCCGTGCCGGGCCAGAGCATCCTAGGGCATCGTGCGCCGGATTTCTCTCTCCCAGACCTCTCCGGCAACCGCACCACTTTGGCAGAGTCGTACGGCGTCCCCGTCATCGTGACCTTCTGGGCGGCGGGAAATCAGGATTCGGCCGATCAGGTCAAGATCCTGGATGATTACCGGGTCAATGAGGCGGAACAAGCGCAATTAGTCGATATCGTAGCCATAGACAGCCTTGAAGACCCATCGATCGTCATGTCTTTCATGCGCCGCGGCGGCTACAACATCGACGTCCTCACCGATCAGTTCGGCGCGGCCGGCAGCCAGTACGGCGTGAAGAGCCTGCCGACGACCTATTTCATCTCCAAGACCGGCGTGGTCGAGGACGTCTCGGCCAAGCTCCTTTCCGAGAGCGATCTCACGGAAAAAGTTGATAACTTGCTCAAGCAAAATGCGGTACAATAGACAAACATGTCGCTCTATTTCATAGTTAACAACTTTGTTTTTGCCTTCGATATGGTCGGCGCCATTGTCTTTCTCATGGCGGCGTGGCTGTCGTTCGACGCCTATCGCCTGCGAGCCGACGCATTCGTGCTCGCGCGCGCCATCGGATTCTCGCTAATCGCAGTCTCATATGTCATCCAAGCCATGGCTTCGGGGAACGACATCCTCTCTTTCGCGGCGGCTATCATCTTCGGCCTAGGCCTCATCCTAGTCATCGCGAGCTTCCTCAAAAAGTCCGACTTGGTCATGAATGCCATCATCGTCGTGCCGTCATTCGCGGTCTGGAGCATGTATATCCACGCCGCTTCGACGGTCGCCTTGGTCTGCATCGTTTGTCTGGCCTGGAGACAATGGCAGCGCGAGCATAATCCGACCTGGATACCATTCATAGCGGGATTTCTCTTGGTCGCCGCCGGATCATTCCTGGCGATCTTCACCCCCGAAGGCGATCAAACAGCGCTCCTCAATCTTGTGCGCATCGTCGTGGAATTCGTTGGTTTCGTCGTCATGGGCTATTGGACGTGGCAATACATGCGCTTGCGCCTGAATGAGAGCATCGTGATGATCGCCGTCGGCGTAACCTTCACTCTGGCCACGATTGTGACCTTGGCTTTCTCGACCATCCTCATCGACCGCGTGACCGCAGAGACCGCCACGAACTTGGTCACCGACGTCAAAGTCCTGGATTATTCAGTGACGGCTCTAGAAGGGGAGGCACTGGCCAAGGCCTCGCTCGTGGCGTCCGAACCGGACATCTCGGTCGCGCTCGCCAAGAATGACTCGGCGGCTCTGGATCAGGCGGCACAGAAATTCCTGGAGACGTACAATCTCGGATTCCTGACCGTGGCCTTACCGTCCGGCGACGTCCTGGTGCGCGGGAATGCGCTTTCACGGCACGGCGACTCGGTGGCGGGCGAGCGGGCATTCGAGGAGGCTTCGCAGGGCAACTCGTTCTCGACCATCGAAAAAGATCCCGTGGAAGGGCTGTCGGTCAGGGCCGGCGCGCCGATCGTTTCGGCCGGCAAAGTCATCGGCGTTTTGATCGCCGGATACCCGCTGGACAACGCCTTTGCGGACAACATGAAGCGCGTGACCGGCTTGGAGATGTTCGTCTATGACGGAGATACCTCCATTTCCAGCACGGCATTCGTGGCCAACGGTACCAAGCGCCTGGTCGGCGTCAAACCGTCAGACGATAGCGTCGTCGCAAGCGTCATCAACCGCGGGGAGACCGTGACGGCCAACGTCAACATGTATGGCGAGCCATTCCAGGCCAGCTACGCGCCGCTCTCGAACGCCGACGGCAAGGTCATAGGCATGCTCTCGGCTGCCAAGTATCAGCAGGATATCGTCAATATCGCCGATGCCACCAACAGGCTCACTTTGATCACGGTCATCCTGATCTTGCTAGTGCTCATGACCCCGATATATTTATTGGCAAAGCGGCTGAGCGGTCAGGCGTCTATCGGATGATCAAACCCATTATAATGGTCAAACACAATTATCAATTTCTAATCTAAAAACATGGAAGGACAACAAACGCCCGTGACCCAACCTAACGCGCCTCAGCCTCCCGCCGCCGTTCCCAATAAGGGATATCTCAAATGGGCCGCTGTAGGCGTAGCCGCACTGATAGCCATAGGTCTGATCATCTTCACGATTTATCTCTTCGCGTCGAATGGCTCCGGATTGTCATCATCTTCGTCGTCAAACGCTCAAAGCACCGCACCGAAGGCCGAGGTCAAAGCTCTAACCATATATGATTGGTGGACTTCTCCCTCCGAATCTGCCGCATTCAACGCGCTAAAGGGGGTATTCACCACGAATTATCCGGATGTTGCAGTCGTAGCCGCCCCCGTGACCGGCGGCGCCGGCTTCCAGATGATCACGACGATACGGTCTCTAATGGCCGCCGGCGAAGGGCCTGACGCCTTCCAGATGCATGCCGCTTATGAAGCCGAGCCCTACTTCCAAGCAGGAATGTTGAGCCCTGTCGACTACATCTGGAGCTCTTCCGGTTTGGCTAGCGCCACGCCGAAGGTCATCCAGGATATGAACAAGTTCAACGGCAGATACTATTCCGTGCCCGTCGATCTCCACCGCAGCAACATCGTCTGGTACAACAAAGCCCTTCTGGACAAGAATGGGATAGATTCGTCAACTCTCACCACTTGGGACGCGTTCTTTGCCGCAGCTGACAAGTTGCGCGCGAACGGCGTGCAATATCCTATCCAGCAGGCACAATCCTGGACCGTGGCCCAGACCTTCGAGACGATTATCGCCGGGTCGGACATCGGCTTCTACGAAGATTGGGTCAACGGCAAGGTCACGAGCGCGACCGACCCCCGCATGATCGCGGCTCTGACGACTCTCAAGAGATATCTTTCCTATACCAATCCGGACAGTTCGACTCTGCCTTGGGATCAGGCCGTCGACCGCATCATCAAGGGCCAAGGCGCCTTCAATCTGATGGGGGATTGGGCCAATGGCGAGTTCAAACTGGTGGGCATGAAATACGGCAAGGATTACGGCATGTTCCCATTGCCGGGCACGCAAGGCATGTACGGACTGGTCGTGGATACGTTCCAGCACCCGAAGGATCTCACTCATCCCAAGAGCGCCGATGAGTGGCTTTTGACAGTGGCTTCGCAAGCCGGACAGGACGCCTTCAACCCGATAAAGGGATCCATCTCTGTGAGAAGCGACTCCGATACGACGAAGTACGACGCCTATCAGCAGGCGGCTATATCCGATTTCAAGAGCGCGAAGTATTTGTATCCGAGCGTAGCCAACGGCAGCGGCGCCCCTCAAGCATTCACACTCAAGCTGAACGACATCATGGCCTCCTTTGTCCAGGATCAGAACGTCAGCAAGACCGCCGCGGATCTGGCGAGTTTCACCCAGTCGATCATATCCCAATATGACAGATCCTGGTCTCTGCGTTAGATAGATAATCAATGAAGATCAGGACTAGCCTACTAGTGTCTTTCGGAACAGTCATCTTCTTTTTGACCCTGCTCGGTGTCTTCTCGTTCGCGACCCAGCTACACTTCAAGGACCAATATAAGGCGACCTTGAATATCATCACCAGCGAACACGAGATCATCGATGATGTGAATCAACTCTCGGATACGTATACGAAGCTCCTCCAGAATATCAACGACAAGAGCTTGCTCGACGAATACGGGAAGACGGTCTCCAAGGTCGAAGGCACCTTCGCGGCTTTAAACTCGCACGCAGAGAGCGGCACAGACGCCAATATCTACGGGAGGATCAAGAACGAATTCGGCCTCCAAGGGCAGCTATTCGAGCTCGGCATATCGAATACCCAAAAGGGCGATTTCTCCCAGAGCTCGGATATACTCGATCAGATAAACAGGGGCAATGCTGGTATCCAGGAAGACGTCGCTAACCTAATCATAGCCGAGCTTCAATCCGCTGAAGATCAACAACAGCAGATCGCGTTATTGGAAAAGATCACCGAGATCATCGATGCCGTGCTATTCCTGGCGGTATTCGGAGGCAGCATCATCGTAGCGATCAGATTCTCAAGCCGCCTCTCCAAGCCTCTAGTACGCCTGACCGGTCTGGCCGAGGCTATCTCCGGAGGTGACTCGCATAAGACCGTCGATTTGGATCTGGTAGCGATGAAGAACGAGGTAGGCAGCCTGTCGCAGTCATTCAACCGCATGATCGTCAACGTCGAAGATAAGATCAACACCCGCACCAAAGAGCTTGCCGAGGAGCGATCCCGTCTCCTTTCTTCGATCAACAGCTTGTCTTTCGGGTTCTTGATCGTGAACCTGCAGCATGAGATCATCCTGAAGAACCGGGCCATCTTGGAGCTCTTCGGTCTCAAGGGATCCGACAAGGTCTCGGTCGCCGACATCTCCAAGATGCTGGGCGGCTTCGACATCGCAGTCGAAGCCGCCCGCTGCCTCGAGTCCGGCAAGAGTGTCTGCGAGATCAAGGAGATCGTCTTTCAGAAGAAGATCCTGCGCGGATTGGTTGCCCCGATCAATGTCGAGGGGGACAAGGACATCGCCTCCGCTTCCGGGTCCGGATCACCACAGAGAATCGGCTACGTGTTCCTTCTTGAGGATGTTACCGAAGCCAAGGCTATGGAACGCTCCAGGGACGAGTTCTTTGCCGTAGCCTCGCACGAGCTCCGCACTCCCTTGACGGCTATCCGCGGCAACGCCGAGATGATCCTCGACTCGTTCGCGGCCGAGATCAAGAATCAGGACATGCGCGAGATGCTCACGGACATCGACGCATCGAGCATCCGCCTTATCGATATTGTGAATGACTTCCTGGAAGTCTCGCGCCTGGAACAGGGCAGAGTGGAGATCAAGGCGGAGAAATTCAACCTCCGTGAAGTCATAGACAGAGTCGTGAAGAATCTGAAGTCCACGACAGACAAGAAAGACATCAGCCTGGAATTCATGCACCCGGACTTCCCGCCGCTCTATGTCCTCGCTGACCGGAACCGCGTCGAACAGGTCCTCATCAATTTGATCGGTAATTCTATCAAATTCACCCAGAAAGGCGGCATCAGCGTAAACCTCACGAAGCAGGACGAGCACTTCCTCAGGGTGGAGGTCACGGACACAGGCCTCGGCATCTCCGAGCAGAACCAGAGCCTGCTATTCAGGAAGTTCCAGCAGGCCGGCGAGAGCATGATCTCCAGGGATGTCACTCAAGGCACGGGGCTCGGCCTGTATATCTGTCAGAAGATCATCTCTTATATGGGTGGCAGCATAGGCTTGGAAAAGAGCGAGCTGGGGAAGGGTAGTACCTTCGCTTTTACATTGCCCGTAGCTTCTTGATATAATGATGTGAGAATATCGGAGATTTAATACGCTATATCACCAACATGCAAAACAACCCAATATTCTTGCTTGAGGACGATCTGGAAATGAGCCGCATGTATGAGAGAGCCTTCCATCTGGCCGGGCACGAGGTCGTATTGGCTCGTGACGGAGCAGAAGCCGTCAAAATGCTCAACGAGGTTCCCGCGACACCCAAAGCCATCATCCTGGACATCATGGTGCCGAAGATCAACGGCCTCGAGCTTCTGCACGGCCTCCGTGACGACCCCCGTTTCAAGGAGACGCCTATAGCGGTCTTAACTAATTCTTTCTATAAAGACGATGCCGACCGCTTTCTAGCCGCCGGCGCCGACATCTATCTGGTCAAGATCGAACATCAGATCAAGGAAGTCGTCGAAAAGATCGAAATGCTTATCAAAACCCGGCATGCCGATGCTGTAAAAGTATAGTATAATAGCGCCAATACCATGGCTAGATTATTCATAGCAGAAGATGATCCATTGATGAGCCGCATGTATGAGCGGGCTTTCCGTCTGGCCGGACATGATCTGACCATGGCTTTCGATGGGGAACAGGCCCTGGACGTAGTCAGGAAAATGGACCCGCCGCCAGTCGTCGCCTTGCTCGATGTGATGATGCCCAAGAAGAGCGGATTCGAGGTCTTGCGAGAGATGAAGGCTGACGCCAAGCTCAAGAACATCCCAGTCATCCTGCTCACCAACTTGGCCGGCCAGGCCGATGCCGAGAAGGGCCTAGAGATCGGCGCCGTCCTCTATCTCATCAAGAGCCAGTACAGCCCTAAGCAGGTCATCGAGAAGGTCGACGAGATAGTGAGGTCTTATTCCAGGAAAGAGGATATTCCAGACGTGAAGGTCGAAGTCAAGGATATCGGCAAGTCCTAAGCAGTTCACAAGTTATCCACATTATGAAGCTTGCCCCTCACTACAGGGCGATTATACTTAGCTCCGTAACCTATAAACTACCAACTAACCAATAATATGAACGAAACAAACAAGGGCATGTCAAAAAGCGTCAAGATCGTCGGTGTGGTGCTAGTGGTTATCCTTGTCGTCTCAGTCGTCGAGAACTTCAGGCTCTATGCTCAGGTGAAACAGCTTCAGAATCCTCAGGCCGCGGCCCAGAATCAGGTCCGTGAGATCGTCGCTAATGTCGGCAGGGTCATGGAGCTTCCGCAGAACGAGACTCCGACTATCGCCACAGTATCTGACCTCGCGCCGCTCAAGAGCCAGCCGTTCTTCGTGAACGCCGCTATCGGCGATCAGGTCCTCATCTATACCAACGCCCGCAAGGTCATCCTCTGGAGGCCGGCCGAAAGCAAGATCATCGAAGTCGCTCCGCTCAACATCAATCTTCCGACTTCTTCCGGCGCTCTCCCGACAGTCGGTTCGACCACTCCGGCGAAATAATCCCTGAAGATCTCCATGCGTCCGCGTGAGATCCTCTGCTTCTTCGGTATCGCGCTACTTTGCGCGGTACCGATAGTCGTATTGGGACAGACATATTCTTCGCCTAGCTACAGCGTGGTGGCGCCGGTGCTTTACCCCGGGGGTGTATCCTCGTCGGCGAGCTTCGGTCTATCCAGCGTCATATCGCAGCCGGCTGTAGGCAAATCCGCGGCTGCGGCCTTCGATGTCTTTGGTGGCTTCCTATATAATCCATTCGCATCGTCTCCCATAGTGTCAGCCACGCCTGGCAACGCTCAAGTGACTCTATCCTGGACAGCCGCGGCGCCCGGCTTCGGTTGGACCATATCCGGTTATGACGTCGGATATTCGACGACGGCCGGTGGCCCGTACTCCTTCACTTCGGCCGGCAACGCGCTCTCTTATACGGCATCGAGCCTCACCAATGGCACGGCCTATTATTTTGTGGTGCGCGCTCTGGACGCTTTCGGGAACACGATCGTCACTTCCGTTGAGGTTTCAGCCACGCCCACGAATGGCGGTGGAGGTGGAGGTGGAGGCGGAGGCGGCGGTGGAGGTGGAGGCGGAGGCGGCGGTGGAGGAGGTATCCAATCGGGCGGCGGCACAGGCATAAATATGTCCGGCCGGGCTTATCCCGGCTCCGAAGTCACAGTCTTGAAGGATGGACAAGTCGTGACAACGACCACTGCCGATTCCAAGGCTAATTTCTATATCGCCTTGACCGGTCTAACGCCCGGCAATTATTTCTTCTCGCTATACAGCGAAGACGCGCAGGGCAGGCGATCGAGTCTGGTGACATTCCCAGTATCCGTGACTAACGGCGTGACCTCGAATATCACGGGCATATTTCTATCGCCGACCATCGCAGTGGATAAGTCCGAGGTCAAACAGGGCGATACGCTCAAGATCTTCGGCCAATCCGTAGCCAACAGCCAGATCACTATCGAGGTCAATTCCGATCAGCCGAATTTCGCGGTCGCGTCATCCGATCCGTCCGGAGTATATCTATATAATTTCGACAGCTCGGTCCTAGATTACGGTTCTCACACAACCAAATCCAAGAGCGCGACTTCTACGGAGATCAGCCCTTACAGCGCTTCCGTGGCTTTTACGGTTGGCGACAAGAATGTGGCGTACGTGGGGCAAAGCTGCAAGATTCGAGGAGACCTGAACAATGACTGCCATGTCAACCTCGTGGACTTTTCCATCATGGCTTACTGGTACAAGCGCCCGAACCCGCCGGCATCTGTCGATTTGAATGGCGATAGCAAGATCGATCTGGTAGATTTCAGTATCCTGGCCTTCAACTGGACAGGTTAGCGTCGGCAAGCATCACGATCAATATGAATGCCATATCAATATGAATCGCATCAAAAAATATTTACCCTCCAAGCTGGTCTGCGCCGGCGTAGCCGCTACGTTCGTCTTTACGATCATTGCGTCGCTCCCAGCAATCTCATATGCTGCTGGCGGATCGGTGACAGTCTCTTCCGATCAGAAGTCGGTCGCGCCCGGTCAGGAATTCACGGTGACCGTCAAGCTCGACACCGGCGACGCGACCGTGAATGCCGTTTCCGGTTCGATCTCCGTGGAAGCCGGCCTCTCGATCCGGACTTTACTAGACGGCGACTCGGTCATCCCGATCTGGATCGAGAGGCCGGCCTTGTCCTCCGATGGTCGCGAGATCTCTTTCGCGGGCATTATTCCCGGAGGATGGGACGGCACAACCGGCACTCTCTTCAGCCTGATAGCGGCGGCCTCTTCGACAGGCACGGTCACTCTTAAGCCGCATGATTTCGAGGCGCTAGCGCAGGGACAGACGCCGCAGCCGATTGCGCTCGCCCTGTCGTCTCTGTCGCTCAAAGTCATCGGTCAGGCGGTCTCTTCGGCCGTGACTATCGCAGACGCTATTCCACCCGATCCATTCGCGGTCACGATCCAGTCTGATCCGCAAGTCTCTAGCGGCGCCTTATTCGCGGCTTTCAGCGCTTCGGACAAGCAGTCAGGCATCGCCGGATACGAGGCCGCTTTTACGTATATATTCAAGCCCGGAACGGCCGACTGGCAGCCGGCGGAGAGCCCATACCTCATCCCGACAGGGAATTCCGGCAAGATCCTGTGGATAGCCGCCATAGACCACGCCGGCAATCGCCGGATCGTCCGAGTTGTCCTACCGGGCTATTATAGGGATGCCTTCATCCTTGCTATACTTATAGCGATACTACTATGCCTCGCCCTTTTCGTGCTACAACGTATGCGTTCGCGGCGTTCGCTGCCATCACTCTAGGCGCTGCTCACGTCCACGCCCAGTCTATATATCTTTCACCTGCCTCGGGATCGTATTCCGTGGGGGATGCTTTTGCTGTCCAAGTTCTAGCTTCGAGCCCGACACAGTCGGTGAACGCCGTCTCAGGCGAACTCACATTCTCGTCGGACAAGCTCAAAGTGATCAGCGTCTCCAAGGCGGCTTCGGTCATGAGTCTGTGGGTCCAGGATCCGTCGTTCTCGAATACGGCCGGCACCGTGGATTTTGCAGGTGTGATCTTGAATCCGGGATATACCGGAGGGGCAGGCAATGTCATCACCGTCAATTTCAAGGCCATCAATTCCGGTTCGGCCAAGCTCGGCTTCTCTTCAGGCTCTCTCCTCGCCAATGACGGCAACGGCACGAATATCCTCTCTACGCTCGGCACCGCGCAATATGCGATAGGCATATCGGGGAATGTCCCGGCCGTGGTGCCCAGTTCCGGCATCCCGGCACCGACCATCACCTCGACGACGCATCCGGATCCTACGAAATGGTATACCTCGGATAGCCCGCAATTCTCGTTCAGCTTTCCATCGAGCGCTACCGCACTGAAGCTTCTTTTTGACAAGCAACCAGCTTCAGCCCCGACCAACCTCTATGAGCCTGTTATCATCACGAAGACGCTCATGGGCGTGTCTGAAGGAGTCTGGTACATGCATGCTTCCTATAAGACTGACGCCGGCTGGTCGGACACGGCGAACTTCCGTGTCAACATCGATCATACGCTGCCATCCACCTTCGTGATCAGCGACCCGGTCGGCCGTGACACCACCATCTCCGCGGTGCGTCTCGGCATGTCGGCCACGGATGCCGTGTCATATATCGATCATTATGAGCTCAGCATAGACAACGGCACGTACACGACCTGGAAAGATGATGGCGGCGGCATATATACAACACCGGAGCTCCTCCCGGGCACGCACACGATCCGCGGCCGTGCCGTGGATGCAGCCGGCAATATCGCCTATGCCTCGCTGGACTTCCCGGTCACGGGCCTCCCGGCGCCGACGATCTCCGACTACACCAAGGATATATCAGGTTCTCAGCCGATATTCGTGAAAGGCACTGCTACGCCTGGATTCATAGTGCGCCTATTCGTCCTAGACTCGAATGGCGCTCCGGTCAAAGTCTCCGAGAGCACGGTGGCGTCTGACGGCTCATTCAACCTGGCCTGGCAGCCCGATGGCACGAAGCTGGCCCAGGGCGGGCTCATGTCTCCCGGTCTGCATAGCATGATCGTCTATGGGTGGAGCATATCTGACCAGGTCACGAATGGATCTCCGAAGCTGCCGATCGTCGTGTCCGGTTCGACCATCTCGCAGATCGGCACCGGCTTGTTCGACTTCCTGGTCGTTGTCGTCCCGATCATCGCACTGCTGCTCCTGCTTCTCCTGCTCATCCTCCACGGCGTCCGCAAGGCCCGCGACTTCCGCAAAGAGATCCGCACCGAAGCCGCGGCGGCCGAGAGCGTCCTCCACCAAGCTTTCGCGGGCATGCGCGAGAACCTCGAGAAGTACGTCGAAACCCTCGAGAACGCCAGCGCCGAGCGCCGCCTCACGGACGAAGAGCGCACATTGGTCAAAGCCATGAAGCAGAACCTCGATGACGCCGAGAAGATCGTCGGCAAGGAGATTGTTGTCGTCGAGGAGACTGTGAGGAAATAATCCTAGATGAGTCGTTACCGATCAAAGCAAGCCGTCCAAGGCAGACCAAGTCATGTCGGTTCCTGAAACGCTTTACTTTTGTAAAGCGTTTTCGCGGAGGAAGGCCAGCTCCCCCGGTGACCATATGCAAATTCGTCGAACTTTTCGACGTTTTTGCATAGTGAGCGTGAGCATATACCCCTCCAGGCCGTCCCTATTGCCTTTCAGCCTATCCTTTACTAGAATAGCCCCATGAAACGGAAGCCAGCACGACAGACACGGAAGAAGAGTTCCGCAACTAGGAGGACTCGAAGCAAGGCCCACCACAAGTACATATTCGTGATCGGCGGCGTGATGTCAGGCGTGGGGAAGGGCGTAGCCACTTCTTCAATCGGCACTCTGCTCGCGGCCAAGGGCTTCGCGGTCAACTTGGCCAAAGTAGACCCGTATCTCAATGTAGACGCCGGCACCATGAATCCGACGGAGCACGGCGAAGTCTTCGTGCTCGATTCCGGCCTCGAGACCGACCAGGACATGGGCAATTACGAGCGCTTCCTCGGCCGCGACCTCTCTGCCGCCGACTACATGACTTCCGGCATGGTCTACAAGCACGTCATAGACAAGGAGCGCGCCCTCGAATTCGGCGGCAAATGCGTCGAAGCCATCCCGCATATCCGCGACGAGATCGTCGCTCGCTTCGAGCGCTCGGCTAAGGTCAATCGCTCCGAGATCTCCATCATCGAGATAGGCGGCACAGTCGGTGATTACCAGAACATCATGTTCATCGAAGCCGCCCGTTCGCTCAAGATCCGCCATCCGGACGACGTGATCTTCATCATGGTCTCGTACCTGCCTGTCCCGGGCAAGCTCGGCGAGATGAAGACCCGCCCGACCCAGAACGCCGTACACCAACTAGCTTCTTATGGCGTGACGACAGACATCGTGATCGGCCGCTCGGAGATCCCGCTCGATCAGAAGCGCAAGGACAAGATCGCCGCCGCCTGCAATATTTTGCCGCGCCGTGTGGTCTCGGCTCCGGATATCCAAAGCATTTATGATGTGCCTGTGAATTTTGATCATGACCACCTGGGCGAGATCGTTCTCGAAGCCCTGCATGTCGCGCCCAAGAAGACGGGCAAGGCCTTCCAGGCCTGGAAGCTCATGGCTCGAGGCATCAAGAACCATGCTCGCCACGAAGTGCATGTCGGCGTGGTGGGGAAGTATTTCAATACCGGCGACTTCATGCTCTCTGACTCATACATCTCGGTCATAGAAGCCATTAAATTCTCAGCTTATGCGAACGGCGTCAAGGCCGTCGTGCACACGGTGAACGCACGCGATTTTGAGACGAAAAATCCGGACTTTGCCTCGCTCGACGCCTTCGACGGCATCATCGTGCCCGGTGGCTTTGGCGAGACCGGCATAGAAGGCAAAATAGCCGTCATCCGCCATGCCCGCAAGAATGATATCCCGTACTTCGGCCTATGCTATGGCATGCAGCTTATGACCGTGGAATTCGCTAGGAATGTCCTGGGTCTGAAGAGCGCGCATACCACAGAGATCGACCCGAAGTCTCCGCACCCGGTCATCGATATCATGCCCGATCAGAAGAAGAAGATCGCCGAAGGAAATTACGGAGGCACGATGCGCCTCGGCCAATATCCTGCGAAGCTCGCCAAAGGCACGATCGCCGAGACCGCTTACGGCATGCGAACCATCAAGGAACGCCATCGCCACCGCTTTGAGGTCAATCCGAAATATATAGATCGCCTGGAGAAAGGGGGTCTGATCTTCTCGGGCCGCTCGCCAGACGGCATATTGATGGAGATCGCCGAATTGTCACGCGAGGAGCACCCGTTCTTCCTGGGCACGCAATTCCATCCGGAATTCCTGGCTCGCCCGCTCTCGCCGCACCCATTGTTCACGGCCTTCATGAAGGCAGCAAAGGCGCGGAGCAAGGAGCAAGCAGAAAGCAGGAAGAAGGACGATGATCAAACCCCAGTTCCGCTGGAACAGGGCATGGACGGCAAGATCTCCATCGAAAAAGAGCTGTTCGCCTGATCAAAGCCTATTTGAACTTTTCTTCATGAAGATTTGAGGAAAAATTCACGAAAATTTGAACTTTTTTTGAAACGGATTTGAACCTGTGCCTGATATGGTACTGGGGTGCCTGAGAAGCAATATAAGGAGCTGGAGAACGAAACAAGATGTTGGTACAAGGCCGTTCGAATGGTCTTTTGTCCGTGCTTGAATGCGAATGTCATGTTCAACGCAAAAGGATTTCACCATTTGTTATATGACGGCAGAGGCGAGCTCAGACCTATCGAAGAGAGAATGAGAAGGCTTAGATTGGTAAGGTATGCCTCGTCCGTTATCTCTGATTCCGAGTCAATATCCTGGAGTAGCAATGAAAAGAGGTTTAGATATATAGTTTTTCGTCGCCGTACCGCCAAGGAAGGAGATGTCGCGATATTCGTCAGAGTCATATTAAAGGAATCCTCTCCAGGCAATTATTCTTATTACAGCGTAATGGATGAGCGAATTTGATGAGAAGAGCAAAAAGACCCTCAGAGAGAGTCTTTTTGGCATACCCACTGACGGTTTTAAGAACCGAAGCTCTATTTAACCGGACCAAGGCTTGCGCCTCATGGGTATGGCTGAATTATATTCCTGTCAAAAACCATGTCAAGGACATGCTTGAGAAATCGTTATTTTTGCGCTATCCTCTATGTGCCGTAAGGCTTTTTCTTTTACTTTGCGGGATCGTCTAATGGTAGGACAACGGACTCTGAATCCGTTTATCTTGGTTCGAATCCAAGTCCCGCAGC
>Ga0182027_10003563_pt1 | contig 24575 bp, 16 predicted proteins | sample 712E1DmetaG_FD_121300 | JGI IMG/M metagenome (GOLD analysis project Ga0182027, IMG submission 121300) | Permafrost microbial communities from Stordalen Mire, Sweden - 712E1D metaG (Illumina Assembly) | ecosystem: Environmental > Terrestrial > Soil > Wetlands > Permafrost | place: Sweden... | reverse complement strand
GGATACATGGGCTCCTATCTTCTCGGAAAATTCAGGTTATATTCTTGAGGTGATGGATACCTATATCGAAAAAATGAATATCTTCAGAAAGCTGATTTCTGAGAAAGATGTCGATAGCTTAAAAATATTAATGGATGAGGCTAACAAAATTCAAAAAATCCTAAACTGATAAAATATGGTTCTGCAATTAGAGATATCATCTTTGAAAAACTGGCTAAGCTATAAGAGCAGGCCGTTCATTATTTCTGGCCCGTGCAGCGCTGAGACTGAGGAACAGATGATGGAGACAGCTATTAATCTTGCAAAAATCCCGCAGGTAAGCGTCTTTCGTGCCGGTATCTGGAAACCCAGGACACGCCCAGGCTCTTTTGAAGGTGTTGGAGTTAAAGGTCTTAAATGGCTAAAACAGGTCAAAACAGAAACAGGACTTCTGGTCGGGACTGAAGTAGCTAATGAAAAGCACGTTTATGAAGCTTTGAAATATGGAGTGGATCTCCTGTGGATCGGTGCCAGGACATCAGTTAACCCATTTACGGTACAGGAAATTGCAGATGCACTTTATGGTGTCGATGTAATGGTTCTTGTAAAGAATCCGATTAATCCTGATATTGATCTCTGGACAGGTGCAGTTGAACGAATCGCAAAAACAGGCATTAAAAAACTTGGAGCTGTGCATCGTGGATTTTCAACATACGAAAAAACAAACTACAGAAACCAGCCTAACTGGCAGTTGCCGATCGAGCTTCGCAGAAGAATCCCAGGATTGCCAATTATCTGTGATCCAAGTCATATTTCGGGTTCAAGAGATTATCTTTTCGAAATATCCCAGAAAGCAATGGATCTTAATTTTGACGGATTGATGATCGAATCACATGTCGATCCTGATAATGCCTGGAGCGATGCTGCCCAGCAAATCACTCCCAGGGCACTTAACGATCTTCTCAGAAAACTTGTACTGCGTAATCCGGATACTTCTGACCCCAAACTACTTGATGTGCTTGGAGAGTTACGTCAGCAGATTGATATTTATGATGATCACCTGCTTGACCTTATGGAAAAAAGAATGCAGATTGCGGAAACAATAGGAAAATTTAAAAAAGAGAACAATATTACTATTCTTCAAAGTACCAGGTGGGATGAAATAATTAAAAAAGCAATTATCAAAGGTGAAGCGAAAGGATTAAGCGCTGAATTGATCGATGCTATCTTTAAAGCTATTCACCAGGAATCGATAAATCATCAGATGAAGGTGGTAAATGAAGGAGTGGGAGAATAAAAACCTGGCAATCCCCAGAAGAAACATTAACCCTGTCATAGAATTTTGGACACATTTTGTAAAAAAAATAAAAATAATGTTGTTTTTATTAAATAATTATTAGTTTTGCCTTTATGAAAGCAAGAATGTTATATATCTGGTCGTGGCGCAGCTTCTTCAATTATGCTGTGATAACTGCCATTTCTTAACATTCATTATATAATTTATTATAGAAGGCACGCTGATCACAGCGTGCCTTTTTTATTTGAAATTTTTTAACCTTTTAAACAATAAAATTATGGAAAAGATCAGAAAGATTATTTTAAGCGAAAATGAAATGCCCAGGCAATGGTATAATATTCAGGCAGATATGCCTAATAAACCCCTGCCTCCGCTTAACCCTGTCACTCACAAACCTGTGGGACCTGAGGATCTGGCTGCAGTATTTCCAATGGAACTAATAAAACAGGAGGTATCGACAGAAAGATATATCGACATTCCCGATGAGGTTCTTGACCTTTATAGAACCTTTCGTCCATCTCCCGTATTCAGGGCTTATAACCTGGAAAAAGCGTTGGGAACAAAAAGCAAAATCTACTACAAATATGAGGGAGGAAATTATTCAGGTTCTCATAAAGCCAATACTGCCATTGCCCAGGCTTATTACAACAAAGCGGAGGGGGTAAGGAGAATTACCACAGAGACCGGAGCCGGCCAATGGGGAAGCGCCATGAGTTTCGCTTGTCATCACTTCGGGCTCGAACTGGTGGTCTTCATGGTAAAAGTCAGCTATGATCAGAAACCGGGTCGTAAGCTTTTGATGAACACATATAATGCAAAAGTAATTCCTTCACCGAGTACCATGACAGCTGCCGGAAGGAAGGTTCTTGAGATGGATCCCGACTCACCAGGCAGTCTTGGAATAGCTATTTCTGAAGCAATGGAAGTTGCTGTCCAGGACCCTTACACAAAGTACTCACTCGGCAGTGTTCTGAACCATGTCATCCTTCACCAGACCATTATCGGACAGGAAGCGCTTCTTCAGATGGAAAAGGCTGGTGATTATCCTGATGTGGTGATTGGTTGTTTCGGAGGAGGATCAAACTTTTCAGGAATAGCATTTCCATTCCTCCGTGAAAGATTGATTAACGGGAAAAATATCAGGTTGGTAACTGTTGAACCTGCCTCCTGTCCTAAACTTACAAAAGGCAAATTCATGTATGATTTCGGCGACACGGCAGGTATGACCCCTCTTCTTCCCATGTACAGTCTGGGACATAATTTTGTGCCAGATAAAATACATGCTGGTGGTCTTCGTTACCATGGCGCAGGAGTACTTGTAAGCCAGCTTCTCAAAGACGGATTCATCGAGGCAAAAGCGAAACTACAAAGAGAATGCTTTGAAGGTGGTGTGTTCTTTGCAAGGACGGAAGGTATACTTCCTGCCCCTGAGTCGACATATGCCATTGCCGGTGCACTTGATGAGGCAAGAAAAGCCGACCTTGAAGGAGTTTCCAAAACAATACTTTTCAACCTGAGCGGTCACGGACATTTCGACATTTCTGCATATGAGAAATATTTTGAAAATAATCTTCCGGATCATGAACTTTCCAGCGCTGAAATAGAAAAATCACTTGCAAATATTAATCTGCCTGTACTGATATAATGTGTTCACACTTTATTTTTCCTCTCTCTCCGCACAACTGGCGGAAAGAGGGGAAACCTAAATCATTAATTTACAATAAATTCCCCTCTCTGCTTTGTAGAGAAGAGGAATTCAACAGGTGAGTTTTTTTACCTGTTAAATATCTGAATAGGATGTCGGATGCAACAGGAACGGACTGGCTTTTGATACTGTATTCTTATACTCTTCCATTCCTGAAAGTTTCTTCCAATCAGGATGATCCCTGAATGCTTTCCAGTGTGCATCATGCGATGCCATATCAGAAAAAGTTATCATGTACATCAGATTAGGTTTATGGCTGCCAACCAGCACCTGTCCAAAAAAGAGAGCATTAAAACCAAGACTTTCAAAAAGTTTTATCTCACCACCCTGGTTAAACATTTCAATCTTTTTTACAGCTTTGGCCTCTGTTGCACTTTCATAGCTTCGCAATTCATAGATCCTTTCAGAAACCGGTGAGGTATATGTAGGAACTGTAAAATGTGGCTTGTTCACAAAGGCTTTAAGAAATACACTTTCATACCTTGTAAATGGAGGATTATTATATTCCGCATCAGTAAAGCTTTTTCCGTCGGAAGTGAAAACAAGGTCTTTTTCAAGTACCGCGGGTAATTGGAAAAACTGATCAGAAGTACTAAAAGGTATAAAGACATATATCAGCTTGCCAAAAGATGCAGTGTCTGATTCAATAGGTTTAAATACCCCTGCCTTATGTATACCTGCGCGATGCAATGCCGGAAGGAAAACGTCTTTAAGATAGGCATCCACTCTGACTTCCTGTGCTTTATCTGAGACATGGTATGTTCTTATTTCATAGTACTCCTGAATTAGAGGAATTGCACAATAACTTTTGTTAATAAATGCAACAAAAGTTACAATTGTCAGAAAAGTCAGACGAAATTTTGAATTAAATCTGTTTGTCATGGTTTTCATAATTAATATTCTTTTGCAAAACTATTGGCTACTTTGTTAGCAGTTTCATCGCTTATCTCTGAACCTGACTGCATATAAAATCTGTGGCGGAAAGTCACTGATTCTCCTTTATTAAGGGTAAGAGAGAACTTTTCCTGTATCGGATCAAACATTTTTCTACCGATGTTATTTATTGAAAACAGGCCATAATTTCTAGCATGAGAGTACGCAGGATAATTTATGTTTTTTGGATTGTCAAATAGACCAAAAGAGATAGTAACATTATCTTTTACCCCTGTTAAAATAACCCATGGTGCCTTTTTCCCCCATACTGCATCACCTTTCAGACCAGTACTTGATTTATACATACCTGTAACACCGGTATTGTCAACAGCTTTAACCGTTGTCGGGTTACCATTGGCATCGGTATAGATAACTGACTCGTTTGTAGGCATCTCAAATGCACGGTCAACCCTTAGTGCAAACAGTCCATCTTTGTTGTCATTAAATTTAACTGTGTCAATAAGGGCTGTCATTGTAGAGATATGATCAATTGTCCGTGAATCTTTATCTCCTGAAAACACCCATTTTGTGTCTTCTACAAGCAATGTATTTCCTTTATTGTCATCCCAGTTTGAGATTACCTCAAGTACTCCGGTTTTTCCGCTTTCAGCTTTTACAATTTTTTGAACCTTAATATGACCATAGGAATCCTTTCTGGCAGCAGGTATAGCTGATGAATTGTTCCAGAAATCCAGTTTATTTACATCACTATGATTAAACCACATTCCTATATGATGCGGATGATCAATACGTTCTCCTTTTCGTGGTTCGAGAGGATATCCCCTGGTGATAACTGATCCGTTTGGAGCATATATCGGAAACAAGAAAGGTTTCTCTATGTTATCCGGATATTGATAAGAAGTAAAAAGTTTACCATCAATTAAGACATCGACTTTATGCTTGGCATTGTCCTGTATAAGCTTAACATACTGACTATTTGCTGAAACAAAAATGATCATAAGCAAAAAAGAAAAAAGATATTTCATAGTTGTACATTTTAAAGAATTAGTCGGATTTTATAAAATCCTCATGTTATATATTGATTAATACTGGAATACTTTGCCTCCGGCAAGCACTTCCTGCCTGGCCTCATCAAACGAGGCCTTTTCACCGGTTCTCAGAGCTGCAGTACACATAATGGTTGCAATCGAATGGTTATAACCTGCCGTGACATCTGCATTTGGTTTCTTCCTGTCGCGGACAGATTCCATCCAGTTTCTCATATGTGCGTTTGTCATTGGGTCTGAACCTGTATTGGCTGATGTTTCCACTTTGAAACCCGGAAGGTCCATGGGTGCCAGAAGATTAGCCTGCATATTCATCTCTTTTGCATCCGATAACTGCAGACCGCCTTCAGAGTTTATCTTATTCGTATCTAGATTAAGTGAGCCTCCATTCGAATAGTAAATCTCTTTTGTGCCACCTGCAGAATTTGTGAAGCGTGATGTATAAACAACCTGGAAACCAGAGTTTGCATCGCCATAATCCATTACTGCTGTCATCGTATCAAAATTTGTACGTCCATCCTTCCATAAATAAATTCCGCCATTGGCAGCAACGCTGTTAGGATGACTCAGCCCCGTAAACCAGTGTACGGTATCAATCTGGTGGGCCATCCATTGCCCTGGTATTCCTGATGAGTATGGCCAGAAGAGTCTGAATTCAAGATATTTTCTTGGGTCCCATGCGGCAGGGGGCCGGTTAAGCTGAAAACGTTTCCAATCAGTGTCGGACTCTTTAATTACACTGGTAAGAGCCGGTCTTCTCCATCTTCCAGGCTGGTTCACATTCCACGACATTTCTACAATTACAATCTTCCCGAATTTACCCGACTTTATATATTCGTTTGCGGCAATATAATTCGGTGTGCTTCTGCGCTGTGAGCCTATCTGAACTATTTTTTTTGTCTCTTTTACTGCTTTTAAAGCCTCCCTGGCATCAGACATTGTTTCGGCAAAGGGCTTTTCACAATATGCATCCTGACCAGCTCTGACGGCTTCTGCCAGAACCAGTGCATGCTGAAAATCTGCTGTACTTATAATAACCGCATCAGTGTCTTTCCCACCGTAAAGTTCGTCATTGTTACGCGCTTTTCTTATTGTCACTCCCTTGCTTTTGAAATATGTTTCAGCTTCATCGCGACGTCGGTTCCAAAGATCAGAAACGGCAACAATTTCAAAATTGAATTCTTTTGCCTGGCTCAGGAAAGCAGGTGCAAGGGAAGATCTGAAGCGGTCTGAAAAGCCGACTATTCCTACACGTACCCTGTCATTTGAACCGAGGATACGGGAATAGCTCTTCGCACCAAGGGTCAGACCGGCTGTCCCGAGTGCTGCTGTTTGAATAAACTTTCTGCGTGTTGTCATAGTATTCTTTTTTGGTTGCTGATTAGTTATAGGTTGTTTTCCTTTTAATGTGATTGTCAGGTCGGGAAAAGTCATTATAATCAGTAAAAATAGAAAATTAACAAATAACTACCGGGAAATAAGCTCCAATTTTTCCCTTCTCTGCTTTACAGCATATTAAAAAAATCCTGATACTTTTTTCTGACCCTCCAATTTTTTCATCAGTGAAATCATGTACATTTGTTAATACTAATAATTTAAATTGTTGAAAATTTAAATACTCTGATCATGAAATCAAGAACTAACTACCATCTGACAATTATCCTGATTTTAATTTATTTATCCTCTTTTCAGCTTTATGCCCAGAAGACAAAAGACAACTTTGATTTTAAGACATGGCCAAAAGGATGTTCTCCTTATGAAGTGGGAAAACGAATTGCGGAACATTTTGCAGTTCGACCTCTGCCCGATGCACCAAGGAAGATCACTTATCCTGAAGTTTGTACATGGTACGGTGGGCTGACCTTTGCAAAACTGACAAACGACAAAAAGCTTGCTTCAGAATTAGAGCAGCGCTTCCAGCCTCTTTTTGGTTCGGATTCTGTTCTTATTCCGGTTCCGAATCATGTTGATAATACTGTATTTGGTAGTGTTCCGTTTGAATTGTTCATCATGACAAAAGATAAAAAGTACCTTACAATGGCAAAGAAGATTGCTGATAAACAATGGGAAGAACCACATGGAACAAAAATAGATCCTTCCGCGATAAGGCATTTTCAGAAAGGTTTGACACCTCAGACCCGTATGTGGATTGATGATATGTATATGATCACATTAGTTCAGACGCAGGCATACAGGGCAACCGGTGATCTTAAATATATCGAAAGAGCTGCTAAGGAAATGGTTCTGTATCTCGATTCTCTGCAATGTCCAAATGGGCTTTTTTATCATGCCCCGGATGTACCTTTTTTCTGGAGTCGTGGAAACGGATGGATGGCAGCAGGAATGAGTGAATTATTAAGCTCTCTGCCAAATAATAATCCCGACAGACCAAGAATAATGGAAGGCTTTAAAAAGATGATGGCCTCGCTTTTAAAATATCAGGACGAAAAAGGCACATGGAAACAACTCATTGATGAACCTACTGCATGGGCTGAAACATCAGGGACAGGAATGTTTGCATTTGCCATGATCACAGGTGTTAAAAAAGGCTGGCTGGACCAGAATATTTATGGGGCTGCTGCCCGTAAAGCATGGCTTGGTTTAATCACTTATATTGACAATAATGACGATATACATGAGGTATGCGAAGGAACCAACAAGAAAAATGACAGACAATATTATTTCGATAGAAAGAGAAACGTTGGTGATTTGCATGGTCAGGCACCAGTATTATGGTGTGCGTCAGCATTGCTGAGATAGAAAACTGATATTTAATTCATGTGTAAAATGAGAAAATTAGTTTTGTTATCATTTATTGTTTTAAGCTTACTTCAATGTAAAGCGCAAAAAGACAACATCATATGGACAGATGAATTCAATTACTCAGGTTTACCTGATAGTACAAAATGGGGTAATGAGGTAGGATTTATCAGGAACCATGAACTTCAGTACTATACCAACAGACGTATTGCAAATTCTGTTGTTAAAAATGGATGCCTGATGATTATTGGAAGAAAGGAATCGTATAATGGAGCAGACTTCACTTCAGCGAGCATTAACACGCTCGGTAAATTCAGCTGGAAATACGGAAGAGCAGAAGCCAGAATAAAACTTCCGGCAGGACAGGGATTATGGCCCGCATTCTGGATGATGGGCGATGACAGGCCTGCCGTTGGATGGCCTAAATGCGGTGAAATTGATATAATGGAGCATATTAACACTGAATTAAAAGCCTATGGTACTGCACATTGGGATAATGGTGGTCATGTGCAATCAGGAGGAAATATTCGTACCGATGTAACAAAATGGCATGTTTACGCTGTTGAATGGAATCAGGATTCTATCAGATGGTTCCTTGACAATCAGAGATACTGGGGTGTAAGTATAAAAAACAGTGAAAATGATACTCAGGAGTTCCATGAGCCATTCTATCTCTTATTAAACCTTGCTATCGGAGGTGACTGGCCAAAAAATCCGGATGCCACATCAATATTCCCCGACACAATGTATGTCGATTATGTCCGGGTTTACCAGCAGACTACAAAATAAAAATTTCTATCTAATTGTATTGAGGTTCTCCCATCTTACTTTCCATCTACCGTTCTGAGGGAAACAGTTTGATGTACACATCATTGCAACTGCTGATAATAAGCCTCCATTCCCGGGAAGATAGATAGCTAGTCTTGCATCCTGATAATTATGTCCATTTGGAAGGTACCTGTTTTTTGGTGTATCCATCAGCAGGAAATCTATTGCAAGGCCTGGTCTGGTAATTGCTGCCGAAGACATAGCAAGCATAGGGAAATCCCATCCCCAGCATGATTTCCAGTTCCATTTTTTCATAATTGTATCGAGGGAATTGCTAAGTATTCTATGGTTAACCAAGCCAGTTTCCGGTAACATTCCAAGAGTACCTGCAATTATTGGGTGGTCACTTAAATACCTGATATTCTGGTAAGAATCTTTAGTGTCTTCAGAGCAAAGATATAATCCGTTCTGAATCGGCATGGGCGAAAGTTTTTCAATAACATCCTGCCATTTGCGGTCGGCTTCCAATCCCAGACGTATTCTCCATTTTTGAGCTGTCCTCAATCCCCAGTACCAGTAAGAGAGTTCGAATGAAGGATTCACTGTCGATTCGAGTCTGAGACTTTCCTGGGCAGATATCAAAACCGGTCCCAGGGTATATCTTCTCTGTGCTGCATCATACCAGGCATATGATGCCATGAAATCGGCCGTAGCAAAAACCAACTTACTGTATTTGTCAAGAATAGCCTTCTTGTTCGTTTCATTCTGATATAAAAGTTCTGCAAAATAGATGATATGAGGCTGCTGCCAGATAAGGTATGTGCCGACATTACTTGGACTTTCATTACCGGAAGGATCAGTCATCTTGGGCCACCTAACTCCTGCATAACCTTGATTCTGAGCTGTTTTCAGGGCATTATCATAAATCCTGAAATAATACTCCATCTGCTTCATCAGTATATCGTCATGCTGCCAGAGAGCAAAATGAACTCCATGCCACCAGTGCATTTCAAGATGGAATTTTCCATACCAGCTATTATAAGTAAGACCGGTTTCGGCAGGAGGCAATGATCCTCCACACTGAATCCTTGTAAGGTATTGCGACAGAATAACCCGTCTCTCCAGCTCAAATGCTCTTGGGTCGGTGCATCCTGAAAAATCCACAGCTCCGCCAGTTGACCAGAAATTTTTAAAACTTTCGCTGCTTGCACTTTCTGTCTCTGTAAAGCTAATAGCCTTATTCTCAGGTAATTGTTTAGATAACTGAAATGAAAACTCAAAAATCTGATTTTCCGGTTTAGGTTCAATATAGAAAAGATGCGTTTCTGCTTTCTTCAGATTTGCTTCTCCTTTTGTAACTTTAGCATAATAAATATCATGTCCCTGTTTTCTTTCAAATATGACTTCAGTCTGACTCTGATCAAGGATGCTTGTGGAATGCATGTCGGGAGAGTTGAAATCATAGCCATCAGGAGTTGATACTCCCATAGGAAATCTGATCTTAATTTTTAATCTTCTTTCAGATATTAATTGTGATTCAACCCTGACTGAAATCAGATCTTTATCGGGGTGACATACAGTTTTTACTGTGACAGGAATTCCTTCGACAGAGAAATTGCTGGTAATTTCGCCGGTCCACAAATTAAGTTTCTGAAGAGGTTTTTCAATATCCTTCAGGGAAATTTCCGAACCATCTTTTTTATTTATTTGTAATCCGATCATCCCCAGATGTATACGATATGGATTCTCACGCAGCCAATCAGTTGCTCCTGTGCGAATGCTATCTTTTTTATCAGTGTAACGATGAACATAATCAATCTTGCGTCCGTGGACTTCATAGGTTTTAAAGACCTGTGATAAATGGTAATCCTTTGGGTTTTCTGTAGTGTGCCATCCCCATTCTGACATAGTTCCCAGAGGAATACCTTTAGAATAATAATCAGGAAATGTCTGTAAACCAGTTATGTCGACAGTGAAAGCAAATGAACCATTACCCATAGACAAAGAATTGAGACTGTCAATCCGGGTAATTTCTACGTTATGCCTGTTTACAAGACTGAAACGGTCAATTTTAGCATTACGCGTGCAGCTACTTAATAAAATCAGAACAAAAAAGGAAAATAGTCGAAAATATGCATTCATAATCAAAAGCATTTTCTCTGTCACTATGACTAAAAGCAACTACTTTTCACTAAGGATATTATAATTAATAAAAGCCCCTCGTGAAAGGCTTATTGTCCCGGTGACATTGTGGCAATTTAGTTATTAAAAAAATATCTGCAAAATAGCTAACTAATTACTTATTTCAGTTTATTGACTATTCAGGCCATTTATTGAGAGCTCCCGGAGTAGTTACCGCATCCCTGGTTGTTCCTTCCGGTAAAAGAAATACCTGAATTGCAGTTTTTGTATTAGCCGGAATTGTAGTTTCGAAGCCAACCATTATTGTACCAGGGTTTTGAGCGTCGTAAATGTGGGGAGGTACTGTCGTCCAGGTTTTCATTTTTATTTTCGCCGGTTCCATAACTTTTAAAATCAGTCCTTTTCCGTCTTTCGTCAGTTCAGCAGTATTATTTCCGGTTATTTTCACATCAGCCGAAGTAACCATTGTCCACCTGATAACAGTTTCATTTGCAAGAGTTTCCAATTCATCCCGAATCGTCACATAATGTTTATCAACAATTGCTATTCCCCGGAAAGCACTTTTGATCTGATCTGCATAAATACTTGTCAGATCTGTTATTGCATTCATCATCAGGGGATCATCTGAAAAACTTTTAATTGGTGCATATCCGGCTACCTGCTGAAGCTTTCCATCAATTGTAAGGGTATTGTGAGCAAGATTATTGTACCTGAATACTTCCCATCGTTGTGAATTCTGTTTCATATTCCACAGGTCAACTCCTTTTGATTCAAGAGAATTATAGTCCTGTGAGCCAAAATCCATAGCCCAGCGGACACCATCAGCTTCCATTATAAAAGAACCAGCATCCATGTGAGCATGGTTTACATTAGGAGAGCCTCCCTTCATGGCTACATATATTGCATTCGGATCACTCCATGACGTCCTCATCAGCGAAACTGGGTTCTTACCCATACCGACCCACATCGTTTTTGAGGGAGCAGCAATTTTATCAATTTTCAGACCAGCGCTCCAGATCATAATTGCCGGTAATAACCTGTCGTTTGCCCTATGTTCACCAGTCAGATATTTCTTTTCCGACCAGAGTAATGATGGGTCACTCAATCTGCTTGCAAACCAGAACATTGCAGGATGAATTTCACCTCTTTCACCGCTGTCGGAATAATTAAAACAGCTGCCTGAAGGGCCTGTCATGTTTTCCATGAAACCGGCAGTTTTGAAAAACCCTGTTTTACCTGAAAAATCGAAAGTTTTTCCAAAAACTTTTTCCAGGGCGCTTATGAACATCACATTGAAGCTCGTACCATATCCCCAGTAAGAGTAACCTTCCGGGTAAGCGCCATCCGGCATACAATCATCCATTGGCAAATTAATAGATGCAGCTGCCCTATTAATTATTTGTACAGACAAAACCGGCTGGTCTTCAAATACAGCAAGAGCGCCATAGGTCATTCCGGTATTACAGACCTGGTTCCAGTTATGTGTTACTTTAAGCCAGCTGTTGTTCTTCGGATCCAGAGAAGGTTTAAGACCTTTTTCAATAATTGCATTTTTAATTAGTTCCTTTGAACCTGCTGATAATGAATTATAAAGCCAGTCATACCCGATTGAAACTGCCATTGTCATTTCAGCAACATCTAGAAAGTGTTCAGGATGCCAGTCGGAGAAAGCAGAAACAGCAAGCATCTCCTTTTCGGCACGATTGAAGTATTTAACATCATTAGTCGTCCGCCATGCATAAGAGAGATAAAAAATTCTCCGCAGAGCTTCCCGTGATTTATCGAGTAATCTTTTCCCGATTAACACTCTTTCGACAGGAGGTCTTGTAAGAAGATTATCACATTCTTTGATTATTTCAGAATGCATGTTCTTCCAGGTCGCATCATTTGCAACGGTCTTCAATATAGCTGCCTCTTCGCCCTTTAGCATTAGTATTCGCGGATGGGATGGCAATTCAACCTTGTCGGGCGGAACAACGATCTGTGCAGATAATGTGAAAGATCCAAGCAACAGGATTGCTGCAAATATGGAAAGTAATAATCTGTTTCTCATAATATATTTTACTGAGGAACTCCGTTCTTCGTTGCCGGTAACCAGAAATCTTTTTCAGTAAGACCGCATTTCTTAATCATCGCTTTTGCATAATCGGCAGCAGAGAAATTGGCATCTTTATTATTTGTGCCCACAGTAAATCTTATACCTGCAGCCTTTGCTTTCATAATAAATTCGGCTGAAGGAATGCTGTACCTGTTGTTTATCTCAATTGCAATATTATTCTTTTTGGCAGCTTCAATAACCCTGTCCATTCTATCGGCAGTCCAGAATTGTTTATATCTTCCAGCCATTGCCTCAGGCAGGTATGTCGGGTTTACGTAAATATTAATCGGTTCATTATTAAATATTTTAACTATTGTATTTACGTAATACTCCATGAATTGCTCTTCATTATCGATCCATGTTTCCTCTTTAATCCATATCCTGTTTCTTCTTCCTTTTTCATCGGTGAAAGTCATAGCATCAGAGAATACATAATCGAATTTTTTAAGGGATTCTTTTGAGAAAAGATTAACCCATTCACGTCCCTCTGCCTGCATTCCCACATAAAACTGGGGATATTTTTTCATAGCTATCAGGAAGGAATCGATCTGATTATCACTATGAATTGGAAATCCTAATCCACAATTAACCGCAATTCCATAATGAATATTGTCTTTAACAGATTTTGCAATAGCATCATCGATTGTAAAACCACCTTTCAAATGAACATGAAGGTCGGTTAGCTGGAACAAATTATTCTGTTTGCAACTGACAGAAATAATTAAAAAAACACTAAACAGAAGTACTAGTCTCTTTTTCATGATTAATGGGTTAAAAAAATACTTTTAAAATGGTTTTTCTTTGAATGTAAAGAACTGATGTATTTTCAAGAGGTTTTATTTATGGCATTATTACCGGTAAAAATAAGACATATTAAGACTCTTTACAAGAATTTTCTGCAATCTCACAAACTAAATATGAGCTTATATGACAATATCAAATAAAGGAACCAAAATATCCTTCGATCCATACATTTGATATTCTACAACATACTTTATAAGTTTCACAATTAATCTCTTGATAAATTCTTAACTTTTGCTCAACTTTGAAAGACTTAAGGTTAATTTCTATTTAAAGAATTGTCTTTAATCTTCCTTTATCACCGGATAAAAATCCAAAACTGTAAAATATCAAAACTATAACTAACCTAATCAATCAACTTTATCAGGAAAATCTATGAAAGAGAAAAAACGGTTATCAAGAAGAAGTTTCATCCAGCAATCTGCAGTTGGCGCAGTTGGCGCTGCTGCTGCGTTCTCAATCCCTACAATTATTCCATCCAGCGTATTTGGTGCGAATGATAAAGTGAGGATTGCTGTATTAGGCGTAAATGGAAGGGGCACAGCTCATATCCAGGGATACGGGAATCTTCCGGAAGTTTGTGAAGTTACCTGTCTATGTGACCCTGATCTTGTCGTTCTGGGGAAACGGGCACAGGAATTTGAAACAAAGTATGGAAGAAAAGTAAAACAACAGCAGGATCTTCGTAAAGTATTTGAAGATAAAGACATTGATGCTGTAAGTATTGCAACACCGAACCACTGGCATGCTCTTGCAACAATCTGGGCTTGTCAGGCTGGCAAAGATGTCTATGTTGAAAAGCCCGGTTCTCATAATATCCATGAAGGCCGCAAAATGGTTGAAGCCGCTGCAAAATACAACAGGATCGTTCAGCATGGTGTTCAGCTTCGCAGCTCAGTAGCTGTTCAGGAAGCTATCAAGCATCTGCGCGATGGTCTTATCGGTGATGTTTATATGGCCAGGGGACTGGTATTCCGTTGGAGAGATGACATAGGCGACAAAGGAACTGAGCCGGTACCACAAGGTCTTGATTATGACATCTGGACCGGTCCGGCTGAAATGAGGCCATTCTCGCGTAATTATGTTCATTATAACTGGCACTGGAACTGGAATTATGGCAATGGTGATGTTGGAAACCAGGGAATACATGAAACTGACCTTTGCATGTGGGGCCTGAATGTTGGTCTTCCTGAGAGGATTACCGCCGGTGGTGGAAAATTCCTTTTTAATGATGCAAAGGAAACTCCTGAGGTTCTGGCTTCAACATATCATTATCCCAAAGAGAAGAAGATTATCGAGTTTGAGGTCCGGCCATGGATTACAAATAAAGAGAACGGTGTTGACGTCGGCAATATATTCTATGGTAACAAAGGCTATCTGGTTGTTTACAATTATGACAGGTATGAAAGCTTCCTTGGAAGAAACAATGAACCTGGTCCAAAGAACAGGGCTGGTGGTGATCATTTTCTAAATTTCATCGAGGCTGTGAAATCACGTGACAAATCACACCTTAACGCCCCGGTTGAAACTGCACACCTGGCTTCAGGCCTTGCTCACCTTGGCAATATTGCCTACCGTACTGGTCGTACAATTAATTTTGATCCGGTAAAAGAAGTAATTATTGGAGATGAAGAGGCTAGCAAATTGCTTACACGACCACCTCGTAAACCATATGTAGTTCCGGATAAAGTATAATAAATGTCAAAATGACAATTATAAAAACGCCATCGTTAATACGGTGGCGTTTTGTTGTTTATTTCCCTGTTAATAAATGGATTATAGTATCCTCAATATTCCAACCCCCTACTTTTATAACTAGTGTTCCACCTGTCAGAGCTGCCGGAGGGCAACCAACTGTAATATTAATGGATTCACCCGGAGCAAGAGTAAAGTAATTGGCTGACCAGAAACTAGGAAGAACTTCCTCTTCTCCTGACAACAGCTGAGGATGAATAAAGAAAATAATTTTATCAGTCGGATTTGAGAATTTCAAAGTCCATTTGGCCTCATTTATTACATTCTCAGATTTCAAGACCTTCACCTGGATATCTGATTTTGGCATATTATTCAAGGATTTGTAATCGTTGTTGCCTGAAATCCAATAGACATTGTGTGATATCAGATTTCTGGCAGCGTCATTAATATTGAGTACAACGAAAGTCACTCCCTTCTGGCTGGAAAGAGTAGTAGCCAAGGAAATCGATTCCTTGACTTCTGTTGGAGAAAGAGTCAATTTTTCTTCATTATGAAATAATGATTTTGAATCCATTCCATAAAGATCTACACTCGCTGTCAGACCTGTAACCCGTGAATAAGTCCTGTTTATTATCTGAACATTTAAATCTTTTGCATTAAGTTGAATATGAATTTGTTCACATGCATTTTGCATGAAATAATAACCTGCATTAGGCATGAGATACCAATCATATACCTGCCAGATAACACTCGGGAAAGCAGCATTTAATTTCCAGAGCATAACGCCGCCGATATCATTCAGTTTATGTCCGGCAGCTTCAAAAATACCCTGATAACCGATCGCATTTAAAAGCTGCATCTTATCACAAAATTCCTTCATATCAGAAGGTTCACCGTATCTTTTCACCATTTCTTCATAATAGAGCTCATAATGACCGTTGCCAGAACAGGCATCATGATAACCCCATGAATTATTTAGCGGAAATGGCAAGGACTTATCCCAAACAAGGTCCGGGATGATTTTTTGTAAAATTGAATAAGGAGGTTGTGAAGGAATACCCGTCTCATCTTTAAATACCCAGTCTCTTCCAGCATCTGCAAGTCTGTAATACTCTTTTGGATCTTTCCAGGAATAAGGGCCTCCGCTGTATACTCCTGATGACATATTATCCGGCCATGCTCCGACCCATCCTGCAGGAAGCTTAGCAAAACCTGATGAGCTAGGAATAAAAGGTCTTGAGCCATCAAGGGCTATTACACTGTCTCTCATAGCATTGTATAGCTCCTTACGGGCATGACCTTCATTACCGCCGGTCCAGACCAGAAGGCTTGGGTGGTTTCTTATCCTGTAGATAGTACTGGCAACATTCTTCTTGAAAATATCTCCTTCAAGAGGCCAGTCGGGCGATCCTTTGAACTCGCCCTGGGTATCGCCGGTGATCCAGAAATCAGACCAAACGAGCAATCCATACTTGTCGGCAGCATCAAAAAAGTAATCGGAGGGGGTTACACCCCCACCCCAGATCCTTACGAGGTTTATGTTTGAATTACGACATAATCTTAATTCATAGTCATATCGAAGAGAATCGCGATTCAGCATCATATCAGGAACCCAGGCGCCACCGGTAATATGAATGCGTCTACCGTTTACAAAAAAATCACGTCTTAGTGTACCGTTCACATCGAGAGCTTTTGAACTGACTGTTCTGATACCGAAAAGAAATGATATTTCATCAACCGTTCCCTGATTCCCGGAATAAATTAAATTAATACGATAAAGCTCAGGTCTGCCATAACCGTTTGGCCACCATAAATGAGGTTGAACAATTGTGAGTTCTTTCACTGCTTCCGGGTTGAGCTCAATAAGCGAAGAGGTATTACCTGGAAGGCTTACTTCTTTCGAGAACTGAACCGGATTACCTTTGAATGTTTCAGGTGCAATAATTATTGTCAGCTTCCCTGTCTCTGCCGATGAGCTGTAATTCTTCAGCTTAAGTTTTATTGACAATTTTGCAACGCTTGTATCAGGAGATAAAGGAAGTTCGGCGACAAGCTTAGGTTGCTCTATTGTAACATGGCCTGAAGTTCTCAGGTAAACAGGTTGCCAGATGCCAATATTCCTGTCTCTGACGGGAGGTATCCAGTCCCAGCCTACGGAGCAAAGCATGGTAACATTTTTCCCGATATCGCCGGTTGTCCCACCATTCTTAAAAAAATCACCCATAGCTTTAAGCTGCTCAGTGTCAGGCAATCCTGGATAATCAAGAGGATATATCTTTACAGCAATTGTGTTTTTTGCTCCTGCTTTTATCTCTCTTGTCACATCGAGCCTGTATTCAGCGAACATGCCAGCCATTTGTGTTGAATCAGCAATCTGCTTTCCATTGACCCAGACACCAGCCCGATAGTTTATACCCTTGAAGATCAGATCAAAATGGCGTCCCTTATCTGCTGCAGGAACATCAAAAGCAGTCCTGTACCAATAAGGTTTTTTCCATGGGTTAGGCTCACCTGCAAGATAGCTGTATTGCTCAAGATTATAGGTCTTATTGAATTCATCAGAAGCATCAGGTATAAGCATATTATTAAGACCTGAATATGGGTCAGGATATATCTTATTGGCTACCAGTCCGGTAAGAACTGTTGAAGGAACGGTTACAGGAAACCAGTATACCTTTGATTTATATTGCGGCGAAGAGAGCACTTCCCCAGACTCAGGAATAAGTGAAGATGATTGTAGTTCAAATTTACATAATTTAACCTGTTTGATAATACTGGGCTGAGCAAACGAAGAAGTCGTAAAACAACTGATAATCAGCAAGACAGAAATTAATTTAAATATTTTCATAAGTATAAGAATTTTAGTTTTTGTATCCTTTCCGGATAATGTACTTCCAAAGTTATCCTTATTTATTTTTAATAAAACTGAATTTGTTCCTTTTTTAAATTTTATCTTTTTATACATTTATTATAAATTCATTTTCTATAAATAGAATAAAAATCTCTCAGAATTTCAAATATTAAGTATTTTTATAGAGAAATCACAGGTGCTCAATAGCTGGTCAGGTACTATGATATGATTTAACTGAGGACAAAGAACCAGGAAACGAGAACCCGGAACCAGAACAAAATAACTTAAATACTTAGACATGGAAGCTACGGAAAAAACCCAAACCAAACGTCTTTACTCCCTCGATGCCTTACGCGGTTTTGATATGTTCTGGATCATGGGAGGAGAGGGCATTTTCACCGGACTGGCAACACTTACAGGTTGGCCAGTTTTCCAGTGGTGGGCTGGACAACTTGAACATGTTCCATGGCATGGATTTCATTTTTATGACATGATTTTCCCGATGTTTCTCTTCATAGCCGGAATTTCTTTTCCTTTTTCGCTGGCAAAACGCACGGCTTCAAATGAGAGCAGGAAATTGATATACAGACATGTGATAATGAGAGGATTGATACTCGTTGTATTAGGCATTATTTATAACAATCTGGGTGCAATTGTTCACCTTAAATTCAGCAATTTGCGCTATGGAAGTGTGTTGGGCCGCATAGGTCTTGCCTGGATGTTCGCCGCTCTAATCTTTATGAATACAAAGCTGAGTTTTAGAGTTATCTGGTTTTGCGCACTTCTATTGGGATATTGGTTTTTACTGTTACTATTTCCTGCTCATGATCTGGGATCAACAGATATATTTTCAAGGGAAGGCAATCTTACAAGTTATATCGATAGGTTAATTATGCCTGGGAGACTATATCTGGGTAACCACGATCCTGAAGGCATCCTTAGTACAATTCCAGCTATATCAACGGCCCTTCTTGGAATGTTTACCGGGGAATTCCTTATGTCACAGTATATGAAACAAAAGCCTTTGCGGAAGGGGCTCTACCTGGCCCTCGCTGCTGTCTGCCTTATGATAATTGGCCAGCTATGGAATCTTGTTTTCCCGATTAACAAGAACCTCTGGACCAGCTCATTTGTTTGCTTTGTCGGCGGTCTTAGCCTGCTGCTATTCACACTGTTTTACCTTATCATAGACGTCTGGAATTACAGAAAATGGGCATTCTTTTTCGTTGTCATCGGGATGAATCCAATAACAATTTACCTGGCAGGCCGGATTGTAAATCTTCATGTAGTTTCAAAATTCCTGCTTGGTTGGTTTATTACCTTTATTCCCGAGGTATGGTCGCCATTTTTATATGGAATAGTAATCACTGCCATTGCCTGGTTATTTCTTTACATACTTTACAGAAGAAAAATTTTCCTGAAAATTTAAAGCATAAGACCTTATCCCGACTTCTTACATCGGGATATATTTTTATCAAGATCTGTGATTTAAAATATTATTGCAAATACTTATCCAAGCTCCCAGCCTTTTCTATAGGTATATTGCATTAACTTTGTGGCTGCACCATCAGTATCATCGACGAATAACTCTTTTGCAGGGTCCCATTTTACCGTGCGATTCAGTTGGCAGGCAATATTTCCGATGTTACAAACCGTGGCACTGCTGTGTCCAATCTCCACCGGAACGACAGGATCTTTGCGTGAACGAATTGAATCAATGAAGTTAGCCTGATGTGGAACTTTGGTCTCATACGGACCCGATATTGTCTCTTTCTTCTCAGCAAAAAACTTCTGATCCGAAGCGTTGAAAAATCCTCTTGCTACTTCAATCCAGCCTTTTTCACCCCAGAATTTGACTCCTTTTGTTTTCTTTTCATCCCAGGCTTCTGAGGTCATTATAACCCCGTTGGCGTACTTAAAGGACATGTATTCTTTTCCGTCGCCAATAGGAGAAGCTTCAACCGGTCCATTCCGGTCCATTCCGAGTCCCCACTGGGCTATATCGAACATATGAGCGCCCCAGTCAGTTGTAAATCCACCACCCATCTCTCTGTACCAGCGCCATGCTCCCCAGAATTTTTCATTTATTTCCGGATCAAGAGATATTGGAGGGTCCAGCTGGCTGTTATAATGAATATTACCGGGCAAAGGGCCAAGCCATAAATCCCAGTTGAGATCTTCAGGAATGTGTTCTTCCGGCAAATCGTATGGTTTTGGAGGTGCTCCGACATACGCATTCACTTTAGTTATTTTACCAAGCGCTCCGGTCTGAACAAGTTGAACAGCATGTTGGAAATTGGGATCTGAACGCTGCTGACTTCCAAGAGCAAGGATACGTTTTGTTCCCCGTACAATTTTACGCAGTTCCTTTCCTTCATTAATTGTAAATGTCATCGGTTTTTCAAGATATACATCCTTACCGGCTTTGCATGCAGCAATGGCGACCATTGCGTGTGAATGATCAGGAACAGCAATTACTACAGCTGTTATATCCTTTCGCTTAAGAAGATCCTGATACTTCTCATATAAAGCCGGTTTCGATTTTATATCTGCTTTTGCATTAAAAGCAAGTACTCTTTTCTCAAATCTCTTAAGTTTAACTCCGTACACATCGCATCCGGCTACGACTTCAACACCTTTAATCTGGATGAATCCGTTAAGCAGAGACATTGCCTGCTGTCCAAGACCGATAAAGCCTAGTTTTATATCCCTTTTATCATGATTTATAGGAGATGAACCGGTTCGCGGCAGTACAAAAAGCCCTGCCATTCCTAAAACGGATGACCCCAGAAACGCTCTTCTTGAAAATCCTTTTTTTGACTCTTCCATGACTTAATTTATTAATTGTATTTTTGACTTTTACTTTTTATTAAGGTTTTTTAATCGCATCAGTGCTTCGATGAAATAGTAATCAGCATATGTAAGCGGCACATCTACTTCACTTTTTCCTGGAATTGATCCAACGCTATGTTTTAGTATGAAGTTACCGTTTTTCCCGGTTTTAGCCAAATATGCCGGAGAGGCAAGACTTCTCACCTGTATTTCAGCTATTCCGAGGTATTTCTTACCCAGCTCTGGTTGCACATAACCACTCAGTTCAATCAGGGCTGATGCCATTACTGCCCCTGCTGATGCGTCTCTTTTTGCATTTGGGATACCTGGAGCATTAAAATCCCAGTAAGGTATTTTATCCTCAGGCATATTCGGATTATCAATCATGAAGTCAGCGATATGGATAGCCTGATTAAGATATCTGATAAGCTTTGTTTCACGGAACATAACTGTATAACCATAAAGTCCCCAGCACTGACCACGGGCCCATGCAGATTCATCAGCTGCACCTTGTGAAGTTTGTCTTTTCTCAACTTTTCCTGTAATAGTGTCATATGAAACTACATGGTACGAGCTATAATCGGGACGATAATGATACTTCATTGTTGTGTCGGAATGACTTACACAAATCTTATAAAATATTGAATCACCTGAATTTCTAAATGCCCACATCAGAAACTCCAGGTTCATCATATTATCAATTATTACAGGGCATTGCCATCCATTTCTGCTATTCCAGCTTTGTATACAGCCTATTTTAGGTCTGAAACGTGTTGTTAGTGACTTTGCTCCGGTCAGCAGTACTTCTTTGTATTTATCATCCCCTGTCAGCCTGAGACCATTACCGAAGCTGCAATAAAGCATAAAGCCCAGATCGTGAGTACCTTTATTGTCCTTTTCCTTTTCAATCCTGTCTGTCATCATTGTTGCATACTCTTTAATTTTTTCATCTTTTGAGTATTCGTACAAGTACCATAAGCTGCCTGGAAAAAATCCGCTTGTCCACCAGCCTGACTTTGCGGTAACCAGATTTCCCAGGGTGTCAAGTGTTCTTGGCAAAAGATCCTGTTTGTCTTTCATTACGTCTGCCATTAGTCTGTATTGTCTAAGCGAGAATGAAAGAGCATCATTAACAACTTTGTCCATTGGTTTTTGTTTTTCACATGAGGCAAAAATCATTAAGCAACTGGTTAACAAGATGATGATAGGGTTTTTCATGTCCGATAAGGCTAAGATTAAGAATTATCAATAAAGAGATGAATTTATTGATTTTTTTGAAATATAATTGCAGGAAACAGGTGAAGAGTGATTTTATTAGAAACTCTCTATGAATATACCAATTAAACCAGAGAAAAGATATGAAATGAAAAGTTCCTGACATTTGTAAATGCCAAACCTGAAAGGAAACAGAAACAGGATTAGTTTCCGATCTTAAATTTGTTGATTCACGTCAATAAAGAGGGTGTCAGAATTAAGTCCTGTGAAAATCCCGTAACCATTTATTATACTTGTCGAAGGATTTGAAAGGTTTTGTGAACTTGTTTCAGTAGCGGAGAAAAGTGATGCATAATCAGGAAGTACATGAAATAGTATAAGACGGTGCCTTCCAAAATACTTAAATTCCATTGGTCTTAATTCAACTCCTGCTGCAGTTGTAGGTGGTTGATTAAACCTGTTTCCGGTAGTTGTACTGTTACCAAAATCACGGATTGGAATAAGAGTAGTTTCAATATTCTCAATTACAACGATATAATACGACCCGTCAGGATTATCCCAGGTAAGAGATATTGGTTCAGGCATAGAGCCAAAGTTTGGCATACCTGAGGTGCTGTCCATTTTTTGAAGCGTTATGGCGGTTACTGATTGTACAAAGTTTTTTGGTTTGATCGGGACTATTGTATAAGCTGTGACCAACCTGGAGTTGTAGGTAAAAGAGAGATCATATCTTTCACCTTCAGCTATCTTTAGCGAACTGTCAACATATTGTCCATTACCTATCGGTGAGAGGATACTGGAAATATTATCGTGAACTATCTTTATCGAAAGAGCATTAATATCATCGGCTGAGTAAGTTACGTTAGAAGAAAAAGGTATTTGTCTGCTGACTTTTACCAGTGGATAATCCCCCGGATGAAGATATGATTCAACAATGGGAGAATCAGTAAATTCGGAGTTGTCGGATTTATTACAAGCTGTAACTCCGCACACTACCACTAATAAGTATATTAAAATTCTGAGTTTCATATTATCTGAATCTAAGTGAAATAGTTAAATTAGGTGTTATTCCAAGATATGTAACATTGGTTTCAAGGACTTTACCGCTTACTATTGTATATTGTTTATACCAGATATTCTGGCGATTATAAACGTTGAACAAGGAAAAACTAATATATCCGATTTCCCTGCGTTTCTTATCCCCGCTTTTTCCCATAAGCAGTTTATAATTTGCCGAGATATCCAGTCGATGATAATCGGGTAACCTGAGACTGTTCTTTGATGTCACCGTGAAATAATCCTTTTCGGTACCATCAAGCAAGGTAATGCTGTATGCTCCAGACGGTGCAGTATATGGACGACCTGTAGCAAAGATCCAGTCGGCGGAAAAATCCCAACGCTTGAATTTGTACAGTCCAACTATCTTAAATTCATGCGTAACATCCTGGTTTGCAGAAAAATATCCAGTTGAATAGGCATCAAAATGATCCTTTGCTTCACCTAATGAATAACTAATCCAACCGTTTAGGTTTCCTGAGTTTTTCTGTGCAAGGAACTCTACTCCTCTTGAAAAACCGTACCCGTTAAAGAAATTCTCATTATAATTTATGCCTACCGGGCTGGCATTGATCCTGAGTGAGTATTCTGTCAGATTCTGAATCAGTTTATAATAACCTTCCGTACTGAAAGTATAATTCTTTGATTCATATGATATCCCTGCAATATAATGAATAGCTGAGCTCATCGGAACTGATTTGCCGTCAGAAAGTATCCAGAAATCAGTACTACCTGATAGTATATCTTCACGGGTGACCTTATTAGCAAACTGGTAATATTTTCCATATGCTCCTTTCAAAATGAGCCCATCTGTCAGATTGTATGAAAGAGATGCCCTTGGTTCATAATATAGTTGGTTGGTTGTCTGGAAATAGCTCGTCCTGATTCCTGGCAAAAACTGCATCTTATCATTAAAGAATTTAATTTTATCCTGAAGATAAACACCACTCAAAAGAGCCTTGCCACTTCGATTCAGAATGGTAGCCGTATCACTCTGAGCATATGTATATTTTACATCAAAGTACGTCCCGAATCCTCCGAACTGAATCTGGCTGAAATTTGATATGTCCCATTGATAGTCGGACTTTATGCTATAGTCTTTTAAATCGTTGTTTTCAAGCAGACCGCTTCTGCTTGTGCTTGATTCATTATTTGTATTAAACATAGTCCTGTCCTGTGAACGGTCTCTGTGGCTGTAATAATTTGAATAACTGAGAATTGTGTTACCATATAACTTAGAATTCCATTTACGGGACCATTTCAGGCTGCTTCCGACATTGCCGTATCTTGTCAGATCAGTGGCGCTTGTGCTGAAGTTTGAATTAAACTGCCCGGAAGAAGGAATTCCTGAAGAGAAACTGTTATCAAGATTATCAGTGCCGTTGAATATGCTCAGCGATATTATATCTTTATCACTCGGACGGTAGGTAAATTTT